>Ga0207433_10001837_pt1 | contig 44766 bp, 38 predicted proteins | sample YelNatPaOPGAMG01_FD_187559 | JGI IMG/M metagenome (GOLD analysis project Ga0207433, IMG submission 187559) | Hot spring thermophilic microbial communities from Obsidian Pool, Yellowstone National Park, USA - OP-RAMG-01 (SPAdes) (version 3) | ecosystem: Environmental > Aquatic > Thermal springs...
CATCGGTCAGAAGGTTTTGCAAGTGTTTGGAATTCAAGGTAACGTTGAGTTTGGCCATCGATTCCTCCAGGTTGAGAACGGTTTGTGTCGGCAACGACCATTCTCAGGAAGATCGATGGCTTTTTCAGTCTTCAGCCACAACCGATTTACAGCATTTTACGGACTCAACCGGGAAAGGCTCTCGATACCGTCCGAAAGCAGGAAGTTCGGGAGGGACGCGTTCCAGAACTGATAGGATCCAAATACCTTTGGCTGTATTCGAAAGACAACCTGCCCGAATCCCAACGACAGCGTTTTGAGGCCCTCCGGGCCATGAACCTGAAAGTGGGACGGGCGTGGGCGATGAAAGAGGAACTCCGTACCCTGTGGCATGCGACCTCTCTGGAAGATGCCCGAGCCTTCTGGAACCGCTGGTTCGGATGGGCGATTCGAAGTCGGCTCACACCCATGAAAGACGTCGCTCATCTGATCAAGCGCCATCTGGACAATGTTTTGACGTACATCGCACCTCCGATCACCAATGCCGTGAGTGAAGGATTGAACTCCAAGATCCAGACCATCAAGAAACGGGCGTATGGATTTCGAAACAAGGACCGATTCAAGACAGCGATTACCTCTCATTGTGGCGGGCTGAACCTCTATCCCGCCTGATCCGGATCCATCCAAGTGGCATCTTTTTTGCCCCCATGCGATTTCCGGAAGAACCAAAATTTTTTTATAGTTTATGGATGGAACCAACTTCAGAATTAAGCAAAAAAGTGGAGGAAGATTTCTTGACAAGTCTTCAAAATTTTCTTTGGAGGATCATAGGAATTTCTGTACAGGATCTTTTTTTCCGGTCCTCTGGACAGTGGGACATTTTCGAAGAAAATCGGAACTCAGAGCTTTTTCTTCGTGTTCCAGATGATGAGTTGGCTTTTATTGGATTCGATGGGATCGCCAATGCCTTTCCAATCGAAACCTTTTCCCGTCACACCTCGATTTCCAGAATCCATTTGGAAGGTGAGTTCTCAGGGAATCTTTTGATTCAAATCTGGCATTCGGAACACGGTAACAAAAATCTTATTTATGAAGATCCGTTCAAATTCCGATCGGGTGTCTGGAAGTCGCCGTCGTTGTCGCTTCATCCTGGGATGGGAGGACGGTTTTTTTTATCGGTAAAAACTAAAGGACCTTGTAGTTTCAAAAACCTCAGTTGGCATTCAGAAAATCCGTTTAGTTCACCTTCATTTCTTGCTGGATTTACGATTTATCGGCCAGAAGAGGTTTTTTTCTCCCTGATTCAGGAAATCTCTCAATATTTACCTTTGACAACGGTCAATCTTTCCGTGCGAATCATCAATCAATCAGGGATTGATTATAGGAAGAAATTGCCGAATGATCCTCGTTTTAAAATGATTGACCAGCCCAATCTTGGTTCTACAGGCGGCTACATGCGAGGCAGGTGGGAAGCGGCTGGAATCGCTGATTTCTATTTTGGAATGACCGAAGACGATCTAATCACACATCCTGAAATGCTTTACCGGATGGCGATAATTCAATCTGTTGCACATTCTCAGGTCGCGATCGGATGCATGATGTGTGATTTAAATAATCCGGCGGTTCTGATAGAACAAGGGACAAAGATACACATTAATGCGGGAATAGGGCCTCGTTGGGATATCATTGGAAATGGGGCAGACCTAAGATCAGAGAAGACTCTTGATTTTCTCTTTTCCGAAAAACCCTGTACCTACCAGGGATGGTGGGGGATTATGACTTCTACCGAGCATACTCCCTATCTTCCAAGCTTCTTCCTTCATTACAACGATATGCTGCAAGGAGTTCTCATGGAAAGGAATGGGATTCCTTGTATTGTTCCGCCTCATCTTTTTATTTGGCAATCGATGGGGGAGAATCTTATTGGTTGGAGGGCCTATGAAGAAGTGAGCAATAAGATTGCTTTTAATTTTATTTTAGATTTTCCTGTCGATCTTAAAATTGTCGCTCGATGGGAATATGAAAAAATTTTTCGGTGTCTCCAGAACTTCGATTATGATTTGGCAGAAATTTATCTTATGAGTTTTAAAAATACCATTCAGTCTGCTAAATGGACGATTGAACCCGAATTTATCGGGCGCCATTTGACCCTTTGCAGTTCACTGACTCCTCGCTTTCAGGATCTCTCTGAAAAATTATCTGAAGATTTAAATAAGAGATCTTTTGGAGATGGGTTGAGAAAAAAATTAAGGATTATTCTTTTCTATCTGACAGGGTGGGGATATTTGAATCCGTTTGCCAAAGACTTTGATTTAAATGGAAAATATGTTTATCGAAAGCAAGAAGTGTTTCAAGGCTGGAAATATATGGGATTTAAATCGATAGCTGTTGTAGATCATCAAAAGAGGGGCTACATCTGTAAAAGATCTTTTAAAAAAATGATTCCTTTGCTAATTTCAACGATTTTGACCACAGCCACTTTTCTAATATTTGGCAACCGGATACGTAAAAACTATCTCTCTTTATCGGGAGAGTATGAAAAATCATGGACTCAATTTTTTAAAAAATTAACTGCCAAGGAAGCACCTTCATTACAGGACATAAATGAAGAAAATTTTAATCAGAGAAAATACCACTAGATTCTGTTAGTCAATCTTGTGCATATATGGTCCCTCCCCCGGTTGCAAGAGGTTTTTCCCGTTTTGAGGACGATCGCTGGTCGGGTAGGGACAGCCCATTGCTGAGCCATCCCCCCCTCGGAACCCGGCGTACGAGTTTCCTCGTACCGGGCTCGAGCCGTCACGAAGCCCTGGATTCCACCAGAGCCGGCTGTTTTCCACAAGCGCTCTGTTTTCCGAGGGTTCCGCCGAAGAGAGTGTCGAGCTCCTTTCGGGTCTTTGCCGCCAATTTCCGCGTGGCAAAGTATCGGTCCCACTCGGGATGAAAGGGGTTGGCTCGTCCTTGGATCTTGACGTGCCGCCGGATGGGTGTCGAAGCGGTGGTGTAGAGGCAGTGCTTTGGGGTCCCATCCGAGGAGAACATCCAGTCTCGGCCACCTAGGCGGTGAAAATAGCGATCTTTCACCCATTGGGCGTCCTTGTAGGGATGCCGCCTCTTGGCCCATTTCCAGAGCATGCGAAAGATGATCATATCGACCCATTGGTAGGTATCTTTCGAGCAGACGTGCCGGTGAAACGTAGCCCATCCGCGCAGAACGGGGGTGAGTTTTTCAATCACCCATTCCTGCGTTTTTGCCCGACCCTTTTTCACAATGTCCCGGACCTTGTTCAGAAGCGCCTGAACGTTCTTCCACGCCGGAGTAATGAGAAGCTTTCTCCCATACTTCCGGACATGCTGTCCAAGGAAGTCGAATCCCTCCGTGATATGCACGACGCGGGTCTTCTCCTTCGAGAGTTCCAGACCCCGTTCCCGCAAGAAGACTTCGATGGCGGGGCGGACTTCCTGCTCCAGGATCTCTTTCGAGGCCCCGGTGACAATGAAGTCGTCGGCATAGATCACCGTGTGCAACTGGTAGGACGGCGGAAAGAGGGACGCAAGATACGGTCCCAGCCCGGACAGTGTGATGACTGCCGCCGTGGGGGAGATGATGCCTCCCTGCGGGGTCCCGGCCAGGGTCGGCTGGAGAGACTGACCGTCGATAAACCCTGACGTCAACCACTTCTTGAGCATTGTCCGGTCGATGAAAACGTTCCGGAGGAGCCAGTCATGGTCAATGTTGTCGAAGCAGCCGACAATATCCCCTTCCAGCACCCACTCCGGGTCGTACGAACGCGACAACATCTTGAAGCATTGTTCGATCGCATCGGCCACGGATCGAAAGGGGCGAAATCCATAGGAATGGGGAAACGCCTCTTCCTCCGCGACGGGCAGCAGGGCCAGAAGATACAAGGCCTGCATGGCACGATCCAGCATCGTCGGGATTCCGAGGGGTCGGAGCTTGCCGTTTTTCTTGGGTATATAGATCCGGCGAAGCGGCAGGGAGTGGTACCTCCTGCGTTGTGTCAGCTTCTTCAGGGCCTTCATCTTTTGCGTGTGGGTGGTCCATCGAACCCGGTCCACCCCAGGGGTTCTTGCCCCCTTGTTTGTGGTGACACGCCGGACCGCAAGCGCCCTTGCTGCCAGCGAGCGGGTCAGAATGTTCTGCAAGGCTCGCGCCTTTCCGAACTTCCGGTCCCGGACAGCCTTCGCGATGCGTCTCTGGAGCTTTTGAACCTGCTTCTCATACTGAGTCCACGAAATGTCGGCCCAGGAGTTGAAGGGGAGGTCCGAGGGAGCACACGACCCGTGAGATCGTCCCATTTGCCTTTTCCTCGTTTAAAAGTTCGCCAGTGAGTCTCGCGTTGAACGACTTTCGGGAAGTGGGCGCCCTTTCGGACCAGGTCATGGCCCTCTTCCTGAGAAGAGAGCGGACCCTATCCCCATCATTACGATGAGGCGTTGGCTTTCTCCCGAATCCTTTACCCCCTCGCGCATGGGCGTCCCTTGCGGGTTGCTGTCCCTGTGACAACGCGCTGCTCCGCGTTCGGGACGCGATGGGGCTTACCGAGTTCCTCGTTGGAAACACGAACGGGTTAGGTTTGGACTCTAGACCGGAAGCCTTGTGTCCCTGTGCTCTCATGTCGAAAGAAACAACCGGCTTCATACCATTTTGGTTCAGGCGCCTTGCACTTGAGCATCTTTCGCCTGTTCGGATTCACGATCCTTGCATCCATTCATGTGTTTAACCAGACCGTCCAGCCTAGCACGGAAACCCGGATGATGCTTCCAGGCTTCATCCCTTCCTCGCGGGCAGGATGTTCCCAAGGGGACCGTTACATTGTCTCCGGGGCTTCGCACCCAGCCGTTACCAGCCACGCACGCCCGGATAGGCTACTCTCCAGGGAAAGAGAGGTTCTCTTCACATCCTTACTCGATGTGCTGAACAATTTCCAACGAGACTTTTCTCGTCGCACCACCACCTTTCCGGCCACCTGGTAGACCTGCCAGCGCACCGTCTGGATCTGGGCGCGATCAAACGCATCGGAGAGGATTTGTCCCCGAAACAGAAGAAAGAGGTTGTAGGCCAGGACGCCAATTCTGAAAAAGAGAGCATTGGCTTTCGTCTCCCCGCTCGGCATCCGCTCCATCCCGAACCCGATCTTCAGCTCCTTGATCCGGTTTTCGGAGTCGTCTCCCCGCTGGTTATACCAGTCCAGCACCCATTCGGGGATCTCTTTGTGATTCGTCGCCAGCACCTTGTACCGGGTCTCGAAGGCAGGAGGCTCCGTCGGAAGACCCGGAAGAGAGCCCTGGACCCGCTTCCGCACCACGATCAGCCGGAAGGCATTGTGCGTTTTGTTCATGGTGTGCACCGTCTCGGCGATGTGGCCGTCCCGGTAAGGGCGCCAGGCGGTGTCGGGAATCATCCCGATCGCCGCCCGGACTGCCGCATCCAGGTCGGCTCCGACCACGAACCGGATGCCTTTTTCGAAACACAGGTTGAACACCTCGGCCTGGTAGCTGGCGCTGTCCGCCCGAAACCGTGTGGCCCGGACCCCGTCCGGAAGCCGCCGGAGGCAGTCTTTCAGAAACGGCACATGGCCGGTTCCCGGGGAGACGTTCCCGTCCCGGAACTCCTCATGGACCACCATCCCGGAGAGTTCCCGCACATGTCCCACCAGGGGCATGTATCCTTTCTCTCCCTTATAGGTCCAGTGGGCCTTTTCCTTCTCCGCCACGATCTGGCTCGCGTCGATATCGAGGGTGACCTCCCGGACAGGGGCTCCTCCCGCCTTTCTCCCTCGTCTCCGCAGCCTCTTTCCCAAAACGGTGACGACCCGGTCGATCACCCTCTCCAGCGCCGAGAGTCCCGGACCTTTTCCGCCCATCCGTCTGAGCCAGCGTCCGAAGGCATCCGTTGACGGGATCGCCTCCATGCCAAGCAGAGACAGGAGTCCTTTGTCCCGCGCGATCATCCGAAGATCCGAAAGGCTCCGTCCTCCTCCATTCAGCATCAGCAAAAGCGGAAGAACATAGGCCGAGGCCGGATATCCCGCCCCGCTCCCCGGAATTCCAAAGGCCCGGTCAATCTCCTTCCTGAGATCCAGGGAGTGAAGAAACTCCCCGAACAGGATCAGACCCGCCTGGGATGTCATTGTGTCGTTGGTCGATTCGAGCTTGAAGGGAAGAACGTATTGTCGTACCATGAAGTCGCCCCTTTCGTTTCACCCTTCGGGTGGGTAAATAGTTGGCTTCGACACCTGCTATTTTACCTGAAACGACAAGGGGTTTCTTGTTTTTCTTCCCCAACCTCCTTCAGTCAATCGCGGTTATTAGGTTGCGAGGGAAGACAGCCGTGGAGGAGGTCCGGAAGGGTGGCAGGAAAACAGGTCAGAGCATCTGTCTTCTTATGAGATCGACAAATTGCTGGGCCGTCCTGCCGGAGCGAGATCCCCGGTCCCGGGAAAACCGGAGGGAGAGGGAAAGGATCTTAAGAAGGGGGGTATCGGCCTCCCCCGGAACTTCCCGTGTGGAGGCCTGCCACTCCGACCAGAGTGCTGGCCAGTTTTCCGGGACAGAGGGGATCAGCCCGGCTGAGAGCGCCTTCGACAGAACCAGTCGGAAATATTCTTGGCAATCGGGCTCATCGAAAAAGAGGGTCAGGCCAAACCGGTCATAAAGCGCCAGGGCATCGTCTCTCGCCTCCTGGGGATGAAGGGCATCGGAGACTGTCTGTCGGGACTCGGAGACCAGGTGGCGGATGTTCGTTGTGACAACCAGAGCGACATTGTCGGGGATGGCCATGATGCCTCCGTCCAGAAGCCCCTTCATCTGGCGAAAGGAGTCATCCTCTCCCGAAAAGGCCAGATCGTCGAGAAGGACAAGATGGAGTCCGGGAAAGGTGGAAAGGAGGTCGATCAGTGCGGCGAGATAGTCGATGCCGGGCCTGTCCACCTGGAAGAGCCTGAGGGGCCTCCCCTCGTTTTTCTGACGATTCCATTCATTCCACAGGGCGACGACCATCGAGGTCTTCCCCGTTCCCCGGTGGCCGTAGAGGAGGGCGGGAAGTGGGGGGAGATTTCGGGAAAACCCGGCAAGGTTCTGGCGGAGGGATTCCATCTGGGAGTCCCTGCCGATCAGATCTTCGGGGAAGAGCCTTCGGGGATGGTGGACGGGAAAGAGTAAGGGGGGACGTCCGGGAGGGCACGAAAGCCGGAAGGCATCCTGGGGCCCTGAGAGGACCTGGTCCCAGGAGACTCCGTCAAACATCGAAAAAGAGATCGCCGGCCCCATTATTCTGATTGTCCGGAGCCATGTCCGACTCGAAGGTCACCTTTTTGAAAAGGAGCAGGTCGTAGAGACGGCCGGCCTGGGTCCGGAGGTCGGGAGCCTCCAGGAGAAACTGACGTTCGGTCGCGGTAAAGGGGAGAAAGGCCGACCAGTGGTGGAGAAGGGAAATGGGGTCGCGGGCCGATTCCTGAATCCAGGCGAGTTCGGAGGTCAGATCCCACTGGGTCAGAACCTCAGTGACGACGGACCGGATCCTGTCGAGGTCCGACTGCGAAAGGGGCCAGCGATTTTCGGGGCGAAGGACCGAGACAAGGGCGGTTCTCCAGGAGTCGCCTTCCAGCTCCTCTTCGATGTCGAAGGTCGATATCCCGAGGAGGGTGATGTAATAGCGTCCATCTGGGAGACGGTTGCTCTGGACGATTTTCCCCAGAGTTCCGCGCCGTTCGACGGGGGGGGACTGTTCGTACTGGTCCTCCCAGCCTTCCTGCAACAGCGTCATCCCGACAAGATGTTCTCCCTCGAGGGCCGCCTCGATCATCTTCCGGTAGCGGGGCTCGAAGATGTGGAGCGGGCGAAGGGTCTTGGGAAAGAGGACCACATTGGGAAGCGGAAACAGCGGAATTTCAATCGGCATGGTGGCGGGGCCCCCGATATTGGAAACGTGCGGTTTTGGCCGAGTGCGGACTCGTCTGGATTTTATCACGAATTTCCGCCTCCGGAAAGGAATCCGGGTCTTCCCCTCAGTCTTCTTCGTAAAGGGTGTATCCGGCGGCGTCCTTCCTGATCACACCCCTGGCATCGGGATAGGCGGCCCCGAAGAGGGCCAGCCTCCCGAACCATACTGTCGTATCGGAGGAATAGGGGAAGATCTTGAGGGATCCCGGGACCCTTCTCTCAAGGGCCCCCAGGGCCTCGTTGTAGGTCTTGAAGGTCCCGAGCTTGAGGAGATGGGTGCTTGTGACGAGCTTTTGCTGGAACTGGCGTGATTTGAGCTCGTGGGAGCCGTACATTCCGGCGGCTGTCAGGAGAAGGACGGCAAGAACCACCATGGCCACGAACTGCTTCGTGAAGCTCTGGAAGGCTGCCGACCAGCTGGAGTTGTCACTTTTTGAAAAAAGGGCCACCGTAGATTTTCCTTGGTCAGGGTTTTGATGCCAGTCGATCCCCATCGGAGAGGAATCCCTGTTTGGTCTATCGTTTCGAATTTGGAGTCTGGAGTCAAGCCTCGGCTTCTGGTATGTTTTGGGTGTCGTGTCAATCGAAGCCGTAGTGAAGGCTTTGTCTCCCGGGGAGGGATCTTGGAAGCGCAAAATCCGGAGAAAAGGCCAGAGGCAGGCTCCTGGACCATCGTCGAGGCAGGTCTCGAGGATCTAGAAGTCATGGCGGACTTCTGGGCCCGTCTGATGGAGGAGGAGTCTCCTCCTTTTTTTTTCGTGGGACCCAATGGCCGCCGGAGGGCAGAGACGGCCTTCGGACGCATGGTGGCCCAGCCGGACTTCTACCGGGGATACCTCTCCCTGTCCGGGTCCGACCTTCATCCGTCGGGGTTCATCCTGGGATCGGTCTATGACCGTCTTTACGGGGAACCTCGACGGGCCGGAAATATCCTGCACTGGTATGTCGTGCCGGGGGAACGGGGCCGGGGGATGGGGGAAGACCTTTATGGGCATCTGATGGAGTGGTTCGAAAAGGAACAGGTCGAGGTTCTCGAGGTCATGGCCCGCAAGGAGGAGGTCCGGACCCGGGCCTGGAAGGCCCGGGGATTCGAGGGGGTTCTCGATCTCTTCATGAAGAAGGCCCCCTGGGCCCCCTAGACCTCGGGGAGATCCTCCGCTCGTCCTGTGAACAGCCGGCCCTCCCACCGGGCGAGGAGATATCCCCGGATGAAGAGATCGAGCTTCCCGTCAAGGACCTCGTCGACCCGGGACGTCTCGATTCCGGTCCGGTGGTCCTTCACGATCTGGTAAGGCTGGAGGACATAGGACCGTATCTGGCTCCCCCAGGCATTCTCCTTCTTGTTCCCGGCTCCCGAGATCTGGTCGAGTGCCTCTTTTTTCTTCTGCCGTTCGAGTTCGAAGAGCTTGGCCTTCAAGACCTTGAAGGCCATTTCCCGGTTCTGGATCTGGGATCGCTCGTTCTGGCTCGAGATGACGATTCCCGTGGGCATGTGGGTCAGACGGACCGCGGAGGAGGTCTTGTTGACGTGCTGGCCGCCGGCGGAGGAGGCCCGGAAGGTGTCGATCCGGATATCCTCGTCCCGGATCTCGACGGTGATGTCGCCTTCGATCTCCGGATAGACGAAGACGGAGGCAAAGGAGGTGTGTCTCCGCTTCGCCGCATCGAAGGGGGAGATGCGGACAAGGCGATGGACGCCGCTTTCGGCCTGGAGAAAGCCAAAGGCATTTTCGCCCCGAACCCGGATCGTGGCGCTCTTGATTCCCGCCTCTTCTCCGGGTTGGAGATCGATGACCGCCGACTCGAATCCCCGGCTTTCGGACCACCTGAGGTACATCCGCAGAAGCATCTGGGCCCAGTCCTGGGACTCGGTCCCTCCGGCTCCGGGATGGATCTCGATAATGGCCGGGCTGTCGGAGTACTCGTCGGAGAGAATTTCTTCAAGCTCGAGCTGGTCGATCTTCTGGATGAAGAGCGGGAGCGTCTGGGCGGCCTCGGAAAGAAAATCCGGATCATCCCCCATCTCGAGGAGGGATCCGATCTCCTCCTCCTCCCTTCCGAGATCGGAGACGAGATCCCTCCTTTTTTCGATGCGCCGCTTTTCCCGGAGCAGGCGGGTGGCCCTTTCGGCGTTTTTCCAGAATTCCGGATCGGCCGTCTGGGCTTCGAGCTGTTCCAAGGTCAGCGTCAGGCGTTCGGGGTCAAAGATGCCTCCGGAGCTGCTCCAGCCGTTCCCGGTTGGATTGGTATTCGTCCCTCAATGCCTGAATGTCGATGTGTCCCTGAGTCACTTCCGGTCCTTTCCCCAATGGAATCATGTGCTGCCGGATCGATCCTACCAGAGGGACGACCATCTCTCAAGGCGTCCTCCCAGGAAGGATCAAACCCCCGAAGTGTCTACCGGAAGTCGAGCGGAAGGGGCCAGATGTTCAGGGGAACCCTCTTTTTTCCCTTCTCGCATGTGGCGGATGGCACCAAAGAAAAGAAGGCCCAGGAGCGAGAGTTTAAGGAGCCATTCCCCGTGCTGGCGGTAAAAGGTTCTCCCCTCTGATCCCGGTCGCGGAACCGGGATCTTGCCTTCGAGAAGGGCCTCCTTAAAAAGGGGGCCCCGAAGGGAAACGGTTCCGTCGGGGAGGACGGCTCCGGAGAGGCCTGTATTGGCCGCCCTGAGCATGGGAACGCCGTTTTCCAGGGCCCGCATGGCCGATTCCCGGAAGAGCTGATAGGGGGCGCTGGTGTCCCCAAACCAGGCATCATCGGAAATGACTCCCAGGATCTGGCTGGGTCCGAGATTCTTGCGGACAAGGGAGGGGTAGAGGGCCTCGTAGCAGATCAGCGGTGAGAGGGAGAGGCCGTTCGGGAGGGGGAAGAGTCCGGAATGGTTCCCCCGGGCCATATCCCCGGCCACTCCTATGAGCGGGCGGAGCCATCCGAAGATTTCGGGGAGTGGCAGAAATTCCCCGAAGGGGACGAGATGCTGCTTGATGTAGTCGGAACGGACCTTACCGTCGGGCCCGAAGAGGACGGCTGCGTTGGTGAAGGCGATCCCCATCGGCTGGGAGGGGTCGGGGACCTCCCCGATCGATCCGGTGACCAGGAAGGTGCGGGGGAAGAGGAGCGTCCTAAGGTCCCGGGAAAGGAGAGGATGGGCACTGGTATAAAAGATCGGAAGGGCCGTCTCCGGCCAGAGAAGAAGGCGGGCTCCCCCGGCGATCCCCCTCTGGCTCAGATTGCGGTAGATGTCGAGATCGGCCTTGAGATGGTCGGCCGACCATTTCTGGTCCGGGGGGATGCTTCCCTGGACCAGGGCTACGGGAAGGAGATCCTCCGGACCCTTGCCCGCGATCTTTTCAAGCCTCTGGCCCGCCAGGGACCAGAGGAGGAAAAAGGCGGAGAGAAGCATGATCCGTCCGGCCAACCCCCTTTTCTCTCCCCTTGTTTTCAGGAATTCTGCCATTCCCTCCCAGACAAGGGCCAGAAGAACCGACCCTGTGACGATCAGGAAGGAGAGGCCGGTCGTCCCCAGGATCCGGGAGGGAAGTTCAAAGGCCGGGTGTCCGAAGAGAAGAGACCCCAGCGGGTTCCAGGGAAAACCGGTGAGGATCTCCGTCCTGCCGGCTTCGGAGAGGATCCAGAGGGCCGGGGCCAGAAGGAGGGCCCGAAGGGAGAGAGCTCCTCCCTTCTCCTCCCAAACCGGCAGGACACGGGTTCCCAACCGGAAAATGGCGGGAAAAAGGGAAAGATAGAGGGAGAAGAGAAGAAGGCCGCCAAGGGCAAGGGGAAGGGAGAGGTGCCCGTAGTCCTGCATAGTGACCAGAAGCCACCGGATTCCCAGGATATTGGCGGCAAGCCCAAAGGCCATTCCCTCGAAAAACCCGCGAAGCCTTCCGGAAGGCCGGAGAAGGAAAAAGGGGAGCAGAAGGAGAAAAATGATCCAGAAGTCGGGAATGGACAGCCCCTTCCGGTCGAACAGGAGGCCAAAGCCGGCTCCGGACAGGGTGAAGAGGAGGAGTGGGAAGACCGGGGAACGGAACGGGGGTGAGTCTTTGATTAAGAGTATGGGTATCGGCATGTGAGGGAGCGTACCATGGAGAGAGGAAGGCCGCAACGCGCCCCAATTGGGCGGATTTGCCTTCCCGGATTGTGGACTTCGGAGGGCCATTTGCAAGATAATGGAGCGTCCCGCGGACGGATGTTCCGGGGAAATCATGGAATTTCACAATTTAGACCGGGGATGGGCCTGTGGGCATAATTCGGAAAGAGGGATCGGGGGTATTCGGGGGAGGACGGGCAGGAGTTTGGGGCCTCATGCTCGGAGGGGTTCTGGTGTTGTCGATTCTGTTCTTCTTTCCTGAGTCCGGTAGGGCCGGGGATCTGGGAGCCTTTCAGTCCAGCGTGATCTCGACCGATCTCTTTTTGTCGTGGATTCCGGCTCAGGCCAAGGATCTCAAGCTGACCTCGGGACAGGTGGCGGCCCTTCGGGAGGTCCAGGGGGATTTCAAGGGAAAGAGCGAAGAGGTGGGTCGCCGGATCGAGAGAAATGCCCAGACCCTCAGCAAGGAAGTCAGCAAATATCCGATCGATCTTTCGAAGATCAAGCCGGCCATCGGGGAGATCAGCAACCTCCGGGGAGAGCTGACCTATCATGCGATCAAGAGCCTCTACAGGGTCCAGACCATCCTGAGCCAGCCCCAGTGGGACCAGGCCAAGGCCGAGTGGGCCCATATTCTGGCCACCAAGGCTGTGGCTCCGTCTCAGGCCCCGTCCATGCCGTCCGGGAAGAAATAGGGAGGGATTGATCCAGGGGACCTAGGGGAGGTGAACCAGGTTGTATCCGCCTCCCTGCCCTTCGATCCACCAGTTGCCGGGCCACAGCCCTCCGGGAACTCCGCCGGCAGTTGTCGTCCCGTAGGTTGCCGGGGGAAGGAACTCCTGGGAGATCCGGGGATTGTTCCCTCCGAAGAGATGGTCCAGGAAATATCCGAGGGTCCCTTCGTTCAAAAGCTGGGAGCGGGGGCTCTGGTCGTTTCCGAGGGGGGCCAGGCCCAGGGGACCGGTATTCCCCAGGGGGGCCCCGGAGGCCAGGGCTTCCGATGCGGGATTTGTGGCGGGCGGGGTCGAGGCCTGCGGAGTGGAGGATCCGGAATCGTTGCCCCCGATGGTCTGTCCTCCGAAGTTGAAGGCACATCCGGAAAGGGCGGCAATAAGGATCCCCGCCATGGCGAAGGACAGGAGGGATTTACGGAATTGCGGAGGCATGGGGACTCCTTTGGAAGGGTGATCCGTGGACAGGGGGCTCTTTTTATCCATCTTACACCAACCCCCTCTCCAAGGGAAAAGATTCCGGTCAACACTGAAAGAATCAAGGCCTTTTGGAGGTTCTGGTGAAGTTTGACACCTTTTCGGAATATCTCTCCCGCATGGAAGGAACTGCGGGACGCCTGGAACTTGCGGCCCAGCTTTCGGAACTCCTTCGCGGGCTCACTCCTTCCGAGACTCCCGCCGCCCTCTACATGGTCCAGGGGCAACTCCTGCCCCCCTTTGCGGGAGAGCCGATGGGAATGGCCGCCCGCCTGCTCCTCCGGGCCATGGAACGGGCTCTTGGGGATCAGGGGGAGAAAGGTCGCTCCCGGGATCTTGATGCCCTGTTGGCCGAGGTGGGGGATCCGGGTCTCCTGGCCGAACGTCTGAAGATGGGACGGGAGCACGGGCACCTGGATCTCTCCGGAATCTATGAATCCCTTCTCGAAATATCCCGTCTGAGCGGCTCCGGCTCACAGGATGAAAAAATTTCCCGGCTCGCCAATCTCTTCCAGGGCGTCTCTCCCCTTTCTTCCCGCTATCTGGCCCGCTTCGTCATGGGCCGGCTTCGTCTGGGGATCGGGGATTCGACCATTATCGATGCCCTCGCCCGGACGCTTCTTCTCTCCCCGGCAGAGGATGAAAAGGCCTGGAAGACCGAGATGAAACGCGTCCGGCAAAGGGTGGAGGGCGCCTACAATCTCTGCTCCGATCTCGGACGGGTGGGGGAGGTGCTTCGCCGGGAAGGACTCGAGGGTCTCCGGTCCATCCGCCCCTCTGTCGGATACCCGATCCGGATGGCGCTTTGCGAACGCCTCGGATCCGGGGCCGAGATCATCGAGAAGCTGGGGAGGGCCGCTGTCGAATCCAAGTACGACGGCTTCCGGTGCCAGATCCATTGTGACGGAAGCCATGTCCGGATCTTTTCCCGGAACCTCGAGGAGACGACCGGGATGTTCCCCGAGCTGGTTTCGGAGGCCCGGACGATCCTGGGACGGCGGACGGCGATCTTCGAGGGAGAGGCCCTGGGGTACGACGGGGAAAACGACTCCTACCACCCCTTCCAGGTGACCATTACCCGCAAGCGAAAGCACAACATCCTGGAGAAGTCCGAGGAGATTCCCCTGAAGTGCCTGGTCTTCGACCTGCTCTACCTGGACGGGGAAACGATCATGGAACGCCCGTTTTCGGAGCGAAGGCGACTTCTGGAAGAGATCTTTCCTGTTCACCGCCCGAAATTTTCCGAAAGGGAGGTTCCCCCGGACCATGTCTTCGGGGCGTCCCGGATGATCGAGACCGACGATCCCCACACCATCGACCTTTTTTTCGACGAGGTGGTGGAGGAGGGCTTCGAGGGCATCATCGCCAAGCGCCTTGACGGCGTCTACACCGCCGGGTCCCGGAACTTCAACTGGATCAAGCTCAAGCGCTCCTACAAGGGCGCCCTTTCCGACACCGTCGACCTGGTCCTGATCGGCTACTACCGGGGAAAGGGTCTCCGGACCCGCCTGGGCATCGGGGCCGTTCTGGGCGCCGTCTTCGATCCCGAAACCGGCCGATACCTGTCGATTGCGCGGATCGGGTCGGGACTCACCGAAGAAAAGTGGAAGGAACTCCGGGAGATGCTCGACGATCTCCGGGTTCCGGAGCCCCCGCCGACCGTCCGCTCGGGGCTTGTTCCGGATTTCTGGGTCTATCCGAAAATCGTCGTGACGGTGCTGGCCGACGAACTGACGCGCTCTCCCGTCCATCAAGCCGGCCGAAGCGAAGGCGAAGAGGAGGGTTACGCCCTCCGATTTCCCCGGATGGTCTCGGGGCCCCGGGCCGACAAGGGGCCGGAGGAGGCCACCACCGTCTCCGAGATCCGCCGGCTCTTCGAACTCCAGCGCCAGAGATCTCTCCGGGAATGACCGAAGGGCTTTTCTTCCGGTCGGGGCTTCGATCGGGTACAATCAGAGGCGAGCCAACCAACCCTCCACCCAAGGAGACAGACCAAGGTGAAACCACATGATATGGAGCGTTTTTTCTGGCAGCTCGAAGGGGCCCTTTCCAAGGGCATGTGGCCGGATATTGTTTTCAAGGCCGCAGGTGACGGTCGCTGGTCTCCCATGACGGATATCTACGAGACCGATGACGAAACGGTCATCAAGATGGACCTGGCCGGAGTCCAGAAGGACGAAATCTCGATCGTCGTGGAGGGAAACCGCCTTCTCGTCCGGGGGATGCGCAAGGATGAGTCCAAGACCTACGAGCCCCAGAAAAAGAAGAACTACGTCCAGATGGAGATCAACTACGGGGAGTTCGAACGCGTCTTTCTTCTCCGTGACGGCATCGAGGGACGTCCGGTCCGGGCCGAATATACCTCCGGATTCCTCCGGATCATTGTCGGAAAGAAACCGAAACAGAAGCTCAATGTCCCCATCACCTTTTCGGAAGGGGGGCAATAGTGGCAGACGACCCGATCAAGGTTCCCTCCGATTCTCCCTATGTCGTGCTGGCGGACACGGTGGTCTTTCCCCACATCCTCGCCTCCATCGCCTTTCATGATCCGAAGGCCATGGCCGCCATCGACGATGCGATGAACAGGGATCCCAAGACCCTCGTCTGCGTGGCGGGGCAGAAGGAGGAGGGGGAGGAGGAGACCCCGGAGTCGGTGATCCTGTCGGAGGCCGAAGCGGAGGAGATCTTCGGAACCGGGGCTCCGGTCTCTCCGGAAGCGGAACCCTCCCCCATGCGTCATTACCGCATCGGAACCCTCGTGGTGATCCACAAGCTTCTCAGGATTCCTGCGGGGGGTATCGCCATCATGGTCCAGGGGGTCCGGAGAGTCCGCATCGAGGAGGAGATTTCCCATGTCCCCTTCAACCGGGCCACAATTTCCGAATTTCCCGAGGTGATGGAGAAGAACGACAACACCGAAGCCCTTCTCCGGACGATTCTAAGTCAGGCAAAGAAGCTGGGAACCCTGGCCTCCTACCTTCCCGACGAGTTCGAGACCATGACTTTGAATGTCGAGAACCCGTTCCATCTTTGTTATCTCATCGCCACCTTCCTCCGCCTTCCCCTCGAAGAGCGCCAGGCCGTTCTCGAGGCTTCGACCCTCGAGGACAAGCTCATGCTGATCGCGAGGGACCTTGTCAAGGAGATCGAGATCCAGGAGCTGGGCGGAAAGATCAAGTCCAAGATCGCCGATGAGGTCCAGAAGTCCCAGCGGGACTTCTTTCTCCGGGAGCAGATGAAGGCCATCCAGAAGGAGCTGGGCGATGGGGAGGAAGGCGACGAGGAGGTGGTCCGGTACCGCCAGAAGGCGGAGGAGATCGGCCTCACCCCCGAAGCCCACAAGGAGGTGATGCGGGAGATCTCCCGACTTGTTCGCGCGGGAGGACAGAGCCAGGAGGCCCAGGTCATCCGGACCTATCTCGATGTCGTTCTGGATCTTCCCTGGAACAAGGAATCCCCCGAGGTGTTCGACCTCGATGAGGCCCGGCGCATCCTGGACACCGACCACTACGACCTCGAAAAGGTCAAGGAGCGGATCCTTGACGAACTTGCGGTCCTGGCCCGGAAAAAGAACGGGGAGGGCCGGGGGCCGATTCTCTGCTTTCTGGGGCCGCCCGGGGTGGGAAAGACCACTCTGGGCCAGTCCATCGCCCGGGCCATGGGACGGGAATTCGTCAGAATCTCGCTGGGTGGGGTCCGGGATGAGGCCGAGATCCGGGGCCACAGGAGAACCTACGTCGGGGCGATGCCCGGACGGATCATTGCGGGGCTCCGGAAGGCCCAGACCAAGAACCCCGTTTTCATGCTCGATGAAATCGACAAGGTCGGAGCCGACTACCGGGGCGATCCCTCTGCGGCCCTCCTCGAGGTCCTCGATTCGGCCCAGAACAAGGATTTCCGGGACCACTATCTCGACCTGGCCTTCGACCTCTCCCGGGTCTTCTTCATCACCACGGCCAATGTGGCCCAGACGATCCCTCCCCCTCTCTTCGACCGGATGGACCTGATCCGGCTCGCGGGCTACACCTGGGAGGAAAAGCTCCATATCGCCCGGAACTACCTGATCCCCCGGGCCGTCTCGGATCTTTCGCTTGAACCCCGGGAATTCGAGCTTCCGGACAGCACGCTCAAAAAAATCATCCGGGAATATACCCGGGAGGCCGGCGTCAGAAGCCTCGACAGGAAGATCACGACGATCCTCAGGAAGGTGGTCCGGACCCGGGCGACACAAAAGCCCAAGCGAAAGGTCGTGATCCGACCCGCGAGCCTTCCCGCCTTTCTCGGAAATGAGTATATCGAACCCGAGACCCGTCTCGAAAAGACTCCCCCCGGTCTTGTCACCGGCCTTGCCTGGACCCCGAACGGGGGCGAGGTGCTCTTCGTCGAGTCGGTGGCGATTCCCGGCTCCCGGGGCTTCATCCTGACCGGCCAGCTGGGGGATGTCATGAAGGAGTCCGCGCGGGCGGCCCTCTCATTCGCCCAGTCGCGGAGCGAATCGCTTCAGATTCCCCCCACCTTCTTTTCGAAGAACGAGATCCACATTCATGTTCCGGGAGGGGCCATTCCCAAGGACGGTCCCTCGGCCGGCATCACCATCACCACAGCCATCCTCTCCCTTGCCACCGGCATCCCCGTTCCCTCGACGGTGGCCATGACAGGCGAGATCTCCCTCTCCGGGCGGGTTCTTCCCGTCGGAGGGATCAAGGAAAAGCTGATCGGGGCCCGGGAGGCGGGGATCACGACGATCTATCTTCCGGCCAAGAATGAGAAAGACATCTCGGAGCTTCCTGAGGAGGTCCGGCGGGATCTCGTCATTCACCCGGTGGAGATGATGGACGAGCTGATCAACATTTTCTTTTCCGGGAACCGGCAAAAGAACGGGACGGGGACAGGGAGACTTCGCAAGGCGGCGGGTGGAAGGACGGCCAGGAAGCCGGGGCCTTCCCGAAAATAAATCTTCCTGGGCATACGACGGGGAGAATCCTCTTCGCCGGGTGTTCCTCCCTGCGGTCTCCCTTCACTTTTGGCCGGAATTCACTCCGGCCCCGGAGCTTCCTTTTGCCGGGTGCTCTGCTGCCAGAGCTTCTGGAGGATGGCGAGGATCACCGGACCGATGAATAGCCCGATGATTCCAAAGGCCTCGAGTCCTCCCAGAACCCCCAGAAGGATCAGAATGAAGGGCATCTCGGAGGAGCGGCCGATAAAGATCGGCTTGATCACGTTTTCGATTCCCCCCACGATCACCGCATTCCAGACAAGAAAGAGGATGAAGGCCAGTGTCCGGCCCTCGGCCAAAAGGACCAGGGAGGCGGGAAGCCAGACGGCGACCGCCCCCATGGGAAAAAGGGCCAGGAAAAAGAGCAGGAATGTGAGGAGAAGGGCGTCGGGAACCCTTGCGACCTCGAATCCGATTCCTGCCAGCAGCGCCTGGGCCAAGGCGGTGAAAAACATCCCGTAGACGACCCCCCGGGTGACGGGGGCGATCTGTCCGAAGGGCTCCTCGACCCCCGGCCCTCCCCATTTCAAAAGCAGGGTGCGGATCCCCCCCCAAAGTTCCGGTCCCCTCAGATAGAAGCTGAAAAGTCCCAGAAGAAGAACCAGGGTCTTGACCGCTATCTTTCCGGCATCGGTCATGATCGCGAAGAGCCGGTCCCCCATTGTGAGGAGATGGGACTGGAGGCGGTCCATGAAGATGGAGAAACTCGGGGTGTGGGCCCTGAAATTCTGGTAGCCCTGTTCGATGCGTGGTCCGAGGAAGGGGATGTGTTCGATCCATGCCGGAAGCGTTGCCCCGGGATTGGCGAGAAAGCTTCTGAGCTTTGCGACCTCCGCCAGAATCTCCTGGGCGAGCGGAAGGGCAAAGGAAAGAAGGGGGGCCAGGACAAGGAGGAGAAAAAGGATCGTCATCAGGAGGGCCGAAAGGACAGGCCTTTTGATGAAGCGCCTCAGGAAGGAGAGGAGCGGGTAGGTGGCAAAGGCCAGAATAGCCGCCCAGAGGAGGGGAACGATATACGGAAGAAGGACAAATCCGGCGGTTCCGATGAGGGCCAAGAGAAGCATGGCCCTGACGGCCGGAGACCCGTTCCCTATCGCCGGGGGGCCGGGTTCAGGCTGGACCTCCCTCATGCGGGGGGAGGTGTCCCCGGGCGGGTCCAGGGAGCCACCGCGGCCCGTCTCTGCTCGTAGGATGCGATCTCGGACTCCTTTTTGAGGGAAAGTCCGATTTCATCGAGACCTTCAAGAAGGTGGATCTTCCGGACCGGATCGACGGAGAAGGAGAAGGATTCTCCGGAAGGGGTCCGGACCTTCTGCTCCGGGAGGTCGATGGTCAGGCGGTATCCGGGTGTGGCCGCCACTTCAGAGAACAGGGTCTCCACCTGCCGGGGGTCGAGCACGACCGGAAGAATCCCGTTCTTGAAGCAGTTGTTGTAAAAGATGTCGGCGAAGGAGGGAGCGACGATGGCCCGGAACCCGTAGTCCAAGAGGGCCCAGGGGGCGTGCTCGCGCGAAGAGCCGCATCCGAAGTTCTCCCGCGCCAAGAGGATCCGGGCGCCGTGGTAGCGGGGGTTGTTGAGGACAAAGGAGGGGTCGGGAACAAGACCGTCGGTCCGTCCGTCGGAGGGGGCATCCTTGTAGCGCCAGTCATAGAAGAGGCTGACACCCAGTCCCGTCCTCCGGATGGTTTTCAGGAACTGTTTGGGGATGATGGCATCAGTATCCACGTTGGCCCGGTCGAGCGGTGCCACAACGGCGGTCAAAGTGACAAAAGGTTCCATGGGAGGGGGCTCCTTGGGTTGGGGGTCAGGATCTAAAGAGGGTCCGGATGTCCGTGAAGTGGCCGGAGATGGCGGCGGCGGCCGCCATTTCGGGGCTGACGAGATGGGTCCGTCCGTTCTTTCCCTGTCGCCCCTCGAAGTTCCGGTTTGAGGTGGAGGCGCAGCGCTCAAAGGGGGCAAGCTGGTCGGGATTCATCCCCAGGCACATGGAACATCCCGGCTCCCGCCATTCAAAGCCGGCCTCGAGAAAGACCCTGTGGAGATTTTCCCGCTCGGCCTGCTGGCGGACCAGTCCCGAGCCGGGAACAACCATGGCGCTGACCCCCTTGGCGACCTTTTTCCCCTTGACGATGGCGGCGGCCGCCCGAAGATCCTCGATCCGGCCGTTGGTACAGGATCCGATGAAGATGCGGGTCACGGGAATTTCGGTGATCGGGGTCCCCGGAACCAGACCCATGTAGACTAGGGCCTTTTTGGCCGATTCGCGGGCGACGGGGTCGGAAAACTGCTCGGGATCGGGAACACGGCCGTCGACTCCCGTGACCTGTCCCGGGTTGGTTCCCCAGGTGACCTGGGGAGAGAGGCGGGAGGCGTCGAGGGTCACCGTCCTGTCGTAGGGGGCTCCGGGATCGGTGGCAAGGCCTCTCCAGTAGGCGACCGCCCTGTCCCAGAGCTCTCCCTTGGGGGCATAAGGCCGGCCCTTGAGATAGGCAAAGGTCACTTCGTCGGGGGCGACGAGGCCCGCCCGGGCTCCGGCCTCGATGGCCATGTTGCACAGCGTCATGCGCCCTTCCATGGAGAGGGCCCGGACCGCGGCTCCCGTAAACTCGAGGATGTGACCGGTTCCTCCGGCGGTTCCGATCTTTCCGATGACGGCCAGGATCAGGTCCTTGGGGGTGACTCCGGGGGCCGGGGTCCCCTCGATCCGGATCTCCATGGTCCGGGGGCGCGTCTGGGAGAGGGTCTGGGTCGCCAGCACATGCTCCACCTCCGAGGTCCCGATGCCGAAGGCCAGGGCGCCGAAGGCTCCATGGGTGGCCGTGTGGCTGTCCCCGCAGACGATGGTGAGTCCCGGAAGGGTGATCCCCTGCTCGGGAGCGATCACGTGGACGATCCCCTGGCGCGGATCGTTCATGGAAAAATAGGTGACTCCAAAGTCGCGGGCATTCTTTTCGAGGGTGTTGACCTGGAGGGCGCTCACCGGATCAGTGATCCCGTGGGACCGGTCGGTCGTCGGAACGTTGTGGTCGGGGACGGCGAAGGTGAGGTCTGGCCGCCGGACCTTCCGGCCGGCCAACCTGAGCCCCTCGAAGGCCTGGGGGCTCGTGACCTCGTGGACGAGCTGCCGGTCGATGTAAAGGAGGACCGTTCCCTGGTCTTCGGAGACCACATGGTCGTCCCATATCTTTTCAATGATCGTTCTTGGCATGGTGTTCTCCTGTGGCAAGAGGACGGGGCGATGAAAGGTCTTATCCGACCATTGTAGCAGATCTTGGAGGTGTTCTCTCCCGGAGGGAGAGTCCTTCCCTGTGTCTTGTCTTTCCTCCTGAAAGTGTAGAGAATGGAGTTCAATAAGTAAATTGAATTATTTTTAGTAAACAGATAGGAAAAAATGATCAGATATGATCTCGATCTCGAATATCTGAAAACCTTTCAGGCGGTGGCGGATTTCGGAAGCATGCACCGGGCCGCCGAAGAGCGCCACATGACCCAGCCGGCTGTGACGCGCCAGATGGGAATTCTCGCCCGGGAGGTCGGCGTTCCCCTCTTCCGCCGGTTTGGTCGGGGGATCCGGCTCACGGCGGCGGGGGAGGTCCTTTTGAAGGAGTCCCGGGACATCTTTCGCCACGTCGAGGAGGGGCTTGGCCGCGTCCGGGAGATTGGGGAGAGGGACCTAACGAGACTAAAACTCGGAAGCAGCCACTATGTGGCCGCCAATGCCCTGGTGGCACCGGTCCGGGCCTTCAGGAAGGAATGTCCGGAGGTGAGGATCGAATTCCTGTGCGGCTCCTCCGAGGCCATGGCCGACAAGGTCCGCTCCGGAGACCTCGACCTGGCGGTCGCCACCCTTCCGGCCCGGTCTGAGGGCCTCAGGCGCATCCGCCTCTGGACGGACACCTTTGCGGCCGCCCTCTCCACGGAGACTCCGCTCGCCAGAAAGGAGCGGGTCACCCTCGAGGAGCTCTCCGGGGAGCCGATGCTCCTTCCCCCCTCCCGGTCTACGACCCGTCTCCTGATCGACCGGGCCTTCCGGAAAAGGCGCCTTTATCCTGTCCAGGTGACCGAACTCGAGACACTCGAGGAAATCGCAGCGGCTGTGGCGATGACCTTCGGGGCGGCCATTCTCCCGGTCCGCCTCTTCTCCTTGCCCTCCCTTCACGCCTCCCATATCGCGGTGCGTCCGATTGAAGGGTTCGACCAGACACGGGATCTGGGGGTCCTTGTCAGAAAGGGAAAGACATTGCGACCCCAGGAGAGAGCGTTGGTGACGATTCTTGAAAGGATGCGCGAAGAGGTGGGTGCGGGAAGCCCACAGGACGCGTAAAGGGCCCGGTCCCCACATTTCGGGAGAAAAAGAACGAGGGACCTCTCAGAAATAAGAAAGGAACCGCGTTCTTGTTTCCTGGGAGCCCGGTGGTCCGGGGCCTCCTTCGGGGAGGGTCCGGCCCGGAATGAGACCTTTTGCCATGATAAAATAATAAGGAGAGAAGCTTCCCTTTTCTATTTCTTCGAGGTGTTAAATGAGCCGCAAGCCCCTTCGTCCTCCCCGAGGACGCGGCGCCCTGAGTCTTCCCGACAACCGCTACGAATCCCAGATCCGGGAACGGGCGGAAGAGGCACCGGAGGAGGAAGGGAGCGTCCCCACCCAGATATTCCGGGACACCGCCCGGACGGTCTTGAATGACAACGAGTCCCCGGATGTCGGGTTTTCCCGGTCACTCAATCCCTATCGGGGATGCGAACACGGATGCATCTACTGTTTCGCCCGGCCGACCCATGGCTATCTTGGGCTCTCCCCCGGCCTCGACTTCGAAACGAAGATCTTCGTCAAGGAGGAGGCTGACCGTCTCCTTGAAGAGGAGCTTTCGAAAAAAAACTATCGATGCACGCCTGTCGCCCTGGGAATCAATACGGATGCCTACCAGCCGGTGGAGGAGCGTCTGGGGCTGACCCGGAGGATCCTTGAGGTCTTTGACCGCTTCCACCACCCGGTGACCCTGGTCACGAAGTCGTCTTTGGTGGAGCGGGACCGGGAGATCCTTGCCTCCCTCGCCAGCCGGAACCTGGTTCATGTCTATCTCTCCCTTCCCACCCTGGACGAGGGACTCTCCCGGGTTCTCGAACCCCGGGCCACAGCCCCCTACCGCCGTCTCGAGACGATCCGGACCCTGTCCTCGGCCGGGATCCCCGTAGGGGTCCAGGTGGCTCCGGTCATTCCCGTTCTGTCCGACTTCGAACTCGAGGGGATCCTCAAGAAGGCCAGGGAGGCCGGAGCGCGTTCCGCAGGCTACGTCCTTCTGCGACTTCCGCTCGAGCTTCGGGATTTGTTTTCCGAATGGCTCACCACCCATTATCCGGATTCGGCAAAGGCCGTTCTGAACCGCCTTCGGGCCTTTCACGGGGGGGAGCTCTACGACTCACGCTTCGGCCATCGGATGCGGGGCGAAGGGCTCTGGGCGGATCTTCTCGAACAGCGGTTCAAGTCCCAGAGCCGGCGCCTGGGATTTGGGTCCATGCCCGGTCTCGATACGACCCGATTTTCCCCTCCGATGCGCCTCCCCCGGTCCAGGCTTTTTCCGGACTTCGTTCCCTGATTGGGGCAAATTGAAAACACGAGGAGTCTTGGGGAGGGTCGGGAGGGATTGCAGGGCGAAATGTCAGGAAGGATTGTGTTGTCTTTCAGTTATCTTACCAGAAGTGGGTATGAGAAGAGGAATGTCGGAAAGGATGTTCGGTAGGCTTAAATTTTTGGCGTAAACATATGGCGTCCCCAACGGGATTCGAACCCGTGTTACCGCCGTGAAAGGGCGATGTCCTAGGCCGGCTAGACGATGGGGACATAAGTGAAGTCAGAATGCGGCAAACCTCATCATTATCCTGTACGTTCTCCATTAAGTCAACAGGTTTTTCGGGGAAATCCGGTGCCGGCCTTTGGCCGGGAGCCGGTCCGCTCCCGGCGGCTAAAGGAGCGGGAGCCGGTCCCGGGGGGTTTGGGAGAGGGGGAGGTAGCTCTTGTCCTTGGCCGAGACAAGCGCCTCCCGAATCGGCCACTCTATGGCAATTTCAGGGTCGTTCCAGAGGATTCCCCCTTCATCCTCCGGATCGTAGAAGTCCGTGCACTTGTAGAGAAAGTCGGCCTGATCGGAGATCACCTGGAATCCGTGGGCGAATCCCTCGGGAATGTACATCATCAGGTTGTTCCCCTCGGACAGGATCGTTCCGAACCAGCGACCGAAGGTGGGAGAGGCGGTCCGGAGGTCCACCGCCACATCGAAGACCGATCCCGTGACGACCCGGACAAGTTTGCCTTGCCCATGGCGCCGCTGAAAATGGAGTCCACGGGTCACGCCGCGGGAGGAGCGGGAGTGGTTGTCCTGGACGAAGAGCTGGGGAAGCCCCAGACGCTCGAAGGTCTTGGCGTGGAAACTCTCCAGGAAGAATCCCCGGCTGTCTCCGTGGACCCGGGGCGAAAGGAGGCGGACCCCCGGCAGGGGGGTCTCCTTTACGTCCATTCTCCCTCCTCGAGGGCAACCATCTCGCGGAGATAGGTCCCGTAACCGTTCCTGAGGGCCGCGGCCATCGACAGGACCGCCTCTTTTCCGATGTAGCCCATCCGGAAGGCGATCTCCTCCGGGCAGGCGACCTTGATCCCCTGGCGGCGCTCGATGACCTCCATGAAGATGGAGGCTTCAAGCAAAGATTCGTGGGTTCCCGTGTCGAACCAGGCCGTTCCCCGTCCCAGCTTCTCCACTGTCAGAAGGCCTTCCTTGAGGTAGAGGCGATTGAGATCGGTGATCTCGAGCTCTCCCCGGGAGGAGGGGGCGAGGGACCTTGCCCGATCCACGACGGTCTTGTCATAGAAGTAGATCCCCGGGACGGCGTAGCGGGAGGGAGGCTTTGGCGGTTTTTCGACGATCTCCCGCACACGGCCATGGTCGTCGAAGGCCAGCACCCCGTAACGCTCCGGATCCCGGATAGCGTATCCGAAAATCAGGGCCCCCTTGGTGAGGCGGGCCGCCTTTTGGAGGGTTTCGGAGAGGCCGTGGCCATAGAAGATATTGTCTCCCAGGACCAGACAGACAGGGTGATCGCCAATGAAGTCGCCCCCGATCAGGAAGGCCTGGGCCAGCCCTTCCGGTTTTGGCTGGACCTCGTAGGAGAGAGAGAGCCCCCACTGGGCGCCGGAACCCAGAAGCCGGCGGAAGAGAGGGGTATCCTCGGGAGTCGAGATGACCAGGATCTCCCGGATCCCGGCCAGCATCAGGGTGGTGAGCGAGTAGTAGACCATGGGTTTGTCGTAGACCGGCATGAGCTGCTTGCTCACCGCCCGGGTGAGCGGATAAAGGCGGGTTCCCGAGCCCCCTGCCAGAAGTATCCCTTTCATGGCTGTCCTCCTGGTTCCTTGCGTCGCCCTGTGCCCTGCCGGGAGCCGTCGTAGCGCCCTCTGAGCTCGGTCCACCAGTCCCGGTTCTCAAGGTACCAGATCACGGTTTTTTCCAGGGCCTGGCTGAAGGTATGCGCCGGCTTCCAGGAAAGCTCCGTCCTGGCCTTGGTGGCATCGATCTCGTAGCGCAGGTCGTGTCCCGGGCGGTCCGGAACCCGGGTCACAAGCCTTCCGTAAGACTCTCCCCCTGCGGCCGGATGAATCCGGTCGAGAATCTCCACGATGGCGGAGATGACCTCCCGGTTGGTCCGGGGATTGCCGGCGCCCAGGGCATAGGTCTCCCCTGTCGTTCCTCTTTCGAAGGCCGCGACGACACCGTCGCAGTGGTCCTCGACATAGATCCAGTCCCGGATGTTGAGGCCCTCTCCGTAGACGGGAATGGGGCGTCCTTCGAGGGCTGAGAGGATCACGGTGGGAATGAGCTTTTCCGGAAACTGGAAAGGGCCGTAGTTGTTCGAGCAGTTGGTGGTGACCAGGGGAAGGCCGTAGGTATGGACGTAGGCCCGGGCGAGATGGTCCGAGGCGGCCTTGGAAGCGGCATAGGGGGAGTTGGGAGCGTACGGGGTCCGTTCGGTAAAGGGCGGGTCAGTGGGGGAGAGGGAGCCGTAGACCTCGTCGGTCGAGACGTGAAGAAACCGGAACCCCCGTCCGGCCCCCGCTTCCTTGTAGTAGCGGAGCGCCTCGTCAAGAAGGACAAAGGTTCCGGTCACGTTGGTCTCGATGAAGGCTTCAGGGTTTTCGATCGACCGGTCGACGTGGCTCTCCGCGGCGAAATGAAAAAGTCCCGTGGGCTGGTATCTGGAAAAGAGATCGGCGACCGCCCGGCGATCCCGGATGTCCCCCTGAACGAAATGATGGTCGGGATCGTTCCGGAGGTCGTCGAGGTTTCTAAGATTCCCGGCATAGGTCAAAAGATCGAAGGTGACGATCCGGGCCTGGCCCATGGACCGGATCCTCCGGACAAAGTTCGATCCGATAAAGCCTGCCCCCCCGGTGACGATCCAGCAATCCCGTGTCTCACCCAATCCTTTCGTCACACTCCCCCCCCCGATTCGCGCAAAAGATCGCCTCTCATTTCATGGCCCCATGATAGCCGATCCGGAGGAGGATGAACAGATTCTCGAACCATGCCGATGGGGGCTTTCCCGAAAGCCCGGGAGGACGGGGACTTGGAGGGGAGCCCGGGAACAGGTATGATCGGGGGAGCCAGGTATGATTAACGCGAGGAGAGTGAGGACGTCATGAGCGAGAGGGAACGAGAGGCGAGGTCACCGGAGGATCACGAGGGGGGATATGTGGAGTGGTTCCGGGAGGCCTCTCCCTACATCCACCGCTTCCGGGGGGAGACCTTTGTCCTCGTCCTGGAGGGGGCCCTCCTTCAGGAGGGGCGGATGCCGGCCCTGGCCCACGACATTGCCCTTCTCTCAAGTTTCGGGATCCGTCTGGTCCTGGTCTTCGGGGCCTCCCCCCAGATCGATGCCACCTTCCTCTCCCAAGCGCTCCCCACAACGCGGAGCGGAGGCCGCCGGATCACCCCCCCCGAAGCCCTGGGGCCTCTCATGGAATCGGTGGGACGGATCCGGTTCGAGATCGAGGCCGCCCTCTCCCAGGGGACCGACGGCACTCCCATGGCCGGAGCCCGGATTAGGTCTGTCTCGGGAAACTTTGTCATCGGGCGGCCCCTGGGGGTGATCGACGGGGTGGACTTTCTCTACACCGGCACGGTGCGCCGGATCGAGTCCGAGGCGATCCGCCACCATCTGGACCAGGGGGATGTGGTCCTTCTCCCCCCGATCGGCTTTTCGCCGACCGGAGAGATCTTCAACATCCTCTCCTTCGAAGTGGCCTCCCGGGCAGCGGTGGCCCTGGGGGCCTCGAAGATCCTGCTCTTGGGAAAGTCTCCCGAAATCAGAAACGAGAAGGGGGACCCCCTGCGTCAGATGGTTCCTTCCGAGGCCAAATTGCGGGACCAAACCTCACCTCGTCCCCTCGTCGACCTCTTAGAGGCCCTGGAGCAGGGGGTCCCCCGCCTGCACCTTCTCGACGGAGGCCAGGACGGAGCGCTTCTTTTGGAACTCTTCACCCGCGACGGAATCGGAACCCTCATCTCCCGGGATCCCTTCGAACATATCCGGAAGGCGACCCTCGATGACCTCGTGGAGATCCTAGCCATCATCCGGCCGCTCGAGGCCAATGGGGTTCTGGTCAGGCGCCCCCGCGAGCGGATCGAGATGGAGCTTGAACACTTCATTGTGACCTGCCGGGACCGGACGGTGATCGGCTGTGTCGAGCTGATTCCCTATCCGGAGTCGTCCATGGCCGAGATGGCCTGTCTTGCCATCCTTCCCGAATATCAGGGGGAGGGACGGGGGGAGCAGCTTCTGGCCTTCTGCCGCTCCGAGGCAAAGAGACGGGGGCTTGCAAGAATCTTTGTCCTGACGACCCAGTCCTCCCGCTGGTTCATGGAGCGGGGCTTTGTGAAAGCGGGTCCCGAGATCCTGCCGAAGGAACGGAGAACCTCCTACGATCCGGACCGGAAAAGCCAGGTGCTGCTAACAGAAATCTGACACCTCTTCCCCGGTTTTAAACCAAACCCCTGTTACCTCCTATTTTTTCAGGAAGGTTCGCTCATAGGAGAGGACGTCCCGGGTCTCCTGGGGATCGATGACATCCCAGAAGGCGGGCATGATGTTTCTTCCCCGCCGGATGACGTGGATGAAAAAGGCCTCATCCCCCATTTTCCAGGTCTTGGGGTCGGTGAAGTTCGCCGGTTTTTCCATGAGGGCGGGGGCGGCGATACCGTTCCCGTCTCCCTTGACTCCATGGCACTGGATGCAGAGCCCTCGATAGATTTTCTTGCCGCGGACCGGATCACCGGGTGACGCAAAGGCCACTCCCCACTCGGATAAAATCAGAGCCCCTCCCAGAACAGCCCCGATCAAGACGACAAATCCCGTTCTTTTCATCGTGTCTTTAAAGAAGGTCAATTCCGTTCTCCTTTTCAAAGGTCTTTTCCCGGTAAAAGACGGGGTGAATGTATCTCCTTGGATTCATATGGGGGTAAAGGTAAAAAAACAGAACAAGAAAAACCTGTCTATTAAAGCATGAAATGGAACCGACAGGAAGACGTTTTTATGGATGTTTGTCGATGAAAGTCTGGTCTTGCGATGGGATTAAAACATCTACGAAAGACCAGAAGGGATTTTGAGAAACCCCTTGGTGGAATTTGTCAGGATAAAACGTGACGTCGGGGGGAATTGATTCTATAGGGTTTTGGAAAAGGATTTTTACGCCTGCAAAATCTCAGGCCTTGTCCCAGAAGCGTCCTGCGCTTGCAGGGGACCACGGTCCTGTCGAACGTCCATTTTTCCTGATGGGACTCATCGAAAAAAAGCCCCCTTTGGCAGGAATTCTCAAAATTTATAAGGTCTTCATTCGAAGGATATAGAGGGATAGGGGGATAAAAAAGAAATAAAAAAGGGGAGACCGAAGTCTCCCCCTTTGAAACTGAATCCATCAACTCCTAGTAGGCAAAGTCGAGACCCACGGCAAAGTTGTTGGAGGAAACATTCCCGAAGAATCCGGGTTGGTTGATCGAGCCAGAAACACCCTGGCCAGCCGCAAAGGCACTCAAAGATCCCGCAACACCGTCGTTGACGATATATTGCCAGGTGGCAAAGAGCGAGATGTCCGCCCGGTCGGATCCCCAGAGCCAATAACGGTCCAGAAGGGCAAAGGAGAGGACGTCATTGAAGTTTCCGGGAATATTCGCATAGGGCTGCATCATCATGTCGAGCTGGTTGTAGATCAGTTCGATCAGGTTGGAATTGGTTCCGCTTTGGGCAAAGAACCCATTAAAGGTCGGCTGCCAACTGACATCAATATACCAGACCATGTATTCGACTCCGCCTGTCTGAGGACCGACACCGGCAAAGGGCGTGGCAATCAGGGATGACGGGTCGTTGACGATTTCCCAGGCGCCATCGATATTCAAACCGCCGTTGGGAATCGGGTTTGTGGCGATATCAATCCCTTCCCGGCTGTACACCGCACTAGGATTGGCGCCTTGTCCATTCGGCCCTCCAGAGACGGGATTGGCCATTCCCACGAGGGCAAAGGCACCGATCTGCTCTCCGTTGGTCCGGCCCCACCCACCGAAGGATTGGGAGATACGGCCGTAAAAGCTAAATCCATTGTTGAGAAGCGGTGAACCCCCAACACTTGTGGTTTTATTAGTTAAAGTTGTAAATGATCCCGGCACCCCATCTCCCGGGCCGGATCCGTACAGGCCCTGGTTGGGGATGAAGTCAACGTTCACCCGGGTTTCACAGGGATCCAGGGAAAAAGCGGATTGCGTCATACAGCTGGACGGGCTGCCAATGTGATATCCAAAATAGCGAAGCTCGGTCCAGTCATTATTGAACATTTGGCCATCGGCATCAACATAGAGCCCGCCCGGTCCGACGAAGGATGCGCCTCCTGCCGCTCCGGCATTGTTGGCAACCTCTGGAATACCGGGCTGGTAGTCATACATGGTAAAGGGAGATCCCTGCCCGATCATGAGGGCCCGCTGGTTGGATTCCAGATGGTCCGCCGAGGCCTTTCCGACATAGAGGTTGGCCCAGGTGGTACCGAAGAGGTCATCGAAGCGGACCCACAGCTTGACGATCCCGAAGCCAGGGGCCGTCGATCCTCCGGCCGCGCCGCCTCCGGGCTGAACCCAGAAGGAGATCCAGTTATTGATCAAACCTCCCGATTCGATGTCCCACACCGTGTTGGCGCCGGCTCCGGAATTCCAGCCTCCATTTCCAGTGAAACTCGTCACTGGCGCCCCGGTGCTTGGCATACTCACCCCATTCACCGCCGAGCCTCCATAGGCCATTTCCATATGGAAGCCGATCGGGAAGTAATTCTGGTTGCCCGGCTTCTCGAACATCATGTCGAGGCCGTTGGCCTTGCCTGTGGTGCTCATCATGAATCCCCGGTCCTTGAAGAAGTGGCCGGTGTCAGCGAGTCTGGGCCACTGGATGTGGCAGAAGGAGCAGGGGAAGTTGTACTTTCTCGCAAAGCCCGGATAGGCGTGGGCGGATTTCGGCATGAAGAAAACCGCCACCGAGGCCAGGGCAAAGAGCGAGACGAACATCATGAGTGTTCTTCTCATCACTTCGGTCCTTTCGTTAAATGAAAAAACCTTGCGGAGGACAAACCTGCCCTCCGGAAATCCCGAAATTCGAAACGAATAAAAGAAAATAACAAACTAATTTCACCCGCACGAAACTCCCCGCACTCCTTCTCCGGACGGGAAATACCCTTGGCCGGACGCGGGTGCATGTTGTCTGGGAGTCCTATTCAGATGCGGGATCAGAGGGAATTGTAATCCCATGTTTCAGAACCGTCAAGGCCCCATGACGAAAAAATCACCCAATTTCCAAAATTCGTTTATGGGGGCAATGAGCGGTGAAATCCTGGAGAAGAGAAAATGGCTACAGATTAAGGAGAAGGATGGTGCGCCTGGCAGGAATCGAACCTGCGACCTGCGGATTCGAAGTCCGACGCTCTATCCTACTGAGCTACAGGCGCGTGCCTTGAGGAAAGGGATGAAAAGAGAATTGATGTTTGTCCGAAAATCCTGTAAAAACCTCGGTTCGTGCCGCCCGATCGGATCTTCTTCGGAAAACCTGATCAGTGCGGGGAGGAAGAACGGAGAGCCCGCCGGCCGGAACCGCGCACGAGAGAACTTTATCGAAAGTGAGCCGGTAGTGCAAGCCTATGGTTTCCCGAAATAAACGGGACAGGAGACTGAGCGTGGGGCAAGGAGATGAAGCGGAGGGTAAAAGGATGACTCTGGGGGAGGCACTGACTCTGTATGCCGAGCAGTATACCAGCCAAAAAAAAGGCGCCCGGCAGGAGCTTTCGAGAATCCGCCGCTGGAAGGCCCATCCCTTTTCCCAGCGCCCCCTGGATTCCTTCATCCCTTCCGACTGGCGCCTGTATGCCCTCGAGCGGCGGAAGAGTGTCTCGGCCTCCACCGTCCGCCTCGAACTCGCCCTTGTCCGCCATCTTTTCACCGTGGCTTCCCAGGACTGGGCGATGGAGCTCAGACCCCAGTTCACTTCCCGGACCCTTCCCAAGGTCAGGAATTCCCGCAACCGCCGTCTCTCTTTCGAGGAGGCGGAGGCCATCGTCCGCTCCACGGGGTCGCCCGTTCTCGAGAACCTTGTCAGGTTTGCGCTGGAGACGGCCATGCGCCGAAGCGAGATCACCAATATGAGATGGACGGATGTCGATCTCTCGAAAAGGACGGTGGCTCTGGCCGACACAAAAAACGGAGAGAGTCGCGTAGTCCCCCTCTCGCGGGAGGCTGTCAGGATCCTTGAATCACTCCGGGAGGGACGGAAGGGGGAGATGGTCTGGAGCATGGCTCCTGATTCCGTGACTCAGGCCTTCGGGCGGGCAGTGGAGCGAGCCCGGGCTGCCTACGAGAAGGAGTGCCTTGCAAAGGGACGGGAGCCGGATACGGGCTTTCTGATAGATGTCCGCTTCCACGATCTCCGGCACGAAGCCACGTCCCGTCTTTTTGAACGGGGAATGAATACGATGACGGTCGCGGCCATTACTGGCCACAAAACACTCCAAATGCTCAAGCGCTACACCCATCTCAGGGCCGAGACAATCGTGGGAGAACTCGACCGCACTGATAAGGAGGGGTGAAAAAAGGCTGCCAATGTCCCGGAGACCCCGGACTTCTTTGATTCCGGCCCCTTCCGGAGGTCCGGCTAGGGGGCGATCATGCTGTTGTCCAGATAGGAACGGGAGTAGAGGAAAACCGTCGTCGGGTCGGGGAGGACGACCGCCTCCTTCTTCCCCTTGTAGGTGACCCTCGAGAGAAAGTCCCGGATGACGTGGATCCGGGCATGGTCCTTGTTGTCGGCCCGGACCACGATCCAGGGGGCCAGGGCCGAATGGGTCCTGGCGAACATCTGGTTTCGGGCATTCGAGTAATCCTCCCAGTGCTTCTGGGCCGCCATGTCGATGGGGCTGATCTTCCACTGCTTGAGCGGATCATCGAGCCGGCTTTCGAGACGTCGCTTCTGTTCGTCGCGGTCGATGTCGAGGTAATACTTGAAAAGCCGGATCCCCGAACGGACGATCATCTGCTCGAAGGAGGGGACCGTCTCCATGAACTCCTCGTACTGGTCGTTGGTGCAGAAGCCCATCACCCGCTCGACCCCCGCCCGGTTATACCAGCTCCGATTCATGAAGACCATCTCCTGGGCAGAGGGAAGGTGGTAGACATACCGCTGGAAGTACCATTGGGTCTGTTCCCGGTCGGAAGGTTTCCCCAGCGCCACCACACGGGTTTCCCGGGGGGAGAGGTGCTCGGTGAAATGCTTGATCGTTCCGTCTTTTCCGGCCGCGTCACGTCCTTCGAATATGATGAGGACCTTCTGGTTTTCCCGGATCAGGTGTTTCTGGAACTTGACGAGCTCGATCTGTACCTCCCGGAGATCCTGGTGGTACTGGACCAGTTCCGGTGTCGGTTCGGACACTTCCGTATTTTTGGGGGTCTTCGGTGTTTTCGGGTGTTTTGGGCTCATGGGGACCTCCTCGGGTTAATGGGTGGGTCCCTTCACGTTACCAGAAATCATCGGAAGATACGACCATTTCTCCCCTGAGCCCTCCCTGATCTGTCATGGGTTTGCGATCATTCCTTGATCCCGTGGCAATCTTCTTCCGGCAAGCTGGGACCAGCGCCGGGAAAGGAGGGGAGCATCGAAGGGGACAAAAGGGTCACGAAGGGGCGGAAAAATCTCCTGATTCTGGGGGCAGGGGTCGGAAGCGGCCACATGCGGGCCGCCCAGGCCGTCGCGGCCGTTCTTCCGGAGTTTTCCGTCCCGCTTGAGGTTCAGGTCGTCGACCTCCTGGAGAGGGGCTCCCCCCTGTACCGGCTCCTCTACCGCTCGGGCTATCTGGGTCTTGCCCGACACTCTCCCCGAATTCTCGACCGGCTTTATGGAGCCACCGATCGTCTCCCTCCGGCTCTTTCCGGCCTCCTGTCCGGGGCCGACCGCCTCTTTTTCCGAACCTACCTTCGCGAACTCTCATCATCCTTCCCTGATCTTGTCCTCTGCACCCATTTCCTCCCGCTTGAGATCCTGGCTCCCCTGAGGCGCTTGGGAAGTCTTTCTTCCCCTCTCTGGGGCCTCGTGACCGATCTCCACCCTCACGGCATCTGGCTTTGGAAAGGGGTCGACCGTTATTTCACAGCCGACGCGGCCTCCGCCTCCCTCGTTCGAAAAAGGCTCGGAGGAACCCCCTCGTCCGCCTATGGAATTCCCGTTCATCCCGATTTCTTAAAGCCACCGGATCGCAAGGGTCTACTGGAAAAACTGGCTCTGCCTGACCGAAAAACAGTCCTGCTCTTCTCAGGGGGGGAGGGTCTCGGGAACCTTCCCTCCGTCCTGGACTCCTTTTCCGGCTTTCCCGGGGAGCTCTCCCTCATCGCGATTGCCGGACGGAACGCAGGACTGCTCGAGGAGTGCCGCCACTGGGCGAAAAATCATGAAAATCGTTGGCTTTTTGTCCGGACTTTGGGGTTTGTCGAAAACATGGCCGAGTGGATGGCAGTCTCCGACGTCGTGGTCACGAAGCCCGGGGGGCTCACCCTCTTCGAGGCTCTGGCGCTGGGAAAGCCTCTTGTTCTCCTTCCGGCCAGGGGAGGCCAGGAGGAGATCAACAGGCTCTGGGCGGTCGAGGCCGGTGCCGCCGTGGACTGCCCGGAGCCCTCTGAAGCCGGCTCGCTTCTCCGTCGCCTTTTTTCGGACCCCGGCCGACTGTCAGGGATGGGGGAATCAGCGAGGAGGGCCGGATGTCCGGAGGCCGCCGGCCTGATCTCCCGGGAGATTGTGGAGAGCCTGTTCCCGGGCTAGGTGAGCGAGAGGAGGATTTCATGACACGCTACCGGTCGATCTTCATTTCCGATGTCCATCTCGGCACCCGGGACTGCCGGGTCGATCTCCTTCTGGACTTTCTTCGGGAGACGGACTGCGACACCCTCTACCTCGTGGGGGACATCCTGGACTTCTGGCAACTCAAACGAAACTGGTTCTGGCCGGAAACCCACAGCACCGTCATCCAGAAGATTCTCAGAAAATCCCGCCACGGAACCAAGGTCATCTATATTCAGGGCAACCATGATCCCGTCCATTTCTTTCTCGACAAGGTCCTGGAACGAGGGGATGTTCATTTCGGAGATCTGGAAATCGCCCGGGAATGGATCCACCGGGGGGTAGACGGTCGAAGGTATCTCGTGATCCATGGAGACGCCTTTGATCTCTGTCTTACGACCCTTCCCTGGCTCACCCGGGCCGGGGACTGGGGCTACTCCGTCCTCCTCCGGGTCAACCAGATTCTCTGTTTTGTCAACCGCCTTCTTGGCCGGACAAGCCGCTGGTCGCTCTCCCGGGCCGTCAAGAACAGGGTCAAGAAGGTGACCCGGTTCATCGGGGAATATGAAGGAATCCTGGCCATGGCCGCGAAGAACCGAGGGATGGACGGGGTGATCTGCGGCCACATTCACTTTCCAGCCTCCCTTGAAAGGGAGGGGGTTGCCTATCTGAACACGGGGGATTGGGTGGAACACGCCTCCGCACTGGCCGAGTCCCACAGCGGGCGCTTTGAGATCCTGCTCTGGGGCGATCGCCGGCCCCGGGATCCGGAGGTGACCGGGCTCCGGGAGCCCTCTCTTGAGGAGATCCCCGGGAGTTGAGACCCGAAGATCCTGGCGGGGTTTTGTTTCTTGCCTGTTTTGGAAGGATTTGACCGGTCGCCACCTCATTGCTGATCGTGCTATGATCGGGTCGACCGGAAGAGACCTGAAAGACCCCGACGAAGGACCTCCGATGCGCGTGCTTTCCGTGAACCCCGGCTCCTCCTCCCTCAAGGCGACTCTCCTCGATGGGGAGGAAATCCTCTCCGACCACGAAATCCCCCTGGAAGGCTCGGTGGAGGCGGTTCAGACGGCTCTTTCGGAGCTTGACCTCTGGAGCCATGAGCGTCCGCCCGAGGCGATCGGGGTCCGGGTGGTCCACGGAGGGCGATCCTTCGGAGCGAGCGTTGTGGTCGACTCCCGGGTCATCAAAACTTTGTCGGATCTCATTCCGCTGGCCCCTCTCCATCTCCCCGTCGCCATTCGGGTTTTGTCGGCCCTGACCGGGATGGGCCACGCCCTTAGGGTGGTCGCCGTCTTCGACACCCAGTTTCACCGGACCCTGCCGGAGGCCGCCCGGCGCTACGCCATTCCCCCGGATTGGGAGGAAAAGGAGGGGATCGAGAAATACGGCTTTCACGGACTTTCCTACGACGATATCGTCCATCGGCTCCCCCGCCTCATGGCCCGTCCGCTCCCGGAACGGCTGGTCGCTGTCCACTGGGGAAATGGGGCCTCGGCCTGCGCCATTTTCCAGGGCCGGTCCGTCGACACCTCGATGGGGCTCACTCCGCTGGATGGCCTAGTCATGGGATCCCGGCCCGGGTCGATCGATCCGGGGATCGTTCCCCTGCTTCTCCGGAAGGGATACTCTCCGGAGGAGGTGGAGGAGGCCCTGAACCATCGCTCGGGCCTCTTCGCCCTCTCGGGAGGTATTTCGGACTTCCGCGAGATCGAGGAGCGACGCCTAGGGGGCGACCTTCGGGCCAGTCTGGCCTTCGAAAAGGCCGTTTACTCTGTCGTCGCGACGGTCGGCGCCTATGCCGCCGTCCTGGGGGGGATCGAGGCTCTCGTCATGACGGGAGGGGTGGGGGAAAATTCGTGGAGGGCAAGAAGCGCCGTCATGGACCGGCTGGGGTTTCTAGGTGTCCGCGAGGATCCCATAGCCAACCGCACAGGTTCAGGAGACAAGCGGGTCTCGGGGAGGGACTCCCGGGTCGAGGTCTGGGCCCTTCATGCCAGAGAGGACAGGACAATCGCCCGGGAGACGGAACGTCTTCTGGCCACAAGGGAAACAGGATCACCGAACCCGGGAGGACAACATGCTTGAGCGTTACAAGACAAGGGATCTGCCGCAGGGACTCGAACCTCTCGTGGAGATGGCGCTCGATCTCCGGTGGACCTGGAACCATCGGGCCGATGAACTCTGGAACCAGCTCGATCCGGTTCTCTGGAAGCTCATCCGGAATCCCTGGCTCATTCTCCAGACGGTCTCGGTCGCCCACCTGAACGCCCTGGCCCAGAACGGAGAATTCCTGGCCCGGATCGCAGAGGTCCACAATCTCTGGAGCCAGGAGGATCATGCTCCCTCCTGGTATTCCCAGCATCACGGCCGCTCCCCCCTTCGTACGGTCGCCTACTTCAGCATGGAGTTCGGTCTGTCCGAATCCCTTCCCATCTATGCCGGAGGGTTGGGGATCCTGGCGGGAGACCATCTGAAAAGCGCGGAGGATCTTGGCGTTCCCCTGGTGGGAGTCGGCCTCCTCTTCCAGAAGGGGTATTTCCGTCAGGTGGTCAACAGCCAGGGGGAGCAGATCGAAAGCTACCCCTACAACGATCCCGATTCTCTTCCCATCAGTCCCCTGCGCGGGTCGACGGGCCAATGGCTCCGGATTCCCATTCCCCTTCCGGGCCGGACCCTGATCCTCCGTGTCTGGCAGGTCCGTCTGGGCATGACGACCCTCTATCTCCTCGATTCGAACGACCCCGTCAACACCCCCATGGACCGGGGCATCACCGGTGAGCTCTACGAAGGGGGACGGGAGATGCGGCTCGTCCAGGAGATGGTCCTGGGCATCGGGGGCTACCGGGTGCTTCATGCCCTGGGAATCGATGTGAACGTTCTCCACATCAATGAAGGCCATCCGGCCTTTGCCATCCTGGAGCGGGCCCATGCCTGGATGGTGCGGGAGAAGATCCAGGACTTCCATCATGCCCTCCAGGTGACCCGGGCCGGCAATGTCTTCACGACCCACACCCCGGTTCCTGCCGGCTTCGATGCCTTCGATCCGGCACTATTCCACCAGTTTTTCTCCCTCTACCAGAAGGAGTGGAACCTGACGGACAAGGAGCTCCTGGGGCTGGGCCGGATGAATCCCGACGACGACAAGGAGCCATTCAACATGGCCCGGCTGGCCATCGCCGGAAGCGGCTTCATCAACGGGGTGAGCCGCATCCACGGGTCGGTCAGCCGGAAGATCTTCTCCCCTCTCTTTGAGCGCTGGCCGGTGGAAGAGGTGCCGGTCACCCATATCACCAACGGGATCCACACCCTCTCCTGGGACTCCCTGGTCTCCGACGCCTTCTGGTCGGAAAAGGTCCCCAAGCGCCGGTTGCACCGGGACGGGTCGCCGGAGCCTGCCCAGGAGATTCTTGCCGCCTCCGACGAATCCCTGTGGGAGCTCCGCATGAAGAACCGGATCTCCATGCTCGAGGGGGTCCAGCGCCATCTTGTCCGTCAACGATCCGTCAGGGGAGAGAGCGCGCCCCTTCCCTTCCTGGATCCGAATGCCCTCTATATTGGCCTTGCACGCCGATTCACCTCCTACAAGCGCCCGAATCTTCTCCTTTTCGACCATGAGCGGCTGATCCGCATCCTTTCCCACCCGGACCGGCCGGTCCGGATCCTTGTGGCCGGGAAGGCCCATCCCCAGGACACGGCAGGGAAAGGGTTCATCCAGGAGTGGGTCCATTTCGCCTCCGACCCCAGGACCCACGGAACCGTCTTTTTCCTGAGCGACTACGACATGAATGTGGCCCAGACGCTGGTCGGAGGAATCGACCTCTGGGTCAACTGCCCCCGCCGGCCCTGGGAGGCTTCCGGAACGAGCGGGATGAAGGTTCTGGTGAACGGGGGCCTGAACTGTTCGATACGGGACGGCTGGTGGGAGGAAGCCTTTCGCCCCGAAGTGGGGTGGGCGATCGGCGACGACACCTCTTTCGAGGATCCCTCACGGGATCGAAGGGATGCCGAAGATCTCTACCGGATCCTGGAGCAGGAGGTGGTCCCGGACTTCTACGACCGGGACGAACGGGGAATCCCTGTGCGCTGGATCAGCCGGGTCCGGGCCAGCATGGCGACGCTCACCCCGGTCTACAGCACCGATCGCATGGTCAGGGAGTATCTCGAGAGGGCCTACCTGCCGGCCGCCGAGGCCTACGAGTCCCGCCAGGCCAACGGTGGGGCCCAGGCCCGCGGGATCGATGCCTGGAAGGAGCATCTGGACCGGAACTGGGAAGGGATCCGCTTCGGGTCGCAGACCGTCCAGGAATCCGCGGAAGGCCATCTGATCGAATGTCCCGTCTGGCTCGGAGAAATCGCTCCCGAGGATGTGCGGGTCGAGGTCTATGCCAATGCCCCGGGGGGAGCTCTTCCCTTCCGGAAGGCCATGGACCGGACGAAAACCCTCTCCGGGGCCAGAAACGGCTTCGTCTTCCGGGCGACAGTTCCGGGGGACCGCCCTGTGGGGGATTACACCCTCCGGGTGATTCCCTTCCACGAGGGGGTGAAGGTCCCGCTCGAATACCACCGCATCCTCTGGCAGCACTAGGAAGACGCGGATCTTTAGGAGGGGCGGGGCTCTTTCTCACCATTTCTGGCGAGCTCCTCCCGGACCCGCTCCTTGAGACGGCAGAAACTGCAGACGGGTGTCCAGGAGATTTCCCCGCAGCGCTCGCACCGTCCATCGGGAGAGAGAAAGGCCTCCTCCGGATCCGGAGATTCTGATTCGGGGTAAAATCTGTCGATCCGTTCGAGAAATCCGAAGAGAAAGGCGTGCTTCGTGCCGGGGGACGCCGCCTCGACCTCGTTCAAAAGCTTCTTGTAGAGGAGCTGCTTGGCATCCACCGAATGGGGACATTCCTTGAGGACATAGGGGATCTTCCGGAGGAAGGCATAGGAGGCCATCTCCTTTTCGGTGAGCCGAACCAGGGGCTTGACCTTTTTGGAGAGACCCTCGATGGCCGGAAGATCCGGACGGTTCTTCGCCAGGTATTCGTCGTGCCAGTGGAGGAGGTTTCCGAAGAGCCGCGAGGCCTCGTCATCGAGGTTATGTCCGGTGGCCAGGACCGAGGCCCCGGTCCTGAGCGCCGTCCTGTTGAAGAAATACCTCTTGGAGAGACCGCAGCCGGAGCAGGCCGGTCGCCGGGTCGCCCGGGCGATGTCCGTGACCGATCCGTCGACCTCCTCCCGGAGAGATTCCACCACGAGGGGGAGCTGGTGGCGGCTGGCGAAGGATTCGACGTGACCCCGGCTCTCCCGGGAGTAGTCTCCGATGCCAAGATCAAGATGAAATCCCGTCGTCTTATACCCAAGCCTTGTCAGGATTTCCCAGAGTGCCAGCGAATCCTTTCCTCCCGAGACCGCGACCAGGACATGGTCGTCGGGGGCGATCATCCTGTGTTCGTCGATGGCGCGCCCGACCTGGGAGAGGACGAAGCGGTCGAAGCACTCCGGGCAAAAGGCGCTGTTGTGGCTGGGAAGCTTGATGACCGCCTTTTTTGCGCAGGCCCGGCACTTCATGAAAGGGATCCCCCGGATATGACGGGTCTCACTTCGACAGGCTGGGCCGGATCGATGGGGTCGTCGTCGCAGAGGAGGCCATCCTTCTGGATGACGAGGACGGTTTCCGGGGAAAGGCCAAGAACCCCCAGGAGGGCCTGGACGGTTTTCACGGGCTTGAGGTGAAGGGTCGTCCCGGTCTGGTGGTTTATGACAGTCAGACTTCGTTCGGGATGGGGAATAAGGAGGGAAATGTCCGGATCCATATCGGGTTCCTTGATGGATGAATGAACATAAGAGAGGACCTTCCATCATCCTAGCATTAAGGCCCCGGACGGAACAATCATCTCTCCGGCGGTTCCGGAGGCCCGGGAGCTTCACCGGATGTCGTGAGGCCCCTGAGCATCTGCCGGAGGATAAAGGCGCGACCCCTTTCCCGCAGGGGTTCCGGGAGCCTTGAGGCGATCTCTTCGGCCCGGACCCAGAGGGATTCGATCATAGCCGGTCTGATGACAGCCGGTTCCCTGTCAGGAACGGGGGGAGAAAAAGGACGGACGACCCTGAAGGTGAGGGTGATCCCGGAGAGCCGGGGACAGGCCGGAAGGAGCTTGCTTCGGATTTCGGGAAGGAGATAGGTGAGTTCGCGCTTCCAGAGGGCCGAGGAGCAGGCGATGACCAGTTCCTTATCGAGGAGGGCGGAGGGATAGGAGACCCGCCCGATGGGATCTCCGAAGACCTCCTTCCACTTGCGGGCAATCTCCCGGAGATCCGCTTGCCGCTCCCACCCTAGCGAAGCGGCCACTTTCCTTGAGACCGCATGCATGGAAGCGAATGTCGATGGAAAATCCGGGGAATCCATGGATGCGGCCTTATGGATTAGAGGGAGTGATTTGCGACTTTTTTGATTCCTGTGGCATAATAGCCCGCGATTCCCGTTTGAGGCAAGAGGTCGGATGTTGAGGAAGGGCAGGGCTTAGGGCCCTGTCTGCCGGTGATGCTTATGAAGGCGGGAGAAGGGTGTGCTTCGGCAATATTGACCCAAGGGAGGACGGACGGTTATGGCGGCGGATGAGACGAAAGACCAGGAAGTCTCGGGGATTCCCTGGACAGATGATGCCCAGGCATTGCTGAAGAAGGTTCCGTTTTTCATCCGCAAGAATGTTGAAAAGGAAGCGGAAGACTACGCCCGCTCCCACGGCATGTCCCGAGTCGAGGCCAGCGTCATTGTCCGGATCAAGGCCTCCAAGTCGGGCGACTCACCCGAAGCTTCCGCTCCCACGGAGATGCCGGCCCCTCCTCCCCCTGCCGCTCCTGCCGAGAATCCTTCAGCTCGCGAAGGGATTCAGGCCGAGGCGCCACGCGTCTCCGAGTCCCCGGCCCCGCGCACATCCGCGACCGCACTTCGCGAGTATGCAAGCTTCATCATCCTTCGGATCGACCCGGAATGGAGGAAGGTCCATCCGGCAGAGGTCGGCCACGGGAAAAAGGAATTCGGCGACGTCGTCAGGACTTTCGAAAGCCAGGTTGCGAGCAGCTCTTACAGTCTGGTAGGGCTTTCCGGCCTGGGTGACGTTATCCTCTGGAGGGTCGGAACCAATATCGGACTGCTCCAGGAAATGACCGGAAAGCTTCTCTCCACCTACCTGGGGCGGTATCTGACGGTCGAAAGGTCCTATCTCGGTTTTCTGGGAGAGACCGGTTCGCGGACTCCGTTTGTACCCCGGAACTCCAGGTTCATTCACGTCAGACCTCTGGTCCGGTCCAAGGATTGGCCCCAGCTTCCCGATTTTGTCCGGGAGGGGGCGGAAAGGGAACGCAGGGCTGTCGTGGACCGCTTTCCGGGAGTCCGGATGACGCTGGCTTCGAGCTATGGCCTGGACGAATCGGATCTTCTCATGATCATGGAGTCGGATTCGGCAGAGCTGATCGTGGATCTGAACCAGGCGCTCCAGACCACCCAGGAGAACCGTTACCTGAACATTACCTGCCGGGGGCTGACCGGAATCTCCCGGCCCCTGGGTGATGTCCTGGATATGCTGGGCGGTGTGTAGACCCTGAGCCCGGGGTCAAGGGGAGGGGGATGGAACGGACCTTGCTTCTCAATGCGACCTATGAGCCTCTCAAGATTGTTCCCTGGCAAAAGGCTGTGCATCTTTTTTTCCAGGGTAAGGTAGAGGTGGTGGAGACCTATGGCCGCGACATCCGCTCCGCCCGTCTTTCCATGAAGGTTCCTGCCGTCGTCAGACTCTACCGGATGGTCCTTTTCCATCACACCCGACGTCTGGTCAAGTTTTCCCGCGAGACCATCTTTGCCCGGGACCGCAATTGCTGCCAATACTGCGGCAAGGCTTTCCCTCCCGAAGACCTGACATTCGACCACATCATCCCCGTGGCCCAGGGGGGCATGAAAACCTGGGAGAATATCGTGACGGCCTGCCGTTCCTGCAACCACAAAAAATCCGGAATGACCCCCGAGCAGGCGGGGATGGCCCTCCTTGCCCGCGTCCAGCGGCCCCATTGGTCGCCTGCCATCATGGTCATGATGACGATGGCCGGCAACCCTCCCAAACTCTGGGAAAACTACCTCTTTTTCCGCTGAAGTCGTCCCGAAATCCTTTCAAAAAGAAGCCGGCTTTCCGTCACGCCTGAAAGGGCCGTGAGGACTCCATAGAGGAGCGCTCCCCCTCCGATCAGCCCCAGAAGGGAGAGTAGAAGGGGTGGGGAGCCCTTGGGAAGGACTCCGTCAATACGGAGCCACAGGAAGCGGATGACGACCAGAAGAACCAGGGAATGGAAAAGAACCTTCGGGGCATTTCCGAAGATCTCCCAGGGTGGGTGGCCGAGAAGGGCCTTGAGCCGTAAAAAGAGATAGGCCTGGTTGGCGAGAGACCCCGCGGAGATTCCGAAGGCCAGGGCGAAGACTCCCAGCTTGGCGGAGAAAAGGGCGCTGATGGCCAGGTTGGTGACGAGTCCGGCCAGGGCGCCGATGACGGGGGTTTTCATGTCTCCGGTCGCGTAAAAGGCCCGGACGATGATCCTGACCCCCGAAAAAGACCACAGGCCGATGGCGTAGCCGATGAGGGCCGTAGCCGTCTGGGCGGCGCTTGTTTCGTTGAACTGTCCATGCTGGAAGAGAAGCCGGATAAGCGGCTCCCGGAGGGCCACCAGTCCGGCGGAAGCCGGGAGCATGAGAAAGAGCGAGGCCCGGTATCCCTGGGACAGCGTTTCGGAGAGCTTGTCCTGGGGGCCATTCCCGTCCCTGGCATGAAGGGAGAACAAGGGAAGGATGACGGTGGCCACCGCCGCTCCGATCAGGCCCAGCGGAAACTGGACGAGCCTCATGGCGTAATAGAGGGCGGCGATCGTTCCTGTTGCGAGGTACGACCCGAACAGGGTGGCGATCAGGAGATTCCCCTGGGTGACCCAGAGGCCCCCCACCGCCGGAAGGATCCGGGCCATGACCCCCCGGACCCTGGGGTTCTGCCAGGACCTTGTCACCGGAAGAAGCTCCGAGATGCGAAGCCGGTTTTCTCCCAGGAGAAGCCACTGGATTCCCCACTGTGAAAGGCCGCCGACAAGGACACCCAGCGCCAGACGGAGTATGGGGGGGCCGGGGAGAAGATGGTCCGGCAGGAGGACGGCGGAAATGACAGCCAGGGAGAAGGCGATGGGACTTGCCGCCGGAAGAAAGAAGCGCCCCTGGGCATTGTAGACCCCCATGACCAGGGCTGACAGGGAGATGAAGTAGAGAAAGGGGAACATGACCCGGATCATCAGGGCGCCCAGGGACTTCCTCTCCGGATCGATGCTCCATCCGGGGGCCAGGAGGGAGAGAATGTCCGGGGCGAAGAGCATTCCTCCCAGAATGACCGGAACAAGGATCAGGGAGAGGAGCAGGAAGACTCCGGAATAGAGGCGTTCGGCTTCCCGCCTCCCCTCTTTGTCCAGTGTCCGTGTCAGGGAGGGAATGAAGGCTGAGGAGAGGGCCCCCTCCGCAAACAGTTCCCGGAGCATGTTGGGGATCCGGTAGGCCACATAAAACAGGTCGGCCATCGCTCCTGTTCCGAACCGCTGGGCGATCAGCATGTCCCGAAGGAATCCGAAGATCCGGGAAAGGAGGATGGCCAGGGAAACCCGGGCTCCCTGTCTTCCGATGGTCCGGAGCGTCTCGTGGCGGTGGTCCCTGTCCGTGGATCTCTCCTGCGCCGTCACAGGGGGGCAGGGCCCGCCAGGAGGGAAAAATGAATGTCCGGGGGAAGAATGGGCATGGTGGTCTCCGGGTTGGTTCGACTAACCCTGATTGTGTGATTGATTTTCAAGCCATCCTACCACCGGCCCTTCCGAATCACAAGGTTTCCGGGGTGCCCGGATCAGGCCGGGGCGGATCGGTTCGAGGGAAAGTCATTTCAGGGTGCGGGTCAGGAAGAAGTTCGGGTTGCGGGAGGGGAGGACGTCGGGTCAAGATGTTAATAGCAAGTAGAGTTGTCCGGTTTTGTAGCTCATGATCTGTCCGCTTTTCAGTATGGGGAGACAGAGTTCAGTTTTCTGCCTCAAGTCAGAACTTCGACAGGGCGGATTCCTGAGGAAGACT
>Ga0207433_10001840_pt1 | contig 44751 bp, 49 predicted proteins | sample YelNatPaOPGAMG01_FD_187559 | JGI IMG/M metagenome (GOLD analysis project Ga0207433, IMG submission 187559) | Hot spring thermophilic microbial communities from Obsidian Pool, Yellowstone National Park, USA - OP-RAMG-01 (SPAdes) (version 3) | ecosystem: Environmental > Aquatic > Thermal springs...
GCTTTCAGTTCAACTAGGTCAATCATTGTTAATCTCCTTCACATCGTCTGCAATGTGTGAATGTTTGACCGCATTCCGTGCTGACTTGCCGGAGAAGTCAATACCAAGCTGCCGTGCGAGGTCAGCATAACTTGCGTAGACCTTGCCGGCATACTCTACTTGAATTGCCCGCCGTCCTTTTGGGGGTGGGGTCGGCTTCCTAAACAGGCTTACCTTATTGTCCTTAAAGACGAAAGCTTGCCCTTCGAGGTTAAAGCCGCACTCATCCGCATATTTTTTCAATTCATCAAGAGTGTCGAAAGGCTGGTAAAGTCTCGCAAGCATTGCTTGCGTTTCTTCCTTCAAGCCCCGAATTTCCTCTTCGAGGGCTTTGATGCGTTCGAGTTTCTGCGATAAATTCATAGTTTACCCCTTTCATATTGTGTGATTGTTACCAGAATAAAGAGAATGGTGCAAAATAGAGCTATTCCCATAACTTTGCCCTTTCATTTTGTTTTGCAATATAAATATAATAAATTCTATTTCTAAATGCAAGTGTATACAAAAAAGGACAGAGTGTATACAAAAAAGGACAGAGTGTATACAAAAAAGGACAGGGTGTATACAAAAAAGGACAGGGTGTATACAAAAAAGGACAGAGGGGCGAAACCTCTGTCCTCATAGAAGTAGACGTAGACGTAGAGGAAAGCCTAAATTGGGATTTCTACCTCAACTTCACCATCCTCACGTATCAGGATAGGTTCCCTTTGCTGATATTCCCTCCAAGTTTTGGGGGAGAATAGGTAGATTATTCTCCCGGCGACCTGCACGCTATTGCAGGCAACGATATCCTCAAGCAGACAAGGGATGCACATCAAACCTCCGGTTACTTTGAAGAGAGGTATGCCACTGTAAGAGTCTGCAGTCCACACGTGGAAGGATTTAGGATATCCCCCCTCCTCAATCATATCTTCGCTATCCTCAAAATACACCTTATCTAACTTGAGGGGATAGTATTGGTAAGGGGAATAGAACCTATATGCATCACTTGTATACACAGGTTCCTCTACGGCAAGCTCCTTTATGAAGAAGGGAGCCTTCCTATATGCAGGAAGAAGTTCGTGGTTAATCTTTTCAATACACATTTTATCTCCCTTTCCTTATTAATCCTACGAGAGAGGATAAAACCCAAAAGAAAAATGCTAGGAGGTAAAATCCTATCATTACAAGTAGTGCTGTGAGGTCAGTTTTTTCCCTTATCCTCACTTCAACCACCTCCTCTCCTTCCAAAGGGCAACCTCATCGTCGCCTTCAATATCGGATAGGTAAAGGTCATCGAATGGGTCAGTTTTGGGGGTAGCTGGGGGGATGGTATAGTAAGCAGGTTTGACCTTAGTAATCTTGGCAAGGTATGACCCAGAAGGGGTCACTATCTCATCATCCATTATGATTTCAGGCTTAAAGCCCACATACCCCCTATCCACCGGGTAGGATATGTGGGCGTCAGTTATACTCCCATTGCAATATAGCAATGCAATAGGAAATTGGTAACAGGTAACTGTATCAGCAGAGGAAAAGTTACGGATGCCAATAGGGTGAGCGTGAAGGATAACATTCCATCCCTCTTCTCGCTTAAGGGACAGATCCTCCTTGTAATCAACGGATGAATGAGACACCTCTTGCTCGGGAACATAAATTTGCCCATCCTCTATGATATACCCATCCTTCTCCAGATGGGCTTTGAGCAGGAACGAAAACTCTGCATGCACTGACCTCTCAAAGCCTTTACAGCGGGCTATGAGAAAAGGTGATACATGCACGACTCCCTTGTAGAGGATTAGCCCGCTATCCTCTATGATGGGTTCCTGTGGTCTCGGGGTAAACTGACCTGAGACCCCAGCCCTGTAAAGGTTGGTGAATGGGTCTTCCTCAGGAGGTAATGTTTTAGTCCTTTTCTTTCGCATAGAAGATTCCTTTCAAAAAGGCTGGTACATCTGTTGTTAGGATTTTTTCCTCATTGAAATCCATTCCTTCCAGTGCCCTTGCTACCAGAAGGGTGGCAATTAGAACTGGTGGGACGATATAAGAAGGGGTTATTGTGTATCCTCTGCGGGGTCTATCATCTGAAGAGTCTATGACCTCAGCACGAGGATTGGTGTGAAGGGTAAACCCCTTCCCGTTATATCCTCCCATCATTTTGACGTTTGGGATGGGAGGGGTAAGGACATCCCGGCAATCGAAGACCTCACCATCCAAAGGCTGTCCGTTCCAATTAGGATGAACATATACCTGTACAGCCTCACGGTGCTCATAGAGGACTTTAGAAAGGGCATAGGTTTTCTCCATCCCAACATCATCTAAATGGAAAGGCGTCCTATTGAGGTTAGTCCTATCCACATAATCGCTATCCCAAAGGTGTATCTCAGGTACACCCGCTAATGCGAGGAATAACGCCGTCCAAGAACCAACGCCACCACATCCTATGACATGGGCTCTCTGCGGGATGTTTAGTTGAAGTGTCCTTTGTCGGTTATACATATTGTACCTCCGAATCACATTCCTCTTCAAGGTCAATATACTCGGCAAACTTCTCATCCTCTATCCAGTAGTCGGGACTAAAACAGGAGTCAAAGTTTGCTGTTTTGAGGATTTCTGGGAGCCTTATCCCCTCGATGATGGGTTTCCCATAGAATTCTCCGACACATATACCATAGCCTAAATCCTCCATTCCAAACCTCACATTGGGATGATGTGCCTCTTGGGCAAATACATTGAATATCCTGTGGGTGAGGGGGATGGTAAGGCGGTTAATATACAGGTCTACACCAACTTGTAGTGGGTAAATGCGTCCCTTAAAAATAGCCTGGGTTGACTGTATCCTTTTTGGGTAAACCAACAAGGTAATTTCCTCATCATCAACAGTCCTTGTCCTGACCTCCCATCCTGCACTCAAGTAGGCGGACAAAATCTTGGCTACAGCAGGATATGTAGTTTCTGAGGGGTCAGTAATAATTGAGGTCAACAAGGGAATTGCCTTCGCTCTCTTAAGTTCCCAAATAAACCAGACAAGCCAGGAATGAACATACCCCTCTGGACGAACGTGAAGGTAAATATTATGGGATGCATCCTCTACCATGAAAACGTCATCAGTGTAGCGGTCCTTCCATATCCTGAGAATGTGAGAGGACAATTCAGGGGAAAGAAGGTCAACATCGTGGAGTAAGGAAGCCTTAAATGGACATCTCCTTCTCAGGGTAGATAACTTCTTCCCCACGCGTAGGGCGGAATAAGGTAGTAGCTCTCCTATTTCCTCTATATCAAAGATGTTGTTTTCCAAATACACCTTATCTTTCCTATCCTCTATGGAGCCTGTGTCGCTCCACATGATGCTGTATCCTAATTGGTTAATCAGTTCCTTTGTTTCCATTTTTCCTCCACATTATTAAGGAGCGGGGCATCCCATTGCAGGTTTAATGGGATGCCCCTCTAAAGTGAGGCTATTTCGCCTCGTTATATTCAGCGAGGATATATGTTCCCTCGCTGAGTGGGTAAGAGGATGCTGTTACATACCCCCCATCCTCTTTTTGAAGGGTAAATAATTTGAATCCCAGCTTGCGAGCAAAAGCTCGTACTTGTTCCCTTTCCACTGGGGGAGTTAGAACCTCTTCGTCGTTCCCGTGACGGATAACGACCTTCGAGCTATCCTCGATACCTGATGATTCAACATACTCTTGCATAGGTTTACTCCTTTCAGTTATGGTCAAGGTTTACGCCTCACTGCTGAGGCGATTGTTGCTAACATAAAGGACGCTACAAATAGCCAAAACACAATGCCTTGAATAGAGGTTAAATCGGTCACATTATGTATCCTTTCAAATTGTTCAACATGCGATATAAATATAATATAATAGAATTGCAAAAACAAGTGTCCAGTTTTGTATACACTCGCCGCAACCGCTGCCGCTGCGGGTTTAGCAGTAGCAGTAGCAGTAGCAAGTATTTGACTTTTGGATTTTAATTTCGTATATTATACATATATATGTATATATACGTAGAGAATAGGGGGTACTAATGTTGAAAACACCACTATTTTACTATGGGGGCAAGCTTTCCAGGCTTCATAGTCTTTTGGAGATGATCCCCCCACATCGGATTTATGTTGAAGTCTTCGGAGGCTCGGCTGCTTTGTTAATAGCAAAAGAGCCCAGCGAAGTTGAGGTGTATAATGATATTGACCTTAATGTTGTGAACTTTTTTAGAGTACTACGTGAGCCAGCAAAATTTGTTAAGCTGTACAATATGTTGACACTAACCCCAGTAAGTCTCTATGAGTTTACAGAAGCCAAGAAAACATTGCCATTTGAAGCCGATGATGTGATGAAAGCCTACAAGTTCTTTATAGTGAACAGGCAAAGCTTTTCTGCTGCAATGCAAACTTGGGCAAGAGGTATTTCGTTCTCTATAAGAGATATAGGTAAGCTACCAGCGACATGGCTCAATGCTTTAACAAGGTTAAGCTTAACAGCTGAGCGGTTAATGAGAGTACAAATAGACAATGTACCATTTGAAAGAGCATTTGAGCTATATGACACAGAGGAGACATTCTTTTATTGTGATCCCCCCTATGTTGCAGAGACAAGACGTTCTAAGCAAGTTTATCCCAATGAAATGAGTGATGAAGACCACAAGAGATTCTTAAGTATTGTCAACAGAGTTAAAGGCAAAGTTCTTATTTCAGGCTATGATTCAGAACTCTATAACACAAATCTCAGTATTGGCTGGCAACGTAAAGAATTTTCATCCCACGCATCCGCCGCAGGTAGGACAAGACAGACTGGCTATATTGGCAATAACAGCACAAATAACAAACAACAGCGAGTTGAAGTGCTCTGGTGGAATTATTAAAAATTTTTAATCTTTTTTTAATCTTTGAGCATTGACTTTTGAGTTGAAACATTGTATATTGTATATGTGAATAATGAAGTCAAACATAAGAAAGGAGATTGAAAATGTTGACACGAAAGGATTACCGAAAGATTGCAGATGAGTTGTGTAAAATTAACCCCAATATGTGGATGTGGCGTGAATGCCCTGAGGCTGAGGTTGCGGGTGTTCTGCTTGGATTTCTATTTAAGCAGGAGAATTTCGACTATCAGAAATTTTACGACTACGTCCGCAAGAGAAACGAGAAAATAGGAGACCTCATTAGTATGTACCACGCAAACATGTATTTCAAAGGTCATACGGAGGGGACAAGATGATACTCAAAGAAAACCTCAACGAGAAGATCACAGGTGCTCGTGATATCTATAACCTCATAGTTTCCATACTTGCCACGGAGAATGAGGTTGATCAGAAGAAAGAGCATTATTGGGTGATTGGGACAGACACCAAGGGCAAGGTACTCTATGTTGAACTTGTGACCCTTGGTATCCTCGATGAGTGCACAGTCCATCCAAGAGAGGTGTTTAGGTTAGCGATTCAGAAGGCTTGTAAGTGGATGTTTCTCGTCCATAATCATCCATCAGGTGATCCTGAACCAAGCAGACAAGATGAGCGAAACCATGTGCGGATGGTGGGCGTGGGAGATCTTGTGGGAATCCCTGTGAGGGATGAGCTGATAATCGGTGCAGGTAGGTATTACTCATTTCTTTCAACAATGGTTGAGGAGGTTGATCAATGATTGAGATTAAGTGGGACAAAGAGGGTTATCCAACTAAGGCGTCGTTGAGACGTTTACGCAAGGCTGTAAAGGAATTTAATAAAGAGGGAGTAGAAGCATTCTATGCGGCATTGCAGAAAAATTGGTATGGTTTCTGCTGGACTGAGTTTCAGGATATAGGAGGCGAACTCAAATTAGTCTTGGCTTATCACACTGGTGGGTGGTCTGGGAATGAGGAGATTATTGCTGAGCTTCAACGCTCTCCTATTTGGGGTTGGGCTTTGGAACGGTATGATGCTATAGGTCACTATTATTTTCGACCAAAAGAAAAGGCTCAAAGACGTGCACGGGGGCTTCGTCATGAGAGCAATCACCAATCATAGGTTGAGGAAGAAGTTAGTTCGTATAATTGAGAAGAAGTTGAGGAACAAGTATGTTGTATTTAAGGCAGTCATGAGAAGAGTAATTGGTAACCACAAACGGAAAGGAGTCAAGAAATGAATGAGGAAATATTTGAACTCGTTAGGGAGCTTCAAGGGGAATTTTCTCCGGGTTCCGAAATGGAGGCATTCCACGCCCCTATCCCTGAGGATGCTATTGATATCCTCCCGACTGGGGAACTCTACATCCCACATTCCTTCTTCATTAAGAGGCTCAACCAAGCATTCACCTACAACTGGGTTCTTCTTCCTACTGGTGGAGTAAAGGACTCAATAGAGACAACATCCGATGGGAAAAGAAGGGGTAGCATCTGCCTTGAGTATGCTCTTTTTGCAGCTGGGATCCTTATTGGTATTGCGTGGGGTGAGGGCGAGATACAGTCTGAGAGGCAGAGTGTTGGAACGGCACTTGAATCAGCCAGATCCTCTGCTTTAACGAGAATATGCATGAAGGCTGGTGTTGGGCTTGAACTATATGACGATACTTATGTATTGCAGTGGAAACAAAAGCATGCTACTCAGATACGCAATGAGAAGGGTAAGCTCATTTGGGTAAAGAAGCCCCAGCCTCATGTAGAGACCAATGGGAAGACCGATAAGTTTGCTTTCCTGAAAGCCGTGGAGACATTGAAGAAACAGGTCGGTGATAAGGCTTATTATGCTGTACTTCAGAAGTATGGTGTAGACCACGCCAATAAACTCACTGACCGGGATAAGCAAGCTGCATTTTACCGAGAACTTAAAGCCGTAGCCGATACGGCTCACGAACCAGAATGAGGTGAAGTATGATAGCACATGCCTTTTTCGAGGCTGATAAGCAAGAGGCTCTTCAGAGCGTCGCTAACAAGCCAAGCCGTGCGTTATACTGGATGAGCCGTGTTGGTAAAATTCTTGAGTGTGGAAGATGGGGGGTATACTCCAATCTTGATATACCGCAGGAACCCCCCTATCCCCGTATAATGCGGGTTTTCAGAAACGGTTCGTACGTAGACCAGCGTTTGAAGGAACAAGCATCGCTAATTGTTCCTAACTTTAAGAATGTAGATATGAGGCTGGAATATGAGATACTTCCGGGTCATACGGTTAGTGGGAAAATTGATGGTATGATAGATCCAAGCCCATACGGGAAAACCATCGTGGAGTTCAAAGGGCTTTCCACAGGAGGATATAACAGAGGAACGGTTGGTGACATTGATATAACCTATCAGGTGCAAGCTGTTCTCTACGCTTTGGCATCAGATGCAAAGGCTATAGACTTTGTGATTGAGCATAAGGAAACACAGCAGATCATCGAGATACTTTATGTGAAGGATGGGGAAGCCTTCACTGCATCAATAGAGCGTTATAGGGACTCAGCCTTGTTGGATTACGTCACAATTGAGAACGCTATTCCCTTCAATTTAATTGATGACCTCAAGGAGCGTTTGGAGCTTGTGAAGAGTGTATCGTCTATCGAGGACGCAAAGAAGATTTTCACAGTGCCGCACGACCCATGGAAGTGTCATAACTGTGACGGTCAAGGGTTTAAGGTATATAAGAAGGGCTCAGCACCTTGTAATGTATGCAAAGGGACTGGATTAGAACCTGAGCCTAAACTACTTTATCCTTGTAGCTATTGCCCCTATAAGAGCGTTTGCTTCCCCAATCAGAAGATGGAGATTGAGGGAGGTAAGCCAGTGTTCTATCTAAAAACCGAGGGTGAATAGCCATGATAAGCGATGCACAAGTCTCTTTCACCCGACGCAGTTACAATGCGGCGTGACCCAGATACGTTAGACCTTTTTGAGGATAGCAAATGAAGCTCTACGCAGAGTATGCAATTGAGGGAGTCGCTAACAGGAATCAGTTCTATGTTAACGGCTCCCCAAAGCTCACTGGTAAGAGTGAGTGCTATAGAAGCTTATTTCTCTTCCCGGCAAGTGAGTTAGGCAAGCCCTCACCTGAGCTGCTTACGGCGGATGCCTTTGTCTTTGACTTTGATAACCCTAATGATATTGAGTTGGCAAGGAAAAGTGCACGTAACTTCGTGTGGTACCTCGTTGACAATAAGATTCCATCTCAGTATATTAGGATATCTTTCAGTGGCAGCAAGGGCTTCCATGTAGTGCTTTCAACAAAGGTGGCACAGGCTAATGTCGTGAAAGAAGCAGATGAGTATATTGAACGATATCGCAGGTTTGCGTTGAAACTTGCTGAGGGGTTCTCTTATGCGGATCTATCTATATACACTCCTCGCAGATTAATCCGTGTCATTAATACCCGGAATGAGAAAACTGGTCTATACAAGATTCCTATTACCTACGATGAGTTTTGTGCCGATGAATTTAACCTGCCATATCTTGACCTTGCTGCCCAACCCCGTATACTTCCGCAAGAAAAGGTTGAGATAGAACCCATTGAAGAATACGTAGAATTATTCCATTCAGCGTTGGAGAAAACCCCGAATGGCACAAAACGAGACTATGTTGAACTCCTCAAGAGAGACATTCCTGAGGGCGAGAGGCATAACACACTCGTTTATCTTGTAGGTCATCTTAGAGCAAAGGGTTTGCGGGAAGCTGAGGTTCTGGAACTATTAAGGGGATGGAATCAAAAGCTTACCACACCTTTACCAGACAAAGAAGTCGTGGCAACCATAAAGTCATTGTTTAGCAAGGCTGACAAACATCCCTCAAGAAAGCCTCTTATTCTTCTTAGTGGAAGCGACATCGTGGGGGAGAAGGAAAAACCAACCAATTATCTCATAAAAAGACTTGTCGCTCATCCCTCATTGAACATACTCTTTGGTGAGGAGGGATCTGCTAAGAGTATTCTTATGGCTAACCTTGCTGTATCAGTAGCCGCTGCAAGAGATAAATGGCTATCGTGGGATGTAGGTAAGACAGGTCACGTTATCTATGTTGATGCTGAGATGGATATACAATCGGTAAAGAATCGGTTTATACGGATGGTTAGTGTATTATCCGAGCAGCAGAAAACTCTTCTATCAAGACTGACGATTATCACCGAGTCGCCGCTTTTCAAGGAACTCAAAAATGAGCTAATATCCTTATGTGAGGCATACAAACCAGTTCTAATCATCTTTGATGACCTTTACTTTCTACACTTAGCCGACGAGAATAAAGCCTCCGATATGAAGGGTATAATGCAGGAGTTCAGAGAACTGAGGGATAGATTCAATGCTACAGTCTTTGTTGTGCACCACACGAGGAAAACAATTGATATCCAGCCCATGGATAACCAACAGATGAGGGGGTCGCAAGTCCTTGGTGCAATTGTAGATAGTGCCTTTCAGTTAAAGTATTCCTTGAAGGAGCAGGGCAAGGTTTTGTTCAAGCCCACAAAGTTCAGGCATATACCCATTGATGAGAGGGAGACGCATTTACTCAGTCTTGACAAGGATACTCTCTGGCTTACCGATGAGGGTGTTGTAGAGGAAAGAGACCATCTCATTTACCAGCAGTCCGAGATTACTCCTGATGAGATCTTTGGAGCTAAACCAGCGTTGTTTATTCAGGATATTAAACGTGCTCTCAAAGAGCGGGGGAAAACAGAATCCCAAGCACACTGGATTCTATCTAAGTGGGTCAAGAAGGGGCTAATAGTAAGAACACCGATGGGAACGTATATGCGAACCGAAAGTCTGGAGAATAACAATGATAACGGCGAATCAAGCAACGAAGCTGATACTAAGGTTCATTAACTCATTGCCACATTGCTTTGCTATGAGGGTGAATACTATGGGTGTTTATGACGCAAAGCGTGGTAAATATCGCAGGATCTGGGATGTTCATTCGGTAGGCAGAGCCGACATTATTGCTTGTATGAATGGGAAATATGTAGAAGTAGAGGTTAAGGTTGGTAAGGATAAACAAAGCGAGAATCAAGCAATGCACGAGGAGATAGTCAAGCACTGCGGTGGTGTGTATATTCTTGCCGAGTGCCACGATGCCTCAGATTTACCTGTGATATACAATAAATTGTATGACGTAGTTAAAACGGAGAAAACGAAAGGAGAGAAGAAATGAGCTGGCAGGATATTTTAATTAGTGCCATTCTAATAGTGACTATTCTCACTATTCAGATAAGAGGTATGATATGGGAAAGAAAGTATGGTGCTAAATATATCTATACCAGAAAACTCAAGGAGGAAAAGAAAAGAAGGGAATGTGCGAAATATCTAAAGTGGACAAAGGTTAAGCCAACGAAGCCTTGCTTGTTTCTTACACGGGACCATTACAAAGACCACTACGATTATCAGGTGTGGCAACTTAAGTGGTCGTATGGTTTTGATGAGAAGGGTAAGCCACTAAAGTATCTGGCAATACTAAGTTGGTGTGAGGAAGAATACGGAACTCTTGAGGATTTCGATGCGGATGAATATCTTGTAGTTAAGGAATATGATGGCAATGGAGGTAAAAATGAAACTCATTGATGATTATTTGGATGCGATCAAGGCAATCCATACTACAGGGAGAGCTTTAGGCGAGAAACTCGTTGAGGTTCTAAAGCCTATGTTCCCCGATTTAACCTTTAGGCTGGGTGATGTAGATACTGGGATAGAGGTATTATTTCTCTGGGATGATTCTGATACGTACAATAGATGGTCTGATAATAATGCACTTGATAGTTTAGACTCTGTTATTACCAGGGTTTTCCCGGAGTTGGGATTTCGCATCTCCACACCGGGAATATGGCTTTACCCTGAAGAGGTGGATAGAGTGAAACAAATATTAACCCAATGGAAGGAGAGTACGGAGGAATGAAATGGAGAAACGTAACAGGATGCCTTGTCCTCTGAATGAATTCACTGAACATTGCACAGGCGATATGCCCTTATTGGACAACTATAACCATCAGAATGGAGGTAAAACTATGGAGAATCAGCAACCCTTATCTGAACCCGACCTTGTTATGAAGGAATTGGATGCTCTTCAATTATTACTCTTTGAGCTACAGCGGAACCTTGCGGCTATTGGTATTGTTTACCAAGAAGGAGCCCGGCAAAATGGCGAGTTGACCAAACTCACAACATCATTCTATACTGGGCTTATTCACATCGGTAGAAGATTGCGGAGAGTTGAGGAACTGATAACTGGAGGAACGTATGAGAACCAAGGTAGGTCTTAATCGTATAGTTGCTGTTTACCGCAAAGCGGATTTAATGGAGAGTAAGAAGGCAGCCCCGTCGGTTTATCTGGTAAATATACCTGACGACTGGACTCAGAAAAGGATAAAGGATGAGCTGGCTAAGATAGATGTTTATTTTGATGATACCTATAAAACCCATTGGGATGACCGCCAATACTTCATGCGAGAGGAGGACCCTGCTAAGTGGGATGGAAAATATTGGAAGTTCCTAAAAAATAAGCATAACTCAGCGACACTCATCCTCGAATACTATAACGGACAATTCTTCTGGAGGAACTGATGATAGCACCAGTTAGGAAACTTACCAAGCGTGAAATCATCTGGCTTGGAACTCATAGGTGTTCACATGGTCACACATATCTGGAGCACTATGAGTGTTACTTGAAGGAACAGGAAAGCCCAACCGAGAAGATCGGTTTCCTTGATATTGAGACAACGAACCTGAATGCGAACTTCGGGGTAATTTTGTGCTGGAGTATAAAGCCACTAAATCAGGAGGTGGTATCCGATATATTGAGCCCTAAGGACTTTAAGTCCGCTGATGAGTTTTATATTGATAAGCGGGTCGTTAAGAGTCTTATTCAGGAAATGATGAAATACGACCGTCTGGTCACTCACTACGGGACTCGCTTTGATATTCCATTTATTCGCTCAAGAGCTCTCGCATGTAACGTGGAGTTCCCGCCTTATGGTAGTATTATACATAATGATACCTACTATATGGCAAGGAATAGGTTGAAACTAAATTCCAACCGACTTGACGTAGTTGCACAAGCCTTGTTTGGTAAGTCTGATAAAACCCATCTTAGTGGTAATATATGGGTAGCGGCTGGTAGAGGAAACAAGAAGGCTCTGGAGTATATTCTTGAACATAATAAGGTTGATGTAATTGAATTGGAAAAGGTATGGCTGAAGCTAAGAAAATTCGTGATGCCGAGGGATACATCGATTTAGCATCATACGCAAAGCTTTACAGCTCTCTGGGGGAGCTTCGAGAGGGGATTAAACTGCTTGGAAAGGCGGCAACGCTTCTTCAGGGAGCTGTTGTTTATTATGCAGCGGTTAGCTCTGGTAAAGGACTCACCAAGACCATCAACGAACTTGGGGAACTGACTGGTGTACATCCCAGCTATCTCCATCTTCACCTCAGCCATATAAGAGAGGTAATAGAGAGGAATCCAACATTTGAAGACTTTCTTGCCGGGAAGGTAAAGGGTCTAACGCCGCACGCACAGCGTAAACCAGAAGATGTGGGAGAAAGAAACATCGAGGGAACAGTTAAGTATCTTGCTCGTGTCTTGCGAAGGGTAAACAATGAATATAAGAGCCAGCTTCCCGGAGGTGCTGAGGCGTTCTTTCAGGTGTTACTACTAACACATGGTAAGTTCAAACGTACACTACAGAGGCAACTTGAGGGGATGGCTAAGTCAAAGGATCCTAAGATTCGGAAAGTGGCCCAGAGAGTTCGGGAAAAGCTGGCGTTAATCTACGATCTCCAGAAGCCTCTTGATGAAGAGCTGAAGCAACTTTCTTATACCGAGCGTCAGAGGATTCTCCAATATCTCGACGATAAAATCCGAATTTTGAAAGGGGAACCTTCTCAATCAGGTTCTGGGCGTTCTGAGAAGCCTCGGTAAAACTTTGACCTCTTCCGATAAAAATTCCCGCATAGCCAGTCTCACTTGAGATCAGCGTCTTCCCTTTAGATTTCTTCACTTCAATAAGATAGACGTCTTTTACGTCTTGATGGGATAAATATTTCAAGTTCAGATGTTCATTGTAGAAGCTATCTTTAACATTGGTTATATCTTCTATTGGAAAATGTGGGAATGCTAAGACAAGCCCAACGTGTGGCTCACCAACCTTAAATCTAAGGGTAAAATCCATTGAGTATAGCCTTGAGAAGAACGCCCACACAGGTTCATCAAGCATAGCTAATTCGATGTAGATGGCTGGATAGCCTAATCTAAGTGTCCACTCTACAAGCCACAATTGCCCCGAATCATCCAAAATGCAATTAGCGTCAGCCTCACCAGTATAATTGGTTAAATAAGGTATAATGGGGCGTAGCATCTCATCATAGATTCTATGGGGACCTTCGTAAGCAATGATTCCAGTTCCCATTTCTCCAGTAGTTAAGCCACGGTTTCCCTCAAGGAACTTCTTATGTTCAAAGTTCTCAAATATAATAGGTCCGTCTCCTCTACCCATCGCTACTCCGCTAACAACAAATACGCTGGCGGCAACCTCAGTTCCACTAATGAGCTTCTGTAATATTAACTTACCTTTAGGTAACTTTGTCTTTGACTGCACCGCTTCGAGATGGTCTATTAGGTCAGATGAGTCATTCTCTTGGGCAGCAAAGTTCAGAGTTTTAGGCATACCCCCGGTCTGCTTTAGAATATACCTCTGGGGATGGAGCTTTATGAAGTTCACAACCTCTGGTATTGACTCAATAACGTGATACTCAGGTATTTTAACTCCAATGCTTCGAGCAAAGTTATACTGCCATTCACGGTCAACTTCTATCTTCTGTCCAAACCTATTTGTCCCAATGACTGGAATGTGGTGCTCCCTCATCTTCTCTTGAATACTTCCCCATTCAAAGCTATCAAAGATGAAGTGCCAGTCATGGTGACGGCGAATAAACTCTAATAGAGGTGTATTAGAGCCAAAATACCTCTTGATGCCGAACCCTGTGATGATCTCGTTTTGGCTCTTTAAAGCATTCCAAAAAGATACCTCATTCCCCTCATCGTGCAGACGAAGGGCGAGTCCAGCCCCATCCCCTTCTTTTGAGACTATAGCAAATCTCATCTTTTCCTTCGCTTCTTTGTTTTCTTAGCAAAGTCTCGTAGCTGCTGAGTACTCATAGTCCTTGCCATTCTCGCAGCCGCCTTTGAATAGGATGCTGGAGTTTGACCACGCTTAATGGCAAGTGCTATCCCAAAGAGTCTCCTCTGCTTTGCACTCTTTGCGGGCATAACAATAAACCTCCTTTCAGTGTTGCTTACCAAGAATGAAGTAATCTACAACAAATGCCGCCGCTAAACCTAAGCTCGCCCCAATAATAGCATGCTTTAGTTTACCTCCTGCGGATATACCTACAGTAGCTCCAGTCCCGGCAGCATAGATGTAGGTTGTTGGCTTCAAATGTGCGGTCTCATCAGAGACGAACGCACTTCTTATTGCTCCAATAAGGTTATACTTTGTTTGTGGCATGGCTACCTCGAATGTTGCATTGTTAATCGTGGTGTATGGCGAATAACTTACAACATATCCCCTGACCAACCCCAATTTCTGAAGAGTAATAACAACGTTTACTGAGTCACGAACCCAGAGCTTATCTAAAAAGATGTCGCTTGCTACTGAGTCTCTCAGAAGAATGTTCCCCGAGAACCTTACCCATGGATTTGAGTAATCGAATCTACCATTTCTAAGATGGATATAAACCGATTCAACTTTTGTGGTTTGACTTATCGAACTTAAGGTTAGTATTTCCGCTTTATCTTTCTCGATAACCTTCTTGAGCTGGGTATTCTCAGTCTCTACCTCTTCTTTTACAAAAGCAAGCCGTGTATAGGCTTGTTCAGAGATCTTAAGAAGAGTATCCCGTTTAGCGAGCTCATTTTGTAAGGCATTAACCTTTTGTGACAATGATGTAATGTATGAGCTTACCGATGCAACCACTCCAACAATAATGATTAGAGATACAATACCAATCCAGAACCATTTACTATTGACTATCTGCCCGATTAGTAACTTAAGCCAGTTCATGTTCCTCAATAAGCTCCCTATCATTTGTGATGTTATCAACATACTTTTGGGTTTCTTTGGGTATGTAAGGATAGATGTTGACAAACATCTTTTCATTCGGGCTGTGCTTCAAAATGCAGTCCATAACATGCCCTAAACCCCAATTGTATGAGGCAAGAGCAAACTTCTCGGCTTCCTTTAGCTCATACCCATATTTCAAGAAGTGCTTCTGGAGATTAGAGAACTCATAGATACCAGCCTTTAAGTTTTGCTTGAGATCAAAGATGTTCGGGTTTTGAAAACCTAACTTCTCCGCATTGTATTGAAATACCCTCGGAAGCATCTGCCTTATACCTGAAGCACCGCTTCTCTTGTTGAATGCATTCGGATCAAACATGCTCTCATAATATGTCTGGGCAAGCATCAACCGAGCGTCAACTCCATACTCGTCAGAGTATAGACCGATTAACTCAACAACTCTATCCGCTGGAATCTTTTTCCATTTCTTAGGAAAAGTGTAAATTATCATTGTTCTTCCTCTCCCGTTTCTTCTAACTCTTGTGCCTCCTCTTCTGTCGGGGGCTCTCCACGCTTAAGGCGTGCAATTTGACCCGGTGTATATTGTCTGCTCAATCTCTCCTCCCACGCCTTTTGCAGTTCCCAATATGATTTTTCTCCTCCTCTTAAGAGGATACCATGTCTTCCACGATATTGTTCAGCAAGAACCTGCCGGGTATACCAATAAAGATTCCAAAGGTAAGGGAGGTCTTGATTATCCCTCGCCTTACCCATGAATATTTTCTGTGCAGGGGTTAGCCCACCCATATAGCGAGGATAATTGTGCCTTTTAAGGTCTAACTGCCCTAACTCTCGCCATGTTCTCGCATCTTTAAGGTCTTTTAAGATCTCATCGTCCGCAAATACCTCGGGATGGTTCTTTACGGCATTATCAGCCGCATGTATGAAAATGTCTTCTGGTATTGATCTAAGACCTAACAGGTTTGCAGCCGCATCTACAAAAGGATTAGCATTGTAAATTGGATTATCTGTCTTAGTAACATACTCAAACAATGGATGCAATAAGCTCTGTGTCCATATAGGTGTAAAGCTGTCTATAAGTAGATTTCCACCCATTATTCCTATATTCTGGAAGGGTTCACCTATAAATGATGCCAGACTTACCGTACGCATTCCCATTTGCACCAATGGCGATGCCCGTTGCATGAAAAAGTTTGCAATCGGCTGAAGAGTTGAAACCCACTTCTCACGGGCGTCCTTGTATTTATTCCCAAATACATCCATACCAGCTATCATCGCCGTCTTGAACAATGCGTAAAATACACCGCCCAAACCAACACGAACACCGCCAAGCTTGAATGTCATGAATGTTATTGGGTCGGTGGGGTCAAGCTGAGGTTCCTGACCTGTAAGCTTGCATAATCCATAGTAGAAGGCAGCCTGACCAACCATTAAGCTAATAATACCTTTTAACGCCTGCACCGACTCTATATCACCCCTCAGAACCATCCCGATATAGTTAAATGAAGCACGCAAATAGCCCGGCGTGGCAAAGAGTGCTCTCTCAACCATCCGCTGCCATATAGGGACTCCAGCTAAACGTGTATCATACTGCATTGTCATCTTATTGACAAAGTTCCCCAATTCTCCCTCTTTATGGTGTCTGACAAATAGTGGCTCATAAGCTTTAGCAAGCTCAATACGCATTACATTGCCAGACATTGCAAAGTGACGCTCAAAGGGAGTGAGAACTTCCTCAAAAAGATGTATAGGAGCATGGAAAACTTTCCCCAAAGTAGTTTTAGGTGTTCCCTTGACCAAAGTTGTGTGCAAACCAAGGTAAAATTCCTGAGTTCCAAGCATTATATCAGGATAGTTCTTTACTATCCTGAGGTTCTCTGGCTTCATAATCCACTTCGCCCATGTGTCGGGTTTGAGAAAGTGTTCTAACCCTAATGCCATTGATTTACTCCACAGGTAGGGATGGCTTACCAGATGCGGCAGCAGTTGGATGAATCCATTGGAGAAGTCGCCCGCAAGGGTTGAGGAAGTCATCAGTGCGTTTGCATCAGCAATTGTTTTTAGTGATGAGTATTTTGCGGTCTCCTCATGTCCAGCGAGTCGCCGTAACACTTTTGCTACTTCAGCAGGAAACGCTAAATCTCTAAAATCGCTAATACTGTAAACCCGCTCCATTCCTGCAAGGGGGCTTTTAGCCTGGCTGTCTATAACTGCGGCTTGACGTCGTAGTTCGCTCGCATTTCTTTTCATTTTTGACATATAAAATCCTAACTCAGGCTTAAGCTTTTCAGCTTCTACTAATCTATCTACTTTATCTTCCTTTAAAGCAATATTATCAAGCCATTCCATTAGAGGAAATTCTATCTTATTTGCAAGTTCTCTTATTTCTGCTGGGTGCTGACCACTTGAGGGCAGTCCCGCCTTCGCTAATTTATCTATGTAAGGGAACATTATTTTTGTAAGTTGTTCTCTGTTATGATCAAGTGCGTCAGCTTCGGTTCTTATTTGTTTAGCCGCCTCAGTTGTCTTTACCCCCAATGGTCTGACATCTTTTTTATACATAGAATCAGCGATGTCACGATAATAGTATTTGAGTTCCTCAACATAATTTGCAATAAGATCCGTTGAATAACGTATACCTTTCTCAACTCCGTACGCCTCAAGGGCATACTCACGTAGTGCGGTTGGGGAACTTCCGACAACTTCAATATCAGGTTCCGCTCCTAATACAAGACGGTGAGCAGTGATACCGCCAACGTTAAATGGGTCTGTATACTTTGGGTAAGGTTTATCACCCGCCTCTTTTCTAAGTGCATTCCCACGTGCCCGCATTTTATTCATTGCAATGTCATAGATATTGCGGAGTGCTCTTAATTCCTTAGGGACATTGTCAAACATGTGAATGTACTCAAAGACATCAAGGGGGGTAAAGAACTTCGGGACTTCTTTTTCTCGTATATGAGGCAACGCCCTTTCAATGGCTTCAAGAAACTCTTTCTTCGGGGTAGCTACATGCTGGTAACCTTTCTCATCAACCTTCATTATCTTCGGGATATTGCCTATTATTTTATGCAACATCGCCTCAGTTACACCACCTATGTTGGTAGGAATAGCATGACGCCTGATTAACCATCTCGCCGAGGCATCACGAACGATATTAGCTTCACGACTTTCATACTTTGTGGCTATAGGGTTAACCCATCCCTTAACTAACTGAACAGCTTTCCAGATAGCCCCATGACGCTTCTCTTCCTCGGGTATAAGCTTGTCCCCATCAGGCGACTTCGCAAAGAACTTGAGAATCCTTTTATGAAGGTCTCCGTGCTTTATTCTCATATTCAGGTAATGGTCACTGGGAACCAGAGATGCGGGGTCTAACAAGAAATCCAGAGGTGCTCGTATTTTATCCTGCCCTACAACCTGAGAATAAGCTTTTATCGCCTCTTTGAATATCCGTTCAACTTTCTTGTCAAAGAGCATGGGATAGTCACGCTTCAAGGCGTCACGGAACTCACTGAATCTAACATACCCATTCTGAAGAAGCCGAACCCCATATCTAATCATCCTTATATCAACAGGAAAGATAAACGAAGGAAGAGCATGTTTAAATATCTCGTTTAACTCATTAATGATGTTATCGAAATAGGGTTTAAGACCAGCGGGGGCTTGTCCCGTTTCCATGTACTTACGAACCGCTTTAGGGTCAAAAATCTTGTTAATATTCTTAATGGCGTTGGGTTCATCCAACTTGAGAATTATATCCGCTAAGTATTTAGCTGCTTCGGGGCTTATGTCCTGAAAACGGGTGGTTAGTAAATCAACAAGACCTTTCATACCCTCCTCGGGATTAGCTTTAACCGCTTCCACAACCTGTCTTCCCTCAGGAGTATTAAGCATGGTATATACTATACCACCCGCTTGCTTCAATGTGGCATTCTTTACTCTGTCAAAAGTTTTTTTAGGATTTTCTCTGAGCTGTTGTAGTCGGTTTTCCACCCCCTCTCTAACACTGGCGTTTGCCTCGTCTAACGCCTCTATACTACTCTCTCTAACGACTTGCTTTATTACCTCACTTGTCGGTTCTCCCTCCTCGGATATTATTCCCTCCTTTCTCATATCCTCAAACGCAGCCAGCTTTGCAGCCTCAGCCTCCTCTTCAGTAATCTTCTTTTTGGGCCTACCCCTCCCCTTACCACCCCTTGTTACCTTTTCTTTACCTACTATAACTTGAATTCCGAACATGCGGCTTAGTTCTTTTGCCGCATAACTTAACGCTTCCCCCTCCTCAGAAGGTCGCCCAGGCGTCTCCTCTTTTACCATCTCCTTAACCAACTTCTCTGTTTCATCCATTGCCCGATTTACATCTGCCCAATCTCGATCAACATTCTCCGCATCAGCTATAGCGGCGGCTTCTTCTCTACTTATATTTGGGTTCTCCTTCTGTATCTCAAGTATCCTCCGCATACGTATCATATACTCGGTTTCAGGACTATGCTTGGCTACAAATCGACTCACAGGGAAATACGCTTCTGATATACGCCGTGCTTCGTTCTTTACATGATACACCCCTTGGGTGGGATCATAACTAACTACTGTCCATTTTCGACCACGCACATCAATTACTTCATCGCCCTTTTTATACTCAGGGGGCTCGTATGTGAGTTTAACTTTGACAGGGGGTTTCTTCCTAGAGACGGAGGGTTTCTTCTTAGAGACGGGGGGTTTCTTCTCGGGGATGGGTAGCACCCCACCTTGGGGTACTTCAGCTTTAGCCTCAGGTGCTTTAGCTTCAGCTTTAACCTCCTCACGAGCATTCTCCATAGCTCTCAGAGCAGTTATATCCTTGACAGGAGCATACTCTCCAAAATAGACCTCCTTGAGCACTCTTCCAAACAGCTCCTCTTCCGAAAAGGCTGGCGTCTCCCTTGCCACCATCTCGTAAATATGATTCCACTCTTCATCCGTCTTAGCCGCCTTCATAGCCTCAATTATCTGCTTAGGAAGACTCCCCGTGAGTCTGTTCCCTATTATTCTATTCAGCTTGTTGGTAAGTTCTGTGCGGGTAGGTTCATCTGCGACTAATCTCTTTGTTGCTTCTATAATCGTTACTGGATCTGCCCCTTCGGGATATGCAACTTTACCCTGCTCTATTGCATCTGCAAGCCAAAGCCACCCCTTCTCTGCTGATTCAGGGGGACCCTGGTAAATAAGATTACCCTTATTGTCAAACTTAAGGTTCCTCAGAAATCCGTATAGCTCTCTGAGCCGCTCGGGATCAGGAGTGTCTTTACGAACAGCCTTAGGTACATCCTGATGTTCTATAGCCGTTCTAAGTGCCTTCTGACCCTCCTTTATCATTTGTTCAGCCTGTTCTGGGGTTATCTTCCCAGCCCTTTCGGAAGGGGCAGCAGCTTCAGTTTGTGCCGCCTGTGCCCTAATACGGTTAGCTCTCGCCTCCGCTGCTTTACGGATCTTATTGATTTGCTCTTCTTCCTTTGGAGTCTCAGCTATAGTGAAGATCTCAGCCTCTTCCTCGGGGGAGGTTGTTATCGAACTTGTCGCTTCAAGTATCTTCGCAGCAGCATCGGATGGGGACTCACCTGTCCTAAGACCACGCAACGCTATCTTTGTCTTAACCGTTTCAGCAAGCTTAAGAGCTTTAGGAACACCCTTTGCTACAGCTCCCCCAACCACAATAGGACCAAGCCCAATAAGCTCAGATATGGTTTGCTTCCAATCCTCTGATAGATTTGGGTTCTTCTCAAGATATTGGCTTGCAACAGTCGCAACAAGTCCAGTTCCACCAATAATTGCGGCTGGAACTAAGCCCAATGCCAGTGCGGGTGCAAATGTAGAAATGTTAGATATAATCTGAGCAGCGTGTTTATTATCAATTATCCTCTCAGCAACGGTTTCGGTGGGTTCAGATAAGGCTCCAGACAAGTATGTCATACCCGCAACAGGCTCACCTCCAACAGCACCTACCGCAAACAGAAGGTTGGCAATACCAAGTCCAGCATTTATCCCTGCTAACACATAATCCTTTTTTGCTACCGCACGCTCGATTGTCCGAATCTTATCATATTCAAGCGGAACAACTTGAGCTATCGGAATAAAACTGAGGGCTATTCTGGTGAGCTGATCCATCTCTGTCTTTATACGGCGAGACTCCTCTTCCATCTGCTCCTTGGAAACAGCTATACCCGGTGGGGGACCAAGCTTTGCCAGCTCTCCCTTTGCCTTTGCTATCTCTTCTGGGGTCTGAGGTAGTTTAACCTTTGCTAACTCTTCGGGCGTGCCTTTATATCGGGGAGCCTGAATCTCCATCCCGGGAATGACGTAACCCGCACCGGGAACATACTCACCACCCTCCAATCTTGATACCTCCTGAGCCTTCTTAACTTCTTCTGGGGTGGGTTCTTTGTGGGGAACGGCAACTTTCTTAGCCCCTACAGCAGGTGTGTCAGGGGAAAAGAATTTATCGAACTCCTCAAAAGGAGGAACAACAAGATTAGAGTCCTTACTCAGTATAGTCCACATAGCACGGCGAGCATCGGGGTTTATGAGAAGTTGACTGAACTTATTATAGTCAACTCCCTCCATTCTGCCGGGTGTGGCTTTCTTAAGAGAATTAAAGAGAGCTTTAGATTTCTCTTCAAATGTATAGTTATCAGCCATTATTTCTTCCTCTTGCTTTCCTCAAGAGACTTCATAACCTCCTGATAAAGGTTCAGCCTCGCTGGTGGTTGAGTTCCACCTGCAGGTGCCCGTGGTGTCGGCTGTGGAACTGGTTGAGTCGCAGGGGTTTCCGTCCCAGGTGTTTCTGTCCCAGGCGTTGGAGTTCCTTGTGGCAGAGTAGAACCTTCTGGGAGGGTATATGAGCTTCTCCACGATCCACTAATTGATGTGTTTCCACCTCCGGGTATGTATGAAGATGGAGGTGCTAAAAGTTGACCCTGTATATCCTCTCGAAGTTTCTTAAGTTGAGAAACAGCACTGTTTATACGGGGATCAGTAGGGTTCTCACCATACTTGGCTATGTATCTGTTAAGATCTGCGTCAATCATCTCATTCACGCTTTGTGCAGCATTCTGGCGAGTCCACGTCCCACCTATACGCTCACTCAATGCACCTATATCCATTGTAAGAGCAGCTATTTCAGCAACTAAAGCCGCTTTAGTAGGGGCAAAGTCTCTCTCCATCTTGTTGGGGTCCTTCTCTCCCTTTGTCCCTGTGTAGCTCTCGGTAGTAGAGGGTTTTGTCATCTCAACCCATCTCTTCTTTAGATCCTCAATCATTGCCTCTTTTCTTTTGATCTCATCCAAAATCCATTTTCTCTCATCTTCCTGCTGCTTCATTGCGAATCGAGCGGCTTCTCCAGCGGCAGCTACATGATACTGCCCGGTTATCTGGGTCTTTGCTATCTCTGTCGCATGTCCATAAACATCTCTCAATATCGTTGTAAGCTTATCTATAATATCCTGAGGAGGCTCAAGACCCAAGGTTCTATATGTATCAAACATCTTTAATGCATTCGCCAGCATAGCTTGAAATGCAGAGATTCCAACCACATTCTTATACTTACCGATAGCCTGCTGTATCCCTTTATCATCTACAGCACCCTCCAATGACTGCAATCCCTTATATATCCCATCAAGTAGCTTCTGAGTAATAGTCGCAGAAATAAGAGCATTGCTTATCTTACCCATAGCCTCCGTTGGGTCAGGAGCACCCGCACCTCCGGGTATGAGAGATAAAGGCGACGTCGCTGCAGGGGACTCCATCTGCCTCTGGAATACATCTAATGCTGAGGAGATCTCCGCAACCCTACCTTCGGGCAAACCTTGCTCCCGTGCCCGCTGAAGTTGCTGAGCCATTTGGGAAACGAACTGCTCAGAGACAGCTCGGTTATATTGAGCCTGCTTGATACGCAATATCGTATTAGCAAGCTCAGTAAGGGAACTGCTCATTCCCTTACCATATTCAAGCTCTTTTAACTCAGATGCGAGTCCCGGCATTAGACTTCACCTCACATAAGAAATGGTAAAATGTATGGTGCTAATTGAAATCCTGTTTGTAGCAACGACATAATATCCGCAAACGGGCTTGATGTGCTTGCCCCCGCAGCTCCATAGGTCTTGGCTCGTATCTGTTGTTCGAGTAGATTCATTACCATTTGTGCGGCAGCCCGCTGACTTTCGTCAGCAGCTTGCATGATGGTAACCTCCTGACCCATACGAGCTACATCTATTGGTGTCCTCGCTTGCTGGACAAGTGCCTCCGCAGGAGCACCATAGATCCCGGATGCTAATGACCTCTGACGTGCGGCTGACTGAGCCTGACCAACCTGAGAACCATAAACAGCATTAACCGCCTGACGGAGCTGGTCGGCTGTCAGCGGTGTATAACCTATCAGACGGGATAGGTCTGAGATATTTCTGACATTCGGGACTGCTTGTCCCATCTGCTGAAAAGCCTTCTGCTGAGGGGATGTAAATAACCCAAGTGCATTCCCTAATGGATAAAGAGTTGCCAACCCACCACCAAGCAGAAAAGGTAGATACTGCATCCAGTTACTCTCCTGACCAAATCCCGGAGCTGAGGGAACGTTCGCCATTGGTGGATTGTAATACCACGCAGTATCTCGTGGATTTTGGTATGTGTCAAAAGGGGCACTTTCAAAACCCCTCGGAGACATAGAGGTAATATCATAATTATTCCAACTATTCGGCATTTCCAAATACCTCCTTACAGTTGGATTCCAATTGTTAATTTTACAATTAAACCATCACCATTGTTCACAGTAACATAGCCATTGGCGTTTACCATACGGGCAAGTAAGTAAGCATACGCAGGATAGGCATGTGTGCCATACCACCCAATTTCTTTCACAGTTATAGCCCCACCTGAATCGTTCTTAAATGCAGCATACATATCAAACTTAACGGTTTTAGCCATCAAATCATAATACGGCGGGTCTACTATCGTCCCGAACCAACGCAATTGTCCAGCACCACTTCCATGGGGAATAATACTCTTTAGGGCTATATCTGTCATTGAAACAGCGGTGGGATCAGTGCCAACAACAAGACCTGTGTTGGGGTTCCAACCATAGGTATTACCATAAGGGACAATAGACAATGGATTAAATACACGATAGTCATAACTTTCAATTCGAGAGGTATTACTAATATCGAGTGCACCATACGATGTATAACCAGCCTGCCTATAAAGTAAGTCCATAAATTGCCTTACAAATCCCCCCGAGGCTCCCAGGGAGGTCTTTATGCGGCTATTCACCGTAATAGTAGAACCAGCATTAACCACCTTAGATGAACTGAAAACGTCACGAGCCATAACGTCATATCCACTCCAACTGTTTCCCTGATTTCTTGGTGCAAATAAAACAAAGCCATTAACAGTTACGGGGGATCCGCTTCCATTTGATGCAGAGCGGGTTATTGTAATCTGACTGCTGGTAGCGTCTACAGCGGGTGGGGTTACACTTAGACCAGCATACTGTAATTGACCATTACCTGTTCCATTCAATATTCTACTAATAGGATAATGCTCGAATAGATGCACCGCTTGAGCAGAAGCGTCAAATATAAGTCCCGTCTCATAAGGGTAGCTGCTATGGGGGATAAAATTAAAAACAGTAGATGGCATAATACTTCCCCCGGAGGTATATATCCTTTGATACCCACCTAAAACATGCCCGGTTGTATTAGAAAAAATAATCTTTATTCCATTACCCAAATACTGTATATCCCCCGTAATAGCAACACCCGTTGCATTCCATGAAGGTGGCGGGTAACCAACTTGGTCACCATAATACCACTTAAAGGTATCAGGTGTGCCTGTTCCATCTATTTGAACTACTAACTGCCTAACGGTGCTACCGCCTGTGTAAGTAACTCCATAATCCCAAATGTGTAAATCGGGTAAACCAGAAATTACATGGGTAGCCATTCCCGGCATGCTAACCACATTATTAAATGCACCTATAGATAATTGAGAACACACAGCCTGTAAAGCCGTGATAAACCCACGTGTGAGACTATGACTTCTTCCGCTCTCAACTAACTCATCATCAATATACACATCTTTCTCAAGGAACAGGTTCTCCTTGTTAGCAATAAGGCTAAGCTCCACTGGCTTAAATCCCGCTTTCACAAAATCCATGAATATGTTAGTAGACATCTTACCTTCCCCTAAGCTACTGTGACAAAAGAAACCAAATCTATGGCGGTGTTATAGTTAGTAGCACCACTCTTTATTCTATGTGCACTGGCATCATTACCATAAGTTCCTGTGCCTGTAACACTATTACCGTTCGGATATTGAATGAGAAATTGTGTAGAGCTCTGTATCTCACGAATCACCCAATATGGATTATCTGTCGTATTATTTGCCTGAGTCATACCAGCCTGACAACCACTTATTCTTACCCAATCTCCCGTTGCCCAAGTATCTACTACAGCATCTCTTAATGTTATCTGTATAGTCCCTGATGGATCATTAAGAATATTTTCAACCGCATACAACTTATCCCCAACCGCTTCGGTGGTTGTAGAAATTGCAACGCTTGAGACAATCTCTTGTAGTGTCATTTCCTGACCAGAGGGCTCGGGGATTTCCTCAAATTCGGTTGCAAGACCAGATAACTCAGCAGAAAATGTATCCCACGTAAAAGTTGCAAATCCAGCGTCAATGGTAATGTTACTCGCTGGCTCAGCCCAAACAGTCGCTCCCGTCTTAAAGAACTTTGGGCCCAAAACACATTGAGCCCCAGAGGATGCTGTAGAAATGGCTTTGTACCATATAATTGTGTCGAGAGGAAAATCACTTGTCACCGAATGACACTTTCTGGGCGGTGAATCCTCATAGATGATGTTATTCAGCTCTCCCGAGGAGAATCCCCAGTGCACCTCACCAACAGCCTCGACAAAACTTGTCCACACAATCGTTGCACTTGTCCACGGGACACCATTAACATCCCAAAGATCCCCAGCCTGAAGATTACAACAGGATATACCAACGTGTGTGGGAATAGAATCTATCCTTGGTAGTTTTACCGTACTGGTAACCGCAGCTCCCCAGAGTACAATCGGAACTGTTGGGTCCCCACCGTATGCTGAAAACTCCATGCGTATATTCCGATGAGGATAACGTGGAAGCCTGTAGTTTCGGTTTACAGAACCGCTCCCGGAGAGTGTGTACTGGTCACCTCTATCGGTCGTGAACTTAATTTTCCACTGGGTTGAGCTCGGGGCAGTTAACTTCAAGAACAAAAATGATGGCGTCTTCTCATATTCAGGCATATCATAATCGTTCGCATAGGTCTTGATATAAAGTGGGTCATCTTCAGTAGGAACAAGGTAATCCCCAGATGACACATACTTTTGACTTTTATCATAGACAAATGATACGCCTGTGATAGGATCAGCGGTTAATTCAGTAAAGCTCGACAATAGAAATGTAAACCGAGAGAATATCTTTCTGGGAAACCAATATACTAATGCCTTCATCCCGACAACGCTGGGACCGTTGAACAAATACAGCTCGTCAGTATGAGGATTGTAGTATAAACGACGGTTCGAATCAGGCTGATAATCACTATCATAGTATTTGTGAACAACCTCACCGAGATTAATAAACTTCTGAAAATCTGTTATCCCAAGTGTATTCCCAGCATATACTACACCATAAGGCGTCGACACTACCCCCTTACGAGAAATACCTGAAACGGGAAATATAGCCTTAGCACTCAATCCCAATGCATCTATCACAGCAATAGATGAGGTATCCCATACAACAAGATTACCAGTTAAACCATCTGTAATTATCCCAATGGGGCTAAGATTCCTGCCTATAAGCTTAATAACATTCTCCTGAGGGAAAATATCTGGAGCCTCTGCTGTACCTACGGCACTGTAAGTAATATACCCGTTCTCTTTCCTAACAGCGAAGAATTTGCCCATGCTGTAGGACATAGCCGAAAACACATCATTCAGACTAAACTTATTCTCAATGAATGTATTCTTAGGCTTATCAACAACGGCAAAAGATCCGCCACTAACTTTATATGTTACCTTACAAGGATTATAGAATGTAGTCTCACTTGTTACAAAATCAAGTGTATATCCCAAGCTCTTATCAAGACTTACGCCTAACGCTGGCGTGTTGACATAAAACCAATCCATAACGCCATAGCGTGTGCTACCAAATGGGCGGTCATTCTGTGATACACGGGTGAAGAAATGTGTATCAACATCGTAGTTAAAGAACTTAATCGTCAGATCGGAGGTCGAATAAATGTTAGACCACTCGGAAACTCCGAAAGGCTTAAACTCTACCTTTGAGGAAGACGAGGGTGTATCGGTTAAGCTCACCTCATCATAGTAAAGATATTCTGCTGGTGAAAAGTTAGCACTACTACTTCCCCTTAATGCATGTCCACGCTCATCTAATAACTCACTGATTTTTGTTCCTGTCTCTCTTACCGCAAGATAGATCCGCATTGATTTAACATTTGGCGGAAGTGTAACGGTGTTAGGTTGAATGTGAAACGTAGTCCAATACTTCGATGCCACATTATTCTCTATGAGTAATCCCCACCCACCCCCGATATCATTCTGTATGGGCAAAAACTCTTGCCCATCATCAGTGACAAAGGTAACCCGAACTCTTGCGGCATAATGTTTACTTGTGATATTCGGGTCTACTGTTATCCTTGGGTCATTTGCTGAGATCTGCTGTTGAAAATATGTCGCCGAAATGAATACTTGTGCCTCTTTTGAGAAATCTGCTGAAATCGGCAGATACTTTGAGAACACATTGTGAGTGCAAGGAGCTTTGGCATCCCACGGATTTGGCGGGGATACATAAACATATTCCTTAGCCCCAACAGGAACAGAGGTCTTCCCTAAACCCCATTTAGAAGAGCTATTCTTTATATCATCAAATAGGTCGCAATCCCCGGGAAGAAATGACTTGCTGTCAAACTTCTCAACAACCCTATTGCCATTTGTAGATGTATTTAGTGGGTAAACTCTTGTAAAGTTACCCATTTGAAACATATAGACATCACGAGCGGTACTGTCATCTACATCAGTATCATTAGGAAGTGTATTCCACCTCCAATGAGTATTAACCTTGTCCACAAAGTATGGAGTTAAACTGTGAGACCATATTTTGTAGGTTCGTGAAGTAAACGTATAGGGATATGTATATGTAAAGAAAAGACTCCAACCATCAATCAGAAGAAAGTAACAAACTCCCAGATTACCCGTATATCTTACAACATGATATACCAGAGCCTTAACCTCTCCATCAGTGCTCTCTACGTAAGCAGCGTTCATTAGAACATCATCCACAGCCCCAGAGGCACTCGCTGTCACATAAAATGGAATGAGTGTATAGGCAGCAACGTGCCCAAAATCACTATGTTGCTTAAGATGGTAAAGATACTTATTGGGCGTATTCTCCAGCACATCAACAATATCAAACTCCCAATAATGAGGCGATACCCCAGAAGCCATAGGAAGACCATCAGAAGCTGAGGCTGCCTGCAAGGTTAAATCGGGAGAGGGGGGTGTAAATTCCTGAACAGTCCCGGTGCCTCCCTCTGAGATAGCGAGAACCTTACTGCCGTCTGATTTTTTAGAAAGAATATACAAGTCATCGCCAGTGCTCAATCTTAGATACTTTATCACATCGTAGGTATTCGTATCAATTCCAAAGGGTTTTGAGATCCAATTGTGAACACTGGTAATACCGCCTAAATTTGAACTGAAATCAGCATTATTCGCCTCTAAAGCCCCTTTAACATTTAGGGGGTCTTTGAGGTTCTGAACAATGCCGAGATTCAGATCAGCAAAGTCTATCTTCCGATAATTATCACTTTGTTTGGGCAGCATTTTCTTTTATCGGCATCCATGAGAACTTAGACAATTCCGCCATATAGGAGTTCAATTGGCTCTGTAAATGTGCTGGGTTTTCCCACTCCCCTTTCACAGCAAGTAGAAACATCAGATAGTTGATGAATGCATTGTCAACTTCATTCGAGAACTCAGTCTGGTCGGAGTCATTTACAAGAACCATGCCCTTAGGAGCCCACTCTAAACCCAGCTTCACTGCAACATTTGGAGTAACTCCCGCAAGACTTACTTTTCTGGATGTGGATGTAAAATAATAGGTATAGCTTGGATATACAGGCATAACCCCCGTCTCAATCAATAAATATTGTGGAACATACGCAAGGGGGCGTCCTGATTGTGTTGCAGTCTTTACTCGTATATACTCGCCTTTCGTCGGGTCAGTAAGAGTGAATGAATAAGAACTCCCTGTAGGCGTAACATCTACAACCTGAATCAGACTCTCCGATAGCAACGCAATTGTGCGGTAAGCATCGTTTGCCACCACCAAGATCTGGTTCGGCGTATAAGGCACTTTAATAAAGGGGTTAATCTCTAACCCCACACGAGCAAGAACTTCACTGATTGTCATACCGTTTGTACCTCAATTTGTGCTAAGTATTGCTGAGCTAACATAAGAATTGAAGACCTAAATTGGTCATGGAAACATTGAGGAATGTCTGTAGCCCCACCCCTACTATATCGTGGGACACTAACCCAAATAACCGTCAATGTTGCTGTCCCAGAATTATTCATAGACCAATCGGGGGAAACCGCCTTATATGTTCCACCATCGTTGTGAACAGCCACATGGGAATACGGACGCAATGAGTAAATGAAATCTTTTCTTGGCATACCTCTGAGAACTATTAGCGGGCGACCATCGAGAGTTGCCTCATAAATCCCAACAAAGGTATCATCAAAGGTAATCACCAAATCACCAGCACCTGTTATACTTTGAGAGGACTTCTTCATATAGGGCACAAGTGCATCAAAATCCTTATCAGCTATAGCCTTCCGAGCTATTTGCTGAATCGCAGAGTTAAGTGCATCCTCCCGCTGCTGGGCTGAATACCAGATGCCATTATCAGCAGCAAACTCCACCTTATCCGCAACCATTGCGGCAAGATCAACCGACATTTGGTCAAATAGAGCAGCCATATTCTACCCTTTAGAAATAAGGCGACTTCATTTTTGTTCTTAACTTAGTTGCATCCTCAACTCCAGCAACTCCACGGATATAAGCATCTACAAAGTTCTTACTGCGTGCCAGCCAAACTTCAATTGCCTGAGGATTAACATGCCGTGGATCTACATATCCGCTGAGAGCCAAATCTGCTGCAACTCTAAACTTAGATGCTTCTACAAGCACCGCTGGAAGAGGTATACCTGTAGCATCCATCGTCAACTGCGGAGATGCTACGTATCTGATAGTATAGGTCTTGGTGGATGTATCTGGATAAAAACCAATCTTGTTAGGGGGAACGATGTAATATGCCTCTGTGAAGAAAGCATTTGTGGGATTCGCCTTTAGCCTTTGATACGAATCATAATCAATACGGGGTATCTCGGTGGTCCCCCATGATTCAGCCGATGGGCGATACACGCCTCGCACCAAAACATATCCCTCTGGCAAATCGTGCAATGTTCCAGAGCCATCCGCTGTAATATCGACAAATTGCTCAAGCGGAGCAACCGTAAAGACTATCTCGTCAACCACGGTCTGAAGGGCAGAGAGAATAATCTGGTCATCCTGAATAAACTCCATCCCTCTATCGTGGATTAAATCACGAACTCCTGTTATTACTTCCTTGACGGTCATCTGATTTCTCCTTAACTTCCTTTTCCTTTGCCATTGAGGCTAAATCTATAGCCCAATTAAAGAGTATCGCAGCCAACTCACCAACATACATAAGCGAGTTAACCTTCCTCTGAATCCCCTTTATTATTGTTTCCATTCTCGAACTTCTTTTGAATTACCTTACCAACCAGAATCGACGTTAGTATACTAACCTTCTCCCATGTGGGGAGATATACCCCCTGACCAAAGAGATTAACCATCCAGTCTATAACGAAACATATAAGAACAATTAACTGGGTGATCCGCCACAATGAAAGCTTGCCATTACTTTCGCTGAGTATCTCTGTGATTTTCATTTCTCTGCTCAATTAGATACTGTTCTATTCGGTCGAGCTTCTGATCCATACTCTCTAAACGTTTTTCCAACACTGATACACGTTGCTCCAGCACACGCCCCTCTGTTTGTCCGTAATAGCTACCCATACGAGCAACAATAACGCCAGCAGAGAAAATTACACTGGAAACAAAAATCGCCAGCGTAAGCCAGAATCTACCGTTGTTTAGAACCTGCATTTTACCACCTATTCACTCAATTTCTGAGGTTTGAATTTCAATATCCCCCTTATTGGATACCATACATCACCACCACCAAAATCTACCTTCAATCGGAACTGATAGTCTACTGCTTGGGTTACCTCATAGGGAGACCAAGTAACCTGTATAATCCCATTAGCACTATCCGTAATCTCCAAACCGTTACCAATTGATTTGGTAAACAGCGGCTGAACATTTGAGAATATATCTACATCCTCTGCGAATATCTGAAACTGAATAGTACCAACAAATCCTGACAAGTTATACGGATTCCCGCTGGCATCGAGTAAGGAAATCTCCAACACGTTCTTACTATCTATGTACAAGTGAAATACCTGTAAACTCATGGCAAAACCTTTCCTTTAGAACCTTCAAATATATCTATTACCCTCGCACTACCAGTAATCTTCTTCCACTCCTTACCAACACCCTGAACCTTCATAGGTGCAGTTACGGCAGCCAAAAGGAGAAGAGGCAGAATCCATGTTGATACTCTAAATTCAGCGGAAGATTTGTTAACCAATATCTCCGAAAATATTTCATTCCTGTAATTCTGTATATCAACAAGCTTGTGTTGTGCAATAAGGTTCTCCAGAAGATATAACATCGGAACATCTACTACATTACCTGAGTGTAGCAATACCTCATGCAATACCTCCTTCCAGCCGTATTTATCAACTACCAATGAGAGTGAGTTGAGAACTTCCAGCAAAACATCCTTGTAGTGCTGTTTATCAAGAACAGACCCTAAATGGTTTACTATATCAAGAAGGTAATCCACATAGTGTTGAACATCTGACCAAACAAAAGAAGACCTGTTAACTTCAGTTAACACATCTATGTAAGACTTTATATCAGTGATAAGACCTGAAGACTGTAGTGTCTCAATGAGATTTTCTATGTAGAGCTTTATGTCGGTCTCACTATGAGAGATAGAGTTAACCTCTGAGAAAGACTCTACATAGGTTTGAAAATCCTTAAAACTTGTTAGTGAAGACAAATTTTCGCTCAATGTCTCGTTGTAGACCTGTGGGATAAATACAACAAAGAATCTCTTGGTTCTCCCCGTAGCCCAATTGTAGTATTCTGAAATCTCTTGCGGAAGAACCAATCTTCCTAAGATAGCAAACTCTGAAACACCTCCATTTAACATGCCATGTAAGTAGCCGCTATACTGTCTTTCCCCAATGGTTGGAGGATTAGTTGCGTCATTCAATGTAATCGGAAGCCCTATTGCTGAATTAGCGTTTGAACCATAAAGATTACCATCAATATACAATCTAACCATCTTCTCTGACGCTGACCATGTCATAGCGTAGAAATACCATCTACCCAAAGCAACCGTTGGACCCGTTACTGAAGCAGCATTATTACCAGAGTTGTCCCGCATATAACCTGTAATTGTCTGTGTTGTAGGACCAAACCTTAAAAACCACAACCCGTTTGCCGAACCATCATAGTTGGCAAAGACCGCATGCTCCTCACTACTTGCCCAGCTATTCAATTTTGCCCAACACAATAGACTTATATCCCCAGATCCGGGAGAGAAAACTGCATCATCCGTAAACCTAATGTATGAACCGCTGGGATCAGAAATCCTTACAAACCCCATCCCTCCGCCGAACCTGCCGGGAGCTCTAACAAGAGATATGGGCGTGCCATTATGCCCCTTACCCGTGTAATCTGCACAATTATCAACTAATGGCAGCCACACATTCAGTGTGGGGTCGCCTGAGAAAAAGACACCAACAGCACCCTTACGATAGTTAGGCATTACTGCTTAATCCCTTGATAACTCGCTGAGTTTCCACTGGATGATAGAGCAGCACCTGTCGCATTCTTTACTGCTATCTTAAAATACTTAGGAGATACCCACAATGCATTCAATATAGAGAATGTACCCGTATTAGGTGTAACACTCAAAGAAACCTCTCCTAACCGAAGACCACTCTCCCATGTAGCAAAGTTAGTTCCGTCCATAGATGGAAGAATTCTGACCTCGCAAAAGGCATTGGTCGCCGCAGTTCCCGCTATCGTTACCTCTATCAAGTAGTCTTGATAAAGGTCGGTGGAGTTATCAACCGCATTTGATATAGCTACGCTACCATTTGCCAGACCATTGAGGGATATGGTAAACGCAGTTTTTGTGCCATAAGTTAAAGCCATTACTTACCTCATGCAGTGGTTTGCTTAACCTTCAAAGTGCAATTCAAACTCTCACCATCAGCAAGTGTTCGGGGTGTAGAAAGCTGGAAATAGGAAATCAGTAAACCTGTTCCCATGTCCTGCCATGTGACCGTCCCATCATTAACAGTCCCGCCATTAGTGGGCCAGGTTGGCTCAGTTGAGCCTGTAGTCCCTCCAGTAGTACACTTGTAGAGATGCTTATTGGGTGATGTAGGACGAACCCAATCTCCTATACTCTTAGAGGTATTAGCAGTCCACGTAACTCCCCAAAGGTTTGTCAGGATAGCATAGGTTACAGTTGACCAGTTTCCACCACTTGCTGTAAAGGTAACGGTCTTTGAGGTTATTTGATAATCGCCTGCATCAAGGGCTAATGTTGGAAACCCAGTTGCATCCCTTTCAATGAGTTGCCTCTCATAACCCAGTCCATTCGGCTCACCCGTCAAATCGTTCATTACAGAGGTCTTTGTGGGGGTATAATTTACGAGAGCAATATAAAACCTCTCAACCTGACTTGTCTGCCCTCGATAAAGATCGGTGAGGTGAAAATTCTCACCATCTAAGGCAAGTGAGTTAACTCCCTTATCAGACCATATTACCTTCCCATCTCGGTCAAGATGCTCTACATACCATTCTATGCTCATCCGCAATGTATCAGCGAATTTGCTCATTTTTCTCTCCTATTAAATACAAAGGGAAGCCGCCCCGCTGTTGCTCCCTCTAAAGCCTTAATCTGGATCCCCGCAGGGCGGCTATTCCCATCTATACCAACGGGACCCAGAGGCTATCTGTTAGCTGATGGCTTCGGTTGGAGCACCAAAGTCATTCACCAGATCCACATTGAACCCACCAATAGGTGCAACATAGACCCTCGTTCCTACCAGAACGCAAAGAGAGCTCTGGTTCAAGATGATGTTGTTTGTAAATGTTGCATCAGGAACCTTCCACTCTACCCTGCGGGCACCCATAATTGTGGCTGCACCAAAGCCAAGGAACTTTTCGTAATCAGTTGTCTCTCGTGTAACGAAACGGAAGTATGAGCTCATCCTCTCATTACCGATTTTAGCAAACGCCAGTGCAATGGCATTAGCACCAAGAATGTACATTGGTGTAACACCCCACTGCTTATTAGCGGCTGTTGGGTTATCAACAAAGTATTGCTGCCCCAACGTAGTCTGCGTTGCTATATCGTATAGAGCAAGTGAGCTATATCCCGAATCATTATAGTAGTGGAGAGCAACTGCATTCCCACTCCCATCATCCTTGTAATTAGCGGTTTGCAAACGCAGAAATGTATTCGACGTGGAGAATACTGGGAACTCGGTCAATACATCCGACGCATTTGCGTTTACCTGACCAATGGAATTGTATGGGAGAAGTGGAATCTTAGAACTCTCATGGAAGACAACGCCGTTCCACATACCCACGGCACCTGTGAAAATTGGGTTATCAGTACCACGAGGCAAAGCGTTCTGCATAGCCGAGAAGAACTCACTGTTCAACCTGAGAGCAGCAAGTGCAAAAGGATGAAGAACAGCCACGTAAACGTCAATACCCTCATTGGTACGATAAGCCGGGATACCAGCCGCACGCACATAAGAACCAAGCTCTTCAATTAAAGCTCGATCAATCGTGCGGTAGGCGTGATTACCAAGCGTATAGGCAGTTGTGATATACTTCCCTGAGCTGCCTATCTGCGAAAATCCCGGAGCCCCTATACGCTGCAAGTCACCATAGGCATGGGATGCGGTATCATAATAGTGGAATGTGTTCGGATGAGCATAGGGTGCTACTGGGGATGAGAAGAGATTGCCTCCTGTGAGATCCGCCGAACGCATCAAAACGGGAGCCTGACCCCAGTAAAGGGCTGCAAAGATATTGTTGTCAATAACGTTGTAACCCCAATCAGAGAGCTCATCCTGAGCATCCTTAATCAAATCCAGTGCGGTTCGCTGAGTCTGCATGTTAACATTCTCGACAATGGTAGCATGCCGAAGTTCCTCAATATACAGACTCGTATAACCATACTGGAGTTTCTTCTCAGCACCCGTCAAGATCTCAGCACCAACCGTACCCGTTGTATATGGGTCATAGTCAATGTGAGTCTTAATAGGCACAAGCATACGGTCGCCACGATTGCGGTTGAACTCTGAGTATTCAACCACTGGGGCTCCCTTCACCGTGGTCTCAAGGTTCTCTTCACCTGTAACTGGTTTACCAATGAACTGAGTCCAGAACATCTTCCTGCGAACCAGACTGTGAAGTTCCTTAGACCATACCAACTGACTCAGTATTTTCCTCGGGTCAGTAGAGGTTATCGGGAAACCCTTGATTAGATCAGATACGAAATTAGCCATGTTAATTCACCAAAGTAATTAGTCGCTGTTACGGGTTTATCACAGCCTTGTTCGCTCTATCCCTATCTCGCAAAGATATAGAGAAAGATTTTGAACAAGCCGTTTATTTAGTCCCAAGCAACATATCAGCAAATGAAGATAAGATGTTATCCTTATCCTCAGATGCCAACGCCTGGGATAGTTTACTTAAATTCACTTCCTTACCACCAGAGGGTGCTGGACTACCAGCGGTTTTCTTCACTGGAGACAACCCCCAACCCTCAAGAACTTTCTTCGCCATCTCCTGAAGATGTGTATAAGCATCCTCAAGAGATAGGTTGTTCGATTGAGCGTAACGAGCTATCTCCATAAGCTGTTGATCCCCAACCTCCGGGTGATTAGAACGAAATGTTTGTAGAACACTCTGTGCTTCTGAGAGCTTCTGCAATCTCTCATTTACCGCCTTATCTACAGCCTGAGCTATAAGCTGTTGGATACCACTCAACTTTTTGGAAAGCAATTTCTCGATTGCCTTCTCAGGCTCAGTTACAAAATCAAGTTCTTCTTCAGTTTCACTATCCCCCGCCGATGGAATGGGAGTATTGATGCCAGCGGCACGATCCAGAAGAACCTTAACAATATCAGGATTCCTTTCAAGGGCATCGAGAATAGGCTTATACTCATCCAGCTTCTTAGAACTCTCGGTGAGTTCCGCTTGAGCCTTCTTAAGACCATCTACCTCAGCCTGAAGCTTCTTATACGCCTGTTCCGCCTCTTCGTAGGTGGAGAACCGATCAAACCACTTCTCTTTGCCTGATGGCGGTTTTAATTCAGGCGTGCCCTCAACCAGCTCACTCAAGAGCTTCTCTACATCAGGGGGCTCAGAAGATGTTTGCTTTTGTGAACCTTCATCTGTCTTACCCTGAACAGCTTCTTCAGTCTTTTTTAAGGTCTCCTCATCCAATTCGATTGCCATAACACATCTCCTCTTTTACATCCCTCGACCTCGTTGCTCATAAGGAAGATTCCCTATGGGGCGTTCAGTCTTAGGTTGTTCTTGCTGTTGTTGCTCCTCACCAGCACCCGGCATACCACCCTGCCCTTGCTGCATAGCTTGCTGTTGAGCAGCCTGTTGCATCTGTTTATTATATGCCAGAATCTCCTGCTTGAATGGTAGATTCATTAACCGCAATATGATTTCTGGCGGTATCACAAGCGGCGTGGGCTGGATAAGCCTGAGCTGTGCCGCCTTCAAAATATCTTTGAATTTCTCGTCACGTTCCGTCGGTGTATCTCCTACAATCTCACACTCTACATCAAGATCAGCATTAACAAGCGAAAGCACATTTATCTCCTTACCTAACTGCTGATTCAGCATCAACAGTTGCGGCTCTTGACCTTCCCGCTCTATCAACAACGGATAATCCGATGGAATAACTCTTTGAGCAATCCTGAATATCAAATAAGCGAGCCGCTTTCTCATAGCCATATAATTATCGATATAAGAAGAAATGTAAACCATTGACTGCTGCTGTAAGCTCTGAACAGCACGAGCTGATTGAATCCTCCTTGGTAAAGTTCCTAAAAGTGCGTCTGTCATTCCAAGAATATCCTTCAACTGCTGTTCCCCCCGCATCTCAAGACTATTAAGAGCTTGAATTACCTGGAATGAATCCGCCATAAGCGGTTGTGGAGCTTCTACTCCGGGATTGATCTCAACAATTCGTGCGTTCTCATCTTCCAGTTTATCCTCAGCCTCAGCTCGCTCAGAGTCAGTGCTCCAAGTGCCTTTACGAACCCACCACTTCCCTGCGGGAGCATGCCGCAACACCTCTAAAGCATAACTCTTCCGACGATTTATGTCATCCTGAGGATATCTGGCATCATGGTAGATCCCCTTGCTATTACCCAATACATTGTAACCCCACATAGGAACAACATCATACTCTGGAATACCATAGGGGTCAATAGTCTCATCGAGAATCTCATCGCCGCAAAATGTTGTAATCTTAACTCTCTTAACACGCTTCTTCTCAAGACTGAGGGATACTCCCTCTTTCTTTGACTCCTTAATCTTCTTCAGAACTTCTTTCTCATCAAGATTACGAGGCACCTCATAATAAGTTCCAGTTGTATTATCCTTGATGAAATAGAGATTCTCCGAAAACTTCTCTTGATACCGAACTACCTCATACTTCTCAGTAGGGGTTATTTGAGTAATCTGTGCTATATGCATACCAGCAAGCTCCCCATAATCTGCTATGAGTGGGAGCGTATCGTGCACAGGTAACTTGAAGAGAAACTTCTTAGGTAAACGGTCGATTACCCGCTCCTTCTCAGGATAAAGATCCAGCAGCTTCTCTTTGGATAGATAGTTAATCTCAAATACATACTCAGCATCATCAAGGTCTGGCTCAATGGAAAACGGATCCCAATACACAAGCCGTGGGTCAAGAACCCTAACTCTTATCTGACCGTTCGGGTCTTTACTGAAATCTACATAAGGTTGAACAAACGCCTGACCAGTGAGAACTCCCACAAGAAAAGTTGACTTTAGTTTATCCTCAACATGGTCACGCTTATAGATATTTTTAACAAGTCCACTCACGGCATAGGCAAGATTGTCCTGAAATACAGAGAGCTCCCTTGCTGGATAGAACCGTTCAGCAAAGTGCTGCTGGGAAATAAAGCCATAGAAAAAGTTAACTATCCGAGCGACATAGTTGTAAACAAGGGGACGCCTCCCTGTCTGAGTAAGTTGAGCAAGGTCATCATCATCCCACTGAAGACCGAAGTAATACCTCAGCCCACCATGAACATCAATCTTACCCCTTGCCTGCTTCTCTATGGTCTTTATGACCTTATCACGTATTTCATCAAGATCAGTCTTCATAATTACTCAGTCTTTGATGTGAGAAAATAAAATGCCTGATCAATAGCCTTCTCATAATCCTCCCAATCCACTCCAAGAAGACCAGCAAGCATTCTTTCAAATGCTTCGGCGATAACGTGCTCATTATGATAGGGAGCGTCTGGCAAATCACCCGGCTCATCGACATCTATATGTTCCTCATCGAATTTTTTAATATCCTCTTCGGCAATCCCATGTGCCTGTGTTAGCATCCACTCTACAAACTCGTGGAAAAAGATTAAAAGTTCGTAGGTCTCATTACGTAACCTTGCCGAACGAAACGCCCATTTTGTCAATGCTACTCGATAGTAGTCACCCGCTGTTATGTATCTCATCTCATTCAGCGGAATGTCTTTATACTCAATCTCCATCCTTCACCCCACGACAAATTGTTTGCCACTTGACTTTTGCAACCAAATATGGGCAGTCCTCAAGAATCTCTACATTCTTAAAATGCTTACGCATATACATTAAGAGAATGTCTTCCGTAAAGACCCGCTTATGCATTAACTCAAAACTTGTCCCCTTCGGATCACCATATTGTTCCCAATAACACCCAAAGACAATTTGATTAAGATGGTCAAGTTCAACTCTTCCCTCCCGATACTCTTTTAGTCCCTTCTCAATATCCGGGACTGTTACAATAATTGTCCCGCCGGGCTTCAGCACTCTCTTCCACTCTTCTAAAGCCACATCTGTATAAATAAGATGTTCTAAAATATGCCCAGCATAAATCTCATCCACTGAATTGTTATCATAAGGCAACACCCGAACATCGGCGACTACATCTGGCTTCACTGAGGGGTCAATATCAATGTTCACAAACCCAGGGAGCTTCCATTGATTGCAACCGAGGTTCAGCTTCATACCAATCTCCAGAGATCAAGATTAACCTTCCTCCGTCTCATTGTCCTCTGGAACTTGTCCAGATCCGAAAAGATATAGTCTATGAGTTGCTTCTTTGGCTCAACCATCTTAGGTCCTTGCTGATGCGGGATACCGCCGAATGAATCTATTGCAAACTGAGCGGCATATCTCAATGCATCTATCGCATGATCGGCTTTCTTTTCCGCTCCTTCAGGAGGATTTTCCTTTTCTCTTCGAGCGGGACCCAGCTCTCTAAAAGACAGTTTCTCCATTTCCTGTTTAAGGTTCGTAGCCATAAGGGAAATTCTAAGCCTGCCTTTGTCAAGTAACTCCTGAACACGGAGCATACTGCCCATACGGTCTGTAGTTCCGGGAATAGCAGGTATGTAATTATGAACAAAGTCATTATAGACGTTAAGTCCATCTCTTATTCCTGTGCTTTGCTTAGTATGCGGATCTATGACATATAGAGGCTGGATTCCCCACATCTCATTGCGTTCCCTAATCATGGTAGCAAACTCACTTATCAATGTTCCAGCCTTGTAAATCTCATCAAAGACTATCCCAACATGATCTTTAGAGCTCCACGCTGTATAGACAGCCGCTGATGGGTTTGTTCGTCCATAATCAATCCCAACAATAAACATATCGTATTGTGCAAGATCCTTCTTCTCCAGAGGGACAGTAAACATCTCTGGCTTGAGGTTGAACACCTTAGCCGACCAATCAGATAGGGAGGCATAAATATATCTCTGCTTCCACCAATCTGGCATTGAGAAGAGTTCATTGTAGTAATCCTTTGGTAAGTTCTCTTTATTGACCTCAGTAGAAACTACCCATGTTTCTGATTGTGGGGAGATGTAGTGTGTATCTGAGACTTTCCTGACATCATCTCCTTTAATGAACTCTTCAACGATCCAATTAGCTCCCGCATCGTTAGCGACCCAGATAAAAACTCTTCCAGAGGCGGGACGGCGAAGTCGAGTTTTACGAACATGAAGTAGAGAAGCCCCGTTAATTTCTTCTGCTTGATCAACTGCGATAAGTCCGAGATTTGCACTTTCAATTTTCTTAAACCCTCCCTTAGATTCATCCAGACCTGTATAAATAAGGGTTGAGCCATTTATCAAATTGATTATCCCGTTATTCTTATCCTGTGAGAGTATAAGCTTCTCAGGTAAAAGTTCATAGAGAACTGGTAGTGTACTTGATATCAACCTACTCTTCTCAAGTCGGAGCAAGACCCCAAGATTGTTCGGATACTTCAGTAATTGGATCAGTATCTCCATACACAAGGTAGTGGTCTTACCAGATCCAACGCCTCCTATGACACCACGATTCTTGCGTGTAGAGGCATGGAACTCCCTCTGGTATGGGAGCATCTTGCCGGGATAGTTAATATGTATCGTCTCTGCCATGCTTCTCGTGACGCCTGTAGACCCGCTTACTCGGTATCACCTTCGGTGACTTCCTCGGCAACGGCAACCTCGGCGGCTTCAACTTTATCTTCAGCTTTACCTTTAACTTCAAGTTGCTCTCCCAGTATCACAACATTCAACGTCTGCCCAAAGTTCCTCTTAACCTCCCCTGCCAACTCTAAGGCAAACTCCCGTTCCTGAAAGGTGGATGAAGGAGCTAAAGCCTCCGCTATCATTGACCCTTTAAGTATGCTGATGGCAGCACCTAACCTTGAGGTTAGCTCCTTGTTCACCCACTCTACAAACTCAGGGGTCGCATACCACTTCTTAAGCGTACGTGGGTTGATTCCCGTTATACGTCCCAACTCGGCATAAGAGAATCCGTTCATCCTCGAACGGATCTGTGCAGAGTTCTCTACTATCCAATCTACAAACTCCTTCTGCCGCTTGTTGGGAAAGAATGGGCGGTATACGCTAACCCCTCCCTTTGCAACTTTCTCAAGATTCTCCAAGAAAACCTCCCTCAAAGTATCAATGATGATGCTTTTAACACTACGAATAAATAAAGTCTCAAGTATCGCCTGATTTGTAACCTCAACCACATAATAGCCATACTCTATCTGGGGCTCCATCGATGTCCCCTTGAGCAACCCATCTCTCTGTAACTCAAGGGTGATGAATCTATACGGTATCCCTAAACCCCTAAGAAATAACGCCTTCCAAAACTCGTATTTCAGCTTTCTCAGGCTTACTCTGCTCAGAACTCTCGTTACTTTGTGCATCCGCCATCACATACCAGTTAGTAGGATACCACGTATAGTAGTAAGGCAATGGTGGATAGGGATACCACCCAGGATAATAGTGATTCTGTGGATATACCACATAAATAACAATCGGCGGAGAAGAAGCTGTGAAACCGTTTTCCATATTACCTCCGTTGAGCTACAGGCCTATAAATACGTGTTCGTAACCCCACCCATTCGCTGGACAAAACGCCGCTGGCGGGGTTGTGTCTATATCAAGACTATTATCCCTCAATACGTTCCTACCCAACGTCTTCTCCAGAACAGCCCTGACTAATGCTGAACATACGAGGGCTTTATCACTAAAATCAAATATCTTCCTTGCACGTCGTTTCTGAGAAATCTCAAGGTCAACCAACTGACCTATATCGTAGATATACCCATCAAAGGGAACAGCGTTGTATAACAAACCTAATGCTACAGTACCATCCTTAATCAGAAGCTTAGGGAAACTCCGATTCCGCATAATAGCAACACTATTCCGCTTTACAAGTTCCTCAAAGCCAGCTTCATCCAAAACATCAAACCGAGCCGAGGGGCGAAGCAAACTGAATGTTGTCTGGAAAATCAATGGGGGTTTGCTCCCAAACCGCCCTACCACTAAAATAGCATGTGTCATCGCATGAGCAATGGGAAGACTATGAGGATCTTTCGGGATTAACTTTTTGTTGTAACGGCGGATGAGAAATGTTAAAAGCCTACCCGGAATATCCCACCACTTATATCGTCGTGGAGTGGTTAAAATTACATCCCCTGCTTGAAGGTCATCAATACCTATCATGGTGACATCTTTCGTAACATTCCCGTAACATTCGGTTGTTGCAACTGCGATATAAGGAATAGAAGAGGGGGTCTATCTGCTATCCCCCGGCGGACCTTCCTTTTGATTAGCTTATTTTTACCTCCTGATTTTCGTCTTGTGCTAATTCTGATTTTGTACATCTCAAATCGTTTATCTACTGAATCTTGCCTTCTGCATTTCGCTCTTCTCGCAGCTATTGAAGCTGCTCGAAGAGCTATTAGTTAATAGTAATATACAAAACTTTTTTACCGCATGCAAGTAAGGTTGTCATTTATTAACAATTTTTAATCTAATTTTCATGGAAATTTCATCTCTTCTTCCAAACCTTCAAATTTGAGCTATTTTCGATACCTCTTTGTGCAATTTTTGCACACTCAAATCGTATAATTTTTGCACAAAATCTTATCATACGTATCTGCCCAGATGTTGCCCTTAGATTGCCATGTCGCATTTTGGAGCACATACTCTGCTTGTTTCTGCCAGAAGTCGTGTCGAGTTCCAGCCGAGTTCATCAGCTCATAGAGCAGCTTCGTCCATTCAGTAATCCTATTCTTATGGGCTACGGGACCTGGTAGATGGTTATAGACTGGCATATCACTACTTAAAGCCACAGCTCCAGCGTGCACATATTCATAATACTTGATGCTACTCTTAGACCTGTTAAAACGGCTATCCTTTAGATAACAAATCCCAATATCTGGTTTAATCTCATCTAAAGTTTTTTGATACTGGAGCACATCTACAAATGGGATATACTCATAGTTCATCTTAGGAAGCTTGTTTAATAGATTCTGACATGCATACTTTATCTCTGGATACTTCCCAGGGAGCCTAACTCCTCTTAACAATACCTCTGTGAAATCTCTCTCTGAAGCAAACCCAAATATGATAAGCTTATATGGAATCTCCCTCATCCCCTGCTGCTTCATGTAATAGTTCAGATCAGATAGTATATCTACAATATCTGAGAGCTCTACATAGTGGCTGCCACCTCCAGCGTAGCATATCTTAATCTCTTTATTGTCATTAGCTTTAGCGGCAAATCCATCAGAATCTATGAGATTCGGCAATACATAAATGGGCTTTTCTGTTATATTTCTCATCTCTTGAGCTAAATTCTCTGTGCTAACTGTGATAAAATCAGCATATCTGGCTATTAACTTTTGTGTATGTGCGTGCTTAGATAACTCAAATGAGGCAGGATTGCTTCTCTCTAAGTTAATTAAAAGATCATCTGTGTCATATCCTATAAGCTTCTTGCCTCTTTCCTTATCAATATATTCCTTAATTGGATTAAAATCCTTGAAAAGCCTGAAGAATATAACGGAATCATAAGGAAACCCAGGCAGTTCGCTTTCAAATGTGTCTATTAGAAAGCCTCTCTCCTTGAGATATTTCCTGGGTAGATAAATTCTGTAATACCATGAGCCACTACGGGTCTCATTGGAAGCATAAAGTATTGTGTGTGGCATGCCCCATCTCCTGAATATCGCCTTAAAATAATACGCATTTTCTCTGATACATGCAAGTAAGGGTGCAAATTTTGCATAGTGAGTATTGCAAAATGCAAGATGATGGCGGCGTTGCAAAATGCAAGGCGGGCGGGTGAGGGAACGCCTGCGTAGCAGTTTTTGTTTTTCTCTTTTGTTTTGCAAAGGAAACACGAGACACTGCTGTAGTAATTGTATTTATGTCGTGTTTGTGTCGTGTTTGTCGTGTTTATGTCGTGTTTGTGGAAACAAAAAAGCCGTACCCGGCTTGTGGTTTTCGGGTACGGCTGGTGGTGGGGTTGGTCGGTGGGATTATTGGCGTGGTTGTTCGGTGGGTAAATTTTCTTCAAGCTCCTCAATAAGAAACGTAACATCCTTCAGTGCTTTTCGAATTTCGTTTAGCTGTCCGTTTAAACGAGTGAGTTTGACCTCAAATTGCGATACGAGGTCTTCAACGAGTTGGACGCTGGCTTTCAGTTCAACTAGGTCAATCATTGTTAATCTCCTTCACATCGTCTGCAATGTGTGAATGTTTGACCGCATTCCGTGCTGACTTGCCGGAGAAGTCAATACCAAGCTGCCGTGCGAGGTCAGCA
>Ga0207433_10001852_pt1 | contig 44529 bp, 47 predicted proteins | sample YelNatPaOPGAMG01_FD_187559 | JGI IMG/M metagenome (GOLD analysis project Ga0207433, IMG submission 187559) | Hot spring thermophilic microbial communities from Obsidian Pool, Yellowstone National Park, USA - OP-RAMG-01 (SPAdes) (version 3) | ecosystem: Environmental > Aquatic > Thermal springs...
CTTATCATTCTATTTTCATCTCGCAATTTAATTTTGATAACTATTTAAGGAGGATAAATTTATGATAAAAAAACTTATATTTTTGCTAATATTAACTCTGTTAATCTCTACAACATATGTTGAATCTCTACAAATAGGATTTGGTTGGACATTAGATACAGGTTTGCACATTAGAGTTAACAAGTTTGAACTACAAGGTGTTTTTGGAGAACCATCTATTTATGGCTTAAGGTTTTATCCTATAAATAAAGGTGTTAACATAATTGGTAAAGAATTTAATTTTTATTCAGGTGTTGAAGCAAACTATGTATCTTCGGAAGTGCTTGATTGGGGATATACAGCAGGTATTTTTGCAGGATTAGACAAAGCAATCTTTAAAAAATTGCATTTAAGTTTAGATTTAGGTGTGTTTTTTTCTACAGTTAAAGGATGGGAAGAATTCAGTGATTGGGGTGCTGCAATAAATACAAAATTAACTTGGTATATAGGAGGTAAAAAGTAAATGAAAAACAAATTATTAATAATAATTTTTACAATAACGAGTTTGTTTTTTGTTTCACATATATATAGTTTTCAATTTGGTGTAGGCACAAGAGGATTTGTAAAAAAAGTTATAGAAAAAGGACAAGAAGAAGGAAAAATTCCTAAAACAAAAGAGGAGAAAGAGAAAGGAAAACCTAATACTATTAACTATACAGGTAAACTTGACAAACTTGATTTAAGTCAAGCAAAATATTTATTTTTAGCACCAAAGTCAACTTCTACAACAAGTCCTTCACCATCAATTAAAGGTGCTATTTATAAAGCAGATATGACACAAACAGAAAAAACTGTTTTTAAAATGAAAGAAAATGGTGATATTGAAGAAGTGAACCTTTACGATGAACAAGGTAACAGATTTGATGTCAATGTTTATTATATAGTAAAACTTAGTACTGAGTTTATTTCTGTTGCATTAGAGATAAAAGGTGTATGGATAGTTACAACAACTACACAGGTTGTAAACGGAAGCACACAGGTTGTAACAACTGAACAATATTTCCCTGTATCACAATGGCAGACATCAGTAAGTACAATGGGTTGGGTTGACTATTCACAATATCAAAAACAATACTTAGTCCGTCTTGAAGATGGTGCTGTTTTTGAAGGAAGATATTTACCAAACGATGGAAACAAGAAAATTTATCAAGATATGTACGGAAATTATTATTATATATTAGCATGGTCAAACAGCGCGTGGTGGCTCAATTACGGTTACGGAACAGAAATACAACAAGGAAGTTTGCTTAAATTAAATACCAAAGATATGAGTGTGCAAGTTGTTTCAGCACAAGGGGATACTATCCCTAGTTATGATGTAGAGGCATTTGCTGTAGACAAATATGGTAATTTAGCATATCTGTCTATGAGCGGTTCGGGTTATAAATACAGAAAAACAACTGCTACTGTTGATAGTAGTAGTATTGAACATCAAGGATTTTTTAACTATCCTATCGGTTCTTCCAATTATGCTGTTGATGGACTTTTGCCAATAGTTGATATCAATTGCGATGGTATATATTTTGTTGATAGAGTTTCTGAAGGCGAATATGGTCTAAAAAATTTGCGTGTAAGAAAATTAGAATGTAATTATAATACTGGATACGAAATTAAGATTACTTCTAATGTAGACAGTGTTTATTATGAAATTGTAAATAGTTTGAGTTACGCTAAAATTTTAAGTATTGGAGATAAAGAAATTTCTTTATTAAAAACTACTTCTGAGAAAATTATCTTTCCAACAATAGATTTAGTTAATGCTACAACAAGTTATTATTACGAAGTTAATTATAGCACATTTGGTTTAGTAGATTATAATAATTTTAGCAATGGATTTTTAGGATATCAAGTGGTAAGTAGTACAGAGGTGTATGTTTTAATAAAAACCCAAGGGCAGCAATCTGGTCGTTACAAATATACATTTTATGCAATCTATCCTAAGGAAGAAAGAATTGAAAAAGTTTTTTATACTGAAAAATATGAGCCATCCCAAGGTTGGCCACTATTTAGTGTAGATGAAAACGGTAACATAATTATTACTGCTACAGATTTAGATACAGGCACTAAAAATGTTTTAAAGATAACACCAAATCCATCTGACCCGGGTAATACTAATAATATAACTTTCTTACAACAAGGAAATGTTGAAATTTATTATTTAGTTCGCGTTTATTAGAAGATTAATAAGATAGATAACTTTTTGTAGTTTTTTAGCTTTGCTAATAAATTTCCTCATCAATTAAAAATTTTGCTTTTCACATTTATTGTTTAACCCAAAATTTATTTAATTCTTGAAACTTTTTAAAAGATATTGTAATAATAGTAAAAAGTATGTATTATATAATTTTTGTAGGGCATGGCTTTAGCCATGCTTATATGTTTAAATTCTGCCGATTAGGATAGATTTTTCTTCTTACATATTTTACATAAAAATTCTTGTCTTAGGAGGATTTTTTTATGACAAAGATAAAGGAAGAGATTGAAAAAATACATAAAGAAGTCCACAAAGTGATACTTTCAACAAAGTATGACAAGTACAAAATTGTGCCGTATATAGCAAGATGGGCTGCTGAATTAAAATATAAAGAAGAATATAAGGACCTTCTTGATTCTGAAAGGATAAATATTGCTATATATGATGTTTTAACTGGTAAGGTCTCTATTGAAGATATTAAAAAACTTCCTCCATTAGAAACAAGGAAAAAACTTAGTATTTTACAAACCACAATTAGTAGTGAAGAACAACCTGAAAAATCTTCAAATGAGAAACAAAAAAAGAGTAAAAAATGAAAAAAAATATACTTCTGTGCCTTACTGCCGGAGTTGCTATATATAAAGTTTGTGAAGTTATAAGAAAACTAAAAAATGATGGTTATGATGTAAAATGTATAATGACACAAAATGCTACAAAACTTATATCTCCTATTTTAGTTGAGCAGCTATCTGGAAATAAAGTTTATGTTGATATGTTTGAAGAATATGAATATTCTCCCACGCATATATCCTTATCTAAATGGGCTGATTTAATTGCTGTTTTACCTTGTAGTTGTAATACAATATCAAAACTTGCTTATGGTAAGACAGAAGATTTGTTGTCTTGTACTATCTACGCTTGTGATTTGAAAAGGACAAAGGTATTAATTTTTCCATCTATGAACACTAATATGTGGCTTCATCCTATAACACAAAAAAATGTTAAGATTTTAAAAGATATAGGATATGTTGTTGTAGAGCCAAAGAGAGGAAAGTTGTTATGTGGAGATGAGGGTGTTGGAAGGATGCCTGAGGTAGAAGAAGTTGTAAAATATATCAAAGATTTGATGAATGAAAAATAAAACAGTTCTTATCACAGCAGGTCCTACCAGAGAGTTTATAGACCCTGTAAGGTTTATCTCAAACTTGTCTTCAGGAAAGCTTGGATATAAAATTGCAGAAAAGTTTTTATCTTTTGGTTTTAAAGTTATTCTTATAAATGGGCCTGTAAGTTTAAAACCTCCAAAAGGAGTTAAAGTGTATAATGTTGTTTCAGCATCTGAAATGTTTGCAAAAGTAAAAAAATTTTTCCCTAAATCAGACATCTTTATCTCAACAGCAGCGGTTTGTGATTACAAACCAGTAAAAATTAGTAAACAAAAGATTAAAAAATCTAAAGAAAATTTTATTTTAAAACTTACTCCAACAATAGATATACTTAAGTATTGTGGGAAAAATAGAAGGAAGGGTCAAATCTTGGTTGGGTTTTCTCTTGAAACAGACAGAAAAAATGCTTTAAAGTATGCTTTTAAAAAATTAAAAGAAAAAAATCTTGATTTTGTAGTTGTTAACTTTAAAGAAACTTTTGATAGTGATTATATTAAACCAACCATAATTTTTAGTTCATGTAAAGTTGTTAAATATAAAAAATTGTCAAAAGAAAATTTTGCATTAGAGTTAGTTAATATAATAAAAAACTATGGGAAAAAAAATTGAATCTTTACTTAAGATACAAAAAATTTATGGAATAAATGGATTGTTTTTGGAGTTTGAAAAATTTAAAGAGTCAGAAGTTATTATGTCACCTAAATTAACTAAAGAAAAACTTTTGGAAAAACTTGCACAAGAAGTAAAAAATTGTAAGTTGTGCCCTTTGTGGAAAACAAGAGTTAATATTGTATTTGGTGAAGGTAATATCAATGCAGAACTTATGTTCGTTGGAGAAGGTCCTGGGTATGAAGAAGATAAACAAGCAAGACCATTTGTAGGCCGTGCAGGTGAGCTTTTAACAAAAATCATATCCGCTATGAAACTTTCAAGAAACGATGTTTATATCGCTAACATTGTGAAATGTCATCCTTTAAAAGAACCAGATCCTTATTTAAGAAATAATGATAGGCCACCTAATGAAGATGAGATAAAAAGTTGTCTTCCATATTTAGAAAAACAGATTGAGATAATTTATCCTAAGATAATCTGTTGTTTAGGTTCAACTTCAGCAAAGGTTTTGACAAGAAATGATTTACCAATTACAGAGTTAAGAGGTAAAATTTTTGATTATTATAAAGATAGTAAAATAAAAATTTTGCCTACATATCATCCTGCTGCTTTGTTGAGAAATCCTTCCTTAAAAAAATTTGTTTGGCAGGATATGCAACTTATAATGAAGATGCTGGGTATTGACCAATGAAATTATGCGGTGGCTTGTAGCTTGTTGCTGGTAGCTAGTAAATTAAAAGATTTTAACTACGATCTACAAGCCACAATCAACTATTAGCTATCAACTATTAACTATGAACTATGAACTAACAACTAATAACTACTACTACTACGATATTGTTTTTAACACTCCATTAAGACAAAGTTTTACATATTTTTTACCGAATAATTTAGTTAAAAAGTATAAAAATTTAATAGGTTTTAGGGTTGTTGTAGATTTTGGTAGACAAAAAAATAAGATAGGTGTAGTAGTTGGTTTAAAAGATAAGTTTGAACAGAATAGTTTTGAAATAAAACCAATAAAAGAGATTATTGATGAGACACAATTTTTTGATGTTGAACAGCTGAATCTTGCAAAAGTTTTGTCAGAGCAATACTTTGTCTCCTTAGGAGAGTTTTTGGACCAATTTTTCCCATTTGAGCATATGTATAAACTTTCACAAGGTATAGTTGTTAAAGAACAACCCAAGAAATTTTTTTATGAAATAGATAAAGATTATGTTGAAATTTTTAAGAACAAAAATAAAGTTTTATTTGTTCCTTCTAATATAAATGAGAAATTTGAGTTTTACAAAAATGTTGTTTTTTATACATTAAATAATGACCTTCAAACAATAATTTTGTTTCCATCAAATTATTATTTAGAAGATTTCTATAATTATATTTTTTCTTTAAATCTTGGAGATGAAAAGATAAGTTTTTTGAAAGAAAAATTAGCTATTTATAGTGGTGAGGTAGATTTAAAAGAGAGATATAAGATATGGATTCTTGTGAGAAACAAATTTTTAAATGTGATTTTATCTACAAAGATTGGCGTTTTTTTACCTTTTGATAATGTTAAAATTGTTTTAGTTGATGAACCTGATAACTCTGGTTTTAGAAATCCTAATATTCCTATGTATAATGTTTACGATGTGCTCAATCTTAGAGCAAAAAATAAAAAATTGATTTTTTCATCCTTTGTTCCTTCGGTAGTTTTAATGTACGAAAATAAAAAATTTGTTTTTTATAAAAATTCAAATGATAAAAATATTACTGATTCTATTAATGTTTCCTTTGTAGAGAAAAAAGTTGTAGATGTTATAAAGACAGAACTTTATAAATTTAAACAAGTAATTGTTTTTTTCCCTTACAAAGGTTATTCAAGATATTATTTATGTCCTGTTTGTAAAAGGTTATTTTTACACTCTGAGATTAAAAACAAAAAACAATTTGTTTGTCTACAATGTGGTTCTAAAAAAATTTTTTCTTATGGTATGGGGATAGAGAAATTTGTTGGAATACTTAAAGGAAGTTTTAATAAGGATATTGTTATAGAGCATTTTGATGCGGATACAAAGCCAATGATAAGAGAAAAAATAATTAATGAATTTAATAAAAATAAAGTTGATGTTTTAGTTGCAACTTCTGAAATTTTCAATTATATTTATAGAATAAACTTTCAAAATGTTGGTAGTATATATTTTGCATATTTGGATGGTCTTTTGAAGATCTTTGGCCCTTTGAGTTATGAAAACATCTATATTATGATAGAAATTTTTAAAATTTTATTGCCAAAAAATTTTAAGACAAATATATATCTTGAAATTTTTAAAAAACACAAAGACATAAATAGAGTTTTGTTTTCCTACAATAAATTTTATAAATCAGAATTGAAAATTAGGAGAGAATTAAATTATCCTCCTTATTGTAAAATAATGAAGTTGGAGTTTGTATATTTAGATAAGGAAAAAGAAATTATAGAGAAAATATGCGAAAAAATGGAAAGAATTGAAAGGATAAATTTTTATATTTTAGATAGTGAAAAACAGATAGAAAAAAATCAAAAGATAACTTCTGCAATTGTGAAAATTCCTAACCAGAATATTTCATCTATTAGGAAATTGATAGAGATATTAGAAAGCTATGTAAAAGACAAGACGAAAATTTTAGTTTATATATCTTATGGTTTAGAATACTAAATGCATTGTTTGTTAACACTTGACAGAATAGTTGAAATTTAATATTTAACAAAATTGGTTCATCCCGCAAATGTGGGATAGTTCATAGTCAATAGTTGATAGTTATTTTAAATAAAAACTACAAAAAAGGAGAAAATTATGAGTTCAGTTCCTCAACAGCAAAAAAATGTTACTGTTAAACCTAAGAAGGCTGTAGTAAAAAAAACTGTCAAATGTCATTTTTGTGCAACAAGAACAGAACCAGATTATAAAAATGTTGCGCAACTTAAAAGTTTTATATCAGAAAAATTTAAAATTTTACCGAGAAAAGCGACAAAACTTTGTGCAAAACATCAAAGAGGAGTTGCAAAAGAGATTAAGTATGCAAGAATATTAGCATTGTTACCTTTTGTACCAAAGTATAAGTAGTTATAAAAATCAAAAATTAAGGTAGGGCAAGGTTTTAGCCTTGCTTAAGTTAAAGGAGAAGTGGATTATGAAAGTAATACTTGTTCAAGATGTGGAAAAATTAGGGAAATTTGGTGAGGTTAAAGATGTCTCTGATGGTTATGCAAGAAATTATTTGATACCTAAAAAGTTTGTCTTGCCGTATAGTAAGGAGAATTTAGCTTATGTTGAAAATTTAAAAAAAGATATAGATATAAAAAGACAGAGAGAAAAAGATTTTATTGTTGAACAAAAACATCAACTTGAAAAAAATACAATAAATATTTCTGTAAATGTTGGAAAAGATAACAAGTTTTATGGTTCTGTTACTAAAGAAGATATTGTAGAAGCAATTGAACAACAGCTCGGAATAAAAGTTGATAAACACAGCGTTATTTTAGAACAGCCTATAAAAGAACTTGGAATCTTTAATGTATTAATAAAGCTTCATTCATCTAAATTTCCAGATATAACTGAAACAGCAAATGTTAAAATATGGGTTATAGGGAGAGAAAAAAAATAATTTAATTTTTTTCTTATCTTTATCCCGCAACCTGCGGGATTAAAATCCTAAATATATGTGCCCACAAGAAGAAATAAAAGTTTTAGAAAAACTTCCAGAACGGCTACCTCCTTACTCACAAGAGGCGGAGATAGCTGTTTTAGGTGCTATGCTTATTGATAAAGATATTATACCTAAAGCTGTTGAGATGTTAGATAAAGATGACTTTTATAGTGAGACAAATGGAATAATTTTTGATGTTATAAAAGAGATGCATATTAATAATATAGTTGTAGATTTTATTACATTAACGGAACATTTAAAAAAGAAGAAATTATTGGAACGTGTTGGTGGTGCAGGATATATTACTTCTTTGGTTGAGGTAGTGTCAAGTTCTGCTCATATAGACCATTATATAAAGCTTGTTAAAGAAAAATCTTTGTTGAGAAAATTGATAAAGATGTCTGCTAATATAATTGAAGAAAGCTATTCAAATCACAAAAGTGCAACTGAAGTTTTGAATTTTGCTTCAGAACAGATTTTTAAATTGGCTAAAGAGCAAGATAGATCAGGTTATTTTGTACAAATAAAACAAACTATAGATGAAACAATGGCTAGAATTGAAAAAATGTTAAAGAAGCCATTAGAGGTTGGTGTGATACCTACTGGATTTAAAAAACTTGACGAACTTTTAGCTGGTGGACTTCAAAAATCAAATTTTGTTATAATAGCTGGAAGACCCGGTATGGGAAAAACATCTTTTGCAATGAATATTGCAGCAAATGTTGCAATAAGAAAGAAAATTCCAGCAGCTATTTTATCTCTTGAGATGACTGCTACAGAACTTGTTTTTAGGTTGTTATGCTCTGAAGCTAAGAAAGATTCTAATTTAGTCCGTAAAGGAATAATAAAACCTAAGGAGTGGGTTGATTTGACTACTCATGCTGGTATTATAAGTGAAGCACCTATTTATATTGACGATAGTCCTGATTTAAATATAATAGAGTTGAGAACAAGAACTAGGAGATTAGCACATGAGTTGCAGACAAAAGGGCAACAGTTAGGACTTGTAGTTATAGACTATATTCAAAGAATGCATGGAGTTAATCCAAGAGATACAAGGCAACAAGAGATAGCGGATATATCTAATGCTATAAAAAGTTTAGCAAAAGAATTAGAGATACCGGTAATAGGTGTTTCACAACTTTCAAGAAAGCCTGAAGAAAAAGACCGTGATAAAAGGCCAAGGTTATCAGATTTAAGAGAATCAGGAGCACTTGAACAAGATGCTGATGTAGTAATGTTTATCTATACACCAGAAAAAAAACGTAGCGAGGAAGAAGTAGAAAAAACAGTAGAGACAAAACTGTACATTGCAAAAAATAGAAATGGTCCCACAGGAGAGTTGTCAATGTTGTTTATTAAAGAGTATACTACTTTTGCTGAGATAGAACAAGGTTTTGAAGAAGTTTAAATTGATTAATAAAATGAACAGCTACCAGTATTTGCCTTTCTATTCAAGACCCACATTTATAGAAATAAAAAAATCTGCTATTATTAAAAATATTAAAAGTTTGTATCAATTTGTTAATAAAAACAAGAAATCTAAAAATAAAATAAAAATCTGCGCTATTATAAAAAGTAATGCTTATGGACATGGTCTTAAACAAGTTGCTGAAGTTATAAAAAACTTACCTGAAGTAGAATTTTTGGGTGTTACATCTTTAGAAGAAGGTGTTATTTTAAGAGAATTAAATATTAAAAAACCTATTTTGTTATTAGGAAGTATATTTCCTTTTGAAAATTTTAAAGAGATCATTAATTATGATATAACACCAACAGTTGCAAGTGTTTCTTTGATGAAAGAGCTTAATAAATATTTAAAAAAAATTGGTAAAAAGATAAGTTTTCACTTGAAAATTGATACAGGGATGGGAAGGATAGGTATTTTGCCTGAAAGTGCGATGAATTTTGTTGAAGAATATAAAAATTTAAGAAATGTCTATTGTGAAGGAATTTATACCCATTTTTCTTCTGCTGCAAGTGATAAAGAATATACTTTTTATCAGCTTGAATTGTTTAACAATTTTTATAAAACCTTGTTGAAATATGAAATTAAACCAAAATATATACATACTGCTAACTCTGCAGCATCTGTTTTGTATCCTGAAAGTTACTTCAATATTATAAGGCCAGGACTTATAATTTACGGATTAAAACCATTTGAAGGAGTTGAAAAATTTGTTTCCATAGAGTCAGCTTTATCACTTAAAAGTAAGATAGTTTTTCTTAAAACATTGCCAAAAGGGAAATATATTAGTTATTCAAAGACATATAAAACAAAAAGAAAGACAAAAGTTGCAACATTACCTATTGGTTATGCTGATGGAATTTTGAGAAAACTTTCAAATCGTGGTAAGGTTTTAGTGAAAGGTGAGTTTTGCAACATTATTGGTAGAGTTACGATGGATATGATAATGGTAGATGTTACATCTGTAAAAGATGTTTGTGTTGGTGATGAAGTTGTTTTGATTGGTAGACAGAATGATAAAGAGATTACAGCAGAAGAAGTTGCTTTATGGAGTGAGACAATAAATTATGAGGTAGTAACTTTGTTATCTCAGAGGATACCGAGGGTGGTAATATAAAAGTGTGAATGTGTGGATGAGATTGTAGGGCAAGGCTTTAGCCTTGCATAAAGATCGGAGAAGGTGGGAAAAATATTTATAATTTATGAAAAGAACGATAGAAAGTTTAGGAGAATATTTATTGTTAATCTATGAAATTATTTTAAATTTATTTTCGCCTCCGTTTGAAAAAAATATTTTAATTAATCAAATATATGAAGTAGGATTAAAATCTTTACCTGTTTGTTTGATGACAAGTGTTACTGTAGGAATGGTTTTAGCTTTACAGACAGGTATGGCATCTATCTCTGTTTTGAATGAACCTGCTTATATTGGCACTGTTGTAACATTTTCTTTGATGAAAGAATTAGGACCTATGCTTACTGCGGTTGTTTTGGTTGGTCGTGTAGGTGCTGCAATTACAGCAGAACTTGGTAGTATGCGTGTTACTGAACAGATAGATGCTATGTATACCTTAGGAACCGATCCTATTAAATATTTAATTGTCCCTCGTATTTTAGCTTTTACTATTGTTCTGCCTATTTTAACTATGTTAAGTATTTTGATAGGCATAACAGGAGGAGGAATAATAAGTTATTTAAGGTTTGATATACCATCAACTATTTATATAAGAGATAGTTTAGACTACCTTGGCTTGGTAGATTTCTTCCATGGCTTGATAAAATCAGTGATTTTTGGTATAATTGTTTCTACAATTGCATGTTATAAAGGATTTTATACTGAAGGTGGAGCAGAGGGTGTAGGTAAAGCTACCACAAGCTGTGTTGTTTTGTCTATAACATTTTTACTTATAGGAGATTACTTTTTGTCTTCATTGTTGATAGCATTGGGAATAGGATGATGTTAGTTCATAGTTTATAGTTTATAGTTTATAGTTCATAGTTAATAGTTAATAGTAATGATAAGGATAATAAATTTATATAAATCTTTTGGAACAAAACAGGTATTACAAGGTGTAAATTTAGATATTTATGATGGTGAAACAATTACAATAATGGGAAGTAGTGGAGAAGGCAAAACCGTTCTTTTAAAAAATATAATTGGTTTAATGAAACCAGATAGAGGAAGTATAATTGTTGATGGTACAGATATCACTAAAGTGGATAATAGAACATTAAGAAATGTGCAAAAAAAGTTTGGATATTTATTTCAAGGTTCCGCATTGTTTGATTCTATGAATGTATTTGAAAATGTTGCCTTTGGTTTAAGACATCAAAATCTTTCTTATGAAGAGCTTACAAAGAAAGTAAAATTATACTTGAGTTATGTTGGTTTGGAAGGGATTGAGAATATGTATCCATCGGAACTTTCCGGTGGAATGAAAAAAAGGGTTGCTTTAGCTCGTGCAGTAGCTTATAATCCACAATATATATTGTATGATGAACCTACAACTGGTTTAGACCCACAAACTGCTGAAACAATCACTGATCTGATAATTAGTTTACAAAAAAAACTTAATGTGACATCAGTAGTAGTAACACATGATTTAAAGGCTGCGATAAAAGTTTCACAGAGGATAGCATTTTTATCTAAAGGGAAGATTGTTGCAATAGAAGAACCTAAAAAAATTTTAAATTCACAAGAACCGTTAATAAAAGAGTTCGTCTCAGCTGCAATGTTATAAAAATTTATGAAGAAAGAATTTTTAGTAGGATTATTTTTGTTTTTAGGGTTGATAGTATTTGGTATATTAGTATTTGTCATTAAAGATATAAAGTTAGAAAAAGGTTACAGATTAAACATTTATTTTGATGATGTGGGTAATTTGATGGAACGTGCATGGGTTCGTATGCGTGGTGTTAAAATTGGGAGAGTTGAAAAAATTGAGATAGAAAATAACAAAGCAAAAGTTGTTGTTTGGATAGATGATAAAGTAAAACTTTATAAAACAGCAAAGGCAAAAATATCTTCTACAGGAGTTTTAGGTGTAAAATATATTGAAATTGTTCAAGGTGAACCCTTAGATGAGTTTTTGAAAGATGGAGACAATGTTTATAATACAGAGAGTATTGTTTCAATAGATGATGCTATATCTGAGGGTATAAATAGTTTAAGAAAATTTGGCGATATGTTGTCCGGTTTAACTAAAGGTAGAGATTTAGGAGGGAAAATAGATAGTATTATGTCAAATTTAGAAGGAATTACAGAAAAGATAAATAATTCTATTGATGAAGAACAACTTAGACAAACAATAAGAAATGTCCAAACTGCAGGAGAAAACTTAAGCGAATTCTTAAATGATACAAAGAATGAAGTTAAGTCAGCAGTTTTAACTTTGAAAGATGTTTCAGAAAAACTCAACCAGATGGTAGAAAATGTTAAATCAACACAGACAATTGCTGGACAGATTATATCAGATAAAGAATCTGGCAAAAAAGTTGCAGAAACAATATCTTCATTTAAACTTGTTGTTGAAAAAGCAGATAAAACATTAAATAGAATTAATATGTTTACGACATATTGGGATTATAGATTCAGGTATGATACAAAAAATGAAATTTCAAAGAGTGATGTTGGGTTAGAGATTTATCCTAAGGATACAAAATTTTATTATTTAGCTGTAAACAATATTTCTTCAGACGAACAAGTTGTTTCTGAAAAATATAATACACTTTCAATTGGTATAGGTGGAAATTTTTATGACAAAATTACTTTATATGGTGGTTTAATCCGCTCATATGGTGGATTTGGGGTTAAATTTTTCCCTTTAGGTTATAAGTCAAAACTTTTAGAAATAGGTGCTGAAGCATACAACTTTTCAAAATCTCGTTCTTCTCCACAGGTTGATTTAGATTTAAGATTGAAGTTAGCAAGGTGGTTATACTTAGGTGCAAGGTATGAAGATGTTGCTGTTTCAGAAGTATTAAATGCATCCTTAAATGTGAGATTTGAAGATGAAGATATAGCATATCTTTTAGGATTAATAGGTTTGACAAGGTAAATTTAGAAAGGAGTTGTGGTATATATGGTATTATTTGAAACGATGCCGATGGAAGGAAAACTTATAGTATTAGGTGTAATATGTTTATTATGGGTAATATTTTATAAAATTTTAAACCCCAAAGCTGAAGACAATAGTTATAGAATAAAACTTATTTTATTGCACACATTTTTAGGTTTTATCACAGGTTTAGTTTTAGGTTTGGTTTTTAGTACTTTTTCTGGCCAAATTGAAGTTCAAACAAGATATTCATTAACAGGCGGGATATTAGGCAGCATTGTATTTTTCGTATATTCATTAGGTATAAAAAAAGAAAAAATTGAAAAAGTTTTAGTTTCTGACCTTGATTGGGCTGAGACAGGTTGGGTTTCATTAATTGCTGCTTCTGTTATAATGTATTGTTTTATTCAAGCGTTTAAAATCCCTTCAGGAAGTATGAGAATGACTTTGCTAGAAGGAGATCATTTATTTGTGAATAAATTTATATATGGTATAAAAATACCATTTACTGATAAAAGAGTGCTAAAGATAAAAAATATAAATCGGAGAGATATAATAATTTTTAACTGTCCTAAAGAAGCATTGTCTTATGAAGAAAGGAAGAAAAAAATTCAAAAAGATTTTATAAAACGTTGTGTGGGTTTGCCAGGAGATAAAATTGAGATAAGGAATAAAGTTTTATATGTGAATGATGTACCTCAGGATGAACCTTATGTTAATTTTGAAGACGAAAATATTTATCAAACACAAAAATTTTATAATTCTTCTGAGGAATATCAACGCGCATGGGAACAAGGAAGGTTCGTTGAAGTACCTGCAATTTTTATAAGAGACAACTTTGGTCCGGTAATAGTTCCACCTGGTTGTTATTTTGTGTTAGGAGACAACAGAGATAAGTCATTTGATTCTCGTTTTTGGGGACCTTTGGAAGAAAAATATATAAAAGGTGCACCATTGTTTATTTATTGGCCACCAAAGAGAATAGGAATGCCGAAATAAGTGCGTGAGTTGATGGGTTGATGAGTGGATAGTTAATGGGTTAATTAGTTATTGGTTATTAGTTATTGGTTATAAAACTCTGAACTAATAACTATGAACTTATTATGGAGTTAAAATATGGAGTTAAAATGGTTAGTAATTGCAGTGATATTTTTTATTATTGAAGTTTTAACTCCCGGAATATTTTTATTCAGTTGTTTTAGTATAGGTGCGGTTTTTGCATTGATTGTGAGCATTTTCAGTAAATCTTTGATTTTACAATGTGCTGTATTTGCTATATCTTCTGTACTTTCAATTTATTTTTTAAAACCAATTTTGATGAAGCTTATAAGTCCTTTCACAATAAAATCAAATGTTGATTCTCTTATAGGACAGAAAGGTATAGTTATTGAAAAAATTAGTGGCAAAAAGTCAATGGGTATGGTGAGAGTAAATAATGAGTTATGGCGTGCTGTTGCTGAAAATGATGAAGTTATACAAAAAGATGAAGAAATAGCTGTTTTAAAGGTTGAAGGTGTACATTTAGTAGTTAAAAAAACGGAGTAGAAAGTTAAGAAGTTTATAGGGTTTGTGGGTTTATTGAGTTTTTAACTATGAACTATTAACTATGAACTATGAACTATTAACTATGAACTATGAACTATTAACTATGAACTATGAACTATTAACTATGAACTATGAACTATTAACTATGAACTATGAACTATTAACTATGAACTATGAACTATTAACTATGAACTATGAACTATTAACCTCAATAACTCACTAACTCATTAACTAATACAACCGAATTTCTTTAATATACTAAAAGCTGCTTTTTTGCCCATCCCCATAGCTTCAATTATTGTTCCTTCTCCACCAACAATGTCTCCACCTGCGTATACATTTGGGATTGAAGTTTCCATTGTTTCAGGATTTACTTCTATATCACCCAATTTATTTGTTTTAAGTTCTTTTACCGCATCTGTTAGAGTTTGGTTTGCTTTAAGTCCTATTGCTGATATTACTAAATCAGTTTCTATGATAAAATCAGAACCTTTAATAGGTATGGGTTTTCTTCTTCCTGTTTCGTCTGGTTCACCAAGTTCACATTGAAGACATTTCAATGCTTTTACTTTACCACTTTCATCTCCTATAAATTCTATTGGTTGTATTAAAAATTTAAATTCAACCCCTTCTTCTTTTGCGTGTTCTATTTCTGTCCTTCTTGCTGGCATTTCTTGTTCTGTCCTTCTATAAATTACAGTAACTTTTCCATCAATATTGTTTATTTTTTGCATTCTCAGTGCGACACGGGCAGAATCCATTGCTGTATTTCCACCACCAATTACTAATATATTTTTTCCAACATTTATTGGGGTATGATATTCTGGAAATTTATAGGCATACATTAAGTTGACTCTCGTTAAATATTCATTTGCAGAATAAATATTAGCTAAACTTTCATTTGGAATATTTAGCCAAACAGGAGTACCTGCTCCTGTACCAATAAAAATTGCATCATAGTTTTTTTGCAATTCTTCAAACTTAATACTTCTTCCTACAATTACACCTGTATAAAACTCTACTCCATAGTTTTTTAATAAATTTATTTCATAATATAAAACATCACGGGGTAATCTAAAAGTAGGTATTCCATAACTGAGTACACCACCTAAGGAATGGAGAGCTTCAAAGACATCAACTTTTATACCATATCTGCTTAACTCTCCTGCTACAGTTAAACTTGCAGGGCCAGAACCTATACATGCTACTTTATATTTATTATTTTTAGTTAAAGGTTTAAAGTTGAAAGTTAAATTATGTCTTCTTGCAAAATCTCCAACAAATCGTTCTAACAGAGGGATATTTATAGCATTTTCTGATGCAAATGGTAAGTTTTTTGGAGTAAATACACATTTTTTTCTACATTGGTATTCTGCTGGACATACTCTACCACATATTGAAGGAAATCTATTTTTTTCATAGATTGTTTTAAATGCACCTTCGTAATCTTTTTGTTTTATTTGGGAAATAAATTTTTTTATATCTATTCCTACAGGACATCCCAAACTGCAAGTTGGATTTTTACATTGGATACAACGAGAAGCTTCTCGTAAAACTTCTTCCTCTGTATAACCTAAAACAACTTCATCAAAATTTTTAATTCTTTCTTCAGGAGGTAATTCTTTTGGCTTTATAATATCTCTTTTCAATTCTTTCTTCTATCTCCAATTCTTCTTTCTCCTCTTCTTCTTTCTATAGGAGGTTTTTCTCCATTAAATAATTTGCTCATCCATCTACGGTCGGGATTAGTTCTTCTATCTCCTCTTCTTCGTTCTACAGGTGGTTTTTGAATTTCCTGTTCTTTCTTTAATAAACAAGAGGATTTTATTAATCTCTTTAATTTTTCTGAAATCTTTTTAATCATAGTTGACTCCTGATTTTCAACTTTAAATTTTTTGTTTAAGATACTATATTATCATCTAAATTTCAATATTTTTCTTCAAAATCTACAAAAATATTGGAAAAATTTATATAAATAAAAAAACTATGTATTTGCAAAATTCAGTAAAATATTTAAAAACAGTGGGTAAAAAAAGAGCGTATTATTTGTCGCAACTTGGAATTTATACTATTGAAGATTTATTATATTATTTACCTCGCGAAGTTCAAGATAGACGGGAGATATCTTCTTTTACAAAAGCTGCAAATTTTTCTGCTGGACAAAAAGTTTGTGTTTTTGGTAAAATTATAGTATCAGATGTAATAGAGACTAAGAAGAATTTAGGAATTTTTAAAACTGTTATTGAAACAAATATTAAATCAAATCCTTTATTGACTTTAATATGGTTTAAAAAAGTTTCTCATAAGTATGATGTATTTTCTACACTTAAAAAAGAGATCCAAAAAGATAAGTATATAATTGCTTACGGAAGAGTTTCTGAAACAAAAACAAGATTTGTTGAGATCAATGTAGAAGATTATGAGGTTGTTGAAAGTTTAGAACAAGATTCTATTCACACAAATAGATTAGTGCCAGTTTACTCGTTAAATGAAAACCTTTCTCAACAATGGTTTAGAGAACTTATATATAATACTATAAATAGTTGCTACATAGAGGAATACTTACCTAAAGAAATTCTATTTTCAGAGAAACTATTGGATATTAACACCGCAATAAGAAATGTTCACTTTCCTGATACTTGGCAACTTTATAACGAAGCCAAAAAAAGATTGTTGTTTGATAAGTTTTTGTTATTACAAATTGGTGTTTTAAAAGTGAAAAAAAGTATACTTTCTAAACCTAAGGTAGGTAAATATGAAATAAAAAGAAGTTTGCTGACACCATATAAAGAAAGGTTAAAAAAGTTAATTCCAAACTTTGATTTTACAAAAGCACAAAAAAGAGTTATAAATGAATTATTTAGAGATATGCTCTCAAATAAAGCAATGAACAGGTTGTTAATAGGAGATGTGGGTAGTGGAAAAACTATTGTTGCTGTAAGTTGTGCGTTGTTAGCTGTAGAGAACGGATACCAGGTAGCATTTATGGTACCAACAGAGATTCTCGCAGAACAGCATTATTATAATTTGTTGACTTATACAGAGGGATTACACAATTCTTTAACTGGTAGGGAGGTAAAAGTTGATCTTTATATTGGTAAAACACCAAAAAAACAAAAAGAAAAAATTTTACAACAGTTACAATCAGGAGATGTGGACATCTTAGTAGGAACGCACTCTTTAATAGAATCTAAGGTTAAGTTTAAAAATTTGTCCTTAGTGATTATAGATGAACAACATAAATTTGGGGTAATACAGAGGAAAAAGTTGTATGAAAAATCAATTTTGCCTGATATTTTAATTATGACCGCTACACCTATACCAAGAAGTTTGGCAATGGCTTTATATGGTGAACTTGATATTTCAACGATTGATGAACTACCTTTGGGAAGAAAACCAATAAAAACATTGTTTTACGAATTAGGAAAATATGACTATAAATTAGTTTTAGAAAGACTAAAAAATGACGAAAAAGTTTATGTAGTATATCCAATTATTGAAGAATCAAAACTTGAATTAAAAACTTTAGTTGAAGAATATCATAAATTATCAAATAGTATATTTAGAGATTATCCTTGTGGATTGTTACATGGTAAGATGAGCAGTAAAATGAAACAAGAGACAATGGAAAAGTTTAGAGATGGTGAGTATAAAGTTTTATTCTGTACAACAGTTATTGAAGTTGGTATAGATGTTCCTGATGCTACTGTTATAGTGATAAATCACGCAGAAAGATTTGGATTATCTCAGTTACATCAGTTAAGAGGACGGGTTGGAAGAAGTGAGAAACAATCTTATTGTATTCTTTTAGGAGAGTTGAAGACAGAAGAAGCAGAACAGAGAATAAAAGCAATGTTGGAGACTACTGACGGTTTTAAAATTGCCAATTATGATTTATTAATTAGAGGACCCGGAGATTTTTTTGGAACATTACAACATGGAAAATCAGAGATTGATTATAGTGATGTCTTAAAATATCCAGAACTTTTAAATAAAGCTAAATACTATGCAAAAAATATTGTATTTTTTGATAAATACAAAGAGACAAAAGAAATCAAGAGTTTGTTTAGAAAATTAAACAATTTTTGGAAAGAAAGCAGAAGTTATGATTTAGGAGTTGTGGGATGAAGATAGTTCATAGTTGATAGTTCATAGTTAATAATGGGTTTTTAAGGAGGGTGTAGTGAAAATATTTTGTGATATAGGTAACACATTTTCTGCTGTCGTAATAATGGATAAAAGAATAAAAGTAAAAAAAATTTTTTCTGAAAATTTGATAAATTTTTTAACTGCGGAATGTAAAAATAAAAAATGTAAGATATATGTTTCTTGTGTAGTAAAAGAGATTGAACAAAAGATCAAAAAGAAATTTAGGTATTGTTCAAAAATTTTAACTTATAAAGATTTAGAAAAGTATGTTAATATTAGATATGATAAATCATTAATAGGTATAGACAGAATTTTAAATGTCTTTGCAGCTAAAGAATTTTTTGGTTGTAATACAGTTGTAGTTTCCTTAGGTACAGCGATCGTTTTGGACTATATAGATAAAAACTGTGTATATTTAGGTGGAGAAATTTTCCCAGGGGTTAGGCTTTTGACTACATCTTTATTTGCCGGCACCTCTAAATTGCCACTTGTTAGAATTAAAAAATGTCATTTTTATAGAAGGAATTTAATAGGCAATAATACAAGAGATTGTATAGTAAAAGGTATAATAAATTTTTGTGTTAGTGGAATAGAGAATTTCATAAGTATAATTAAGCCAGAAAATATAGTAATCACAGGAGGAGATGCTAAAATTTTTAGTAAAATTTTAGAACCAAAATTTAAGATAATAAATATTAAGAATCTTGTTGTTATGGGTTTGATACTTTGGTGTTATTATGAAGGGTTAATTGTTTTAGAAGATTTTAAAAAATTATCTCAAAAATTAGGATTTAAAAATTTTATAGATTAGGCATATTGACATTTTAAAAATAATTTTGTATCTTAATGAAACCTTTTTTCTAATTTTGCATCTATATTTTAAAGTAGTCAAAAGCTTGCCATCATCAGCAGTTAAAGACAAAATTTCTATAAATTTCCTAAACTTTTAAGTAAAGGAGGTGATCAGTGTTATGAAGATAAAACCATTGGGAGATAGAGTGATAGTAAAACCATTAGAAGAAAAAGAAGTTAAAAAAGGTAATATAATCATTCCTGATACAGCCAAAGAGAAACCACAGCAAGGTGAAGTAATAGCGGTTGGTAAAGGTAAAATGACAGACGATGGTAAATTGTTGCCGATGGAAGTTAAAGTTGGAGATAAAGTTTTATATGGTAAATATTCAGGTACAGAGATAAAGATTGATGGACAAGAATATTTAATTTTGCATCAAGATGATATATTAGGTATTGTTGAGGATTAATTTTATGAGAATTTTTAAATTAAATTTTAACAAAAGGAGGTGATGAAATATGGCAAAACAAATAATATATGCTGATGATGTAAGAAAAGCTGTAAAATTGGGAGTTGATAAATTAGCAAATGCAGTAAAAGCAACTTTAGGTCCAAGAGGAAGATATGTTCTTTTAGAAAAAAAATTTGGTTCACCTACTATTACAAATGATGGTGTTACTATTGCTAAAGAGATAGAGTTAGAAGATCCAAATGAAAATATTGGTGCACAACTTGTAAGAGAAGTATCTTCAAAAACAAACGATGTGGCAGGAGATGGAACAACAACAGCTTGTGTATTAGCACAGGCAATAATAAATGAAGGTTTAAAAAATATTGCTGCTGGTGCAAACCCTATGCATATTAAAAGAGGAATAGATAAAGCAGTCGCTGCCATTGTCCAAGAAATAAAATCAATGGCAAAACAGGTTAAAACAAAAGAAGAGATTGAACAGATTGCAACAATCTCTGCAAATGATAAAGAAATAGGTAAACTTATTGCAGAAGCTATGGATAAAGTTGGAAAAGATGGAGTTATTACAGTGGAAGAAGGAAAATCAGCAGAGACAACCCTTGAAGTTGTAGAAGGTATGCAGTTTGATAGAGGTTATATCTCACCTTACTTTATTACAGATGCTGAAAGGATGGAGGCTGTATTAGAAGATCCATACATAATTATTACTGATAAAAAAGTTTCAGCAATGAATGATTTATTACCTTTACTTGAACAAATTGCACAATCCGGTCGTTCATTTTTATTGATTGCTGAAGATGTTGAAGGTGAAGCGCTCGCAACTTTAGTAGTTAACAAACTAAGAGGTACTCTTAGGTGTTGTGCTGTAAAAGCTCCTGGTTTTGGTGATAGAAGAAAAGAGATGTTGCAAGATATTGCTATTTTAACTGGTGGAGAGGTAATATCAGAAGAAAAAGGTGATAAACTTGAAAAAGCAACACTTGATAGATTAGGAACAGCAAAAAGAGTAGTTGTAGATAAAGAAAATACTACTATAGTAGGTGGTGGTGGAGATAAAGATGCTATAAAGAAAAGAATTGCTCAGATTAAAAAGCAAATAGAAGAAACAAAATCTGATTATGATAGAGAAAAACTACAAGAAAGGTTAGCAAAACTTGCTGGCGGCGTTGCGGTTATAAATGTTGGTGCTCCAACTGAGGCTGCAATGAAGGCAAAGAAGTTTAAAGTAGAAGATGCAATGCACGCAACCCGTGCTGGAGTTGAAGAAGGTATAGTTCCCGGTGGCGGAGTTGCATTGCTTAGAGCAAAAGAAATTGCAAAGACAAAGGTTAAAGCAGAAGATCCAGATGAACAAACTGGTATGAATATTGTTTGGAGAGCTGTAGAAGAACCAATAAGGATGATTGCAGAAAATGCTGGTTTTGAAGGTTCTGTAATTGTGGAAAAAGTACTTTCTGAAAAAAATCCTAATTTTGGTTTTGATGCTGAAAAAGGTGAATTTGTAGATATGATGAAATCTGGTATTGTTGATCCAGCAAAAGTTGTTCGTACAGCTTTAGAAAATGCAGCAAGTATTGCTGGTTATCTTTTAACTTCTGAAGTTATTGTTACTGAGATACCTGAGAAAAAAGAGAAATCCTCTATGCCATCAGTGCCTGAATATTAATTGTTGAAAGTGGTGTTAAAATAGTAAGTTTTTAAGCAGGGATGTCATTTCAATGGCATCCCTGCTATTTTTTTATTTCTTTTCAAAGATTGCTCTTCTTATTAAAATCTTGTTTTTTAAATTTATATTTATTATATCAACTTTAATCAATTTTAAATTTGCAATTTTTTTCTCAAAATGACATACACATCAACATTTTTAATTTCATTTTTAATCTCATTTTTTTTAACCCCTATATTTAGATTAATTGCAATTAAATTTAAAATTTTAGACCATCCAGTTTCAGAGATAAAAACACATAAAGAGCCCACTCCTTATTTAGGAGGGTTAGCAATAGCATGTAGTTTTTTTATAACTTTGCTTTTAGTAAGATTAACTACAAATTTCCCTACAGGTACTTTGAGGTCTTTAAGAGGTATAATTTTAGGAAGTATTATTATTTTGTTAATTGGGTTTATTGATGATTTAAAATATAAAGGTATTCACTTTACTACAAAGTTTTTAGGAGAGATTATTGCCGCATGTGTTGCAATTTTTTATAACATAAGAATAGAATTCATTAAACCTGAGTGGTTTTCTATTGTTTTAACTTTAATTTGGATTGTTGGAATAACAAACGCTGTGAATTTGATTGATGTTATAGATGGTCTTTCAAGTGGTGTATGTATAATTGCCTGTCTTGGTTTTTATTTTATTTCGGGATTTATTGAAGAAGATATCTATGTAAGTTATGCTGTTATATCCTTAGCTGCTGCATTATTAGGATTTCTGCCCTATAATTTATCAAAAAAGTTCAAGATTTTTATGGGAGACACAGGAGCATTGTTTACAGGTTTTGTTTTGTCAACTGTTGCTTTAGGTGGTAAATACTCAAGCAATAATATTTTGGGTGTGTTGTCTCCAATTGTAGTTCTCCTAATACCTATATATGAAACATTTTTTATAAGTATCTTAAGACTCGATCGCGGACAATCGCCATTTTTAGGTTCTAAGGATCATTTTGCCTTAAGGTTGGAAACAATTGGTATAAGAAGAAATAAAATCTTACTTATCACTTATTTAGTTGGCATTTTGTTTTCAATATCTTCGATTTTAATTGTTGCATCTCAAAACATTTTTATCCCTGTTGTTATTTTATTTATAATATCAATTTTTATCATTTCTATAACAAAGTTCTTGACAAAAATAAATATATGATATTAATCTTAGGTGGTGGACTAACTGGTTTGACAGTTGCTTATGAGTTAGAGAAAAAGAAGATTGATTATTTAGTAATAGAGAAAGAAGACGAGTTAGGAGGTTTATGCAGATCACAAAAAGAAAAAGGATTTATTTTTGATTATACAGGACATTTCTTCCATTTTTCTTCAAAACAAAAAAAAATTCAAAGGTTTATTTTTGAATTATTAAACAACAAATTTCTTAAAATTCATAGGAATTCAAAAATATATACCAAATACTCACAAAAAGACAATAAATTATTACCTTACCCATTTCAAGCAAATATTAAGTTTTTACATCCAGATATTAGAAAAGAATGTTTAAAAGAATTACTGAAGTCCAATCTGCAACATAAATCTCCTAAAAATTTTAAAGAATTTGTTGTTAACAATTTTGGTTTTGCTATATACAAATATTTTTTTGAACCTTATAATTATAAATTGTGGAAAGAGAAGCTTGAAAATTTAGATATTTCCTGGGCAAAAAATTTTGTTCCATTGCCAAACATAGAGGAAATATTTAACAATGTAGTAGAAGAAAAGATTAAAGATTACGGATACAATGTTTATTTTTATTATCCTAAAGATGGTGGTATCCAAGAATTTATAGATGCTATTGTTGCAAAATTAAATAAATCTAAAATTATTACTTCAGCAGAAGTTGTCAAAATAGATTATAGAACTAAAACAGTAAATTTTATTTCTAAAAACGGTTTAGAAAAAATCACCTATGATAAACTAATAACAACAATTCCGTTGTTAGAATTTATAAGAATTTCAAATTTCCCAAAAAATATGAAAAATATGACAGAAAATTTTCGTTATAGAAGTGTTTTGTGTTTCAATATAGCTTTAAAAAAACCTGTATTAAAAGGAGTCCATTGGATTTATTTTCCAGATAAAGAACAGATTTTTTATCGTATAGGGTTTTATCATAATATTTCTTCTAAATTAGTACCTTACAATTGTGGCAGTTTATATGTTGAGGTCTCATTAAAAGAGGATGATAAATTTTCAGTAGAAAGTATATTTAACAGAGTTGTTAAAGATTTAATAAATACAAAGATAATCTCACAACCATCAGAAATTTTGTTTTACAAACCTTTAATTATAAAATATGGTTATGTAGTTTACAATTTTGAGAGAGTAAAATTATTGCCAAAAGTTTTACAGTTTTTAAAAAAAAACAATATTTATTCAATTGGAAGATATGGTGCATGGAAGTATTCTTATATGACTGAAAATATAAATGATGCTATAGAAACTGTAAAAAAAATATTCAAATGAAAAAGGTCAAAGTAGTACATATAATAACTAAACTTGAACTTGGTGGAGCCCAACAAAATACTTTATATACAGTTGAACATCTTGATAAAAATTTATTTGATGTATATCTTTTAAGTGGTCGTGGAGGTATTTTAGATGATTTTGCAAAATCTCTTGTTAAAAATTCTGGTGTGAAAGTTATTTTTATAAGCACATTAGTGAGAGAAATAAATATAATAAAAGACATTTTAGCATTTATAGAGATTTTTGAACTTTTAAGAAAAATTAGGCCAGATATAATTCATACTCATTCATCAAAAGCAGGGATAGTCGCTCGTTGGTCAGCATTTGTTTTAAACTTATTTAGCAAAAATAAAATAAAAATAATACACACTTTTCACGGATTTGCATTCAGCAAATTTCATAATTTTTTTGTAAGAATATTTTATATTACATTAGAATTTTTTACAGGAATTATTTCTGACAGATTGATTTTTGTATCAATTGATAATATGAATACTGCCAGAAAATACAAAATTGGTATGGTTAAAAATTATGTTCTTATTCGCAGTGGTATAAAAATAAAGGAATTTGAAAGAGTTTCTTTTGATAATGAATTTAAAAAATTAAAAATGCAAAATTTAAATTTAACTTTAAAAGAAAAAGTTATAACAACAATAGGACCTTTTAAACCACAAAAAAATTTAGTTGATTTTATAAAAATGGTCAGATTTGTTATAGATGAATTACCAGATGAAAATTTAATATTTTTTATTGCAGGAGATGGAAAACAAAAAAACTTGTTAATATCTTTAGCAAAAAAATTAAGTGTTTATGAGAAAATAAAATTTCTTTCCTGGTATGAAGATATTAAAGGATTACTGGCAGTAACCGACATTTTTGTTATGACATCTTTGTGGGAAGGACTTCCTCGTTCCGCTGTAGAAGCGTTAGTGGCAGGTGTACCAGTTGTAGCGTATGCAGTAGATGGATTAAACGACATTATAAAATCTGGCATTAATGGATATCTAATAGAACCAAAAGATGTTTTTAATTTATCAAAAAAAGTTATCTTATTAATTAGAAATTCTGATTTATACAATCAAATTAAAAAAAATACTACGCAAACTATTGACAAATCGTTTGATATTGATTATATGGTATTACAACAGCAAAATCTTTATTTTGAATTAACTTCATCAAAAACTTCCAAAATAAAAAATTAAATATAATTTTTAATGTAGGAATCTTTTTATGAAAAAATATAGAATAACTTTAATTCCTGGCGATGGAACTGGACCTGAGCTTGTAGAAATTGTAAAAAAAGTTTTATCTTATACTGGAGTTAATATTGAATGGGAAGAAGTTGAAGCAGGTGAATCTGCTATAGAAAAATATGGTACACCATTACCACAAAGTGTGTTAGATTCAATAAAGAGGAATAAAGTTGCACTAAAAGGTCCTATAACAACACCCATAGGTAGCGGATTTAGATCTGTAAATGTTGCATTAAGACAAGAATTAAATTTATATGCTTGTGTTCGTCCTTGTAAAATTTATCCTGGGGTTAAGACAAGATATGAAAATGTTGATTTGGTTGTAATAAGAGAAAATACTGAAGATTTATATGCTGGTGTAGAGTTTAAACCATTTAGTGATGAAGCAAAGTATATAATTGAAAAAAGTAATGGTAAGATTTTTCCTGATGCTGCAATTTCAATAAAACCAATATCTACTACTGCTACTAAAAGGATTGCTGAATTTGCTTTTAAATATGCTATAAAGAATAATAGAAAAAAGATCACAGCTATAACAAAAGCTAATATTATGAAATATACTGATGGTTTGTTTTTTGAAGTATGTAGAGAAGTTGCAAAAAACTATCCGCAGATAGAGTATGAAGAAAAATTAATAGATAATATGTGTATGCAACTTGTTCAAAAACCTGAGATCTACGATGTTTTGTTGTTACCCAATTTGTATGGAGATATAGTCTCTGATTTATGCGCTGGATTAATTGGTGGTTTAGGTGTTGCACCAGGAGCAAATTTTGGAGATGAATACGCTTTATTTGAGGCTGTACATGGTTCTGCACCAAAGTATAAAGGTTTAAGTAAAGTCAACCCTACTGCATTGTTACTTTCTGCTAAGATTATGTTGGGATATTTAGGTGAAAAAGAAGCTGCATTGAAACTAGAGAATGCAATTGCTGAAGTTATTAAAGAAGGAAAAGTTGTTACATACGACCTTGGTGGTGAGGCAAAAAATTATGAAATGGCAGAAGAAATAATTAAAAAGTTAGTAATGAGTTGATGAGTGGATGTGTATATATGTGTTATGAGATAAATTAAGTAAAACAGGTTGAGATTAGATGAAAATATCCATAGATAGGATAAAGAAAGAGAAAAAGGTTGTTTTAGAGTATGAGGATGAGCAGTTTCAGAATAAAGATCAAAGAGAAGCAACAAAAGGTCCTTTGAAATTAAAGTTAGTTTTAAGTTTAATAGGTGATGAGAATATAAGGATAAAAGGTGAGATTGAAGGAGATTTTTTGTTAACATGTGATCGTTGTTGTGATAAATTTTTACAGCACAAAGAAATAAAATTTGATGAGATCTTTGAATTAGAGAAAAAAGAAATTACTGAAAGATTAGTTTATCTTGACAACAAAATCAAAGATATTGTATTTACAAATTTTCCTATAAAAATATTGTGTAGTGATAATTGTAAAGGTATATGCTTAGGTTGTGGAGTAAATTTGAACAAAGATAAATGTAAATGTGTAAATAAGTAAATGCGTGAATGGGTGGATGGGTAGATGAGTAAATGGGTAGATGAGTAGATGGGTGGATGGGTAGATGGGTTATAGGATTTAACTATTAACTATGAACTATAAACTATAAACTAATTAACACATCAACGCATTCACCCATAAACCCATTAACCCATCAACCATTTGTTTATGGAGGTATAATTTTATGCCAAATCCGAAAAAACACCATACTCATTCAAGAACACGTATGCGTAGAGGTCAGTGGATAATATCTACTCCAAATTTAGTTAGATGTCCACAATGTGGTACTTATAAACTACCACATAGAATCTGTCCTAATTGTGGATATTATAAAGGTGAACTTTGGGTAACTAAAAAAGAAAAAGTAAAAGAGAAAGAAGAAGTTAAAAATAAATAAATTTTATGAAAATAATAATTGATGCGATGGGGGGAGATAAGGATATACCCCACATAAATATAGAGGGAGCTCTGTTAGCAGTTAAAGAATTTGAAGATTTGGAAGTAGTTTTAGTTGGTCCTAAAAGAATTATCGAAGAAGAACTTAACAAATTTAAATTTGTTGTTTCTGATATTAAAAAAAGAATTTATATAGAAAATGCTGACGAAATTATTGGGATGGATGAGCAACCATCAAAAGTTTTGAGAACTAAACAAAATTCTTCTATTGCAATTGGTATAAAACTTTTGAAAGAAAATTTTGCAGATGCTTTTGTTTCAGCAGGTAATTCAGGAGCTGTTGTCGCCTTTGCTTTATTTTATATTGGTGTAGTTAAAAATATTTCAAGGCCTGCGATTGCAACCGTTTTACCTACTTTTTTTTCTCCTTGTGTATTTCTTGATGTGGGAGCAAATGTTGACTGTAAACCGCAACAATTGTTAGAATTTGCTCATATGGGTAAGATTTATTGTGAGTATGTCTTGAATAGAAAAAATCCGAAGGTTGGACTTTTGTCTATTGGTACTGAAGATATAAAAGGCAATATGCAAAGTTTAGAAGCATTTCAAATTTTAAAAAAAGATAATTTTTTAAATTTCATAGGTAACATAGAAGGAAGAGATATTCCGTTAGGTAAAGTAGATGTTGTTGTTACAGATGGGTTTATAGGTAATATAATTTTAAAATTTGGTGAAGGAGTAGCAGAGATGTTATTAGAACTTGTAAAAGAATCTTTGAAGAAACACCCTTTTGCATGGTTTGCTTTACCTTTTGTATGGAATGCTATAAGAGATTTAAGAAAAAAAGTAGATTTTGCAGAATACGGTGGAGCACCTTTATTAGGTTTAGAAAAAGTTTGTATTGTATCCCATGGACGCTCAAATGCAAAAGCTATAAAAAATGCTATAAAAGTAGCAAGACAGATGGTAGAAAAAGATGTTAATTCTGTAATTTCGCAATCCTTGGAGAAAATTTATGGTTAAAAAAGTAAAAATTTTATCTACGGGTTCATATTTACCACCAAAAGTTTTAACTAATTTTGATTTAGAGAAAATAGTTGATACTTCAGATGAATGGATTACTACAAGAACTGGTATAAAAGAGAGAAGAATTGCAGAAGAAAATGTTGCTACAAGTGACTTAGCTGTTGAAGCAGCAAAAAATTGTTTAGAGAAAATTAATTTTTCAACAGAGGATATAGATACAATAATTGTTGCTACAATTACACCTGATATGTTTTTCCCTTCAACTGCTTGTGTTGTACATAAAAAATTAGGTAGCAAAAACGAACCTATAGCATTTGACATCTCAGCTGCGTGTAGTGGTTTCGTCTACGGTTTAGCTATTGCAGAGTCTTTGTTGAAACTTGGTAAAAGTAAGAATTTGTTACTTATAGCAGCAGATACACTATCAAAATTTACTAATTGGAAAGATAGAAATACCTGTGTTTTATTTGGTGATGGTGCAGGTGCAATGTTGTTAACTTCTGTTGAAGATGAAAAAGAAGAAGATGCAGTTGTTTCTACATACATGGGAGCAAATGGAAATTATGGTGAACTACTTTATGTTCCGGCAGGTGGTTCAAAAATGCCGGCATCTATTGAAACAGTTGAAAAAAATTTGCATACGATATTTATGAGTGGTAAGGAAGTTTTTAAAGTTGCTGTGACTAAGATGGTAGAGGCAGCATTTAAAGCGTGTGAACTTGCAAACATTTCTCCTCAACAAATAGACCTTTTAATACCACATCAAGCAAATTTAAGGATTATTAATGCTGTTGGTGAAAGGTTAGGTTTAGAAAAAGAAAAAATTTTTGTCAATGTAGATAAATATGGTAATATGTCAGCTTCTACAGTTATTGTAGGTTTAGATGAAGCGATATCTTTGGGAAAAGTTAAAAAAGGTTCAATTGTTGAACTTGTAGCTTTTGGTGGAGGATTTACTTGGGCATCTGCAATTTTAAAATTATAATTTTTTGGAGGATATTATGGATAACACAACTTTGCAAGAAAAAAGAAGAGCTGAACGAAAAGTGGTATTTTTACAGTGTGAGTTGGAACCTAAAAATTTAGATTTATCTTTGCCAGTTTGGATAAAAAATTTTTCACCATATGGTATGAAGCTTGTGTTTTTTAAAATGTTTTATTGTAATAAATGTCCGAGATTAAAAGACATCCTCCATTTAGAGTGTGATATGAAAGAAAAATGTGAAGTTTATAACTTAGAAAAATTGATCGAAATTATCTCTGAGGGCAAGATTTTTGCTGAAGTTGATAATGAATATATTGAACAAGAATATAAAATAAAGTGGTATAGAACATTTTCTGATCTTCATACAATTGAATTCGGGATTGAATTTTTAAATTAATTAAAACTATGAAAATAGCACTTTTGTTTCCAGGACAAGGTAGCCAATCAGTTGGGATGGGAAAAGATTTTTATGATAATTTTGAAGAGGTAAGAATTTATTATGAGAAAGCAGAAAGTATTTTGGGATATGATATAAAAAAAATTATTTTTGAAGGTCCACAAGAATTACTTATGCAAACTGAGTATACACAACCATCTGTATTTTTAACATCATATATTATTTTTGAAATTTTTAAAAATAAAATGCCACAAATAATGCAAAATGTTAAATTCGTTGCTGGACATAGTTTAGGTGAATATACCGCGGTATGTGTATCTTCTGCTTTAAACTTTGAGCAAACTTTAAGTTTAGTAAATATACGTGCAAAAATTATGGCTGATGCAGGGAAAAATAAATCAGGAGGAATGTTGGCTGTTTTAGGTGTTACAAGAGATGAATTAAAAAATTATTGTGATGAAATAAAAAAATTAGGTTTTATAGTTGAACCTGTTAATTTCAATACTCCACAACAAATTGTGGTAGCAGGCGAAGTTGAAGGTATAAATAAACTTTATAATCTATTATCTGAGAAGAAAATCAAAAGTATAAAATTAAATGTATCAGGAGCATTCCATTCTTCTTTAATGAATGATGCACAAAAAATTTTTTCACAAACTCTTGACAAAATAGATATAAATAATGCATTAACACCTATAGTAATGAATTATGATGCAAAGCCTCACATTGAAAAAAAAGAAATTCTTGAAAACTTAAAATTACAGATTAATCATCCAGTACTTTGGGAAGATAGTATAAAGTACATAGCAGAGAATGATGTTGAGATATTTATAGAATTAGGTCCTGGAAAAGTTTTATCTGGTATGGTGAAAAGAATTATCCCCGATGCAAAAGTTTTCAATATTGATAATTTAGATAATTTATTTACAACTATTGACAGTTTAAAACAATTTTTTTAAAAAGGAAAACCTATGTGCCAAAAAAGATTATTAAATAAAATAGCAATAGTAACAGGTGGAGCACAAGGTATTGGAAAAAGTATTGTTAGAAAACTTGCATCTGAAGGAGCAAATTGTGTTATTGTAGATGTAGATATACAAAACGCTGAGAATACTGCAAAAGAAGTTAGGGAAGAGTCTAATGTTGAAACTTTGGTTTTCAAAGTTGATGTTTCAAACTTTCAAGAAGTACAAAATTGTGTTGATGAGACATTTAAAAAGTTTGGTAGGATTGATATTTTGGTCAATAATGCAGGTATAACTAAGGATAATTTGATACTTAAAATGACAGAAGAAGAATGGGATAAAGTATTAGATATTAATCTTAAAGGATGTTTTAATTTTATTAAAGCCGTCTCAAAATATATGTTGAAACAAAGAAGTGGCAGAATTATAAATATCGCTTCAGTAGTTGGTCTTATGGGAAACCCCGGACAAGCAAACTACTCAGCTTCTAAGGGTGGTCTTATTGCTTTAACAAAAACTGTTGCAAAAGAATTTGCTTCTAGAAATATTTTAGTAAACGCAGTTGCTCCGGGATATATTAAAACAAAAATGACAGAGGCATTGACAGAAGAACAAAAGAAAAAATTACAAGAATACATCCCATTAAACAGATTAGGAGAACCTGAAGATGTAGCAAATGCTGTTTGGTTCCTTTCAATAGAAGAATCAAGTTATATTACTGGACAAGTTATTTCAGTAAATGGCGGAATGTATATGTAAGTTAATTATAAAATTTTTAGAAGGAGGGTTAAAAAAATATGACTGAAGATATTGCTGCAAAAGTAAAAGCAATAATAGCAGAGTCGTTAGGTGTTGATATAAATGAAGTAACAGAGAATGCATCTTTTGTGAATGACCTCGGAGCAGATTCTTTGGATAATGTTGAGTTAGTTATGACATTAGAGGAACAGTTTGGTATAGAAATTCCAGATGAAGATGCAGAAAAGATCCAAACTGTTGGTCAAGCAATAGAATATATTAAGTCAAAATTGGGAAATAAATAATTATACTAAAATTCAAAAAACTTTTATGTCTGAGAAAAAAAGAGTAGTAATTACAGGTATTGGTATAATTTCACCAATTGGTATTGGTAAAGAGAAATTTACTGAATCGCTAAAGAATGGTGTAAGTGGTGTTGATTTAATATCTTTTTTTGATGTATCTCAATATCCGACAAAGATTGCTGCTGAAGTTAAGGATTTTAATCCTGAAGATTATATTGAAAAAAAGAAAGTTAGAAGAATGGACAGATTCTGCCAATTTGCATTAGCTGCTGCAAAAATGGCTATTGAAGATTCTCAATTAGATTTAAATAAAGAGGATTTATCAAGGATAGGTGTAATAATAGGTTCTGGAATTGGTGGGATATCTACAATTGAACGTGAGATGGAAGTACTACTTACAAAAGGACCTTCCAGGATAAGCCCTTTTTTAATACCAATGGAGATTATAAATATCGCAGCTGGAGAGATTGCTATTCAGTATGGTTTTAAAGGTCCCAATTATGGTGTCGTCTCAGCATGTGCTTCGTCAAACCATGCGATTGGTGACGCTTTAAGAATTTTGAGATATGGTGATGCTGAAGTAATGATTACCGGTGGAAGTGAAGCAGCAATTACTCCTTTAGGACTCTCAGGATTTTGTGCAGCAAAAGCATTATCAACAAGAAATGATGAACCTAAAAAAGCATCTCGTCCATTTGATAAAAATCGTGATGGTTTTGTTATGGGAGAAGGAGCAGCAATTTTTGTCTTAGAGACACTTGAACATGCGATAAAACGTAATGCAAAAATTTATGGTGAGCTTGCTGGATATGCTGCAACAGATGATGCATGGCATATAACCGCACCAAGAGAAGATGGTACAACTCAAGCATTATGTATGAAGTTAGCATTACAAAATGCAGAAGTTTCACCTTCTGAAGTAGATTATATTAATGCTCATGGTACATCAACACAGCTAAATGATAAATATGAAACACTTGCAATAAAACAAATTTTTGGAGAATATGCATATAAAATACCAATATCTTCAACAAAATCTATGACAGGACATCTTTTAGGCGCAGCAGGTGCTGTAGAACTTGCAGCAATACTTATGTGTATGGAGAACAAGTTTATTCATCCAACAATAAATTATGAAGTACCCGATCCTGAATGCGACCTTTATTATGTTCCAAATCAACCGATAGAAAAAGAAATAAATGTTGCGTTGTCAAATTCGTTTGGTTTTGGTGGTCATAATGCTGCAATTGTGGTAAAAAGATTTAAGTAATCTTTTATGGATAAAATTGAAGAATTTCAAAAGATTATAGGGATAAATTTTAAAAATAAAGAACTACTCAAAACAGCATTAATACATAAATCTTGGTCTGTTGAAAACAAAGTTTCTGTAAATAATGAAAGGTTAGAATTTTTAGGAGACAGTGTCCTTGCTGTAATAGTTGCTGAATATCTTTATACTTCATATCCTAATAAAAGTGAAGGTGAGCTGTCAAAATTGAAATCAGTCTTAGTCTCAAGACCACAACTTTCTAAGTGGGCTAAAGAAATAAATTTAGATAAGTACGTTTTAATAAGTACTTCAGAAGAAACATCTGGTGGAAGAAAAAAAGAGACGATCTTAGCTGGCGCATTTGAAGCATTTCTTGGAGCACTATATCTTGACTGTGGAATAGAAAAATGTAAAGAATTTATGGTAGAAAAGTTTTTATCTAAAAGTGCAAATGTAAGAATATACGACTATAAAAGTTTACTTCAAGAAATTTTACAAAAAGAATATAAGATGCTTCCTGAATATGAGATAATCAAAGAAACAGGACCTGATCATGATAAAGAGTTTGAGTGTGTTGTAAAAATTGCTGACAGATTCTTAGGTAGTGGAAAAGGAAAAACAAAAAAACAAGCACAACAAAACGCAGCTAAGGAAGCATTGAAAAATATTAAAAAATTAAAATAAGTTTTTTACAATTACCTTTTCTACTTTTGTTACTTTTGAAACTTTATTATGTGCCCCCATCGTCTAGCCTGGTCTAGGACACGGGTCTTTCAAGCCCGCAGCAGCGGTTCAAATCCGCTTGGGGGCATTTTCCCTATAATTTTTTAGTTTTTAAACTCCCGCCTAAAATCCTAAAAATTTCAACTTATCTTCGGAAAAATAAAAGTTTTTATTTTAATTGGATTTTGGTATCCCTTAGTGGTTTTGTAAAGCATAAGAACAAAATAAGAACTTTTTTGTGTTTCAAACAATGATGTATAGCAACCATCTCGCTTATGAATGTCTTACCAGAAGATGTCAGAGCAAATACTATGATGTTTTCTCCTGAAAAGATGTTAAACTCTTTGACTGACTTTTCCTGCAAAGGTAAGAGTTCTTCAGCATATTTTTGTTTCCAAAGAGAGATTAACTTTTGGTCAATACCAAACGCTTCTAATAGGTCAAGTTTCATGTGGGAACATTTTGATGTATAATTTTAATTTATAATACAAAAATTAATTTTGTTATCAACAACAGTTATGTTTAAGTTGAAATTCGTTTTATCTTTTTGTAAATTTTAAATATGAAAAGAATAAAGTATTATTTAGAGACGACAGTTTTTAATTTTGTTTTTGCAGAAGACGATCCCGTAAAAAGAGAGGTTACAAAAAAGTTGTTTAAAAATTGGGATAATATTAATAGTGAGATGTACATTTCAGATTTAGTAATTACTGAGATAAATCGTGCACCAGAAGAGATAAAAACAAAACTGTTAAAATTCATTGAACAACAAAACCCTGTGTTGTTAGAAATAGACGAAGAAGTGAAAGAATTAGCAGATAGATATATATCAGCCGGTATAATCCCTGAAAAATATAGGAATGATGCACTACACATTGCAGTAGCAGTTGTTAATGATTTAGATGTTATAATAAGTTGGAATTTAGAACATATTGTTAAACTAAAAACAAAATTAGGAGTAGAAGGGGTTAATAGACTATTAGGATATAAAACAATAGAGATAATGACACCTGAGGAGGTGATTTAGATGGTATCAAAAGTACTTGAAGAGATTCATAAGATTAGAGAGAACATTTATAAAGAACAAAAAGGTCTTACAACAAAAGAAGTAGTAAAAAAGATACATAAAGAAGCAGATGAAGTGATAAAAAAGTATGGGTTGAGATTCAGACGAAGAGAAAAAATAGTTTCGCCTAAATAAATGTTTGAATGTTATCGCGAACAATTTTGTTGGTTAAATTAACCACTATGCCACCAGAAGAAATAATTAAAGCCATCCAATTTTTAGGACACGCATCTTTAAAAATCAAACTTGGGAATGTGTGAATATTAGTTTATAGTCAATAGTTCATAGTTGATAGTTAAAAACCTAATAAATTCAGTATATGTAGGACAATGCTTTAGCATTGCAAAAATTATTTACCCAAACCTAGACATCGCAGTACCAATCTACTACTACGGCGACATCGTCGGTAGTAAACAAAATGCAGAAAATTTTGGAAAATCAGTCCAACCACCAACAAAAGTTGTGGTTTTGTAATGTAAGATTTATGGTAAATTGATAAATTGAAAAGACAAAACTTATTTTGTAATACTCCACAGGAGGTTATTAGATAATTATGTATAAAAAAGAACCAAGGCCAATGAAAGAAATACATTTGATAAGAGAAAAAATTTATAATGAAACAAAAGGCAAAAGTATTTCTGAATTAATGAAGTATATTAAAAAAACAGCAAAGAAATTTGAAAAATCTTTATCTAAGAAACAGATTCTTACCCATTAAATAAATATTAGACAAAATGACCCATATATTCAAAAAAATCTGTTAGCGGGACATACACAATGACAGACAAAGAAGCAGCAGAGTTAGTAAACCTCACAAAACCTGACATCTCAATACCAATCCACTACGGCGACATCGTCGGTAGTAAACAAAACGCAGAAAATTTTGCGAAATTAGTAAATCAAAAAACAAAAGTATGTATTCTAAAATTTTACTGAAAAAAATAAATAAAAATTTTTTTTGCTTACCTCTTGACAACTTACCTGATATTTTATAAATACATAATGTAAAATTATTTTAAATGAGGTATTTTAAATATGACTAATAACAACCTACCAAGATGGATTAAAAAACGCTATTTAAAACTATTTGATAACTTCAAAAATAAAACTTTTACATATGAAGAAGCTTCAGCATATTTAAAAGAAACATTTAATGATAAAAATGACCAAGTCAAAAACATTCTTTCAGAACTTAAAAAATCCGGTCTTTTAGAAACCGACCGGAGTGAACAAGATAAACGAGAAAAAATTTATAAATTAAAACCATTATTAGAGTTAAAAAATGGAAACAACATCAACTCTAAAGACCAACTTATAAATCTATTAAAACAAGCAGCTGACTTAATCCGTACACGGGTTGATTACACATTTATATTACTTTTATTATTCTACAAAGCAATCTCTGATAGATGGGAAGAAGAATATAAGAGAATAAAAGACAATCTTATTAAAAAAGGTTGGTCTGAAAAAGAAGCAGAAAAAGAAGCAGCATCAAAAACTTACCACACTTTTGACTTTCCTGAAGAATGTCATTGGGACAATTTAAGGAAAGAACCACACAAAATTTCTGAAAAATTTTCCTATGCAATGAAACGTCTTGCGGAACTCAATCTACAACATCAAGATATATTTTCACAATTTGATTTCCATCAGTTTGTAAGCAGCCAAGAAAACACAATAATTTTAAACCAACTTGTAGAATTATTTAGCAAATTCTCATTTGAAAACATATCCTTAGATGTCTTAGGTGATGCATACGAATGGATTTTAAAATATTTTGCACCTACAAAAGCAAAGGAAGGGGAAGTATATACCCCAAGAGAAGTTATAAGATTAATGATAGAAATTTTAGACCCTAAACCTAAAAAAAGTATTTATGACCCAAGTTTAGGTTCTGGTGGTATGCTTATAGTTGCTTACAACTATGTTAAAGAAAAATATGGCAAAGACCAAGCAGATACATTATTTTTATATGGTCAAGAAATAAACTTAAAAACAAAAGCGTTAGCAAAAATGAATATGATACTTCACGGGATAAACAACTATTATTTTGAATCAGGCGATACTTTACTTTTCCCAAAGTTTAAAGAAAATAATAAGCCAAAAGAATTTGACCATGTTGTAGCAAACCCGCCTTGGAACCAAGATGGTTATGATGAAGATACACTAAAACGTGCAGAATACAATCAAGAAAGATTTTGTTTTGGTTATCCAACGAGACAATCAGCAGACTGGGCTTGGATACAACATATGATATCTTCAGCAAAAGAAAAAGTTGCAGTAGTAATTGACACAGGGGCTGTTTCAAGAGGTGGGAAAGAAAAGATAATAAGACAAAAAATAATAGAAAAAGATTTAATTGAATCAGTAATTTTACTTCCAGAAAAACTTTTTTACAACACAGGCGCCCCAGCAGTTATTATTGTTTTTAATAAACAAAAACCAGAAAATAAAAAAGGAAAAATTTTATTAATTAACGCAAGCAAAGAATACCAAGAAGGTAAAAAACAAAATACTTTAACAAAAGAAAATATCCAAAAAATTGTTAACGCATACAGAGAATTCAAAGATATAGAAAAATTTTCAAAAGTAGTAACAATTGAAGAAGTAAAACAATCAGATTATAATCTATCACCATCAAGGTTTGTAAGTATATTAGAAGAAGAAAAATATAGACCAATAAACGAAATCAAAAAAGAGTTAGAGAAATTAGAGGAAGAAAGAAAAAAGATTGATAAAGAAATAATGAAAATTTTCGGAAAGTTTTAACACCTATGAAATCCTTTTGGCCAACAAAAAAATTAGGAGAGATTTGTGAAGAAAATATAAAATCACCTTTTAAAGTTGAAAATGCCACTAATTCAGGAAAATATCCATTTTTTACAAGCGGGGATGATATTCTTACCCACGATGAATATTTAGTAGATGGAGCAAATATTTTTTTAGCAACTGGTGGATATGCAAATGTGAAATATTATAATGGAAAAGCAAGTTATTCAACAGATACTTGGTCATTAAAAGTTAAAGATGCTCTGACTAAATTTGTTTTTTATCAAATTTTAGCAAGATTGAAATATATTGATGAAGTATTATTTAGAGGTTCGGGATTAAGACATTTACAAAAGAAAGAATTTTTAAATCTTGAAATCCCTCTTCCACCTCTTCACATTCAGCAAAAAATTGTTAAAATTCTTGATATGATTCAGGAGGCGGTTGAGGTTCAGGAAAAGATTATTGAGAAGACGAAAGAGTTGAAGAAGAGTTTGATGGCAGAACTTTTTAAGTATGGCTCCCCATCTTTTAGAAAAGGAAGAAAATTAAAGAAAACTGGAATCGGCGAAATTCCAGAAGATTGGGAAATGGTGAGGTTGGGAGAAGTATGCAATACTGCTACAGGGGGAACCCCTTCTAGAAGTAAAGAAGAGTATTTTAATGGTAATATTTTATGGGTGAAGTCAGGAGAGATTGATGATAATATTATTTTTGACACCGAAGAGAAAATTACAGAAGAAGGGTTAAACAAATCGTCAGCTAGAATATTTCCTAAAAACACATTGTTAATCGCGATGTATGGAGCAACTGCTGGAAAAACAGCTCTATTAGGCAAGGAAGCTAGTATCAATCAGGCTGTATGCGCTATATTACCCAAGTCTCAAAAAATTAATATAAACTTTTTGAGATATTTTATTATTCAATTTAGAGAAAAATTATTATCTGAAAGATATGGAGGCGCACAGCCTAACTTAAATCAGTTTATAATTCAAAATTTCAAAATTTCCCTCCCTCCTCTCCCCGAACAGCAAGAAATCGCGGAGATTTTGCAAACCATTGATCAAAAAATTGAGATTGAGAAAAAGAAAAAAGAGCTTTATGAAGAACTTTTTAAAACTATGCTTAACAAAATAATGAACCAAGAGATAGATGTTGAAAAAATAGAGGTATAAAAAAATGACAAGTTTAAACTTAGAAAAAAAACTTGTTGAAGATTATGTTTTAGAAAGTTTAACTAAAAAAGGTTGGGTTTATAAAAAGCCAGAAGAGTTATCAAGGGATTCCTTAGATGAACCATTATTGATTTCTAATCTAAAACAAAAAATTAATGAGATTAACAAAGATGTAGAACTTACAGAAGATGATTTTAAAAAAGTTTTGTCAGAACTTCAGACAGCTTTTAGTGACCAAAATGGTCATAAAAAAATCTTAAGTTTTTACAAATATGGTGTTCCTATAAAAACAGAAAAAGAGAGGGTTGTAAAATATATTCAGCTTTTTGATTATAAAAATTTTACTTCAAACGAGTTTATTGTTAGTAATCAATTTAGTTTTTATGGTAAAGAAAAAATCCGGCTTGATATAATTTTGTTTATAAATGGTATTCCGTTGGTAAATATAGAATGTAAAAATCCTTATAGTGAAAAAACAACATATTTTGATGCTTACAAACAAATAAAAAGATACGAAAAAACAGTACAAGAACTTTATAAATATATTCAAATAGGAGTAGGTTATGCTGAAAAAGTAAGATATTTTCCGATAGTTCCTTGGCTTGATGATGTAAAACAAGAGTTATGGCGTTGGGAAGAGTTGAAAGAAGAAGATGCTATTTTTGAGATGTTATCTCCATTTACACTAATTGACATAGTTAAAAACTTTATATTTATGCGTGAGTTTAGGGGTGAAATAACAAAAGTTATAACGAGATATATGCAATATCGTGCTGCTAATAAAATTTATCATCGTGCAGTGGATTATATAAATGGTAAAACAAATAAAAACAAAGGGCTGATTTGGCATTGGCAAGGTTCTGGTAAAACATTAACAATGATTTTTGCTGCTCATAAACTATATTTTGATTTAGGTAAACCGACAATAATGTTTATTGTTGACAGAAGAGACCTTGAAAGACAATTTTCTGACGAATTAAGTTCATTAGATTTAAATTTTTCGTTTGAAAAAATAGAAAGTGTAGATAATTTAAAAGAAGTTTTAACTTTTGATAATTTTAAAGGTAAAAGAGGAGTATTTTTAACTTTGATTCACAAGTTTAACCTTGAGGATGAATTTATAATAAATAAACTTAAAGATTATGCTGAAGTTGTAAAAAGGAAAGATATAATTTGTTTTTTGGACGAAGTTCATAGGTCACAATATGGTTTGTTAGCGTTAAAGATGGGAAATGTTTTAAGTAAAGCGTGTTTTTTTGGTTTTACAGGTACACCTATTTCAAAAAAAGAAAGAAATACATATGAAAAATTTGGTTATATTAATCCTAAAGATAAAGAGTTTTATTTAGACAGGTATTTCATTGACGAAGCAGAAAAAGATGGTTTTGTCGTTCCTATTGTTTATGAATTAAGAAAAGAAGAAATAAGGTTGAAAAAAGGAGTAAGTAAAAAAGACTTGGAATGGTTTTTTGAAAAAGTAAGTATTGATGACATTTCTGATGAATATGAACTTAAAGAAATAAAAGGAAAAGTAGCAAAAAGAATAAACGACATAACAGCAATTTTAGAGAATGAAAAAAACATAGATGTTATATGTGAAGATATAGCAAAACATTACACAAAAAATTTTGATGGTAAGTTTAAAGGATTGATAGTAACAGGTAGTAGAAGAGCAACTGTAAGGTTTAAAAAATACTTAGATAAATATTTAGATGAAAGATATAGTGAAGTAGTTATTACATTTGGTGGAGAAGACAAAGAAATTGAAGAATACAAGAATAAACTAATTGAAAAATATCAGATAGCTGAGACCGAAGAAATTATAAAAAATGTTATAGAAAAATTCAAAAAAGAAGAATATCCTAAAATCTTAATTGTGACAGATATGTTAATAACAGGTTTTGATGAACCAAAACTTGCAGTAATGTATCTTTATAAAATTTTAAAAGACCACAGGCTACTTCAAACAATAGCACGAGTTAACAGACCATATTATGAAAAACCAGCAGGATTAGTAGTTGACTATGTTGGTATTTTCAAGTATATAGTCAAATCTTTAAAATCTTATTCAGCAGTTGATAGTAAAGGAATAATAAGTAAGATAAGACCAATTGATGAATTATTAGACAGGTTTGTAGAAATTCTTATGTTACTTAAGAATAGTTTTGGAAAATTAGTAGGAAATTTTGATAGAGATTCGTTTGATAAAGCAATAGAGTTATTAAAAATGCCAAATGTAGCAGAAAGTTTTGTTTCGTTATATTTTGAGTTAAGAAAATTGTTTGAATTCTTAGTTGCAAAAGATAAAAGAGTGCTTAAGTATGTATCTGAATACAAATGGTATTCTTGTTTATATGAGCATTACAAAAAGTTAATGAAATTAGAAATTGATGAAGAAAAAGTTGAAAAATTCTTTAATGAAACAATAAAGATAGTTCACCAAGTTATAGAACCTACAGGGTTGGAAAGTTTAAAACCTAAAGTTGTTGACTTAAATTATATTAAAAAGATAAAAGATTCTAATCTTTCAGAAAGACAAAAAATTGTAGGAATACTTAATGCGTTAAGATATATATGCACTTTAAAACAGAAAAACCCGATTTATAAAAGTATAGCAGATAGAGTTAAAAAATTAATAGAAGAATGGCAACAAAAGGGGAAAGATATATTAAAGTTTGCTCCAACTGTAGAAGAAATTTTGAATTACATTAACGAGAAAGAAGAAGAAAAACAAAAAACAAATCTTACTGAAGAAGAGTTTGCTATAAAATTAGTATTTGAAAACGTATTAGTTGAAAAATATAAATTGCAAGAGAAAGAAGTTTTAGATTTAACTCATAATCTTTATGAAAAAATAAAAAATGATCTCTACCCTGATTGGAACAAAAACCCAGCAATATCAAAATTAGTTGAAAAAAAGATAAGAGAGTTCTTAGCAGAAATAAAGCCAAAATATAACATCACATACGAAGATTTTGAAAACTTACATAAAGAAATTTTCGGAGCTATTTATGAATAATCAAAGTATAACTTTAGTTTATAGGAATGTTAGATTTTTAAGGATAGAAGTAGAAAATGGGTTAGTTAGATTTGTTGTACCAAAAGATTTTAATGAAGATATAAACAAAATAAAAGAAAAGTATAAAGAATGGATAAAAACAAAACTTGAAAAATTAAAAGAAATTGAAGAAGTATCAAAAAAGATAAAGTTGTTTAACCACGACAATATTGAAGAAATTGTTAAAAAATTCATAGATGAATACTCGGGTTTGTTAAAAGTAAAACCTCAAGAAATTTGTTTTAGAAAGATGAAGAAAAGGTGGGCAAGTTGTAATGTAGCTAAACAAAAGGTTATCTTTAACAAGGATATAAAATTCTTACCAAAAGGATTAATAAAATATATTACTTTACACGAAATAGCTCATCTCATAGTAAGAAACCACAAAAATGATTTTTGGTCAATTATTAGCCAATTTGACACAAATTATAACCAAAAAGAAAAACTCCTTGCGTGTTATAGGTATAAAATGATTACGAGGGGTTAGTATAACTGGGGGTTAAGAAATATGATTATCCAAAAATATTCAGTAAATCAACATCCGATTAGTCATATTTTAGCATGGGTACAAAGTGGAGAAATTGCTATACCAGAAATACAAAGACCGTTTGTTTGGAGTTCAACACAAGTTCGTGATTTTCTTGATTCTTTATATAATGGTTATCCTGTAGGCTATATTATTACTTGGAGAAATCCAAATGTGAAATTAAAAGATGGGACAATATCTCAAGGAAAACGTATTTTAATTGACGGGCAACAGCGTGTAACTGCTCTTATGACATCAATTTTGGGATATAAAATTATTGATAAAGATTATCAGACAGTAAGAATTTCTATTGCGTTTAATCCTATTGAGAGAAAATTTGAGGTAACTAATCCTGCTATAAAAAAAGATTCTAAATGGATATCAGATATTAGTGAAGTGTTTAGTAGTAATTTTAAAATTCATCAGTTTGTAAAGACATATGTTGATAACAACTCAATAGATGATTTTGATCAAATATTTGAAGCTATAGAATCTTTACGAGGAATACTAAATAATCCAATTGGTGTAATTGAATTAAGTTCAGATCTTGATATAGCTACAGTTACTGAGATATTTATTCGTATTAATTCAGCTGGTTTAGTATTAAGCCAAGCTGATTTTGCAATGTCTAAGATTGCTGTTAATGAAAAATATGGTGGTAATTTACTACGTAAAGCAATTGATTATTTTTGTCATATGGCAGTAGTACCTGAGTTTTACAATCAAATACTACAAACAGATAAAGAATTTACACAAACTGAGTATTTTAAAAGAATGAGTTGGTTAAAATATGAGAATGATAATCTTTATGACCCGTCTTATACTGATATGTTGCGAGTAGCATTTACTTTTAAATTCAAAAGAGGTAAGCTTGAAGATTTGGTAGCATTACTTTCTGGACGAAATTTTGAAACCCGTGAATATGAAGAAACTATAGCAGAGGAGTCATTTAAAAAACTTTCTGATGGTATTATGGAGTATATGAATGAAAATAATTTTAAAAAATTTGTGATGATAATTCGTTCAGCAGGTTTTATTGATAACTCAATGATACGTTCACAGAATGCTTTAAATTTTGCTTATGTTTTATATCTCTTATTGCGAGAATTAAATTTTAACCAAGCATTAATAGAAACTTTGGTTAGAAAATGGTTTGTTTTATCAATTCTAACTAGTAGATATTCAGGTTCACCAGAATCACAATTTGATTATGATATTAAACAGATTTCACAAAACCCTGAGGAGTACATAAATAACACAATTGCTGCAGAATTGTCCGATGCTTTTTGGAATTTAGGTTTACCACAACAAATGAATACATCTGTAGCAAGTAGTCCTGAATTTAATGTGTTTTTAGCAGCTCAGGTTAAAATGAATGATAAAGGTTTTTTATCAAAGGATATTACAGTAAGAGAATTAGTTGAATTAAAAGGTGATGTTCACCATATCTTCCCTAGGGAATATCTTAAGAAACACGGATATACACGCGGACAATATAACCAAATAGCTAATTATGTTATGGCTCAAAGTGAGATTAATATATCTATCGGCTCAAAACCTCCAAATGTTTATTTTAAAGAGATTTTGGAACAATGTAATGGTGGCAGATTAAAATATGGTGGAATAACTTCGTTGGAGGAATTAAAGAAGAATCTGGAGATGCATTGTATACCGTTTGATATAATCAATATGGATGTATCAAATTACGAAAAATTTCTGGAAGAAAGAAGAAAATTGATGGCACTAAAAATTAAAAATTACTTTTTTACATTATGATTGTTAAAAATGGGAGCTAAAAATTAGATTATCATATTTTAATCCAAACACAAACTCCAACCAACAACTAAACATAGTTATTTAAAATTTTTTTGTAATTCTCATATTATAGTTTCTTTTTTTCCTCACCTATTGACAACTCTAAATTTATTAAGTATAAAAAGTTAACAAAATTGTTAACCTTTTGTTTTTGTCAAATGAAATACGAAGTTATTAAAAAAATAAAAAAACTTTCGTTTT
>Ga0207433_10001853_pt1 | contig 44523 bp, 43 predicted proteins | sample YelNatPaOPGAMG01_FD_187559 | JGI IMG/M metagenome (GOLD analysis project Ga0207433, IMG submission 187559) | Hot spring thermophilic microbial communities from Obsidian Pool, Yellowstone National Park, USA - OP-RAMG-01 (SPAdes) (version 3) | ecosystem: Environmental > Aquatic > Thermal springs...
GTGGCGCTGATGAGCAGTAGCAGGGAAGTTTTAGGAGGGTAAAGGTATGATTGTATTAAAGAAAAAGAATAATAAAACCTTCGGCATTAACGGTAGAGTCAAGGACGCTACTGTTAATGTGCGGCTGGCTTTCCAAGCCAGCGACCCCCTTCCTGTTATAGAGGAAGGGGAAAAATTCTTCCCTCAATTTGGGAAGGATTTAAAAACCCCCAGTGGACATTCCATTCAGGAATGTCCGCCGTGGGGCGAAGGGTGGTGGATAGCCACCCTTCGTATTTCCCCCCACGAAGTGGGGAGAATAAGGGCGTTAGCCTTTAAGATTCTTCAGTTGACAGGAGAAAAGGTATTTCTGTCAACCCAAGAGATTTTTTACCATAACCCATCAAAATGGGTTATGGAAAGCGAAACAGGGACGGCTATTTAGCCGTCCCTGTCCGCTACGCTTACCTGCGGCGTGGCGCTGATGAGCAGTAGCAGGGAAGTTTTTTAGGAGGAGAAGAGATGGAGAGTCTCTTAAAGACACGGATTTATGTCCTAACAAGCCTCCCCGAGGAGGCAAGAAGAATTTACAGAAGGGTCTTTGAACACGGGAGGTGCGAGGAAATAGAGCGAGAGTTTGAGGAGAACGTTGCCGTCCCGGTGATGGATTTTCTAACAAACGAGTTGAAAGGGTTGGGACTGAAAGAAGGGGACTTTGCCCTCAAAGAAGAACCGAATGAGCAGGAGTGGAAAGTAAAGGCGTATTTTTACGGTGGTATACCTTTAGAGACAAAAGAAGAAATTGAGAAAGTTGAAAGGAGGGCGAGTGGTTTATGGGAAAGACTCGCTTCAAGATATTTGAATGTTTCTGCGATTCAGCGGGATAATAGACTTCAAGTACTCTCAGCCGATAATGGAAGGCTCATCAAAAGACTAGAGGATAAACATAGAAGGCATAAAAACATAACGACGGTCACATTTTGTCCAGATGGGAGGTTGCTCGCCTCAGCCGGTGATGACCGGGTGGTAAAGGTTCTAGATATAAAAAGGGATAGGGTTGTCCAAGAATCTTGGGAATCGGATGTTGTTAACTCCATAGCGTTCAGTCCGGATGGTAAATTCTTGGCATTGGGACACTCAAACGGGAGGATTGAGTTATGGGATGTGGAGTATGAAGAGTGGATTACATTTGAGGAAATACACCCAAGGAGTATCAACGCAATAAAATTCGGTCCCGACGGCAATCTTTTAGCGTCGGCCGGCGACGATATGACGATTAGGATTTGGGATGCAAAAACGGCAAAACTGTTGCACATTTTAACAGGACATAATCATCCTGTCAAATCAATAGCGTTTAGTCCAGATAATAGGTGGCTGGCGTCAGGAGATTTGGGTGGAATAATTAGACTGTGGGACACAAGAACCTGGAATTGCTTCCAGGTTCTCCAGGAAGGCGGCGGGCAAGTCGATTCAATTTCGGTCAGCCCCAATGGCAAGTTGTTGGCGGTTTCCGTTGGGGCAAAATATGTTTCATTATGGGACGTAGAAAAGGGCATTCGAACGAGGATATTCGACGAGAGTCCGTCTCTTGCGGTAGCGTTCAGCCCAGATGGCAAACACTTGGCTGCCGCAGGGCAGAAAATTATACTTTGGAGTATAGAAGGGAAAAGGTTGTGGGAGAGATACTACGCAACCTATGGGCAGGTCTGGGCTAATTCAACGGCCTTTAGTCCAGACGGAACATTGTTGGTAGTCGGCGGAGATTGGGACGATTGGGCTTGGGAATTAGACGGGACGCCATAAAAGGCGTCCCGTTTCTGCTTCACGCTAGGAAAGCAAACGATTTAAAAAGATAAAAAGGATTAAAAGAGCGAAGAGATAGAGATAGGGGCAGTAAGGGGAATTTCTCTTACTGCCCCTTTCTTTTTAGAAAAGAAAAATAAGCGCCACGCTTACCTGCGGCGTGGCGCTGATGAGCAGGAGATTTGACATTTGACGATTTGTATTTTATTATTTGAGCGTGAGGAACTATATGATGCGAGTCCAGAGCAGCGAAAATGAAAAGCGGTTGCTTGCGCATTTCGGCGCTGGAAAGAACCGCACTGCGCAATTCGATAAGCACGGTTCATTTGCCTGGTGGGAGAAAGATATCAAGGACAGAACGCGCGCGTTCTCGAGCCTTACGCTTCTGGCTGTGCGCGTTCCTGATGACATTGAATCATTCTATGTCGTTTCAGCACAGACGCAATTTTTAACAGTCGAAATAAGTTGGCGAGGCGAGCGCTACCGCTTCAGTGGACAACTGCCTGAGCAACTAATAAAACGCTTGGTTTTAGAAGAACAAAAATTTCGCGCTGAAAGAGGCGATATAGAGGCGGACAAATGGAATGGAGTGCCGCCGATTCTGAAAACATACCGAGAGACAGTCTTAATGCGCTTGATTGAAAAGCGGCTTCTAACAGGCTTCTCGAAAGTAATGAGCAAAGTATTAAAGGAGGCACAGGAAACTCCGAAACCAAGAAAAAAACGAGTGCAAAACGAAAAAGAAGACTTGACACGAGAAACTTGCGCCGCTTATATTTTTAGAAAGGGCGTTTTTAGACGGTGCCAGGCGAAGCCGTTAAAAGGAGAACGATTTTGCCTGCGACACATAGAACGGTTGTTAATAGAGAAGAAGACTCCTGAGGAGACGGGCGTGTTGGTAGATGAAGAGAAAGTGAAGCGCGAAGTCAGTGATGAACTTTTGAATTTCGTCACGCGCTTTCGCCATCTTAATGGCAAACCGTTCTCGCTCGCTGATTATCAGCATCTGCTTCCGTTATATCAGGACTTGTCTGATTCAATGGTGATAATGAAGGCAGCGCAGATGGGAATCACAGAGTGGGCGCTGAATCGGGCGCTTTGGTTCGCATATACGAAAAAAGAAAATGTCATTTATACTTTTCCATCGCGAATAGACGCGGGCGAGTTTGTACAGACAAGACTCGACCCCGCGCTTTCTCAATTTGAGGAAATTTTTAAGGCGACAAAAGAGGCCGATAGAAAGCGCTGGGTCGATAATCGCCGAATTAAACAAATCGGCGACAACTTTCTGTTCATTCGCGGAACGCGAGGCGAGAGCGAGGCTCTTTCTGTGCCTGCAGGTCTGCGGATTCACGATGAGATAGACAGAAGCATTATGCGAATCGTGAATCAGTATCGCTCACGATTAGAAGCGTCGCAAAACAAGGCGGAGATTTTTATTTCGAATCCAACATATTCGAAAACAGGTATTCATAAACTTTTTGAAGAGAGCGACCAACATCATTTCTTCTGGGATTGCGATTGCGGAGAAGTCACCTGCGTATGTTGCGGTTATCCACACATCATTATTGACCACGAGTTCAAATGTCCGAAATGCAAACGAGTGATTGATAGACGGCGCCTGACATTACGGGCGTTGAATCCGCAAGGCAAGCGCAGAGGCTATCATTTCTCACATCTCGTTGACCTGCGAAAGTCGGCGCGCGACATTGAAGAAGCGGCGGAGAATTATGAGGACATTCGTGATTTTTATAATTTCGTTCTTGGCTTGCCTTACGAAATGCAAACCGACAGGCTCACGCAAGAGGCAATCGAAGCTTGTATCGATGCGCGATATAGGCTTCTAACAAGAGCGCAAGGGACATATATGGGCATTGACCAAGGAATATATATCGTAATTCTCAGGCCGCTTGATGATGGCAGGCTTGCAGTCGTCTGGGTAGAGAAGAAGGATTCTCTGCGAGGTTGGGACGAGATAGCGACTTTATTCGACCAGTTCGGCGTTGTATCGGCAGTGGTTGACGGCGAGCCTGACAGATTGCCTGCATCTCGACTCGCACGAAAATTTCCACGAAGAGTCTGGCTTGCGTTCTATCACGCAGGCTTGCGAGACCAAGAGTTAAAATGGTTTGACCCCGTAGACATAGAGCAAGAAGAACCGCGCGTAATGCTGAATCGGACAATGAACTTCGACCGTCTATTTACGCAAATCCTCGACAGAGGTTTTGTTTTTCCGCCAGATTCAAAAATGGAAACTTTATTCGCGCACTTAAGAAATATGCGACGAGTAACTGAAGAAGTACGGGGCGGGTTGGCAATTCGGTACGCGCACTCGGGCGCTTCCGATTTCTCTCACGCACTGCTCTATGCAATGATTGCGGCAAAGCGCAGGCTCGCAAGCGGCACGCTGAAAATTGAACGGCTGATTGCGGGCGAAGAGAAAAATAAAATTCTAACAGAAGGAGAAAAAGATGCAGGAGTCACCTTCTACTCTGGGAGTTGAACGCAAGGGTTACGAAGGTAAAGCGCTTTATATTCGCACTGAAGTTGGCCTCTATGAGAGCCTTTATCAAGTCTATCCAGTATTGCGGGCGATGGTTGATAAAATCGCGCGCGTTGCTTCGCTTTTAGATTTCGAGATAATTCCTGCAAGGCACATTGAAGAAGAAGGCGCAACGCCTGATAAAACGCAAAGGCTTCTTCTTCAGAATTTTTTCCGAACGCCGAACGAGCAGGAATCTTTTACGCAACTAATGTTTTGGATGGTCGCTCGTTTAGTGTTATTGCACGAGTGTTTTTTGGAGGTCACTTATTCAGCGGACGGCTTGCCTGTTGATTTTTATTCGCTTGCAGGAACTATTCAGGTTTTACAGGACGAACACGGGAATTTGCTCTCGCCTGCGTATCGACAGTTCTTGGGCGGGCGCACCGCAGATTTTGAATCGTATGAAGTTATCCGTTTCGTCCAGCCCGATGCTCTGGACTCTTCTGTACCGTCATCGGTCATTGATTCTCTGGGCAGAACGATTGCGATTGATTCGCGAAAAATTGATTGGCTTCTCGAGCTTGTAAAACAAGGCGGATATGGCAGGAAGAGGCTGGTTTGGATTCTAAAAGGCGGAACGGGCGACGAGAAAGTCTACGAGCGAAATAAAGAAGAAATCAAATCTGAATATGGCGGGTTGAAGTCGGCTTCTGCTGACCCTGTTGTAATCGAGGGAGAAGTGACGGTTGCGCCTTATGGGGAGACGATTTCTGAAGCCGATTACAATGCAGGCCGTAAATCGCATAGAGAAGAAATAGGCGGAGTGATGGGCGTGCCATTGCCGAAACTCGGAGACTTCGAGGCGATGGGCAAAGCAACGATGGATGAAATCAATAAAGAATTTTTAGAGGAGACAATACAACCTGTCTTGCGCCTGATCGAAAACGGTTTCAATCATTTTATAGAGCGACAATGGGGAATCAAAGATTGGCAATTCAGATTCGAGTTTTTTAAACCACACGAATATCGAGATGTTGCGCGCGCGGTTCAGGTAATGGGAAAGATGGGCTGGATTTCGCAGAATGAGGCGCGGAGATGGTTTCGCTTGCCTGCGAGACCAAACGGAGACAAGCTGATTCTGATTCACGACCGCTTTGGCGTAATATCGCTTGCGAACATTGAGAAGGAGAGCGAGCGGATAAATGCGATGGTCGGACGCTCGATTGCAGGAGCAAAGTTGCCGATTGAAGAAGAAGAGTTAGAGCAGAAGAAAGCTGCGCCGACATCGAAGATAGAAAAGGAATTCTATAAAAACCTCCGCTCGATGTTAGACAAAGCGGAAGAGGAGCTGCAAGAATTCCTGGCGCAGAAGTGGGAAGAACAATTGACAGGAACAAAGCTTCAGGAATTGCCGCCTGAGGACTTTATTGATGAAACGATAGAACATTTACATCTGCCGAACTTTTCAAAAGAACTTTTCGAAGCGATGAAGAGAGCGATGCAGTTAGGCCGCGAGAGAGAAACCGATTTGTTGAAATTGAAGGCGGTCTTTAAGCGCCTGCCGAAAGAAGCAATAGAAGCGCTGAAAGAACGAGCGTTTGAGCTGGCAGAATCAACACTGCGCGATATTATAAACGGCGAGCCAGAAAGCGGGCGCTTGGGAATAAAGAAACTTTTATTGAAAGGTTTAGAAGAAGGCTGGACAGCTTCAGAAGTTCAAAAACGAGTCGGTAAATTCTTTGATGCAGTTAAAGATTGGAAGGCGGCGCGAATTGTTAGAACGGAAATTCCGAAAGCGTATGAAAAAGGAAAAATCGACGTCTCCAAAGACGCAGGCGTGACAAAAGCGACCATATCGCTCGGATGGAACCCCTGCGAGGTTTGTCGAGAGTTCTACGAGTCGATACCAGAAGACGGTTTGCCGATTGCGGAAGTTGAAGAATTTTTCCGCAACCATCATCCGAATGTCGACTGCACTTTCGTGCCGATATATGAGGGCGAGCGAGTAGAAGGTTAGGAGTTAGTCGAATGAACGGAGAAGAAAAAATAACGAAGACAATTGAAGAAGATTCTAAAAACGAGCGGCCATTAGAAATAAAATTCTTGGGCACGCGCGGACTTGTAGAAGAATCATCGCCATCTCATTTTCATCATACTTCGTTGTTAATATCTGACGGAGAACAAAAGGTTCTGCTCGATTGCGGTGAAACTTTTGTGGGCAAGGAATTACCTGAAATAGACGCCATCTGGATTTCGCACGGGCATCCTGACCACATTGGTGGGCTTGCAGGTCGAGAAATTTCAGTGCCGATTTTCTGCACAAAAGAAACGAAAGAATTTTTGCCGAAAGATTTACAGGCGTCAGATGTTAGAGTTGTTCCTGAGAAAGGCACATTCGATTTATTGAAATGGAAAGCGCAGACTTTCCCTGTTGCGCATTCAATCAAAGCGCCGACAACAGGACTCATCCTCTATATCGACGAAATGCGAATTGCATTTCCGTCTGATATCTTATTCATTCCGCAACGAGAAAAAATCCTTGACGGCGTTGACATTTTTATCGCTGACGGTTCGACACTTGAGAAAAGTATTGCGCGAAAGGACAAGGAAACAGGCGAACTGTTCGGACACGCCGCTTTGCGTCATCAATTGGGATGGTGTGAGGAATTAGGGATTCCAAAAGTATATGTAATTCATTTTGGAAAGGAAGCGATAGAAAAGGGCGACGATGAGCTGGAAGAGTGGCTGAGTGAAACAGCAGAAGAAGTAGCGCCGTCAGTTGAGGCGGAGATTGCGTGGGATGAGAAGGAAGTCAAAATTGAAGAAGATGAGCTTGCAGAAATGACAGAAATAGAATCGTCAGAAACGCAATTGGTGAAAGTGCCGTCTCTGTCGCGCTTCCCTGCGCCATTCAGAGTTTTTGGTTCAATCGGAGCACATCTTCCTCAGTTGATTTTGTTTGTGCCGAAGCATAAAAACCGAATCGAGGGTTGCGCGGGCGGTGGCGAGTTCATTTGGCGGTTACCGCCGCCAGAAGGTAGGGAAATTATTAACGATAAAAACCCGATCGTTGCTTGGCTGCACAGAAAAATCAAAAACCTGACGGACGATGAAATCAAAGCTCTGCGACGGCGGAAATGGATAAAGGACGAAAATCATTTTAATAAACTCCAGCAAGACTTGAAAAATAACAAGCTCTCAGGACTCGACTTACTCTACGCTTGGATATATCTGACGAAATGCACTCCTCATAGAGACAAGGGAATTCCGAATCGCTTTTTTCACAGCAAAAGGGGGGAGGAAAGGATTTGGACTCCTTTTGAAAAATGGCGGGAGCGTTATCGAAATGTCGAAATAATGGAAGAGGATATTCTTACGCAATTGAGCAAATGGGGCGAAGACACCTTTATTTTTCTCGACCCTAGCTATCTTGGTTACGATAAGTATTATGCTGAGGGTTCGGTGATGCAGGTAGAGGACTTGAAAAAGGCTTTTGGAATAATGGAGAAGGCAAGAGCAAAAATTATGCTGATTGGTTATAAGCTTTTTCCTATTGCGTCAGAATTCAAACTCTATAAAACGCGAATAAAAAAGCACGTAGGATATTCTGATTGGGGCGGAGAGCACGTCAGACCTTGGCGCTATCTCGATATAGTGACCAACTACAATTTCCGCGCGAAGAATTTCGAGCGTTATGAAATAGATGAGAACTTATTTGAGGTTGATGAGATTCTGAATTTTGCAGACGAACCTCTTATTAAAAAATTAAAAGACTATGACCCGTCAATTCTATCAGACGCGGTTTTAAGTGATGATTGGCGAATCGTGACCGCGTGGTGGTCAACGTTAAAAGAAGGCAAACCGTTCAAATACACAGAAGACGAAGTGTTTGATGTTGCGCGCAAAATCTTAAACGAGATTTTGAAGCGAGAGAAAATCACCTTGCATTTTGAAGATATGACGAACGCCGCAAAAGACCTGACACTCAAAATTCTCGAAAGCGAAGTGAAACAAGGGCTTTATCTCGTTCCGCCACACGGCGAGATGATACGAGAAGGAAAGAAGACGGCGATAATAAAAAGCAAGCCTTTTGGAGTGAAAGGTTTTTATCTGCTCTGCGAAGGTGACCGCGTTCTCGGTTACATTCGTTTGAAAGACCGATATGACGGCAATCCGTATCCGAAGCGTATCTCACTTGACGAATTCAGAAAACTGCGCAACGAGCATCAGATATCTGATGAAGAGCGCAAGGCTTGGTGGGGTGATACTGGCTGGCTTTATTATTATCCGATACGAGAATTCATACCACTGCCTGAACCGAAGCGTTATAAATTCAAAAAAGGCGTGCAGACTTTTATTAGAGAAGTTGAATTCCTTTCTGCGGTTAATTCATTTGATATTTCGTCAATCAATCCTGAATTCCTCGCGGGGCTGACGGTGAATGAAATTATTCACATCCACGCAGAACTGCACCGCGCATATTGGAAAATAAAAGGCAAAGGCGCTATCGAGCCAATCGTAAACGCTCACGCGTTCCTGGTTGATGAAATGAGACGGCGCTCGATGGATGTAAGGGCGCTTGACGAACTCGACAGGCTTTCTGAAAGATTCGAGACGCCGCTTGCGAAAGAAGAAGGAAACATCATTTATCTGAACGATGTGTTAAAGTATTTTCAAAAGCAAGTCATCCTATCTGACCCTGATGTGATACTTGTCGGCTCGCTTGCTATCAACGGCCGAGGACACGATATTGACCTGTTGCTGAGAGGGCGCCCAGACCGGGTTCGAGAATTTAGGCTCGTTCAAATGTTTCCGCCTGAATTGAGAAATAAGGTTCATTTCATTTACGATGACGAAGGTGCCTTCACAAATTACATCCCGATATATCGCAGAATGATGATTGCATATCCGTCTTATCAGATACAACCGATGCAGAAGGAAGAACTGCCTGATGAGGCGGAATTTAAGATTAAGCTGATGAAACCTTTTACACCCTTGAAAACGGCGACGGGTTATCATATTTCTGAGTTCTTTTCACGAGAACCGCTGTGGACACTCTGGGCGCAGCCACATATTGAGATGAGCGGTTCGGTTTTAGTTGAACCTAAATATGACGGAATTCGATTTGTGATTCACAAAGATGGGAACGATGTCGCGATTTTCACAGAAGACGCCAAACGAGACCGCGCGAAAATCTTTCCTGAAATTGTAGAAGAAGTCAGAGCATTGCCGGTGAAACAAACGATTCTCGATTGCGAGTTTGTGTGGTGGAAAGAAGGAGCGCCTATTACTCGGCAAAAAATGATGCACTTTGTCGTGGGCAAAGAGCCATTGCGCGGTGAAGATATTCACGTAAATGTTTTTGGAATTTTATGGAACGATGACGGTAGTCTGCAGATGAAAACAGAAATCGAGCGCAAGCGAGCGCTCGAAAAGATCCTGCCTAAACCGTTGAAGTTTCTAAAGCCGACCGTATATCAGGTTGTGAAAAACAGAAAAGATTTTGACGAGGCAATAAGTTGGGCAGAAGGATTCATTGGTTCAGAAGGTGCGATGTTGAAAGACCCGCAAGCCTTTTATATTAAAGAACGCACCGCTGATTGGGCAAAATTAAAAAGCGTACGCGAGATAAAAGTTCAAATCATCGGCAGGCGAAAAATCCCTGCGGCACGACCAGCAGGCGAGAAATGGACTCGTCAAGAGGCGTTGAAGAATCTGCCGATGTTAATGAAGAAATCCGACACTTTCGTTTTTCGAGTCGCGTTCCTGGGAGAAAAGAAGGAACTCATTCCGTTTGAAGCGCGCAAAAAACTCACACCAAAAGATTTGCGCATAGATTGGGACGAAGAGAGACAGGAGTGGATTGGGACTGAGGACCCGCAGGTTTGGGAAATGGGGTTAGGATTTGAAAACCGAAAACTCGGCGAGTATGCATATGCAAATACTTACGCCTCAGCAATCCTGCCATATCCGAAGATTGGCGACATCTTAACCGTTGCGCCGATTGCGATTGAAAGGTGGCTCGGCGATGATGATAAAGAACATTACTCTTGGATGTTTCCAATTGTGAGAGACCTTGACCTGGCGAGAACGAAACCCGACGATAAAGCGTTTGTGGATTCAATCGTTGCACTGACCGCCGCAAAATTCAAAGCGAAAGAAGCAAAAACGAAAGCTGAACTTTCTTTTGAAGAATGGGCAACATCGCCGAGAGCGGAGTTGCTGATGGACGCATTACAGAGCGCAGAAGAGTTGGTTGACCTAAAAATCCTCAAAATGCCCGAATTGTCTGCAGAGCAGAAATCTTACATTGAAAGATGGGGCACAAAACTTTCGCTTGACGATTTGCACGGCGCTAATCTTCTAAATCTCCCAAAAAACTTTTATGTCATCGTGGAGCATTTCCGCGGTAAAAGCGTTCACAAGGACTTCCGAGTTAAAATGAATGAGCATCTCGAAGGTTTCACAATTACAGACCAACGGTTAGGATTTCTCAAAGAGGATGTGGATTCGTTCGAGCAGGCGAAATCTTATGTCGAGCAAAGGGATTCGGGCAGGCTATATCCTGAGGCGCCGCCTGCCAAACACGTGTTTGCGATACCAAAAGCAAAACAGCCGCTCGTCTGGTTAAGAGTCGTTAAAGATATATTTCCGCCAGGAAGTGTGGGGGCGACTCGATTTGAAGAAGGCGTTTTTTATGCGAGAGACTGGGGTGTTCTCTGGCAAGGAGTTCAAAAGCCGTATTTTAAAGAGTTCTTTTTAAGAGGGAAAAATTTCAGCGGAACTCTTGTTTTCAGACTTTTGACGGCAAGACCTGAATGGGAGAAAGTGCCAGAAGAAGGTTTGCACTGGGAAGCGTTCTTTACTCGTCAGGATTCTCCGCCATATTTATTATCACGGCGAGGCAGAGAACGCGCCGATTACATACCGCCAGAAGGTGTAAGCGGTATTCCGCCAGAGTTCGAGAACTATATCGAGAACAAATACCCTGACCTCGTCTGGTGGAACGGAAAAGAAGAATCGAGAAAAAAGATCTTGACAAAAATGAATCGCGTATTTAATTTGTTAATAGACGATGGGATTTTGAAATCGCCGAAAGTTGAGGAGAAGATGTCGGAAGAGAAAATAAAATTCGCATTAAAGCGAATTTGGTGGCGAGGACAAATTGTAATTCGCGCATTGCCTGAGGAGCGATTTTATTTGCTTCTCGACAGAGGTAAACCTGCGCTTGATGTGTTTCAGCTTGAGGCGAATCCGTTCTTTGCGGATATGATACCATCAGAACGAGAAGAATGGACAGATGCGCCGCCTGACGGAAAGACTACAGGCGATTGGTTAGAATTCGAAGGAATTCTGAAACCTAAACATAGACTAAATCCAAATAAGAAACTCAATGCGAATGTGCAAACGATTGATTCGGGCGAAGTGTTGATAATAGAGGAAACCGAGTATTTTCTGCACCTGGACTTTGCGGGCAAGAAATTCAAAGGCAGACGGGCGCTTAAACGCGAAGCGCCAGATTCTCCAATCTGGGTCTTCGAAAAATCGAAGTGGGCGAGCAATTAGGAGATAAGGCCAATGACAGAATTAAAAACACCGTTCGTTGTTAAAGATAGGTTGATTCTTAAGGCGGGAAAATGGAATGGGAAAATATATCCTAAAGAGGAAGTTATAAAGTTCGGTCTGTGGCTCCAACGAATCGAAAAAGAGAGAAATGTCGAAGGAGAATTCCGAAATGCACTTTCGATTTTTGAAGGCGCAGACCACGACCACGCCGATTCGTCTGGGACTTGGGTCGGCGAAGCAAAGAACGTGCGGATAGACAGCGAGGCGGGCGAAGTGCATGCAGATCTTTATTTTGTGGATGAGGACTGCGCAAGGAAGATTCAGTATCAACTGGAGAACCCTCCGACGAAGTTTGCCATCTCGCCGCACCTTTCCGTTATCGAGAAAGACGGCATTTGCACAGACATTAAGTCGAAATCAATCGGACTTGTTCTCAATCCTGCGCAAGGTGAAGAAGCGTATTTGTCAGCGGGCGCAGAAATAAACGACTTGTCCAAAAGAGAAGAGGCAGTCTTATTTTCATTAGGTGATATTGATTTGGAGGTAGAAGAAATGGAGAAGGCAGAAGTTGAGAAACTCATCGAAGAGAAGGTGAGAGGGTTGCAGGATTCTGTGAGTTCTGAGATTGCGGGCTTAAAAGCCAGCATTTCAGAATTGTCGGAGTCTCTGAAAAAGAAAAAAGCGGAAGAGGAAGAAGACGAGGAGTCGAAAGAGAAACTGCAGAAGGCGGAGAAGAAAGACGACGTGAAAGAAACGCAAGAGAAAGAGAACGAAGAAGAATATCCTTACAAAGAAGGATATCAATATCCGTATAAGCCGCATTACGGCTACCCCGCAATTATCATCATCGGGTGCAAGGAAAAATACGGATACGGCAAAACTCCGCCGCTTTCAATTGCGCGAAATTTCGCCGTCAAGAATCTTGATGGGAAATCGCTGAAACGAATCGGCGAGGATATTCTCGATGCTGTAAAACCTCTAATGGAAGCGGTCGAAAAGAACGAGGCGCTATCACTCGAGAATTTTGGCAAGGTCTTGTCCGCACTCGACGAAACGCTTGCAGGAGTTCCGTTTACCATTGACGAAGCGGCGGTTGAGGAATTAACGAAAAAACTCGCGAGCGAGGAAGAGATGTTAGAAAAGCGAATAGCGCAAGAGGTTGAGAAACGAGCAGAGGAAATGCTGAGTGCAGCGGTTCCAGGACGCAAGGGACTCGTATTGCAGACAAGGGCGGAAAATGTAGAAGATAAACCGCAAAGTATAAATGACATTCGTTTAGGCTTGCGGAAAGCCATCCAATCGCATTTTGGTGTGAATGAAAAGTAGAAAATTTATGGTTTTAGGAGGGTTTTAAGATGGCTACGAAAACGGTAGACAGTGTTAGAAAAGAATTGAAGCTGGCTCTTGACCAATCGACAGGTGGAGCGCTTTCGCCAGAATCTCTGGAGAAACATATTGTTGATATTATCCAGAGATTGATTCCTGTGCTTGACCAAATCAAAATCGTCGAAGCAACGGGTGCGGTTCATCAGTTCAATCGGCGCACAATTCTGCCGCTTGGTCGGTTTGAAGGCGAAGGCGCTGACTCTGCGTCGCAAGAGTCAACAACAGTGCGGGCGCAGGTTGCATTAAAGATAATGCGACTCGTGGGTGGGGTCTACGGATTCACGGATGCGGCAAGCCGCGCATTTATCGACGCATACGAGGCTGAATTGTTTGCGACCGCAAGAGGGCTCGGTATGATGATGGAGACAGCAATTCATTTTGGAAACGCCTCGGCCGACCAGTATCAGTTTGACGGATTCGACAAACTTATTGCGAATCGGTTTGACATCGGCGCGAATGGCACGCTTGCGCATCTCGACGCGATGCTTGACGTCATTACACGGAATGGCGGGCGCAAGCATCAACTACTAATTGAATTATCGCCCGAACTGTTGTCGCATTTCTCGCGCCTTGACCCGGTAATTCGCAAAACGGTGACCGAGGCGCCGTATGCTGGCGGTGTTCGTATGGCGTCTTATAGACAGGCAATAATGGTTGAGGCTTCTGGCACGAGACCGATAACCTCAATGGGCGCGATTGTGATTGCAGACGGCGGAGTGCCCGGTAGTTTGACTCCTGGCAGTACTTACCGGTATCGAGTTTCAGTCGTAACAGTAGACGGCGAGCAGTGGGCGTCTGATATGGTATCACGAGAAGCGCCTGAAGATCCCAATTCATCTCTAAAGCTGAGTTGGAGCGCCTTCCCGAATGCAATCTCATACAAAATATTCAGGGACAATGGCGACGGCGAGACGCTTACGCACTTGACAACGATTGCCGCCATCACTTATAACGCAAAGGGCACGCCGATTGGTACTGTTACCAGTTGGACAGACACCGGCGCAATCGCGTATTCGTCGACCAACGACCGTCCTATGCTTGCAGCGGACAAAGACGAAATGATGTTCTGCATCGACCTTGATCAGGACGATGGTTGCGAGATTGCAGCTCTAAGGTCAACTTCAGGACAGAAATTGAGCTCTCTTGTGACCTATGAAGAGTTAGCAAAGACGAAGGACGCCCGTGAATTTATGTTGAAGACCTATCTTGCACTGGCAGTTAAGAATCCAAACTTGCACGCAGTATCAAGGCGAGTTCGCATTGAGTAATGGAGGTAGCGATAATGGCTGAGAATTTCGTCCGACTGAAATGCCTTGTCGCAGAAGACGGTTCGATAGCCGTTGGAGGCAAGGAGTGGAAAATTCGAGGAGGCCATTTGGAGATTCCTGAGGCACTTGCGAAAGGATTGGTGGCGGGTGGTCTCTGCGAATATGCGCCTCTGCCAAAGGATGAAGATGCAAGGGCGGATGAAAGTCCGCCCTTGCCTTCGCGCGTAACAGAGGATTTGAAAAAGCCGACAAAGAAAAGATAATAACGAGGGTTCTCGATGTGGGTTTCACTTGGGGAGCTCACCGCCTTCTTCTCTCGCCTCAATTTTTCTCTTGCGGGTTGGGACGATGAGGCGTTGACCGCAGAGCTTCTTCTCGCGGAAGCTGCAATCAAGGAACGCACGAATCGAGAATATGACGCAAAGGAATGGTTTGAATCATATGACGGAAATGGTCGAGATGTTTTGGTGCTTGACCATTTCCCGTTGATATCGCTGATTCAACTTTCAATCAGCGGTCAGACAATAAATGGCGGCATAACCCTCGATGAAAATCGCGGGATGATCTTTCTCACTGGCGGCGCAGTGTTTCCGTTAGGACGCCGAAACATTCAAGTAAGGTATCGAGCAGGATTTTTAACGATTCCTGAGAGAATTAAACGAGCCTGTTTGCTCCTTGCGGCAATTTCGATAATTCTGGGCAGTCCTGATGATTCAGATTCGGCAGGTATTCGCTCGTTTAGGGTTCTGTCGTATGCGGTTACATACGAGGGAATATATGCTCGCCATATTTCTGAATGGCGGAATATGATTGAAGAGACCATTGAGTATTATAGGAGAAATCTAATTTGACGATACCGCCGATAATTCCTGCGGCGTTACCTAACAGAGCGAAAGTTGAACGCTTAGATTCTGCGGGCGTTTGGCAGACTATTTATAACTCAGTGCCTTGTCATATTGGACAATCACATATCGCTATGCCAGGCGAAGAAGGTTTTGTGAGTGGGGAGACGCAAAGGTGGAAAATGGTCATCCCATATTTTGTATCCGCAGGCGTTCCGTATAAAATACTGGCCGAAGACAGAATTACAGTGAATGAAAAACGATTCACGGTAATTGGCGCCGTCGACGCTGAGATGTTACAGCATCATTGGGAAATTGAATTGGAAGCATATCGGGAGGCGGTTGTGTGAGGGCGTTCGAAATAAAAATTGATGAAACGTCGAGAATAAGACTGCACAGAATTTTCAGAGAGCTTGAGCGTGCGGGTGCAGATATGTCGAAACCTGCGAAGGAGGCCTCGATTTCGATGTTGAGGTCTGTTATGAAGAACTTTGAGGAAGAGGGCAGACCGCAAAAGTGGGCAGGCTGGACAGAAAAATATCGAAAGTGGCGTCAACGGATAGGTAAGCCAAGAGGAATTCTGTTCCTTGCGGCGAGTCCGAAGCCAAAACGGCGCGCACGGCGCACGAGAGTTTATTCGGGCGAATTGAAGCGCTCGATTACGCCTATCGGTGAGAGGCGAGGCAACGACATAATTTTGCTTGCAACATCGAAGATTCCGTATGCGGCAACTCACCAATTCGGCAGGCGCTCGCAAAACATCCCTGCGCGACCATATTTGATGTTTCAGGATGAAGATGTGCCGCAAATCGTTTCTATATTTCAGAGGCATTTGGATTCAGCGATGAAATCGGGAGGCGCTCGATGATAAAGGATTTCGAGGATGTCTGTGATAAAATAAAAGACACATTGCAGATTGAATTGCCTGCACTATTGAATGCTATCAATTCAGAAAAAGGCGTTACGGCGCCGACCGACCCCTTGTATTTGCATAATCCTGTGAGGTATTATTTAGGCGGGAAGTCGGTTGACTTGCAATTACAAGAGGCGAAGCCTGTATGCGTGATTGCACCATTACCGACTGTGATGGAAGCGACAGATATTCAGCGCGGTTTTGCGCACGAGTTCGAAAGTTTAGAAGTGCGTATAAACGCAAGAGGTAATACGGAAGAAACTGTGTTCCGTTTATTGATGAGATATGGTCGAGCAGTGAAGGATGTATTAAGACGGAACTTTCATTCAGGTTTCTTTCAGGAATACGAAATTGTGAAGTCCGCAGAAATACAGCGAGCGGATTGGGATATAGGGAAGGTCGGAGACGTTTTTGCGGGCGTTTATGCGGTGACCATAAGAGTTCAACTGGTTCAGATATAGGAGGGTAATTCGATGGCTGATTTGAACGATGTCTTGCAACTAACCGATTCAATCGGAGAGGCGTTCCATCATCTTGTCAAACAATACAAGCAGGGCACTGCTGTTCCTGCGCCGTCTTATTCAGACAGACTGAGCGCTTTTCGACAGTATGTTGATTCTCAAATCACTGACTTAGAGAAGAAGGCGGCGCTTCTTAAAGCAATCAACTCGGCATTTGCGGAGTCGGATTATCAACGAGGCGCAGCTCGTCAGTTAGAATCTCTTCTGCAAAAACTTTTTACTGTTTACGGAATCGTATCTATCCTCGAGACGGGCAACGAGTATGTCTATCCTGAGTTTGCTGAGCTTTGTCGTTTTAACTTTTTCGCATTTCCGCCTGCGAGAACTTTTGCGCCTGCTGATAAGATATTCGGGCTGTCTACAGGCTATGCGGCGATGGGCGCAGGGGAAATCAAAGACGGCGGCGGGTTGTGGCTGGAGTTTACCGACGGAGCGGCAATTGACATTGCAAAATACCGTGGCGGAAAACTTGGTTTGATTTCTGATGTAAAAGGTGTGAATGACTTGAACATTAAAGTCTGGGTGAAGAAATGGGACGGCACGATTGACAAAGTGCCAATGACGATACCAGCAGAGACGACAGGGTTCATTGGTTTTTTGAGTGATACGATTCTCTACAATGATGTCACGAACATTGAATACATATCGGGAGGCTCGGTCGGTGACAAGATGCACATTGCGTCATATCGCTGGAGAGGTTCTCCAAGTTAAAAGGAGTAAATAAAACCTAATTTAAGGAGATGGGATATGAGTCGAGAGAACATTCTGGTAGGTGCGGCGGAAGTTTTTGTCGATGGCGTAAATGTCGGCTGGACAGAAGGCGGGGTTGAGGTAGAAAAGTCGTTCGATGTTTATGAAAAAGAAGTCGACCAGAAACACGATGCGGTCGATTTAGTTGCGACAAAGACGACGCTGACCGTAAAAACTCAACTCGCAGAAGCAACGCTTGAGAATCTGAAACGTGCGTGGAACGAGATGTCAACGATTACTGATGACCCCACGAAGCGCACTCTGGGAATTGGAATCCAGGAGACATTTCCTGAGCACACACTTGAGTTCAGAGGGAAGGCGCCGACGGGCAATCAAAGGGTTTATAAAGTTTGGCGCGCCTTCCAGGTCGGCGCTTCTGCGCACGGTTTGAGGAAAGCTGATAAGGTCGTCTTTCCCGTTGAATTCAGATGCCTGCCTGACCTTGACAAACCTGAAACGGAACAATACGGGCAGGTCATTGACTATAAGTAAGGTGGCGAGATTATGAACGAGATGGACATTCTATCGCCGCAGCCGAGAAAGGTTCATATTGGCGGAAAAGAAGTTCTATTAAAACCTTTGACGAATCGCGGATTCAGAGATTTAATAAGCGAGGTATTTTCACTTTTAGAACGCTTCGCCGCAGTGCATCCTGAAACAGATGTGACAAAGTTTGACGCCAAACTCTTAACGCTACTCCTGAAAGATTTTGCGAACGACTTAAATAAAATCGCTTCGCTCCTCTTGGAAAACAAATTCACGCCAGAAGAAATTGATGAACAGATGACTCTTGCGGAATGGCTTGATTTCGCGGAGGCAGTTTGGGAAGTGAATGCGCTCGATGAGGTGATTCGTCGTTTTTTCGGACTCCGAAAACGAATCTCGGAGAGCATCGGGTCGAATGGTCAGCAATTGCAGAAATCTTTCTTGCAGAATACGGAGTTCGCCCGAAGGAGCTTATAGATGAAATGACGCCGTTACAAGTAGTCATTTTAATGGAGAAAAGAGCGGAGCGTTTTCAAATAATGTTTGGTGAAGGCTCGGCGAAAAGCGAGCCTTCATTTTTTAATGAACCAAAAGACGAAAGCGCGAAGGAAAAGTTCTTTGCACAGATGGGAATCGGTTATAAGACAGAGTCGAAGGAGAAATTGAAATGAGAGCAGCTGAGCTTCTGCTCGTACTGGAGACAAATACCGCAGGACTCATAAGCGGGTTACAGCAGGCGCGCAGTGTATTGGGAGGATTCTTGGGTGCGATAGACAAAGGCGCAGCGTTTTTGGGCAAATTCTGGCTTGCGGCTGAAGGCGCAAAGATGGCCGTGGATGCGATTGAGCGCGCTACAAGAGTCGCTACGGATTTTGAGACAGCGCTTGCGAAGGTGAGTCTGCAACTTGATGCAAGCGCGCGGATGAATCTTCCTGTGTATCGTGAAGAACTTTTGAAAATGTCAACGCAATTCGGATATTCTGCGTCAGACCTTGCGAGCGCGCTTGCGGAAATCCTGGACGCTGGCATATCAGCAAGCAAATCTTTAAGCGTTTTGGAGGTAGCGTCAAAGCTTGCGCGGGCAGGTTTCACAGATTTGAAAACAACGACCGATGTTCTTTTGCAGGTATTGAACGCTTACGGTTTGGGCGCAGAAAGCGCGCAGAGAGTCTCTGATGTTTTATTTAAGACAGCGCTGATAGGCAGGACTTCAATTGAGGAGCTTGCGCCTGCGTTTTCAAAGGTTGCTGCGCTTGCGGCGGCTGCGGGAATTCCGCTTGAAGAAGTTGCGGCGGCGTTTGCAGTCTTGACTTCGCAGGGTGTTTCGACTGCTGACGCTACAAACGGACTGACGATAGCGATAGATGCAATCATCTCGCCGTCGATGCAAGCGGCTGAGGCGGCAGAAAAATTAGGAATCGGAATGAGCGCAGCGGAATTAAAAGCGAAAGGGCTTGCAGGCTTTATAGAACGCTTGGCGGCGTCAGATGCTGGTATCGACGCAATTGCGCAACTCTTTCCATCTGCAAGAGGAATACGAGCGATCGAAACTTTGAAGTCGGCCGCACTGGATTTCGGCAAAACGGTGCAAGAGATGTATGCGGCAGCAGGCGCAACGCAAGAGGCATTTGGTATCGCAACTGACACGACGGCGTTTAAGTGGGAACAATTCCGACAGACAATGCAGCGTTTTTTGATTGATATCATAACGCCGCTCTTGCCGCTTCTGACGACACTGATGGAAGTCTTAAAACCGATTGCTGAGATATTAGGTTTGATTTTGGGAACGATAATAAAGATTGTTGCGCAACCGATAATTTGGATCTTAAAAGGAATCGTCGCTCTTCAAACTGCAATCAAAGAGGCGATATTCGGGCGAGAGCGAGCCACAGAGGCTATCAAAGAAGAAACCGAAGCGATGAAAGGGCAGGAGAAGGTTGTGCGACAAGTGACTCAGGCGACACAACAGCAAACGGTTGAAGTCGGAAAACTTTTGAAGGAATTAGAACTAAAGCGCCGAGAAGGAACGATAAGCGCAGAAGAAGAACTTGCGCAATTGCAGAAAGTCCGAGATGAAGCAAGGCTTACAAGTCAGGAAAAAATTGAACTCTTAAACCAGATAGAGAAGGTTTCAGCGGAAGTCTTGGATTCTGAATTACGGAATATTGAATATCAGCGTCACTTAGAACAGATGACGGCCGAAGAAGAATTAGCGGCGCTTCAAAAAATTCTTGAAACCCATACTTTGACGACAGAGAAGCGAATGGACTTAGAAAAGCGGGTCTTTGACCTTCAGAAACGAATTCGAGACGACCGTGTGAAAGAGATGATAGCGATTGCAGACTGGGAAGTGGCAATGGGCAAACGAACCGCAGAAGAGCGTATTGCGTTATTAAAACGAATTCTGGATACAGAAGTTCTAACTGCGGAAAAGAGGCGTGAGCTAATTCTCAAAATTCACGAAGAAGAAAAACGGATTGAAGAAGAACAAAAGCGCAGACAAGAGGAGCGGTTGAGGGACCTTGAGGAATCAGCTCGGCATGATTTGAGTATGGGCAGGTTGACGCAGAGTGTCTATCTCGAAAGATTAAAAGAAATGGCAATGGCGGCGGGCGATGATGAAAAAGCAAAGCGGCGAATTCTCGAAGAAATATATAGAGTTGAAAAAGCGATGATAGAAGAACGGGTGCGGTCTGCGATTGCGGCAGCAGACGCTTTAGTTGAAGACGAGGGTCTGAAGGCGAGATTGCGTATTGACATTTTGAAGGAAGTTGCGAAACAATATCGAAAAGGAACTACGGAGCGAATCCAGTTAGAAGAAGAAATACTAAAAGAAGAAACGGCGTTGATGCGGAGAGAACGAGACGAGCGGCGGAGATGGTTAGAAGAGACCGAAGGTGAGCGGCTGAAACGAGTTAAGGAAAACCTTGAGCGTTTGCGCGAACTTTCAAAACAGAACTGGGACTGGGAAGCGGATGGAGCAGAGCGCTTGGCAAAAATCAAAATGGGGCTTGATAAGACGGCGATGGTAGCGCACGAGGAAGCGGTGCGCGAATTCAGAAAAAGATTTCTGTCAGAAGAACGACTGCGGCATTCCGCTGACATTGCAGGAGCGATTGAGTTCGCAAAGAAGATGGAAGAGACGGAAGGATTATCGCCTGCGGCGAAGGCTGAATGGGCAAAGGCACGAGAGGCGTTAATGGAGCAATATAAAGAAATTCGCAAGCGAGAATTAGGCTGGTCAGAAAAGGCGTCGAAAGAAGAGCAGGAACGAGCGCAACAGGCGGCAGAAGAAGATGCAAAGCGGATAAGCGGAGCGTGGACAAAGAGCGCTGATGAACAACGCAAGGCAGCAGAAGAGGCGCATAAAGAAGTTATCTCTGGGCTTGAAGACTTGCGAGAGAAGTCGAAGGAAATAGCACGCGCATTTGGTCAAGCGTGGGTCGACGCTTTTGAAACAGTGCGAGCAGGATTGCGAGGCTTAATTGACGAAGCGTCAACTGCGCTTGAAATATTACGGCGGATAACGGGCGGGCGAATAGGCGGACTTCCTGCGCCGATAATGCGCGGTCGAGAAGCGTTGCAGAGAGTTGGAGCGGCAGGTGCGAATGTTTTTATTGATGAAGTCAAGATTGGATGGATAGGCGGATACACATCCGCGAGGCAAGCGGCAAGTGAAATCGCGCGGATACTTGCAGACGAAATGCAAGAGCGGTCTTGGTATTATGGCGCGCCATAAGGATGTGAAAAAATGATACCGAAAGAGGTAACTGGAAATCCAGTCGGCAAGCCGCCGAAGCCGATTCCGAATCCGGGCGGGAAAAAGAAACTCGATTGCTTTAAGGCGCCTCATTCAAAACTTTACTGTGAAATGCTTATAAAAGATGTCGAAGCATATTGCGCTGACTGGGGAATACCTGTTCGAGATTTTATGCGTGAAGGTGTATTTGAAATCAATTATAAAATGGCAACGGTTTTTGGTGGGATAAATCCGCCGCCGAGTTTGCCGCCAAAATTCCGAACTGAGCCTGTTGAAGCGACAGAGAAAATTATTAAGTCTGACAAAAAATTAAAAGGTAATAAACTCGGGACAGAGGCGGTTACTGCGAATCCGAAAGAAGAATTGCTGAAACGCAAAATACGGAAAGAAATTGAAGGCGAGAAAGTAGGCGATGCGGTTAAAAGTCTTGTAAGCGCATACACGACTTTTGATGTCAGCGGAATTGAGGATGTGCCCTTCTGGATACAAAAAATGACTTTCAACGATGTTTTTCTGTGGGACGCCCTCGTGCGGTTGAGTCGAGTTAGTGATTGCAGATTTTATATTGACGAGGCGGGCGTCTTTCATTTCTTTGAGTCGGGAACTCACTTTCCTGTTTATTTTGAAGGAATTCGAACCTCGCCTTACGGAAAAACAGAAGTCGCAAAAGGCTCGGCGGAACTCGTAGGCGACAAATCGAAATTGAGAAACAGAATTCAAGTTTTTGGTGCAGAAGAAAATTCTCCAAAATATGTTGAAGAATTTGTAGGCGATGGGTATCAGACAGAATATGGACTTTCCTATACGCCGAGATGGTGTACCGTCAGAGTCTCATTAGACGGGCTTGATTGCAGCGTTTGGCAGGATTGGGGCGTTCGCGATTGGTTAAGCGTTTCAGAGCCGACAATACCTTGTGTGCTTGCAATGGAAGCGCCTAATTGCTATGTAAATCTGGAACGAGGTTGGTTGCGCTTTTCAGCTCCGCCGCCTAATGGTTCAATTATTCGTGTGGAATACATTTTTACTGCACCGCTTTATATCGTAGTGCAAGATCCTGTGTCAATTGCCAAATGGGGCTTGCACGAATCGATTCTGGTCGCGCCTGAGAAATTATCAACGTGGGAAATGGAACATCTCGCGATGGCAATATTGCGTGAATTCTCGCAACCGCGAGAGACTTTGTCGGTTCGGCTTTTTAATATATATGATTTGAAAATCGGCGATAGTGTTAATGTTTTCATTCCTGAACTCGGGCTTGAGAATGAGAAATGGTCTGTATTCTCAATAGAAAAAAGTTGGGACTTAAACGAGCGCGGAACTGCCGAAGATGTTCAGTTATTACACACAGTTCGATTGGGCGCAATGCCACACGAGTCGCCTGAAGAGTTCGCTGAATTGGCGGCAAGGGTTTCGGCGCTTGAGCGCAGATATTTTTTAGTTGACGCCCCGCAAAAATACGGTTATATATTAAAAGAGCGAATCGAAGTGAACGACGAGGTGATTGGAAGATTCATTGAAGGGGTAGCGCGAGTAGGAGTTGCAAGAGTTGGACAGGCGTGGCTCTGAACAAATACAGGTTAAAGGTTTTTTAATTGTGCGGCTTGTTTCGCCTGCATACATAAGAGAAAGACGAATTGCGAATTTGTTGATGAATGCTTCGCTATCGAGATTTGTGCGCGCATTGACGGGCGAGGATTTAGGCGATAAATTTATCGCGGTCGGTTCAGGAAAAACGCCGCCAAATCCTACGGATATAAAACTCGAAGATGAACGAGGCAGAAAAGTCGCAACGGAAACAGCGCAGACAGGCTCGCTTGAGATGCGAGCAGTCTGGTCACCGTCTGAACTTGTCGGCGTGGATATTTCGGAAGCGGGCGTATTCTGGGACGGCGCAAGCCCTCTGCCTGATTCAGGGATTCTAATGTGTCGTTCGTTATTGGAGAATCTTGGAGTTAAGACTAATTCTGAAATTCTCGAAATTATTTGGCTTTGGGAATTCTGGAAATGAGAGATTGGGCAACAGGTTATAGAATCAATAAAGACCGTTTAAACGGCGCGAATAGGCTCTTTGCGGAGCAATGGCTGATTCTCGAAGGTCTACACGTAAAACAAAGCGGACAGAATCTGCTCGATGTATCCGCGGGTAAGGCGATTGTGGAAGGTTATCTTGTCGAGAGTGCAGGGGCAGAGGGGCTTGCAGCGCCAGACGGCTGGAATTATGTATATTTGAAAGTGACAGAAATTGTGGACGCAGGCGGCGGATTCACAGGAGTCTCATCAGAAATTATTAACTCGTCCGTTCCTTTATCTGACGCTCCGCTTCTATATTATCGCCTGCTTGCGCAAATATATTTTGCCGCAGGCAATATTCTTCTCGCTCGACACGCTTGGCAAACCTTGACAAATAAAACTCACGACCGCTATGTTGAAGATAGTCGGGAAATTTTAATGAAACCGCGCCTTGATGATTTCAGCCATTCGTTCAGAAATGGAGTCTGGATTCCGACTACAAGCGGGAGTGGAGTCGTTGACTTTCAGGATTCGTTTGTTGAACTTTTTGTTTTAGGTGCAGGGGCTGCGCAGATTGAGAAGCAAATCTTGAACTGGGCTTTAGACTCTACGCTCGTAAGTTCTTTTGAACTTGCTCTTAACTTGATGGCGTGGACAGATTCGCCTGCATTGCCGTTTGGTTTTGCAGAATTCGGGCTCGGCGATTTTTCAAATAACCTTGTAGGATTCAGGCTCAACATTACACCAGGAACGCCGCAGACAATCGGAGTCGATGCTTGCCGATATGAAGCAGGAGCCATTTCACTCAATAAAAGCATAGAAAACTACGAAGGTGCTCCTGATTCTGTTCAGCCACTGCGGTTGCGCATTCGGTTCTCGAGAATTGGATTCGCTGAAGAAAGAATCGACTGGTTTTATTTCGATATGCGCGGCTGGTCTGAAATCGTTTCGTTTCCGTGGCCGCCTGTTGGGCTTTTCAGTCAACAGCGAATCTGCGTCAGAGTCGAAGCGACAGAGTCTTTCGAACGCATTAGAGTTCGGGTCTTTGGCGGCAGGATTCTTTTCGATTAAGGAGGCAAAGATGAGCATCAATGAAAAAACGAAAACGAACGGCTTCGTTTGGGCAATGCTAACCTGCGTTCTGGCGCTTGGCGGATTTCTCGGAATGATTGTCGGCAATACGACATCGAATAAGGCAATTCTCGAAGGCGTAGAAAAACGAGTCGATGGATTAGAAGCAAGGATTGAGAAACAATTAGACGCAATCGAAAGCGAAATAAAGATACTTCAGCAGACACAGGCAAAGCTTTCCGTTCAAATCGAAAAAAAATAAAATAAGTAGGGAGGTCTAAAATGTCGACATACAAAACGATATCGGGAGTCAATGAAGGAGTCTCGGTTGAACGGTTACGATTCTTCACACACACAGGGTATATTGGCTGTATTGAAGATAAGGACTTATCGGCGCCGCCCGCATCGCCTGAGTTCGGTGCGGCTTACATTGTAGCGTCTGGAGCGACAGGGCCTTGGGAAGGCAAAGAAAAACAACTTGCAATCTGGAACGGAATCGCCTGGCAATTTGTCGAACCGACTAATGGATTGTCCGTATATGTCAGAGACGAAGGAATGTTTTATTTTTTCAACAGCACGACTTGGCAAAAAATGTCTGAGGCTTTTTCGATCGTTCATATTACGCCGTCTATGTCGTCAGCAGAATTCAAATCGGCGATTGAAGGCGCAAGCAATAGAATCGTTTTATGCACGCCTGGCACTTACACTCTAACTTATGATACAACAGGCATTAGTGATTACTCTGTTATTACGCTTCCTCAAAACTGCATAATTGTAGCATTCGGTGCAGAAATTAAGTTTCGTTATTCTAATACTAACGGAAACTCCACACAAAGATTTGTTCGCATAAACCAAAAGGGATGTATGATTATGGGTGGGACTTGGTGGATTGATAGGACAAATAGTGCTGGCGGCTCCTCTCGTAGATTGTTTTATGTTGATAATGGTGCTGACCCACTATTCTATAAATGCAGAATCGCAAATAGTAGCGGCGCACCGGGCGTGACTTTAGATGGTAGCGGGACTTTTGGTTTGTTTATTGGTTGTTTATTCAAACCTGTCCAAAGTTATTGGATTGATGGGCAATTTATTTATGTCGCGAGTGGGGCTTCAATAGATGTTCTTGGCTGTATTTTTGATGGGAATGCACCAGATGGAGCAAGGGGATGTAATATGGGTATAGAGCACGATTCTCAAAGCAGAAGAACCATCATTAAAAATGCCACTTTTAGATATCTCCTGATGGGCATTAGGATTACGCATTATGGTTGGGGCGCCGACCAATACTATGTTCATATTTCAGATTGCGACTTTATTGGAATGAGAAATACTGGGAGTGGTGACTATTCTTCTATATTATTTGCGCTTGTGAATACCGATAGACGATTGTTTGATGTTACAATTGAAAATTGTAAATTTGAAGGTGGTAACTCGTCGTCTGGACAAATAGGTGTCATCACAAACGCTTCTTATCAATACGGCTTAAAAAATCTCGTTATTCGTAATTGTGACTTCGTTGCTTCGAGTGCTTACGGCACAGCAGGTTATGCTCTTTATTTCCCTGCTTATTCCGAGTCACCCGATACCTATGACAGAAAGAACGAGATTGCGGAAATATCGGGTTGTAATATAAGAGGCTCTTACTATTATAAGCCACTTAACATACATCCCGACATTCTCGCAAACATTGGAAAATTTGATGTAAGAATATATTCATAAGGAGGTATATTATGGAGATTAAAAGACAGGTTACATCAAGCATTACAAGAATCGAAATCTCTCTCGGAGCCATTGAGCGGATTGTGTTCTATGACGAGAGCAATGCGCCATTTTACGAATGTCCTGTTACTGATGAAGTAAAAGACCTAATTAAGAAATTGTTGAGTAAAGAAGCAACAATTCAAGTTATAGAAAAACAGATTGCGGAGAAATAAAGAATGGGAACTTATAAAAACATATTGAGATATGGGGATGGCGTTTGCACAGGAAAGATGAACTATTTTTCGCCCGCTGGTTATATGGGATGTGTTTTAGACAAGGATTTGACAGCGCCTCCGGGCTCGCCATCTTTTGGCGATGCATATATTGTGGCTTCTGGTGCAACAGGAGACTGGGCAGGAAAAGATAATCAAATTGCGGTCTGGAATGGCTATAATTGGGATTTTGTTGTGCCTGCCGATGGGACCTATGCTTTTGTAAGAGACGAGAACCGTCTGTATTTCTATCGTGCAGGCGCTTGGGCAATAAGAGACCCGATTGTCTCAGGGGCAGGTATTACAAAGGAAACGATGGCGTTGCGCAAAACGGGCAGTTCTCGCTGGTATTCTTTGCCTGCAATAGGCGGTCCAACCGCATCTTCGTTTCCTAATGGCGATTATTTGTTAGCAATTTCGTTCATAACGGCAAAATCTATTACGCTCGACCGCATAGGAATATTCGTATCATCCGCTGGCAACTCTGGTAGTAAGGCGAGATTAGGTATTTACGAGGATGATGACAGTTTATATCCAGGTGCTTTGTTGGTAGATGCTGGAGAAGTTGAAACATCAAGCACAGGTTTCAAAGAGCTTACTATAAATCAAACACTCGAAGCCGATAAAGTATATTGGCTTGTAATGAATTCGATAATTGCAGGTCCGTATCCAGGTTATTATGCTTTTCCAAATGACCATATAGTTCCGATACTTGGCTTTACCTGGCCAACATACGGGGGACCCTATTACGGCTGGGCAAAAGCGCAAGCCTATGGTGCTCTACCCGACCCATTCCCGAGCGAAGGAAGCATTGCTGGCTCATTGCCTGCCATATTTGTTAGGGTCGCTTCTTAAATTTGGGAGGGGAAGAATAGAATGCGGAAATTTCCTCTTCGACTTTTTATCATCGGTGTTCTCCTTTTCCTGTGCGGTTGTGCGATTCCTCCAGATGTGAAAGAAGCGGTGATAGTCCTCGATGAAGCGACTCCACAGATTGTGAAATGGGCAGTCGACGGCGTAAGCGGCTTGCCCGCTGACGAGCAAGAGAAAGCGCTCCTGTTAATTTCTGAATTTTTGAAGACTATGAATAGACTATCAGAGAGATGTAAAGTTTCTCCGTAAAAGTTAGAGGAGGGTTTTGTATGAAGCGATTTATTTTTGCTGGTTGTCTCGCTTGCTTATTTTCGGCGCGATTATTCGGCGCAGAAAGCGAAGCGTCAAATGTCAAATGGCTCGATATTGCGCTTGATATTCTGGCAGGGCTTGCGATCGCATCGGGCGGAATGGGAATCAGCTGGCTTGCGAAAATCATCGCAGGAATGAAATGGGCGAAGAAACTAAAAATCGAGAAATTCATTCAGGAACAGGCAGAAGTTATCGTGCGTTTTGTAGAGAACTGGGCGAAAAATCGACTGTTCAATTCATCAGAGAAGTTGCAGAAGGCAACTACGGATTTGAAGGCGGCGTTGGAGAAGGACGGAGTTAAAATAACAGGCGAAGAAGCCACTCGGTACATTGAGAATGCGCTGAACAAATTGAAAGCGAATGGCGAGATAAACGAGGTCAAAAGGTCCGTTTAAATTTCTGCGTTTCAGCGTTTCTTCTCAACGCTGAGACAAAACTTTTCGCGCTTCCTTGCAGGGCAATGGACAGAAGAGACATGATTCAAAATAAGGCGGTCTCTGCCAAATAGGACATAAAAACTGTTTCGCGGAGTTGCTTTTCTTTTTTATAAATATGCGCAAGAGGAATTTCAGGACTTTCTTCATTTTTGAGCTCCTAATCGCTTCCACTCTCATTTCGACTCTTTTTGACGAATAGAATTGGAGGAATCCGTTTCTTTGCATAATCTCCCGAATTGACGTGAGTTTTCGACAGGGACGCAAGGCTCAATTATGACTGTAACTTTCGTATCACCGAACGGCACGCCGTAAAACACATTCTCGTCAGTCAATTTGAAATACCTATCGTTTATGTCGATTGACTCTTGTATTGCGTCGCATAATTCATCGTGGAAATTCACAATATCTCTTTTGCGATTCTCTAGATACCAAAAACAGCGGATACGAACCATTTCGGCTTCTTTCAGCCAGTCAGGTAGTTTTATAGAATTGAACGCCGCCTTCACATTTTCTCCAAAGCGCTTAACTGCGCTCGTCTTAATGAGAAGTCAACGCCTACCCCGCGCAATTAAGACGGAGCGTTCGTTTTTTGATGGCGGAAGTGGTAGGTCAACGATGATTCTATTCATATTAGACTCCTCATCCGACTCTATATAGCGACCGCAGTAAAATGAGTGCGATTTGATGCGGTTCTAATGCACATTTAGAAGAGGCAACTCCCATCGGCGAAACGATTCTCCAACTCCGAGTCACATCGTGTCTATTCAGCAGGGCTGCTGCTCTCTGCGAGTTGATGCTTCTCGATGTGCGCAGAAGGACTTCTGTCTCATCGGGCTTTTGAAGGATAACGATTGTGGCGTTCAGCTTATATAACAAGAAAAGCGGGTCAAACATCTTTCTCGAATCAGAACGAATAAGATAAACGGCGCGCCGCCATTCTGCTCGGATAAGTTTTGCCTCTTGACAAAGTTCAGAGATGATTTCCGCTTCTCGTTTAGACGCGCGCCGCCACGCCTGCAGAATCTCAAGCGCTCGCAAATCACCGAGTTCTGACTGAATAGCCAGGAACAGACTCCGCAGAGCCATCACGCCTTCGCGGAATTCGGGCGGGATGATATCAAGCGATTCTCGTTCGTCGAGATCTTTAAGCCACCGTAGGATTGGGACAAACGGTGGCAACTCCTTCAGGAGGTCTGTGAGCATTCTTGTGCCCTCTTCTGTTTCAACTTTTCGCCGATACGGCGTAAAAATTCTTCACGGGAAATTCCTCCCTTGCGTGCGAGCGGTGTCGAAATGAGTTCCAGGGACTCCTCAAGATTGGCATCGATAGAGAAACAAATAGATTTTTCATATTTGAGCTTTCCTGCACCGTCCCTTCGCACTTCAACGAGATTGAACCGGACTACTGTCTCTGGATAACTTCGCAGGCGCACGCGCATTTCATCGCCTCCTAAATTAGCCCATTATGATTATAAGTTCAAAAATAATTTTGTCAAGCAAAAATTCTTAAAATTTTAATTTTCTCGCTTGACAAATTGGATTTTCCTGTTATAATAATTCCCGATTGAGAAGGAGCAGGAGATGTTATCTTCCCCCGATTTCATTAAAAAGAATCACGCCCTCTGGATCGAAATCGAGCGAAGTCTCATCCGGTCTCTTCTCACCGCGCCAGAAGCCTTGTCTAAAATTTCAAATTTCTTACAACCCTCAGATTTCTTTGAACCTCAAAGTGCGCTATTCTATAAAGTCTTGTTAGAGGTCTATGAAGCAACGAACACATTCGACTGGAGTGTAGTGTCAGCGCGATGTTCAGAGCTATCACAAGGAAGAGAACCGTTTCCGACTCCTGATTCAGTAACTAATTACGCGATTGAACTGATACGTTGGTCTATTGGCGGAGACATTGAATGGCTCGCAAGGCGTGTGAAATGCTATTCGCTCATTAGAGAAACACGAAAAAGATTTCTAGGCATAGAAACATCAGATCCCGAAACTTGGCTCAATGAAGCGAAAGAGTTAAATGATTATCTGATAAGCGAGATGGAAAAGACCGACAATCATTCTATATCGATTCAGGAAGCGATAAACGGAGATGGAGCGCCGAAAATTTCAGAAGTCCCGTTTCGCGACCTCGCAAGTATCATCGACGGGTTCAGGCGAGGCTTAGTCTATGTGATTGCAGGAGCACCGCGAGTCGGCAAGACCTCACTCGCGCTTAATCTCGCATCGATTTTCGTACAAGAGAAAATGAATACCCTCTTTGTATCAACTGAGGTCGACGCTTCTGCGCTTGCAGAAATGCTTGTGGGAATTAGGGCGCGCGTGGACATTTCAAAGCGAAAGCGCGGATTCCTATCAAAAGAAGAAGAGACAAAGTTTTTACTCGCAAGAGATGAATTGAAAGAGGCGCCTCTTTCGTTCTGTTCAAAAGAACGAATCGAAGACATCTTGCGCGTCGCAGAAAAATTGCACGCGCAGAAGCCGCTCGATTTCGTCTTCGTTGATTATATCCAGAATTTGAAAACAAATCGGCGGCACGAAACCCGAGCGCAAGAGGTGGCGGAAATTTCACGAGAACTAAAAAATGCCGCAACGCGCTTAAAGTGTGCCGTTATTCTCATATCCCAGTTGTCACGAGACGCAGAGAAACAGCAACGCAGGCCGCGCTTATCGGATTTGAAGGAAAGCGGAGACATTGAGAACGATGCGGATGTTGCGATTCTATTATGGCGAAAGGCGCTCTATGAAAAGAAACCCTCATCGACAGGAGTGATTGAGTGTCACATCGCGAAAAACAGATGGGGCGTAGAAGGACGCGTGAAACTCTTTTATGACTTGAGCATCCGCTTCTTTTCAGATTTGGCCGAGGGTTATCTTGATGAAGGTGCTATCGAAGAAGATAAAGAAGAGCTTGCTTTTTAGGAGGCTTGCAGATGAATAGAGCAGCGATTTATCTACGGGTCTCCACTGAGCGGCAGGAGACAGAGAATCAGCGACGAATTTTAACTGAGGTGGTGCAAGCAAAAGGCTTAACGCTTGTGAAAGAGTATGAAGACGCAGGCGTGTCAGGGGCGGCGAAATTAAAACCTGCGCTCGAGCAAATGCGGGCAGACGCAAAGGCGGGTGAGTTTGACATTTTACTATTCTGGAGTCTTGACAGACTATCAAGGCGGGGCGTTCTTGACACACTTCAGATATTGGGCGAATTGGCAAAGAACGGCATTTCATTCTATTCCCATCAGGAGCAGTATTTAAACTCGCTCGAATCATTAGGCGAATTCAAACAGGCGATAATAGGGCTTTTGGCGGCTGTTGCCGCAGAAGAGCGCAAGCGTATTTCAGAACGAATCAAGGCGGGACTTGCGCGAGTGAAGGCGCAAGGGAGAAGGTTAGGGCGTGAACCTGGATATGATGAATCGGTCGAAAGAACAGTCCTGCGCTTGCAAAGCGAAGGTTTGTCGGTGCGGAAGATTGCGCAACGGCTTGCGCGGACGCCTTCTCAAATTTATCGCATTGTGAGAAGAAATCCTTTGAAGGTCGCAGAATGAAATTTGGTGAAGCGTTACGACGCGTGAGAAAGCATTATCATCTTTCTGACAATGATGTCGCTATGGCGCTACGCTGCGCTGTCGGTTTTGTGCGCAGTTGGGAGTCTTCAAAGTCTTTGCCATCACAAATACAATTCAGACTAATATGTCGGCTTTTCTCTAAATATAGAAAGCCGCTTTCAAAAATCTTTTGGAGGGAGAAGTTATGTTGGAACGAAAGGACTTAGTGAAAGCCTCACTGGGCTCAAGCGAGCTGCGCATCCGAACAAATGCGCACGGAATCTTGGAATCTTGTAAAGGCACAGTCATTCTCAAAGAGAACGAGGGCGATTTTTACTATGTGAACGGCAATTTTGCAATCGCTTCTGTCGGGTATTACAAACTGAACCAGATTGCGGGCATTTCCATTCTAACACCACCAACCGTATCAGTCGATGGACAGCCAAGAGGAAATCCTTGCCTGTCTTATGACGAGAACGGAAACCTGCTTGAAGTCTTTGTGCGAAAGATAGCGTTTGGACGCGCGCCGACTGGCTCGCTCGTTGCGATTGACCAGACTGTGCGTTTTAGTCCGAAAGCCTATTTTAAGCGGGCTCTAATAAAAAAGTTTGAGAAAGACAGAACATTCGGCAGGTTGACTGCGAAAGAAGAAGCAGAGAAATTTACGAAGGCGGGAACACATATGTTCGTTCCGATTGAAGGTTCGCTTGGGCTTCTTCTGGATTTGTCTCATCCCGTAGTCAGAGAAGCCCTTACCACTTATGTTGAGAATTGCATATTTGGAGATAGAAAGGCAGCGACTGCGGCGGAGCGAAACGCATTGCGCAAGCATCCTGCACTTGCGATTACAACGGTAAAACCGATGGGAGCGCAAGGACAACGAACCGCAGAAGTGACCGTCTACGGCTTCAGACATTCTTACCGAACGCTTGACGAATTAGAATCCGCGGCGATAAAGGCGACAGAGCAAGGGAGCGAATGCGAAGTTATTAAAGAAACCGCAGAGATATCTGATGAAGAAATCCACGAGGCGAATCGAGAGTTGGACGTAGAAGTGCCAGCGGTCGTGAAAGAATCACAAACAGAAAAACCACTGGAGAAACCTATCGAAGGTCTTGTAAAAGAATCTCTCGAAGAAAAGCCATCAGAAAAGCCGAAAGACTCGAAACAGAAACTGAAAGAAAGAGTGCAGGAAGTTTTATCACAGCTCTCGCCTGATGAGATAACGAAAATCTTAAAAACGAATGGAGTCACAACTCTCGATACCGCGAATGCGATTCAACTGGCTTCAATTGAAATCACCGCAAAAACTGCTCTTAAGGAGAAGACGAAATGATAGAAAAACTGAAAGTAAAAGGCTTGAAGGGTCTTGAATTTTCTGACGCCTATAACGGACGGGTCGTTCTTATAACAGGAGCGAATGGAACTGGCAAGACCGCAAGGTTGGACGCCATTCGGCTTTTGCTATCAGGCAAGCTGCCAGGCTATGGCGAGCGCCCGTCAGAAATTCTGTTGGCGTCATCGCAGGCAGAACTGTTAGTCGAAGCAGAAATGTCTGGTGCGCCATTAAAACATATAAGGCGTCATTATCGGCTAAATGAAGACGGGAAAGCGACGCAAGGAATCTCCGTATATCCGACTCCACTAACAAATCGAACGACAGAACTTGACGCTTTTATTCAGACAAAATGCAGCGAGGCGCTTGCGGTCTTGGATGCTGAAGCGTTTCTCGAAATTCAGACAGAAGTGAATCTTAAAAGGTTCTTAAGTTCTTTCATTGCAGACCCGACAGCGTTTGAACTTCTTGACGCAGAAGAAGACGAGAACAAGCGACAGATGAGCGAAAAACGAAAAGAGAAGAAGGAGAAAGAAGCGGCGCTTGCCGAGCTGTCGAGGGTAACCGCAACGCCAAGCGCGTTACCGCAACAGATTGAAGAACGTCTTGCGGAATTGCGCAAACAGAAAGAAGAATTGACAAAAGAATTATTGCTATCGCAAGAGCGCAAAAAACAACTCGCGCTTCTTCATTCAGAAGTAGAGCGCTTAAAATCTTACCTGGAGACGTGCGATAGACAGTTATCAGAAAGCCAGACAGAACGCGAGAAATGGGAAGCGCAATCAGAAAAGTTATCTCGCTTGCTCAGAAAAATAAAAGCGGCAGGATTTGAATCAAAAGAAGCGCTTCAATTTCGAATTGAACAGTTATACGTTGAGATAAAGAGTGCAGAGAATTTAATGAAATCATTTCAGACATTGATTGAGCGATTCCGCAAGGCAAACATCAAGCCTGATTGTGAAAACTGCGAATTGAAATCATATTTTCAGGAAATCGCAGAGAAATATAAAACCGCAGAAGCAGAAGTCAACGCAAAATCAAAACGCCTGGCTGAATTGGCAGCGTTGCAATCAGAATTCACAGACAAGCCTTCCCTCGAACTCGTTGCGGAAAAAATCGAAGGCTGCAAACAATTTATAACATCAATACTGAAAGCGAGAGAAGAAAGCCAAATGGCGCTTCAAAAAGTCGACGCCAGAATTCGAGAGTTAGGCTCAATCGTTCCTTCAACAGACACCGAAGCGCTACTTTCAAAAATACAAGGCGAGATAAAAGAACTCGAACTCTCGCTAAAAACCGCGTACGATTTCAGCATTAAAAAGTCTCAATTGGTGAAGGTTCAACTGGCTTACGAAACCATTGAAGCAGAAATCGAAAAATTGAAAAAGGAAGCGGAAAGGATTGCATTTAAGCGCGAGATGTTATTGGCGTCTGTTGAGAAAGAGCTGGCGGAAACTTGTAAGGAATTATCGAACCTTTATAACGGCTCGCCGAAATTCCGATTCTTGAGTTTAGGAGGCAGGCGGGATTTTGAACTCGGGATTTCTCGTGGTGATAAATTCATAGGGTATCGAGGCTTATCATCTTCACAGAAGGCGGCATTTGCGGTCTCGATAATTGCGGCATATCTGAAACGCAAAGAAGCGCCGTTCCGTTTGATACTGATAGACAACGCTGAAAAATTCGACAAAGAGAACTTTCCGCATTTCATTGAAGCCTGCAAGGAGCTGACGAAAAGCGGGCTTGTGCATCAGATTTTCATTGCGACTTCCCGATACGAGAATGAAGTCGACGGTATTCAAGTTCTCTCTTTAGGAGTGATGAAATGAAAGTTTTTGAAGGGAGCGCCGGCTCAGGCAAAACCACTCGCTTAATCGAATTTGTGAAGGAGAAACTTGCGCGCATCCCCGAAGAGCGAGCGGTGATTGTAACTTTCACACGAGCGGCGGCGAAAGAATTCAAACAGCGCGCTGGACTTCAGAATGCGTTTATTGGTACTCTGCATTCCTGGGCGCTTAACTTCTTACGCAATTGGTCACATCGAATCAGGCTTGCGTCGAATTTCACAGTTGAAGAGGCAGGCAGACTTTCCAAGCTGGGCGTAGCGAATCCTGACGCCATCTTAACTTTCGATGACTTGATTCATCGGACTTGTGAAGCGCTTAAACAAAACGAAGAAATAAGACGGGCAACTCAGGATTCGATAGGCTTGCTTGTCTGCGACGAATTCCAAGATTTCACGCAAGAGCAGGCGGAACTAATTCGGCTCTTGATAAGAGGCGGGCAGGAGATTGCGATTGCATTCGATGAGCGCCAGAGTATATTCGGCTGGACTGACGCTCTTGGTATGAGAACAAGGGCGTGGTTGCAGTCGCTGGGAAATGTAGAGTTTGAATCGCTCGAGAAAATCTATCGTTTTTCCGAAGCGCGGGCAAAGGAGGTCGAAAACGCCAAAGCAGGCGCATATCCGCTCTGTCAGGTTTTTCTGACGAAAAAAGAGGAAGCAGCTTTCCTGAAAGAGAGCCTGACAAGTCTGATTCAACGCGGAACGAAGCCGACTGACTGCGCCGTGCTCACGAGAACTCGTCATCGCGCAATCGAACTGGCGAATGCGTGCGGTGGCAATTTTCCTATTATCTGCTCGCCGAAAATTCACTCTCTTTTCGACGATTCATCAATTAAAGGCTTTCTCGGCGTGCTGAAACTTGCGCTGAACAAATGGGATGTAGTCGCCGCTTGCGATGCAGGGGCGTCCTTCGGAGTCGCGCCTGCTTCTGTTCAATTCCTCGCCATCGATAAAGGGCTTGACTACCGAGAAGCGTTCTTGCAAGCCTGCGGCATAACGAACGAGCAACGGCAAAAATTCTCGTTGATAAGAGCAAATGAGATTGAAAACGCGCTTTCAATTGCGGGCGATTTAATAACAGCAGGCTTGATGAAAACATCTGATAGAGAAATCCGTTCGCTTCTCGCATTCAGAAATTTGCTCTGTGATTTGCTTCAAAAAGACGACGAGCTTCGCAACGGCAATTTGATGAGCCTTCTCGACTATCTCGTTTCGCCTGATTTTGAATTTCGAGAAGAAGAAGCGGTCACATTTTCAACTATTCACAAGGCAAAGGGGCGGGAATGGAAATATGTTTTTATCGCGGGTTGTGAAGAATTCCTGCCGAAACACGAACCTGCACAAGAGGATGAAGAAAGACGGTTATTATTCGTTTCATTCAGCCGTGCGAAAGAGGTGTGCGTTTTGACTTGCGCAATAGAGCGTAAAAAGCCGCCGTATTTTATCAGAGTAAATGAAAAACTTTGCAGAGAATAAAAATGAGAGCGGGGCGCCCAACCCACAAATTCGGAAGCAAGCTCTTTCTCAATCAAGCCTCCATTTGCGCTCCGCTCTCGCCTATTTTAGGAGGTTCTTTTATGGCTTCTAACAGTTTCAATTCGCAGAGCCAGAGACAGCGCAAAATCGCGCTGATGTGCTCGAAAAATTTGCCGAACCGTTTCAGCGGCAGATATGCCGCACCTAAGTCGCGCCTTGCGGCGGGACTTCTCGGTATATTCTTTGGCGAATTAGGACTTCACCGATTCTATCTTGGCTATGTGGGGGTCGGGCTTGCGCAATTGCTCGTGAGCGCGCTTCTTTGCTGGACTTTAGTAGTCCCGTTAGTTATTTGGATTTGGGGATTCATTGAAGGCATCGCAATATTAACGGGCGGATGGAAAAGAGATAGACACGGAAATCCGATTTTGTGAAAATTCGCTTGACATTCGAAACCGCGTCGTTATTATTCACTCGACGCTGTGAGGAGAAATTAAATGAAGCGATTCGATGAGAATAAAAGGCGGGTCGGGATTCTTTTGCTCCTGGCGTTCCTTCGATTTCTCCTTAAGGCGTCAAATCCCACCCGCCTGATTTTTAACTCGGATAAACTTAAAAAAACCTTTCAGAAAAATAATTTAATTCAAAATAACTTGAAAATAATCTTACAGAAAGGAGGGCAGAAATGGCTCGTCCATCATATCTAACGCCAGATGAATTGACCGCAGACACTCCTGCCCGTTTTAAGTTTGTCAAATGGGACTACTATCAGAAGATTTTGAAAAACGAAGATGGCCGGCATTATATAATGATTAAAACTCCTGAACCGTTCGACACGTTGATTTATGAAGAACCCATTAACCGCTTGATGTGGTGGGAGTTACTGCGCTTTGCAGGCGCGTCTCGAAAGAAAGGTTGGCTTGTGAAAGGAGATGACTATCCAATAACTCCGCGAGAAATTGCCCTGCGGATGAATTTATCAACCGAAGAATTTGTTTTGCCCGCATTAAAACATCATATAAAACAAGGCAGAATCGTTGCCATTCGTGCTAATAGCACGGAGACCGAAGAATCCGAAAAAACTCAAAATAATTCGGAAAAAACTCAAAATAACTTTGAAAAAACCCTCGCGAGCGCGGACCAAGAGAAGAGAGGAGAGGAGAGGAAAGGAGAGGAGAAGATAATAGAAGAGGGGTGTGGGCGGTGTGAGGGGTGTCCAACTTCGCCTGCTCAATCAAGCATCTCTTCTCAAGAACTAGAACTAGATTCGAATCCAAACTTCTCTTCTGAGCGTGGAGAGGAGAGAAGAGAAGAGGAGAGGAGAGATAAAGAGAGGAGAGGAGAAGAGAAGAGAGGAGAGGAGAGGAGAAGAGAAGAGAAGCTTCTTAGTAAAGAGTTTTTAGATTTGGAAAGAGTAAATATACAAGAGGGGGGTTTCAGGGGGGAGAGACAATCTCTTTCCGCTCAGTTAAACAGCATTTCTCAAACGCCTGATTCAAATCCAAACCTTCCTCTTGAGCGCGAAGGCAAAGCTTCGCGCCCTTCTTTAATCTCTGAATTCAAAAACCGATTTGAATCCAAAGAAGTCGAAAAGTTTATTCAGAACAAATTCGAGTCTCCTTCTGCATATCGTGACCGCCTTTTGAGAATCGCAGATGTGATGCTCGAAAAGATTCAAGAGACTAATTCAAAGCGTTTCTCGTTCCTAAAAAGCAAGCCTTTACAAGAGGCTTGGAAAATGCGCACTGTCTTGGCATTTGACCGTCTTTTGCGTAATCGTGGTGTTTTGCTTGATGAATTGCGCGCCGCTCTTGAGTGGATTTTCGTTACCGATTATAAGCGCGCAAAAGACTTCGGCGACACCGCTTCTTTCCACTGGTTTAATGTCGTTCAGTCTGGCGACAATCTGCTTAAAAACTGGGATAAAATTCTTCCGACGCTTGAAAGAGAAAAAGTTTTTGAAGACATCACCTGAGAAAGCATTGCTTGATTACCGAAGACGAGTTAGTATATTTTAGGAGAAGCGCAATTTGTCTCGTGAATTAAAATTAAAACAAGGGCGGGTCGAGATTTCTGTCCTTTCCCCTCATCACGCTTTCCTAAAAGCCGAATCTCGCCCGCCTATGATTTTAGGAGAAAGCGATGAAACCACAGAAATCTCAATATCGGACTGCAACGCTGAAATGTTACTACTGTAAAAAAACAACGACCGTTGAAATGTTTCTCTCTCCTGACGAGAAAGCAGCATTCCAATGGGTCTGCTCAAAATGTATAACAAAGCCTAATGTTCTCCGAGACTTAATGAGCGCCATCGAACTTGAAAGTGTCGGCGAAAAGAAGAAATCAGGCTTATTCTTTAGGAGATGAGTTATGAAGAAGAAAATTAAATCTACGGAAGCGAGTCCCGTTGTTGCCGCAGTAACAGAAACTCTGCCTGAACGCATCGTCAAGATTCTTAACGAAGCCCTCGACGCAGACCGCGAAGCCGTATCACGCCTTCTGTTCTACGAACAAACCTGCTCCGCGCAATTTAAAGCACTCCCTAATGTCCAAATCAGAACTCGACGGTTCGCTAACCGTATTGAATACAGCATTACGCCGCTTTCTATCTTAAACGCGCTACTCTCACTTAGCGGTATCACCATTAACGCAGTCATCCGCGAGTTCCCTCTCATCGAGAAGTTCGAGGTTGTGCGCATTTGACCTCTATATTCAAATCGTTCGAACTCCAGAATTTGCTGCCTGCCGGCCTCACTGTAGGATTCTCAATCCTGCAGATACTTTCATTAAACAACGGCAGCTGTGGCTTGATGCGGTTAATTTGCCTCCAAAGTATGTCCTCGGCTACTATTCCGACCCGCTTAAAGACCTGCTTTCATTCATTGCCGCTCTTCGCAAATTCTCATCTTTCATTGAAATAAATCCTAATTTGAGTCTGCTCATAAAAACATACGGCAACTCAACCGCTCTCATTCCGCTACTGCTTGAGCATATGACCGATTACAGCAGAGCCCGAACTACAATTGCCTTCCGCGATTGTTTCCTCGTTGAAGATGTGCTTCGTTGTCAAACAGAAAATCTGCTCTCCTCCCTTCGTCTCGGTTTCTCGACTCTCTTCTTCTTGCCTGCGGATTCTTCCGCCGCCGCACAGCGCATTCAACTGCTTACTCCAGTTCTGCTCTCGCAAGACCCGAAACTCATTAAGTCTCGCTTTACACTTGCGTTCCATCCTTCTCTTAACATTCTCGCAACTATGCGTCAATATTCAAGCCTTTCTCCTGTGCTTGAACCGCTTAAACGTCTTCTGCATTTCTTCACCTGCCATCGTTCTAAACAGTCGGAACAGTTCTTTTATCCGAAAGGCTTGCTCTTACGCTTTCGGCGTCTTTGCCTCCCTTATTCTAAGTGTTAGACTCTGTCTTTAGTAAGAGTACGTATATAATAATAACTACTCTTATTTCTTCTCTCTTTCTCTTTTTAGTTCTCTTATAGTACTAAACGCCTCTATCCTTTTATCCCGTTAGAAAGTCTTTACAGATTTATTAACTCGTTTGATTAGTGCGCTTGTTCTAATGATTTAGTCATTACTTATTCTGATAAGAAAGTTTGAGAAAATTGAGGAAGTGCGCGCTCGGCGCTCTTTCAAAATGAAACTCTGCCCGTGGCTCCCTGCGCCCCGCTGACATTAGTTTTCGAAACGCTTTAAGTTTAGAAATAACAAGGAGTTAGAATTTGAAACCGAAGCGAAAAAAAAAAAAAAAAGAATTCTTATTTAGAAGCGCCAGAAATTTTGCGCAGGGCGGTCGACTCTCGTTTCATTCTATATCCGCCCATATCCGCTGATTATTTCCGAAGCGAATTTCAATTTACAGAAAGCTGGGCATATAAGACAGGTCAGTTATTTGGTTCTAAAAAGCGATGAAAGAGAAGCGGGCTTCTAAAATAAATCTAAAATAAGGATTGTCAAGCAGTTATGGCACTCAATTCGGCTATATTCAGTCATATTCACTAAAAAATACCGCTAAAAACGCGGGTTTTTTTATTCGGACGAGGGCAGGCGTAGGAAGATACGGGGTAGGATGTCCGGTGCTAAAAAGTAGCGGCTGGCGATAGGGTTTTTAGTCAAAGAATTGAAATTTAGGTTCAGGTCGCTTGCGCGTTTATTCTGGACGTTTACCAAAACGGAAGGGGAAGAGGGGGCAATCCGCAGATGGGCACAGCCTGACCTCCTTATGAGAATGGCCACAGCAGCCCAGGCAGAATTTGCGAAGCGCTTTAAGCGGCGAATACCCTTTCGAACGATGGCCTGTGCGAAGCGGGAAAAGAGGACAGGACGACATCGTGCAAAGGCGAGGTGAAGTTTCACCGCACTGTTTGCAGTAGCGTTTGATGGCTTTAAGAGGCGTAGAAAGGCGAGCGGTTTGAATTTGAGTCTGGTTTTCGAGCAAGTCCATTTGCATAGACCTCCTTAAAGTCCGCCTTGAGTTGTAGCGGGCGGTTTTATGGAAATCAAGTTCACAACTAAATTTTTATATTATTTTATAATATACAAATTAGGTTGAGAAGAAGCGCTTGATGGGATACGCAAAGGCGCACAAATAAGCGAAAGAATTCGGCAGCACTTTTTTTTAGGGAATAGACAGAAAATTCTTGTGAAAACTAACGCTATCTCTCTAACTGTCGAATTGTTTAGGAGTTAGAAAGCGCAAAAAAAAGAAAAATTTCTGATGATGGCTTATTTTCCGCTTGACAAATTAAAACCATCGATTATAATTGAGGTGAAAAAATGGAGGATAGAAAAATGGGCGGAATCGACGTTAAATTCGAGCCCTGCAAGAGTGACGAAAATCTCGCCGATGAGCTTTCTCGACGCGAAGGCGCTCAACAGGGAATCCAATCAAGCCCCACACGCGTGAGGCAAACTTTTTAGGAGGGAAGAATATGGAAAGAGAGGGAGAGGTAGTGGACGAGTTGATGAAATTACGAGAGAAAATTGCTCGGGAAAACGAGTGGGTGAGGAAATTTGCGGCAAAGGAGTGGAGCGAAGAAAATCTGAGAAAAATGCGCAAGCTTCTAATTTTCGGCATCGACGCTTTTCCTGAGGCAGGATTGGTAGTGGGAGTGTATCGTAACGGTTCAGAGCGGGAGATTCGGCGGGTCGTAAATGAGGTAAGGAGAAAGATAATAGCAGATTTAGAAGCGCTCGGTTTGGTGGAAACAAAGGATTTTGTGGTAGTATTGTTAAACACAAAGCGAGACGGAAACGGGGTATTTTACATTTCGGGTGGTTTTGAAACTGAGAGAATGAGAGAGTCCCTGGAGCAAATTGAAAGAATTATCAACGAAGGGGCTCGTTATTGGGAAGAGAAAATGAAAGAATTGGAAGAGAAAAAGAATTAGGAGGGCGAGAAATGATAAAGACACGGATTTATGTCCTAACAAGCCTCCCGGAGGAGGCAAGAAGAATTTACAGAAGGGTCTTTGAACACGGGAGGTGCGAGGAAATAGAGCGAGAGTTTCGGGAACAGGTTGCCGTTAAAACAATGGATTTTTTAACAGATGAGTTAAGGGGGTTAGGACTAGAAGAGGGCGAGTTTGCTCTCAAGGAGGAGCCCAACGAACAAGTATGGCGAGTGAAGGCATATCTTTATAGCGGCATATCCTCGGAAACAAAAGAGGAGATTGAAAAAATTGAAAAAAGAGCAAACGGCGTATGGGAAAGACTCGCTTCAAGATATTTGAATGTTTCTGCGATTCAGCGGGATAATAGACTTCAAGTACTCTCAGCCGATGGAAGGCTCATCAAAAGACTAGAGGATAAACATAGAAGGCATAAAAACATAACGACGGTCACATTTTGTCCAGATGGGAGGTTGCTCGCCTCAGCCGGTGATGACCGGGTGGTAAAGGTTCTAGATATAAAAAGGGATAGGGTTGTCCAAGAATCTTGGGAATCGGATGTTGTTAACTCCATAGCGTTCAGTCCGGATGGTAAATTCTTGGCATTGGGACACTCAAACGGGAGGATTGAGTTATGGGATGTGGAGTATGAAGAGTGGATTACATTTGAGGAAATACACCCAAGGAGTATCAACGCAATAAAATTCGGTCCCGACGGCAATCTTTTAGCGTCGGCCGGCGACGATATGACGATTAGGATTTGGGATGCAAAAACGGCAAAACTGTTGCACATTTTAACAGGACATAATCATCCTGTCAAATCAATAGCGTTTAGTCCAGATAATAGGTGGCTGGCGTCAGGAGATTTGGGTGGAATAATTAGACTGTGGGACACAAGAACCTGGAATTGCTTCCAGGTTCTCCAGGAAGGCGGCGGGCAAGTCGATTCAATTTCGGTCAGCCCCAATGGCAAGTTGTTGGCGGTTTCCGTTGGGGCAAAATATGTTTCATTATGGGACGTAGAAAAGGGCATTCGAACGAGGATATTCGACGAGAGTCCGTCTCTTGCGGTAGCGTTCAGCCCAGATGGCAAACACTTGGCTGCCGCAGGGCAGAAAATTATACTTTGGAGTATAGAAGGGAAAAGGTTGTGGGAGAGATACTACGCAACCTATGGGCAGGTCTGGGCTAATTCAACGGCCTTTAGTCCAGACGGAACATTGTTGGTAGTCGGCGGAGATTGGGACGATTGGGCTTGGGAATTAGACGGGACGCCATAAAAGGCGTCCCGTTTCTGCTTCACGCTAGGAAAGCAAACGATTTAAAAAGATAAAAAGGATTAAAAGAGCGAAGAGATAGAGATAGGGGCAGTAAGGGGAATTTCTCTTACTGCCCCTTTCTTTTTAGAAAAGAAAAATAAGCGCCACGCTTACCTGCGGCGTGGCGCTGATGAGCAGTAGCAGGGAAGGTTTTTAGGAGGAAAAATATGGGGAGCAGATTGTTGGCGATTAGCAACTTCGGAGAAGTGGGAATCTGGAATGACAAGGAAATTCTTCGAGCCAAAACAGGAGTTGATTGTTATTTTCCCGAAAGGTTTTTCTCCCCTTGTATCAGGGGGGGAAACTTAATGGGTTTGTTGAAAAAGAGAGAAAAATATCTCTTGTTCAGGGGAATCAATGGTGAAATAATAAAAGAAATTTATTGCAGAGGAGAAATATCCGCAGTTGCTTGTTGTCCAGGGGGGGTTATAGCAGCAACTGGACATCCTAGCGGAGGTGTTCAGTTCTGGAATATTTGGGAAGGCAATCTGTTAGACTTCTTCGAAGGAGACGAGGAAATTGTAAGGCTTGTATTTAGTCCTGACCGCCGCTACATTGCAGCAGTATGTTATGGGGAATTGGCGGGGAGCGTCGTGATATATGATTTGGGAAAAAAGAAGATTGTTAAAAAATGCCCCGTTGAGGGCGTTCCCGAAATCGCTTGGTGGGAGAACGACATAATCATAATGAGTTCCCATATTTATAGGAACTTACGAGGGTATGATATTAAAAACCGCAAGGAAGTTGTTTTTAAGACAACTTCCGACTTCAAAGGATACGATAAGATTGCGGTTTCGTCGGCAGGAATTTTATTTCTATCAAGAACTATGGGAGTCACAATCTCCATATGGGACATATGGAGAGGAGAATTTTTGAAAGAAGTGAGTCAAGACTTCGGCGCGATAACCAGTATAACCGTTGCTCCCGATGGCGGATTCGCTGTTGGGACAGAGAAGGGAATCATTGAAGTGTGGGAAAGAAGAGGATTAGACTGGAGAATATCTAAAAAGATAAAATCGAAAATGAAGGATGTTTCGTTTCTTTCTTTTTTCTAACGGAATGATATTTCAAAATACAGAAAAAGGGTAGTAAGAGGAATTTTCCTTTTACTACCCTTTCTTTTTAGAAAAGAAAAATAAGCGCCACGCTTACCTGCGGCGTGG
>Ga0207433_10001854_pt1 | contig 44501 bp, 50 predicted proteins | sample YelNatPaOPGAMG01_FD_187559 | JGI IMG/M metagenome (GOLD analysis project Ga0207433, IMG submission 187559) | Hot spring thermophilic microbial communities from Obsidian Pool, Yellowstone National Park, USA - OP-RAMG-01 (SPAdes) (version 3) | ecosystem: Environmental > Aquatic > Thermal springs...
TTGGGTAGAACCGTGTCAAGAGAAAGGAGCTTGGAATGCTGAATGAATCGAAGATGGGTGGGGTTGCGCTGGGCGCGGCCGCCGAGGTGAAACGGTGGTCGGCGGGGCGGAAGAAGGAAGTGGTGCTACGCCTGCTGCGCGGCGAACCGGTCGATGCCATCTCGCGCGAGGTGTCGGTGCCGATATACAAGCTCGAACGCTGGCGCGACCGGGCACTCGCGGGCATCGAAGCTGGGCTCAAGGAGCGGGAGAATGATCCCCTCGAGAAGCAACTGGACGAGGCCAACCGCCGCATTGGCGAATTGGTCATGGAGGTTGAGATTCTGCGCAAAGAAAGGCAGGCCAGAGGCCCTTTGGCCGGCAGGAGGTCGTCGAGATGAGCAAGACGACCTCCCCAAGCGTCGGCAAGCCCTACGGCCTGCAACGGGTCTGCCGGGTGCTTGAACTCCCCCGCTCGACGATCTACGCCCAGGGGCAACGGCAAGCGGCAAACGTCATACCGCTGCATCGGGCTTGAATACGCAGAAAGCAGAAGACACCCTGATCGCCGCAGGAACCACCTGAAATGAAAACGAAAAAGAACACGCCCAGCTGGAGCGACGTCAAAACGAAGCTGGCCGATTTCGACCGCGCTGGTTTGCTGGGGCTGGTACAGGATCTGTACGCCGCCAGCAAGGACAACAAGGCTTTTCTGCATGCCCACTTCGTGCTGGGCGATGACCCGCTGGAGCCGTACAAGGATGTGATCACACAATGGATCAATCCGCCGGACTACCGCAAGCCGCAGTCGGTGGCCAAGGCCAAAAAAGCCATCAGCGACTACAAGAAGGCGCTGGGCCAGCCCGAGGGCTTGGCCGAACTGACGGTGTTCTATTGCGAGGAAGTGTTCGATTTTCTGGCCGGTTGCGGCATGGACGACGAAAGCTTTTTTGACGCGCTGGTGCGCATGTTCGAGCAGGCGCTGAAGTACGTGCTGGCCTTGCCCGCTGGACAACAGGCGGCATTCCTTGCGCGGCTGGATCGGGTGCGACAACTCGGGCAGAACGTGGGCTGGGGCGTGGGCGATGACTTCGACCATTTCTGGTCGGAGGCCGGGTTGGCGTCTGAGAAATGAAGAAATCCGAGAAGGCTGTTCTTGGCACCTGGCGCTTCGTCAACCGTCTGGACGACACGGCTTTCACTGCGGTACGCGCGGGATGAACTGCTCCGATGTCGATAAGGCCTCGGAGATGGAAGGCCTGCGAGCCGAAAACGCCCGCCTGATCGCGCTGCTCGAATCGCATGGGATCGAATGGCGGTTGCCATCACCGCCAGACGTTGTTGCGATACCGGATCTGGCGCCATCCCGGCTGTCGCCTACCGAGAAAGTTGCGCTGTTCCGGCAACTGTTTCGCGGGCGCACGGATGTGTACTCGATCCGCTGGGAAGGCAAGACCAGTGGCAAATCTGGCTACGCCCCGGCCTGCGCCAATGAGTGGCGTGCGGGCGTCTGCGAGAAGCCGCGCATCAAGTGCGGCGACTGCGCTCACCGCGTCTTGCAGCCGCTGACCGATGCGGTGATCTACGACCATCTGGCCGGTGAGCACACCATCGGCGTCTATCCGCTGCTGGAAGGCGATACCTGCCATTTCCTGGCAGTCGATTTCGATGAGGCCGACTGGCGCGAGGATGCCCAGGCCTTCATCCAATCCTGCGCGGAACTGGGCGTGTCGGCCGCACTGGAGATATCCCGCTCCGGCCAGGGCGCGCACGCCTGGGTGTTCTTCACCAGTGCGGTATCGGCGCGTGATGCTCGTCGTCTGGGCACGGCCATCATCAGCCACGCCTGCACGCGCACCCGCCTGCTTCAACTGACGTCCTACGACCGGCTGTTCCCCAATCAAGACACGATGCCCAAGGGCGGCTTCGGCAATCTGATCGCCTTGCCCTTGCAGAAGAAGCCACGCGAGCAGGGGTTCAGCGTATTCGTGGATGCTGGCTTGCAGCCGTATCCCGACCAGTGGGCATTTCTCGCATCCGTTGCGCGGATGCCCGCGCACGACATCGAACCGACCATCCTGCGCGCAATGGGCGGCGGCGCGCATCCGCTGGACGTGACCTTCATCGACGATGAAGATCTGGCCACGCCTTGGAAGCGGGAAAACCAGCCAGCCAAGTTGGCCGGTCTGATGCCCAAATCGCTGACCGTCATCCTGGCCAATCAGATCTATTTCGAGAAGGCGCAACTGCCGCAGGTACTGGCCAATCGCCTGATCCGGCTCGCAGCCTTCCAGAATCCGGAGTTCTATCGGGCGCAGGCGATGCGGATGTCGGTATGGGACAAGCCGCGCATCATCGGCTGCGCCGAAAATTTTCCGCAGCACATCGCGCTGCCGCGCGGGTGTTTCGACGCCGCGCGCGACCTGTTGGCGGACAACGGCATTCGCCTCGACCTACGCGATGAGCGCCACGCCGGAACACCCATCGCCGTCGGCTTCAGCGGCACGCTGCGCTCAGACCAGGAAGCCGCCGTTGCGGCGATGCTGGGGCACGATGCCGGTGTGCTGTGCGCGCCAACGGCCTTCGGCAAAACGGTGACGGCCGCAGCGATCATCGCCCGGCGCGGCGTCAACACCTTGGTTCTGGTGCACCGCACGGAACTGCTCAAGCAGTGGCATGTGCGCCTTGCCGCATTCCTGGATGCGGGCAGGGATGTGATCGGCGTCATCGGTGGCGGCAAGAACAGGCCCACCGGCCAAATCGACATCGCGGTGATGCAATCGCTTTCGCGCCAACGTGAGGTTGATCCACTTGTGGAAAGCTACGGGCAGGTGATCGTGGACGAATGCCACCATGTAGGCGCAGCGTCCTTCGATGCCATCCTGCGGCGCGCGAAGGCGAAACACGTGGTCGGCCTGACGGCAACGCCGATTCGCCGCGACGGGCAACAGCCCATCATCTTCATGCAGTGCGGGCCGATCCGGCACAAGGCGGCGCAGCCGCTTGACGCGCCGCACGATCTGGCGGTGACGCCGCAGTTCATCGAGTCGCCAATCGCGCTGCCACCGGAGGCGGGCATCCAGGATGTGTTCCGGCATCTGGCACAAGACGCTGCCCGCACGGCAGCCGTCGCCAGCGCGATCACCGACGCCTTCCGGCAAGGCCGCAAGGTGCTGGCGCTGACCGAACGCACCGAGCACATCGACGCCATTCGCGCCGCGTTGGCGGGTCAGGTGCCGGAGCCGTTCGTGTTGCACGGCCGAATGTCAAAAAAGCAGCGCGCCGCACTGATCGCCGCGCTCGATGCCTTGTCGTCGGATACGCCGCGCGTGTTGCTGGCCACCGGCAAGCTGGTTGGCGAAGGCTTCGACCATCCACCATTGGATACCTTGGTGCTGGCGATGCCCGTCTCGTGGAAAGGCACGCTGCAGCAATACGCAGGACGCCTGCACCGGGAACACGCCAGCAAGACCGACGTGCGCATCATCGACTTCGTGGACACGGAGCATCCGGCCTTGCTGCGGATGTGGGACAAGCGCCAGCGTGGCTATCGGGCGATGGGGTATCGCGTCGATTCTGGTGCGCCGTCCGTCGGCAGTTTCGAATGGTGATGTCGGCTGGACAGGGCGTCGGAACAGGCGGGTAGACACTCTATGCCACTCAGTGGCACAATAAAGCCAATGACGCGAGTATTCAAAACTCGCCACTTCCAGCGATGGATGCGCAAGACGGAGCTCACCGATGCCGTCCTGTGCAAGGCCGTTCAGGAGATGGCGGCCGGCCTGATCGACGCTGACCTCGGAGGCAGCGTGGTGAAGAAACGCGTCGGTTTGGCTGGGCGCGGCAAGCGTGGCGGCGTGCGCACGCTGGTCGCTACCAACAAGGGTAACCGTTGGTTCTTCGTGTTCGGCTTCGAGAAGAACGAGCGGGCGAACGTCAGCGACGAGGAGCTCGAAGGCTTGCAGACCATCGCCGCCGACCTGCTGGCTCGAACAGGCCCGCAACTGGATGAAGCCGTAGCCGACGGCGCTTTGCAGGAGATTTGCCAATGACCACCAAGACCAAGAGCCGCATCCTAGAAGCCGTTCACGAATCGGCCAGCGATCTGCATCGCCTGGGATTCATCGACAAGCGCAAGATGCAGAAATACGACGCGCTGTGCCTGGAGCCGGTGCAGGACTACGACGCCGAAAAAGTCAAGGCGCTGCGCGAGCGATTGCACCTGAGTCAGGCCGTGCTGGCCAGCGTACTGAACACCAGCACGTCCACTGTCCGCAAGTGGGAGGTGGGCGACAAGCGCCCCAGCGGGCCGTCGCAGAAGCTGCTGGACATCCTTGAGCGCAAGGGGCTGGAAGCGGTTCTTTGATCCGCCCATTGCCGCTTACGCCCGCTGTATTGCTATTCAAGCGACGGAGACGGAATTGAACCGGCGTCCGTCCACCACCAATACCCAAAATCCCGCCGGCTCGGGAACGCGCCAGGCTTCGTCCTTGATCTTGTCGAGCCAGGCGGGCATCACACACTCCCCCGCAGAAGAATCGATACGGCCAGCAACCGCAGGCCGCGGCGCAGCGCCTGCTGCAACAGCCACGTGCCGCCCGTGATCGCCAGCACAGCCGACAGGCCAGCCCAGGCCATCCAGACCGGATGAATATTTCAGGGACGACGCTGTAGCCCGCTTCTGCTCGTTGCAGGCCCTCATCCTTTCCTTGGCGCTGAATTACACGGTTCGCCGGTTGTTCAGGGGATCTTTCCATCAGGTGGCCCCAGCTTTGGCATAATAAGGATACGAACCCACGCTTTTTGCTCGGGATGGGGTATCATAGGGGGTATCGAAAGCCGATGAAATACCCTTTTCTCGAGAGGAAATTTTCTGACTTCGATTCCCTTCACCGGCGTGTGCCGGTTTTTTTTCGCCATGACGGCAGACCTCCCGCCTGACAACACCGACGTTGCAGCACTGCGCAATCGCGGCATCCGCAGCTTTGTGCTGCGCGCGGGCCGCACCACCGAAGCGCAGACCCGAGCCCTGGCCTCCTTGGGGCCGCGCTGGATCGTGCCCTATGCCCAATCCGTCCCCGACTGGTCGGCGGTGTTCGGCCGCCATGCGCCTCGGGTGCTGGAGATCGGCTTCGGCATGGGAGACGCCACGGCGCAGATCGCAGCAAGCAGGCCCGAGACCGATTTCATCGGCGTGGAAGTTCACCCGCCTGGTGTGGGTGCGCTGCTGCAGCGCATCGACGCCGCGCAGCTCAACAATCTGCGCATCGTGCAGCATGATGCGGTGCAAGTGCTGCAGCACATGATGGCGCCAGGCAGTCTCGACGGTCTGCACATCTACTTTCCCGACCCCTGGCCGAAAAAACGTCACCACAAGCGCCGCCTGATCCAGCCGGATTTCGTTCGCCTGGCAACCAGCCGTCTGCGCCGCGGCGGCTATCTGCATTGCGCCACCGACTGGCAGCCTTATGCCGAACACATGCTCCATGTGCTGCGCGCCGAAGCGGGGCTGACGAACACCGCTGCCGACTACGCGCCACGCCCCGAATGGCGTGCGGTGAGCAAATTCGAACGCCGCGGCCTCAACCTTGGCCACGGCGTGTGGGATCTGTTGTTCACTGCGCGGTAAAGCCTCTTCACCCCGACCAGTCCACCCACCCTCCCCAGGCGGTGACCAGCACCAGCGCGCCGAACACCAGCCGGTACCAGGCAAACGGCACGAAACTGTGCCCGCCCACATAGCGCAGCAGCCAGCGCACCACCACCAGCGCAGAAACGAACGCGACCGCCATGCCCAGACCGAAGATGGGCAGGTCGCTCAGGTTGAGCAGGGCGCGGTGCTTGACAAGGTCGTACACAGTCGCCGCCAGCAGGGTGGGAATGGCGAGAAAGAAGGAGAACTCGGTGGCGGCGGCGCGGCTGAGGCCGAACAGCATGCCACCGATGATGGACGCGCCCGAGCGGCTGGTGCCGGGGATGAGCGCAAACGCCTGCGCGATCCCGACCTTGAGCGCATCGACCGCGCGCATGTCGTCCACATGGTGGATGCGCACATGCTGCGCCGTGCGCTTCTGCCAGGCTTCGGCCCACAGAATCACCAGCGCGCCGACCATGAAGGCCAGTGCCACCGGCACCGGCGCGAACAACCAGCGCTTGATCGTGCTGGCGAAGATCAGCCCCAGCAACGCAGCGGGCAGGAAGCCGATGAGCACATTGACGGCAAAGCGCCAGGCCTTGCCGCGTCGCACGGGTTCGGCCGCGGCCAGGCCGGAGAGCACGTCCGCGATGCGCACGCGGTAGTGCCACATCACGGCAAGGATGGCCCCGCTCTGAATCGCGATTTCGAAAACCTTGGCCTTGTCGCTCACCCAGCCCAGCAGGCTGCCCGCGAGAATGAGGTGACCGGTGGAGGAAATCGGCAGAAATTCGGTGATGCCCTCGACCAGTCCGAGGATGACCACCACGAGGGCGGAATGCGCGTCCATGCTGAGCCTTGTGACAAAAGGTTGCGATTATCCGCAAAGCGCATGCCGAACATTATGAAAAAAGGCTGCTGAGCCCCCCGTACACCCCCAAACCGGCGGTCAGCGCGACCACCGCGATCACCAGCCAGAAATAGCCCCCACGAAGACGATGCTCGGGCGGCAGGGCTTTGGCCGCCAGCGCCACCAGAAAGCCGAGCACCAGCGGCAGCATCAGCGCGTTCATCACCTCCACACCAATCGACAGCGCCACCAGATCGGGCACGAAGGCCACCACCAGCGCCCCGCCGATGACCCCGGCGCTGAACACCGCGTAAAACCACGGCGCTTCGGCCGGATGCTGCTCCAGCGAATGCTTGTAGCCCGTGACCTCGCCAAACCCCCAGGCCGCGGCCAGCGCCACCACGATGGCCGCCACCATGGCCGCGCCCAGAATGCCCAGGCCAAAGACCGTGCGCCCCAGGGTTTCGCCCAGCGTGGGCGTGAGCGCCTGCGCAATCTGTCCCACCGTGTTCAGCGGCGCCGTGCTGCGCCCGGCCCACAACACGGCGGCGGTCACCATCAGCACTGCCGCCATGATGAGCTGGGTGAGCACCGCCCCCACCGCGGTATCCCAGCGGGCAGCCGTGTATTGCTCGGGCCTGAGCCCTTTGTCCGCCACGGCAGACTGCTGATAGAACACCATCCAGGGCATGATGACCGCGCCAATATTGGCCGCCACCAGATACCAGTAGGCGGGATGCTGCACCGGCACATGCCGCAGTCCCTGCAGCACCTGCCGGCCGTCGATGGGCGCGCGAAACGCCACCCAGACGAACACCAGCTCGAACAGCCCCAGCGCGATGGCGATGCGCTCCACCCGGCGGTAAGACCCGGTCCACACCACCACCAACAAAAACAGCGCGGCCAGACTCAGGCTCCAGCCACGCGGCACGCCGAATAAGTCGCCCACCCCGGCCACACCGGAAAACTCGGTGATGATGGCCCCTACCGACGCCACTGCCAGCCCCGCCACCGACACCCAGGCCCAGCGCGCGCCGAAGGTCTCACGGATCAGCTCGCCATGTCCCTTGCCGGTAAAAATGCCCAGCCGCACGGTGAGCTCTTGCACCACAAACAGAATGGGGATGAGCACCAGCTGCAGGCTGAGCAACTGGTAGCCCCATTGCGCACCACTCTGCGCAGCGGTGATCACGCTCCCGACATCGGTATCGGCCAGCATGACCACCAGACCAGGGCCGAGCACGGCGAAAAACACCGCCAGACGGGAAAAGAACGGCGTGCCGGGTGGCGGCAGGGACGGCGTGGCGAACATGGCATGTGCAGGTTTGCCGTCGCGGCTGCAGCGGCTCTACTACAAATGATATTGACTTTTATTTGGAATTCAATCCTATTTACTCTTGCTCACATCTTCGGAATCACCAAATGAACCGAGAAGCCTCCACAGCAACAGGACGTTGAGGACGATGATCGCACTGTCACCATTCACCCCATCCGTCGCAGCACCGGCGGATGGGCCAGACTGGTGAGCAGGCGCAGCACCCACAGCGGCATGGTGAACCCCACCAGCCCTTGCATCACGACCTGCCCCGTCAGGGTGCCCACCACGTTGCTGGACATGCCGCAGGCCAGCAGCGCCAGTGGGAACACCGTGGCCGCACCCGCACCGAGGCTGGGCGCGAGGGTGCGATACGCCTGACTCGGATCGTGGGCCGCCAGGCGCTGCTGGCGGAAGGTGGCGGCAGCAACGACTGAGGCGACGTTTTTCGCGGAGCGCGTTGCGATTGCCCACCACCGCTTGAAATGCAGGAAGGCGTTCTCGACCAGGTGGCGCGGCTCGTCGAGCGCTTTATCGTCCGTCCTGGGTTGCCTGCGGTTCTTGCGCGGCGCAATCACGGCTTATGCGCTTTGCGCTTGGGCATGCGCCACGATGGCGTCGCTGTCGTCGCCTTTGTCGGCAAGCAGGTCGTCCATCCTGAATCCGTCGATCAACCGCTCAGCCTGTGCGCCGTCCGATCGGGTCCCCTCTGTCATCCCCGCTCGGAGCGACAGACCCTGCGCCAGAACGGCTCGAGCAGTGACTCCCCAATACCCTTGTCACGCCAGCGGTCAAACCGCCGATGGGTGTTTTTCCACCCGCCATGCGCGGCCGGCAGGTCTCGCCACGGGGCGCCGGTGCGAAGACTTCAGAACACGGCGTCGATGAATCGGGGGTTGTCCTGCGCAACGCCACCCCAAACCCCGGCTCGTCCGGGCAGACGGGGCTCAAGCAAGGCCCAGTGCCTGTCGCAGAGGTCGTGTCGGTGAAGCGTCTCGGGCATCTCAATCGGCGGTTTATTGCGAACAACACCATCAAGCCACAACGCGTGATGACACGACCCAGTCTGCGGCGATGCCGGAACTGGCGCGCAATTTGCTCTGCCGCAGACACCGCCTGACATGCTGGTTTTGCGTGACAAATTAAACTATGCAACTTTGACCTTGTGCTGCGGAGAACCGATGAACATCGAGCAAGCCCGTTTCAACATGATCGAACAGCAGATCCGCCCGTGGAATGTGCTGGACGCCGGCATCCTCGACCTGCTGGGCAGCGTGCGCCGCGAAGACTTTGTCCCGGCGGCCTATCGCGGTCTGGCGTTCATGGACACTGAAATTCCCCTGCCCTGCGGACAGAATATGCTCTTTCCCAAGGTAGAGGCGCGCATCTTGCAGGAACTCGCCGTGCGAAAAGATGAATGGGTGCTGGAGGTGGGCGCGGGAAGCGGCTTCATGGCAGCGCTGCTCGGTCACCGTGCTGCGGCGGTGCAGACGCTGGAACTGCACGAGGAGCTGGTCGCGCTGGCGCGTGCCAACCTGCACCGTGCCGGCATGAGCAATGTCACGGTCGAACACGCCGACGGCGCCCACTATGCCAAACATGCCGAGTTCGACGTCATCGTGCTCTCGGGTTCGGTGGCGCAGATCCCGCAGGACTTGCTGCAGCGCCTCAAGCCCGGCGGACGATTGGCGGCCATCGTCGGCGATGAACCGGTGATGCATGCGCAGATCGTCACCCGCGCCACCGAAACCGACTTCCGCACCCGCGACCTGTTCGACACCGTGGCCAAGCGACTGGAGCATTTTCCCGAACCGTCCCGCTTCCAATTCTGAACCAGACAACAAGGACTCCCTGATGATCAAGCAACTCAGCGTGCGCGAACTCGCCGACAAGATCGAAGCCGCAACCGCACCCATCACCGAATGGCAATTTCTCGACGTGCGTGAGCCGTGGGAATTCCAGATGGCAGCGATCAAGCACCCGCACTGCCCCGTCAACCACATCCCCATGAGCATCGTGCCGCTGCGGCAGAACGAACTCGATCAGGGCAAGCCGGTGGTGGTCATCTGCCGCAGCGGCAACCGCAGCATGATGATCGCCCGCTTTCTCGAGCAGAACGGATTCGGCGAAATCTACAACCTCAACGGCGGCATGACGGCCTGGTCACGCGAGATCGACCCGTCGGTGCCGCTTTACTGAGAATTCGATTGCGGGCAGGCTGCCGTGGCGATCCACTCGGCCTGGCGCTCCGCTGCCCCTTGGTGCGCGGCAGCAAACGCCAGCGCCCGCTGCGCCGCCATGTGTCGCGCCTGGTCATCGTCCAGCCACTGCGCCAGCGTCGCCCAGACCTGCGCCGCATCGCCCACCTGCACCGCCGCCCCTGACTCCTGCGCCGCTTGCGCTGCTGCGGCAAAGTTGAATTGCGAGGGCCCCAGGACCACAGGGCAACCGCAGGCGCAGGCCTCGATCAGGTTCTGCCCACCCAGCGGCAGCAGACTGCCGCCGATGAATGCCGCATCGGCCATGGCGTAATACGCCGCCATCTCCCCCACCGAATCGCCGAGCCACACCGCCGTGTCGGCAGTCGCTGGCGCGACGCTGCGACGCCGCACTGCCCAACCGTGAGCGGCCAGCAGTTGCGCGACCGCGTCGAAGCGCTGCGGGTGCCGCGGCACCCAGACCAGCAGCGCCCGCGTCGCCAAGGCCGCGGGCAGCGCGCGCAACAGCAGTTCCTCCTCGCTGCTGCCACCCTGCTCGCGGGTCGACGCCAGCAGCAGCACCGGGCGCGCCGCCGCGGCCTTCCACTGCGCCCCGCGCCGCAACAGTTCTGCATCGGGCCGCATGTCGAACTTCAGATTGCCCAGAATCTCCACCTGCGCCGCACCCAGCGCGCGGATGCGCTGCGCATCGTCTTGGGTTTGCGCCGCCGCACGCAGCCCGCCCCAGGACACGCGCGCCAGCGACGGCCAGCGCTGCCAACGGCGGGCGCTGCGCGCGCTCAGCCGCGCACTGGCCAGCAGTACCGGCACCCCGGCGCGGCGGCATTGCTCGGCCAGATTCGGCCAGACCTCGGTTTCGATCAGCACCGCAGCGCGCGGCTGAAAGCGCTGCATCAGGCGGCGCATCGCTCCCGGCAGGTCATACGGCAGCCAGACCTGCACATCCCCAGGCTGCAGCAGATCTGCCCCGGCCGCGCGGCCGGTAGCGGTCATGTGGGTGAGCAGCAGACGCATCCCCGGACACCGCTGCCGCAAGGCGGCGATCAGCGGCGCCGCGGCACGCGTCTCGCCCAGTGACACCGCATGTACCCAGATCAGTGGCCCGTTGCCCGGCTCGCTTGGGGACGATCCGCCGCCGTACCAACCCAACCGCTGTGCCAGATGCTGCCGATACAGCGGCTCAGCCCGCCCGCGCCACCACAGCCGCACGAACGCCAGCGGCAGCAACACACGCCAAACCGCGGTGTAGAGATGCAACGCCAGCTTCATGCTGATGCGCTGCTCGCCGCTGCCAGCATGGCCAGCACCGCCTGCAACACCTCCGCCACCGCGGGCTGCTGGCCGCTGTCGCCCAAACTGCGCCACGGCCCGGCCGACTCGAACTCGACGCTGTGCGGCGACGAGCCGGTGTAGATCGCTACCGCCGGTGTGCCGACCGCCGCGGCGAGGTAGAGCAGCCCGGTATCGACCCCGACCACCAGGTTGGCTGCGCGCAGCACCCGCATCCACTCGGCCATGGCGAACGCCTCCGGAGCGACCCGTGCCGAAGCCGTCCCCATCCCAACCCTCCCCACAAATGGGACGGGTGTGCTCTCGCCTCCATCAGCTCGGGGGGAAGGTTGGTAGGGCGCCGCGCCTACAGCCGCATTCACCGCCGCCGTCAAGCGCTCGGCGCGTTCGCGCTCGATGGCGTTACCCCAGGCGAACACGCACTCCTTGCCCTGCGCCACCAGCGCCCGCCCGAGTTCGACCCAGCGCGCCTCATCCCACAGCTTGCGCTCCTTGGCCGTGGCGCTGAGCAGCACGACAAAGGGCGCGTCGCCCGGCAGCCAGTCGGGCCGATCAGCTTGCAGACGCAAGCCATAACGCGGCCTGCCCTGCTGCGCGTAGCCCAAAGCCCAAGCGACCAGCGTGCGGTAGCGTGGCACGGCGGCTTCGGTGCGGCGCAGCGCGGTTTTTTGCCGATGGTCATAGAACAGCGGCGCCAGCGCCTCGCGCGCGCTGGCCCAGGACAGGCCATAGAGCGGCCCGCGCGCCAGCCGGGCGATCAGCGCGCTTTTCACCAGTCCCTGCAGATCGATCACCGCGTCATACGGTTGTGCGCGCAGTTGCGTCTTCCAGTCGCGCCACTCCTGCCGGATATCGCTGCGCCAGAACGCCTTGCGCCAGCGCCGCAGTGCCAGCGGGATCACCCGCTTCATCCCCGGATGCGCTCGCACGATGTCGGCGTAGGCCTCCTCGACCAGCCAGTCGATCTGGGCGTCGGGGTGGGCCGTGAGGATGTCATGCACCACCGGCAGGGCGTGGACCACATCGCCCATTGAGCTGGTCTTGACGATCAGCACCCGCAGCGGCTTCGAGGGCGTTGACGTGACCGTGCTCAAAACGGCAGCTTCAGTGTGACGTCAAGCGCCAGCAGCGCGGCGCGGAATTCGGCCTGCACCCGCTCTAATGCCTTGGCGTCTGCGCCCTCGAAGCGCAGCACCACGCAGGGCGTGGTGTTGGACGGGCGAGCCAAGCCAAAGCCGTCGGCATAGTCAGCGCGCACGCCGTCGATGGTGCTGACCTGCACCGCACCGGCAAAGCGCCCTTCGCGCTGCAGGCGTTCGCACAGCGTGAAGTTTTCGCCCTCGGCGGTGTCGAGCTTGAGCTCCGGGGTGGAGACGGAATCTGGCAGAGCGTTGAGGATGGCGCCAGGGTCGGCACTGCGCGAGAGGATTTCTAGTAGCCGCGCCGCGCCGTACTGCGCGTCGTCGAAGCCGTACCAGCGATCCTTGAAAAAGATGTGGCCGCTCATCTCGCCGGCCAGCGGGGCGTCGATTTGCTTCATCTTTGCCTTGATCAGCGAATGCCCGGTGCGGCCCATGACCGGCTCACCGCCGTGCCGCCGAATCCACTGCGGTAGCTGCGCAGTGCATTTGACGTCATACAGCACCGCAGCGCCCGGATGGCGCGCCAGCACGTCGGCGGCGTACAGCATGAGCTGCCGGTCGGGCCAGATGATGGCGCCGCTCGGCGTGATCACGCCGAGGCGGTCGCCGTCGCCATCGAACGCCAGACCGAGTTCGGCGCCGGTGGCGCGCACGGTGCGGATCAGATCTTCGAGGTTGTGCGGATCGGCGGGGTCGGGATGGTGGTTGGGGAAGCTGCCGTCCACCTCGCAGAACAACTCCTCGACGGTGCAGCCGAGTTCACGTAGCAGCCGGGGAGCGAATGCGCCGGAGACGCCGTTGCCGCAATCGACCACGACCTTCATCGGTCGCGTGAGTTTCACGTCGCCAACGATTCGGCCAATGTAGTCGGACACGATCGACGCCTGCCGCAGCGCGCCCGCGCCGGTGGCGAAACACTCGTCCACTGTCAGCTCGCGCAGCGCCTGGATCTGCTCGCCGAACAGCGCGTTGCCGCCCAGCACCATCTTCAGGCCGTTGTACTCGGGTGGGTTGTGGCTACCGGTGATCTGGATGCCGCTGACCACCGGCGTGGTGGCGCAGGCGAAATAGAGCATCGGCGTGGCGTTCATGCCAAGGTCGATCACGTCCACACCCCCGGCGCGCAGGCCGTCGCCCAGCGCTGCCGCCAGCGCCGGGCCGGACAGGCGGCCGTCGCGGCTGATATTGACCGCGGTCTCGCCACTGCGCCGCGCCAGCGTGGCAAACGCCTGGCCGATGAGGCGGCAGGCGTCTTCGGTCAGGGTCTTGCCAACCACGCCGCGAATGTCGTAAGCCTTGAAAATGGTGGGGTCGAGCTGCGCCATGCAGGGCTCCGGTGAACAGCGTGCAGCGCAAGTGTCGCCCTGCCTCGCTAGGATGATGTGTCTGATTTCGGCATTCTAGGGAGAGGTTTTGGCGACCTATCTGATCGGCGATGTGCAGGGCTGTGCGGACGCGTTCAGCGAACTGATCGAGGCGCTGCAGTTCGACCCGGCGCACGACCGGCTCATCGTCCTGGGCGATCTGGTCAACCGCGGTACGCAGTCGCTGGCCAGCATGGAGCGGCTCATTGCCCTGGGCGACAGCGCGCAGTGCCTGCTGGGCAACCACGATCTTCATTTGCTGGCGGTGGCGCACGGCGTGCGCAAAGCGCACCGCAGCGACACGCTGGACGACATCCTGCAATCGCCACGCCGTGCGGAGCTGATCGACTGGGTGCGCCGCCGCCCGCTGGCTTTGATGGAGCAAGGCTGGCTGCTGGTGCACGCGGGCGTGCTGCCGCAGTGGAGCGCACAGCAGACCCTGCAGCTTGCCGCCGAGGTCGAGCGCCGCCTTCGCGCGCCCGACTATGTCGATTTCCTGCGGGTGATGTTCGGCAACCAGCCCGACGAATGGAGCGACAGCCTTTCCGGCTTCGACCGCCTGCGCATCGTGGTCAACACCCTCACCCGCGCCCGCTTTCTTCTGGCCAGCGGCCCACGCTATGGACGGATGGATTTTCACAACAAGCAGGCGCAGGCCAGCGGCGGCTCTGCCGAACTGCAGCCCTGGTTCGCGCTGCCGCAGCGCCGAACCGCGCAGACCCCGATCGCCTTCGGCCATTGGTCCACCCTGGGGCTGCGCTGGGAGCACAACGCGCTGTGTCTGGACAGCGGATGCCTGTGGGGCGGCGCGCTCACCGCGGTGAAGCTGCCGCCCGCTGGCCAGCGTTGGCTCGAAGCCACGCAAATCCCTTGCGCGCGCAGCATGGAACCGATGGCGGACTAGAGCCTGCCGGTGTTGTGACCTGCGCAGACCGCAGGCTACGATGGTCACACGACAACACACCCGGAGACGACCATGCCGCAAGCGCATCCAGACTTCCTGCAGGCACGCGACCTGCTGCTGCGCCATCGCACCGATTATGCCCGCGCCTATGCCGAGTTTCGTTGGCCGGTGCTCGACCGCTTCAACTGGGCGCTGGACTACTTCGACCGTGTGGCCGAAGGCAACGAGGCGCTCGCGCTGTGGATCGTCGAAGAGAACGGCAGCGAAGCCCGCCACAGCTACGCCGACATCGCGCAGCGATCGTCGCGCATGGCCAACTTCCTGCGCGCGCAGGGCGTGGCGCGCGGCGACCGCGTGCTGCTGATGCTGCCCAACTGCGTGGCGCTGTGGGATGTGATGCTCGCCTGCATCAAGCTCGGCGCGGTGATGATTCCGGCCACCACCCTGCTCACGCCCACCGATCTCGAGGACCGTATCGCCCGCGGTGCGGTGCGCCATGTCGTCTGCCTGCCTGCCGATGCCGCCAAGTTCGAGGCGCTGCCGCAGAGCGTGTGGTCGCAGGTCCAGGGCCGCTTCGCCGCTGGCACCGCCCCCGCCAGGTGGACTGCGCTGTCCGGTGCCGATGCGGCGCCCGCCGCCTACACGCCGGATGCGCCGACCCGCGCCACCGACCCGCTTCTGCTGTACTTTACCTCCGGCACCACCTCTAAGCCCAAACTGGTGCTGCACACCCACCAGAGCTACCCCGTGGGCACACTGGCGACCCTGTACTGGATCGGTCTGCAGCCCGGAGACGTGCACTGGAACATCAGCTCCCCCGGCTGGGCCAAGCATGCGTGGAGCAGTTTTTTCGCGCCGTGGAACGCGGGCGCAGCCATCTTTGCGTTCAACCAAAGCCGCTTCAACGCCGCAGCGACCTTGCAAACCCTGTCGCGCTGCGGCATCACCACCCTGTGCGCGCCACCCACGGTCTGGCGCATGCTCATCCAGGAAGACCTCAAAGCCTATCCCGTGAAGCTGCGCGAGCTGGTCGGCGCGGGCGAGCCGCTCAACCCCGAGGTGATCGAGCGGGTGCGCACCGCCTGGGGCATCACCCTCCGCGACGGCTACGGCCAGACCGAGACCTGCGCGCTCATCGGCAACAGCCCAGGGCAAGCGCTCAAGCCCGGCGCCATGGGGCGACCCATGCCCGGCTACCGCATCCGCCTGGTCGATGTCGACGGCAACCCCGCCGATGAGGGCGAGGTCTGCGTCGAGGCCGAGCCGCGCCCCACCGGCCTGCTGGTCGAATACGCGGGGGACGCCGAAAAAACCGCTCAAGTGATGCACGACGGCCTCTATCACACCGGCGACGTGGCGCTACGCGATGCCGACGGCTACTACACCTTCGTCGGCCGCACCGATGATGTATTCAAGTCCTCCGACTACCGCATCAGCCCCTTCGAGCTGGAAAGTCTGCTGATCGAGCATCCCGCCGTGGCCGAAGCCGCCGTGGTGCCCTGCCCCGATGCGTTGCGCCTGACCATTCCCAAGGCCTTCGTGTCCTGCCGCGTGGGTTACACGCCCAGCGCCGAGCTGGCGCGCGACATTCTGCAATTCGTGCGCGACCGCGCCGCGCCCTACAAACGCATCCGCCGCATCGAATTCTTCGACCTACCCAAGACCATCTCAGGCAAGATTCGCCGCGTGGAGCTACGCAAGCGGGAAGTGACACGGGAGCCGGGAACACGTGGCGAGATGGAGTTCCATGAAGACGATTTCACCGCCTGAACGCGCTGCAACACCTCTCTAAAACCGCCTGGGCAATTCACGTCACGATGCCATGATTCACAACGAGCTCGACATCCTCACCGAACTGGTGCCCCTTGGCGCTGGTCTGAGGGTCATCGAGCTGGGCTGCGGCAACGCCCGGCTGCTGACCGAGCTGCTGCAGCGCTGCCCCAGCTGCGAGGCACTGGCGCTCGAGGTCGACGCCATGCAGCACGCCAAGAACCTCGCACGCCAGCCTGAGGATCTCCAGCCCCGGTTGCGGTTCCTGCAGGAAAGCGCCACGTCGATACCGGCTGCGGACGCCAGTTTCGATCTGGCGCTGATGCTCAAGTCGCTGCACCACATCCCGCAGCCAGGCATGCAGGCCGCGCTCGCGCAAACCTGGCGCGTGCTCAAGCCGGGCGGCTGGCTCTACGTCTCAGAGCCGGTGTATGACGGCGCGCTCAACAACATCGTCAAGCTCTACAACGAAGAGGGCCCGGTGCGCGCCGCGGCGCAGGCCGCACTCGACCAGGCCCTGCTGACCGGCGCATGGCTGCAGACCGCCGAGCGCCGTTTCGACATGCCGGCGCACTTCCCCAACTGGGAGTCCTTCGAACAACGCATGCTCTACCCCAGCTTCGCCGATCATCGGATCACCGACGATTTGCGACACCGCGTCAAGGCCGCCTTCGAGCCGTATTGCTCGGCCGAAGGCGCGTCTTTCACCCGCCCCATGCACGTGCGCTTGCTGCAGAAACCGCAAGCTTGAACGACGATCAACCCCTGACTTCCGGATCGAGCCCCGCCACCGGCACGCGCAGGAAGTGCTCGCGGTAGTGGCGCAGTTCGTCGATGGATTCCTGGATGTCGGCCAGCGCGGTGTGCGCCTGCTGCTTCTTGAAGGCGCTCACCAGCTCGGGGCGCCAGCGCCGCGCCAGTTCCTTGAGGGTGCTCACGTCGAGGTTGCGGTAATGAAAATAGGCTTCCAGTTCGGGCATGCCACGGGCCATGAAACGGCGGTCCTGGCAGATGGTGTTGCCGCACATCGGCGACTTGCCTGCCGGAACATAGTTCTTGAGGAAGGCGATGATGGCCTTGCTCGCCTGCGCCTCGTCCACCGTGCTGGCGCGCACCCGGTCGGTCAGGCCGGACTTGCCGTGGGTGTTCTGGTTCCAGGCGTCCATGCCGGCCAGCACGGCGTTGCTCTGGTGAATGGCCAGCACCGGGCCCTCCACGCGCACGGTGAGCTGCGGGTCTGTCACGACCACGGCCACTTCGATGATGCGATCGGTGTCGGGATTCAGGCCCGTCATTTCCATGTCGACCCAGATGAGGTTGTCGTCGTGGCAGGCGAGGAGGGAAGCGGCGGAATCGGACATGGGATGCACTCAGTGTGGGAAAAGCGAAGACGCGCGGCGGAGACGGGTCGGGTGGGATAATCTGGCCTCTTGAGAAACACGGTTGCGCCCTGATGGAAAGCCCCTGATGGAAAGCCCCTGATGGGAAACCCCGGGCGGGAACCGACAGCCAGACTGACAAGGATTTTCGCATGACCCCGCAACATTTCGCCCTCGCCTGGAGCGTGCTGTTCGCCGCCGCGCTGATCGGCGGCACAGCGTTGAAGCTCTGGCTGGCCCAGCGCCAGCAGCGCCATGTGCTGGCGCACCGCGACGCAGTGCCCGCGCCGTTTCGCGGCAGCATCACGCTCGAAGCGCACCAGAAGGCCGCCGACTACACCGTGGCCCGGCTGCGCTTTGGGCTGTGGACCACGCTGTTTTCCGCCGTCATCGTGCTGGTATGGACGCTCGAAGGCGGGCTACAACTGCTCAACGGCTGGGTCAGCAGCACCTTCGGCACCGCTTTGGGGGGGCAACTCGCGCTGCTGGTGGCGTTCGCCCTCATCGGCGCGCTGCTCGACCTGCCGTGGGAGGTGGCGCGCACCTTCGGGCTGGAGGCGCGCTTCGGCTTCAACCGTCAGACGCCACGCTCTTTCGTGCTCGACCTGCTGAAAAACGCCATGGTCAGCGCCGTGATCCTGTTGCCGCTGGCGCTGCTGGTGCTGTGGATCATGCAGGTGGCGGGAAGCTGGTGGTGGCTTTGGGCTTGGGCTGGGCTGACCGCGTTCAGCCTGCTGATGATGGTGGTGTATCCGCTGGTCATCGCGCCGCTGTTCAACAAGTTCCAGCCCCTACCCGACGGCGAGGTGAAGACCCGCGCGCAGGCCCTTATGCAGCGTTGCGACTTTGCACTGTCGGGCCTGTTCGTCATGGACGGCTCGCGCCGCAGCGCGCACGCCAACGCCTATTTCACTGGTATGGGCGCGGCGCGGCGCGTGGTGTTGTTCGACACCCTGCTCGCCCAGCTCAGCCCGGCGCAGATCGAGGGCGTGCTCGCGCACGAGGTGGGGCATTACAAGCGGCACCACATTCTCAAGCGCATGGTTGTGATGTTCGGCGTGAGTCTGGCGGGGTTTGCGCTGCTGGGCTGGCTGTCCAATCAGGTTTGGTTCTACGTCGGGCTGGGCGTCATGCCCAATCTGTTCGCGCCGAACCATGCGCTGGCGCTGATTCTGTTCAGCCTCGTGCTGCCGGTGTTCGGGGTGTTCTTCAGCCCGCTGGCCGCAGCCACCTCGCGCAAGCACGAATTCGAGGCCGACGCCTACGCGGCACAACACAGCGATGCGCACGCACTCGGCGAGGCGCTGGTCACGCTTTACCGCGACAATGCAAGCACCCTCACCCCCGACCCGCTGTACGTGCGCTTTTACTACAGCCACCCGCCTGCGCTGCAGCGGTTGCAACGCCTGGGCGCGCTGCCCGATGTCGCGCCAGTTCCCTCTCCCACTGCGGCGACCGCCTGAACTGCCATGACCCTCGACGATCTCTTGCAAGCCCACTGCACGCCGCTCCACCCCAGCCACCGTCTCGAAGGCGACGCGCTCGCGCCCTATTTGCGCTTGTTTGATGGCTGGCGAATCGAGGATGGCAGCCTGCGCAAAACCTTTGCGTTCGACAACTATTACCAGACCCTGGCCTTCGTCAACGCGCTGGCCTGGGTGGTGCACCGCGAAGACCATCATCCCGACCTGCTGGTGCAGTACAACCGCTGCGCCGTGGCATTCAACACCCATTCAGCTGGCGGCATCACCCGCAACGACTTCATCTGCGCCGCCAAGACTGACGCGGTCTACGCGCAGGGCGCGGCGCGCTAAGACGCTTCGCATGGACGACCTCGATCGCCCCAATCCCCAACGCCCCAAGGGCAAGCGCAGCGCAAAGCCCGTCCGTCCCCAAACCAGCGGCCTGAGCGCACGCATCGTCGGCGCCTTCGGGCGGCAGTTTCTCGCGCAGCTCGACCACGGCAGCACCGTGACCTGCGTGCCGCGCGGTCGACGGGCCGACGTGGTCTGCGGCGACCGCGCCACCCTCGCCCCCGGCCATGCGCCGCTTGCCATCGAGCAGGTGCACCCGCGGCGCAATGCGCTGTGGCGCGAAGACGCGTGGCGCAGCAAGATGTTCGCCGCCAACCTCGACCGCGTCCTGCTGGTGACTGCCACCTACCCCGGCGTCCAGCACGGTCTGATCGGCCGCGCGCTGGTCGCCGCAGATGCCGCAAGCATTCCGGTGACCCTGTTGCTGAACAAGTGCGACCTGCCGCAGACCGAGGCCGCGCGGGCCGAAATGGCGCTCTACCGCGATCTGGGCTTCAGCGTGATCGAACTGTCGGTGCACACCGCCCCGCACGCGGCCCTTGCGGCGCTCGCGCCGGTACTCGACGGCCAGACCAGCCTGCTGCTCGGCGCATCCGGTGTGGGCAAGTCCAGCCTGACCAATCTGCTGGTGCCACAGGCACAGGCGCCCACACGTGAAATCTCCGAGGCACTCTCGGCAGGCAAGCACACCACCACCGCCACGCGGCTGTACGACCTGCCAGGCTTTGCGCCGGGCAGCGCGCTGATGGACTCGCCGGGCTTTCAGTCCTTCGGTCTGCATCACCTGTCGGTGTCGCAGCTGCAACATGGCTTTGTCGAACTTCGCGCGCGGATGGGACAGTGCCGCTTCCAGAACTGCACGCATCGCGACGAGCCCGGCTGCGTGTTCACCACCGACCCCAGCGCCATGACCCCGGCTCGGCTGGCGCTGTACCGCACCCTATATGCCGAGCTGACCTCGTCTCCGGCGCGATGAAACGCGTGGACAGCGCGCCGAACCTGGTCATCGCCACCTTGTGGGCCGACGCGTTGAACGCTGCGGGCCTCCGCGCCGAGGTGTTCTCGCGCTACCTCACCAGCATCGCCGGGGAGATTCCGCCCGACCAGTGCGACCCGGCGGTGTGGGTGCTCGACGACGCCGACTTGCCGCGCGCGCGGCAACTGCTGCGGGAGCTGCGTTCGCCCATGCGCGGCGCCCGCTGGGTCTGCCCCGGCTGCGGCGAACGCCACGGCCCGCAGTTTGCGCAGTGCTGGAACTGCGGCAGATCGCGCCCCGATCCGATCGCCTGATCAGTCCGGCAGCGTCGTCGGCCCACTGTCCGGCAGCGGTGCGCGGCGCAGCCAGACCTGCGCCGCCAGCAAGAACAGGAACAAGAGCGCGTACACCGTGGTCGTGCCCAGCACGTCGCCCTTGTTGCCGGTGAAGCCCGGGCCATAGGGGCCGCCGAAGCCCTCGGCTGTGCTCCACAGCAGCAGGCTGTAGACCAGCCCGCCCCACAGCACCGCGCGGCGCAGTGCTTGTGGCAGCCAAGGCGCGAACAGCAGTCCGGCGGCGATCGCCGTTTCAGTCAACGCGGCCAGCACGGCAAAGCGTTCCATGCCAATCACATGCCCCAGGCCGATGAACACCGCGATCCACTCCGCGATCCAGGCGGGCTGACCAGTCTGTGCGCTCGTGAGAAACGACGCGAAATGCTGCAAAAACCCCGGCTGCCATTTCCACCAGGCATCGAACGCCCAAAGCAGGCCGAACAGCCAGAATGCCCAGCGCACGCGCACAGAGTCGGGCCGTCGCAGCGGCGCGTTCGACCAGGCCGCTCCCTGCCAGCCGCGCAGCAGCAAGATCAGCGCAAAGCCCAGTGCATAGACAATGGCGGTGCCGGGGTCGGTCGCTCCACTGGTGTACGGCCCGCCCAGCCCGCCTAGCGTGCTCCACAAAAACAACTCATATACCAGCCCCACCCAGGCCAGCGCTGGAAACCCCCAGCCGGTGAGCAACCCAACAGTGAGCAGCGCCTCGATGCCGAACAGCAGCGCCACCGCCTTGCTGATGCCGACCGCGGCCATCAGTTGCAGCACCGCGCTAGCCCACACGCCCAGCGCGTGGGGCTGTCCCGCAGCCAGCGCCGCGTGGCGGACGTCTGCGGCGAACTGCACCGCGTACTGCGGGTTGAAATGCAGGCCAAGGTTGACCGCGAAAAACACGCCGAAGGCGATGCGCACCCAGCTCAGGGCCCGCATCGCGGCGTGATCTTGCGTCCCCAGCACCGGAACGCGAGATGCCTTCGCCTCCAGCGGCAAATTGACATGCCGTACCCCATAGACGGGCTGGACAGGTGGATTGGGTTGTTGTTCTGTGGACGACATGCGACGCTCCCGGCAGCGCGTTGCAAACACGCCACCTGACGTTTGCATTTTCGTCAGCGGGACTTAAATCCAGCTTAGGGAGATCAGCCTAGCGTCAGTCCAGACGCCCGAGCAGCAGGAATTCCATCAGCGCCTTCTGGCCGTGCAAGCGGTTTTCCGCCTCGTCCCAGACCACGCTCTGTGGGCCATCGATGACCTCGGCAGCGACTTCTTCGCCGCGATGCGCGGGCAGGCAGTGCATGAACACCGCATCAGCCTGCGCGCGCGACATCATCTCGGCATTGACCATGAAGCCCTTGAACGCCTGCTCGCGCGCCTGCGTCTCCGCCTCATAGCCCATGCTGGTCCACACATCGGTGGTCACCAGATGCGCGCCTGCGCAAGCCTGGCACGGGTCGTCGAAAGTGCGCAGATGCGCCGCCTGCGCCGCACTGACCGGATAGCCAGCGCGGTTGAATTCCACGCCATAACCTTTCGGCCCGGCGAAATGCAGCGTGAAATCGAGCACCTCCGCCGCCTGCAGCCAAGTGTAGAACATATTGTTCGCATCGCCGATCCACGCCACGGTCTTGCCCTGGATCGGGCCGCGATGCTCGATGAAGGTCATCACATCGGCCAAGATTTGACAGGGGTGGAACTCGTTGGTCAAACCGTTGATCACCGGCACACGCGAGTGCGCGGCAAAGCGCTCGACGATCTCCTGGCCGTAAGTGCGGATCATCACCAGATCCACCATGCGCGAGAACACCTGCGCCGCATCCTCGATCGGCTCGCCACGGCCGAGCTGGCTATCCCGGGTGTTGATGTAGATCGCCGCGCCGCCGAGCTGATGCATGCCCGCCTCGAAGCTCAGGCGGGTGCGGGTCGAGTGCTTCTCGAAAATCATCGCCAGGGTACGGTCGACCAGCGGCTGGTGCGGCTCGTAGCGCTTGAACTTGGCTTTGATCAGCGCGGCGCGGGCGAAGACATAGTCGTACTCCTCGCGCGTCAGATCGGAAAACTGCAGGTAATGCCGCAGCGTGGTGTTCATGTCCCTCTCCTTGTCATTGTGCGGTGGCGGTGTGCAGGAACTCTTGCACTGCGGGCACCAGCGCTTGCACCAGCGCGTCTGCCTGCTCCAAAGTGAAAATCAGCGGCGGCAGCAGGCGGATGACCCGCTCTTGCGTGACATTGAGCAGCACACCGCGCTCGAGCATGATGCGCACCAGATCGCCTGCCGGGCGGTCGAGCTCGATGCCGATCATCAGCCCCTGGCCGCGCACCTCGACCACGCCGTCCACACCAGCAAAGGAGTGATGCAGGGCGTGCAGGATTTGCGCGCCACGCGCCGCGGCATTGGCCAGCAGGTCCTCGTCCTCGATCACCGCCAGGGTTTCCAGCGCGGCGCGGCAAGCCAGCGGGTTGCCGCCGAAGGTCGTGCCGTGCTGACCCGGACCAAATGTTGTGGCCGCTGCACCGCACGCCAGAATGGCGCCAATGGGCACCCCCGAGGCCAGCCCCTTGGCCATAGCGATGACATCGGGCTTCACTCCGGCCCATTGATGCGCAAACCACTTGCCGGTGCGGCCAGTGCCACATTGCACTTCATCAATCATCAGCAGCCAGCCGTGGCGGTCGCACAGCGCGCGCGCTGCGTGCAGGAAGTCCGCATGCGCCGGCTGAATGCCGCCTTCGCCCTGAATGGCCTCGACGAATACCGCGACCACATTCGGGTGGGTATGGGCCACCTCTTGCAGCGCCGAGGCGTCGTTGAGCGCAATGCGCACAAAGCCCTCGACCAGCGGCTCGAAACCCTTTTGCACCTTGGGATTGCCGGTGGCGGACAGCGTGGCGAGCGATCGCCCGTGGAACGCGCGCTCGAACACCACGATTTCCGGGCGGTCGATGCCACGGTGGTGTCCGTGCAGTCGCGCCAGCTTGATCGCCGCCTCGTTGGCCTCCAGCCCGGAATTGCAGAAAAACGCCGTGTCCATGCCGCCGAGGGCACAGAGCCGGTCGGCGAGTTGCTCCTGTAGCGGAATCTGATAGAGGTTGGAGGTGTGGATCAGCTGACCCACCTGATCAGTGATCGCCGCCACCAAGCGCGGATGCGCATGCCCCAAGGTGTTGACCGCAATGCCCGACAAGGCGTCGAGATAACGCTTACCCTGCGTATCCCACACCCAGGCCCCCTCACCATGCGACAGGGCGATGGGCTGCCGCGCATAGGTTTGCATCACATGAGAGGGCATGGTCATTTCTCCTTTGCAAAAAAAGCAAACCCGGCTGGCAAAGCATCTAAAAAACGCTGGTCCACCGGGGGCAATCAGGAATTATAGAGAGGGGCAGACGACAGAAGACGGCACACACCGGATGGAGTATTTGTTGCAACTGCAACACAGAATCACCCTTCGGGTTAACCCGGTAATACTGCGCTGCAGCATAATTGCGGCACCGCAGCAAAACTGCCTCTTCAAGGATTCAGCCATGAGCGCCCTCCCACACTCTCTGCAACTTGTTAAACCTCGAGAAATTTTCATTCGCGGCATCACAGCAGACGGCCGCACGTTCCGCCCGAGCGACTGGGCTGAGCGTCTTGCCGGCCTGATGGCCCGCTTCCGCCCGGCTGGACTGTGCCGCAAGGAAGCGCACCTGGGCTACTCGCCCTACTGCGTGCCGACCGTGGTCGAAGGAGTGCGCTGCCTGGTGGTGAGCGAGTCGCTGCGTGACATCGAGCCGATGGCGTTCGACTTCCTGCTCAACTTCGCCCGTGACAACCAGCTCGACGTGGTCGAAGCCTGTCTGACCCAGACTGACGCGACAGAACCGAAGATGCCGGATCTGGACCTTGCCCGCGACGCACTGCAGCGCGTGCTGCAAACGGTCTGAACGGACGGGGCTGAGCGGGGCGCGATGCGGTCGCGCACCGCATCGCCCTGACTTGAAGAGGAAGGCGCAATGCCAGTCAGCGAAAAACTGGCTTCGCAAAAAATCTGCTGCCAGCCAAGCCGTTCGCTCAACCCGTTGATGGCGTCGGCTTGCAGCCCCTAAAACGGACCTCCTCGGAGGTCCGTTTGCATTTCAGCCCTCATCTGTCCCTTTGTCGACTGAGGCCTGCTGTGGTTCAGTGACTGACAGACTCAGCGAACGGCTTGGCTGTTCGCGGGCTTTTTTCGATGGCACACCGCCAAGAGCACAGGGCTCAGGGCGCTGGCCGGAGCAGGCAAACCGAATCAGGCGGCGAGCGCCTTGATGGCCGCGTTCAGGCGGCTTTTGTGACGCGCGGCGGTGTTCTTGTGGAAAATCTTTTTGTCAGCGATCGAGTCGAGCACGGGCGCATTGGCCTTGAAGACTTCCATCGCCTTGGCATGGTCGCCAGCGGCGATGGCCTTACGCACCGACTTCACAGCAGTGCGAAAACGCGAACGCAGCGCCGTGTTGGCGGCGTTGGCCTTGATGGATTGACGCGCGCGCTTGCGGCCCGACGGGGTGCGAACGCTCTTGTTCTTGGCTGCGGCTTTGGTTGCCATGTTGGAAATCCTTCTGTGTTGCCTGCTCGGAAAACCCACCATTATAGACAAAATCAAGCGCGCCGCCAGCAAACGTTCAGGCTCAAAGCCATGCGTTTCTATAATGTTGCCGGGTGAATCTTCTCAAAGCCGCCTCCACCATCTCTCTTCTGACGCTGACGTCGCGCATCACCGGGCTGGTGCGGGAAATCATGGTGGCGACGTTCTTCGGCGCCAGTGCCTGGACTGACGCGTTCAATGTGGCGTTCCGCCTGCCCAATCTGCTGCGCCGCATGTTTGCCGAGGGCGCGTTTTCGCAGGCGTTCGTGCCGCTGCTGTCGCAGACCCGACAGACCAAGTCGGTCGAGCAAACGCAGGAGCTGATCGACCAGGTTTCCACCGCGCTGATGTGGATTTTGGCGGGCATCAGCCTGGCCGGCGTGCTGCTCGCCCCGGCACTGGTGTGGCTCACCGCCTCGGGCCTGCACCCCGCGGCGTTCGACGCCGCCATCTGGATGACGCGGCTGATGTTTCCTTACGCCGGGCTGATCTCGCTGGTGGCGCTCAGTGCCGGCATCCTGAACACCTGGAAGCATTTTGCCGTGCCCGCGGTGACGCCCGCATTGCTTAATCTGGCCATCATTAGCGCCGCCGTGGCGTTGCACAAACTGGTGCATCCGCCGATCTACGCGCTGGCGATCGGGGTGATGATCGGCGGCGTGGCGCAGCTGGCGGTGCAGTGGCCCGCGCTGCGGCGGTACGCGGTGGTGCCGCGTTTCCGCCTGAGCTTTCTCAAGGCCTGGCGCTCCGAAGGGGTGCACCGCGTGGTCAAGCAGATGCTGCCCGCCAGCCTGTCGGTGTCGGTGGCGCAGGTCTCGATCGTGATCAACACCCAGATCGCCTCGCATCTGGCGGCGGGCAGTGTGTCGTGGCTGGCCTATGCCGACCGGCTGATGGAGTTTCCCACTGCGATCCTGGGTGTGGCGCTGGGCTCGGTGCTGCTGCCCAGCCTGTCGCGCGCGGTGGCGACCGAAGACGTCGCCAAATACAGCACCCTGCTCGACTGGGGGCTGCGGCTGACCCTGGTGCTGGCTCTGCCCAGCGCGGTGGCGCTGCTGATCTTCGCCCAGCCGCTGGTGTCCATGCTCTACAACTATGGGCGTTTCGATCATGCCGACGTGCTGGCCACGACGAGCGCACTGCGCGCTTACGGCGTCGGGTTGATCGCGCTGATTGGCATCAAGATCCTCGCCCCGGGGTTCTATGCCCGACAAGACCTGCGCACACCGGTGAAAATCGCCCTGGTGGTGCTGGCCTGCACGCAGCTGATGAATCTGCTGTTCGTGCCCTGGCTGGGACATGCCGGGCTGGCGCTGGCTATTTCCATCGGCGCGATGCTCAATGCCAGTCTCTTGTTTCGCGGTCTGCGCAAGCGCGGCATGTTTCTGCCGCAGCCGGGCTGGGGGCAATACGCCGGCAAGGTTGTGCTGGCGCAAATTCCGCTGGGCGGCCTGATGCTGTGGGGTGCCGCCGCCCTGCCCTGGGACCGCGCGCATGGCGACCTACTGCGGCTGGGCATGGGCCTGGGTCTGCTGGCCGCGTCTGCCTTGGTCTATTTCGCCACCTTGCGCCTGCTCGGGTTCCGCCTGCGGCAATTCATGCACAGTGAGTGATGTGTTGCGCCAGCGCAAGCTGCTAGCGATGACCGTATTCCACAATGGGCGCATCATCTGCAGCGGCAGACCCACTCAGGAGACCGACATGCCCCTCACCACCGACCAGCGCGACACTCTGCGCACCAAACTGCAACAACGCCGTATCCAAATCGTGGCCGATCTGCGGGATGAATCCATCAGTGAGGACGGTACGCTCGCGGTGCGCAGCCACCGTGGCGAAACCGACGACGAAGCCGTGGTCGAGGCGATGGACGCAGTGGAAATCGCCTCGACTGCACGCGATGCCACCGAGCTTGCCGCCATCGACAGCGCCCTGCAGCGCCTCGATACGCCAGAGTTCGGCGTGTGCATCGACTGCGGGGCCGACATTCAGCCCGCCCGCCTGATGGCCGAGCCCACCGTGCTGCGCTGCACCGTTTGCCAGCAGCGTTACGAACACCGGCACCTCACGCCGAGCGGCGCGCGGCTGTAGCATCCAGACATGTCCCAACGTCCCGCCCCGCCCCTTCAAACTCCTGGCCTTGAGCGGGTGCTCAACCGCTGGCTGATTCCGGCGTATTTCATCGGTGTCAGCCTGCCGTGGATCCTCGGCGCCTGGCTCAAGACAAGTTACCAGCCCGGCCTGGTCGAGGGCGATCCGCAGCCCACGCGCGACCTGATCGATATTTTCTGCCTCGGCGTCAGCCTGTTCGACGCCACGCTGGTGTTCACCGTGGGTATCGGCTGTTTGGTGGTCTCCATCATGAAAGGCCCGGTACGCTGGGGCGATGCCTCCCACGCCACGCAGCAGGTCCGCGAGCCGGGCGAGCGGGAGAGGTTTTGAGATGTCGGGCTCCCTCGCCAAGGTCGACATCACCGGCTTGATCCTCGCGGGCGGGCGCGGCAGCCGCATGGACGGGGTCGACAAGGGTCTGCAGCCCTGGCGCGGTCTGCCGCTGGCGCAGCAGGTGCTCAAGCGGCTGCAGCCTCAGGTCGGCCCGGTGCTGATCAATGCCAACCGCAATCTGGACATCTATCGCCGCTGGGAGCTGCCGGTGCTGACCGACGCCCAAGCGTTCGACTTTGCCGGGCCGCTGGCCGGTTTTCTTGCCGGGCTGGATGTCTGCACCACGCCTTACCTGCTCACCGCGCCGTGCGATTCTCCGCTGCTGCCCAGCGATCTGGCCGAGCGGCTTGGCAATGGGCTGCTGAACGCACAGGCGCGCATCGCGCTGCCGAAGGCGGGGGGGCGGTTGCAGCCGGTGTTCTGCCTGATGGAGACCGATCTGCGCGACGATCTGCGCGCCTTCTTCCACTCCGGCGGCAGCAAGATCGACCTGTGGACGGCGCGGCACCGCATGGCCATCGTGGAGTTCGACGATGCGCATGCATTCGAGAACATCAATACCAAGGACGACCTCCAGCGCCTGGAACGCACCGAATCGCCATGACCAGTCCCTTCGATCTGCAGCATGTCATTTCCTGCGTAAGCGGCTACGACCCCGACGCGCTTCGCGTAGACGCCGCGCTGGCCGTCATGCAGGCCAGTGTGCAGCCCGTGTCGGCCGTTGAACGCCTGGCGGTGCGCGCCGCGCTGGGTCGCGTGCTGGCGCAGGACATCGTTTCCCCCATCGACGTGCCCGCGCACGATAACTCGGCCATGGACGGCTACGCCCTGCGCGGGAACGACCTCGCCGCACAGGGCGACACGGTACTCGCCATCGCCGGGCGCGGCTTGGCCGGACATACCTTCGTCGGCGACGTGGCCGCAGGCAGCGCCTTGCGCATCATGACCGGCGCTGTCATGCCCGCCGGGTGCGACACGGTCGTGCCGCAAGAGTTCTGCCGTGTGCAGGGCGACACGGTCATCATTCCACAGGGTGTGGTGCACGCGGGCGACAACCGCCGTCTGCGCGGCGAAGACCTTGCGTGCGGCAAGACGGCGCTGCCCGCAGGCAAGGTGCTGCGCCCGGCCGATCTGGGACTCATCGCCTCGCTCGGCATGGCCGAAGTCTCGGTGCGGCGCAGGCTGCGCGTGGCCTTCTTTTCCAGTGGGGATGAACTGCGCTCGGTCGGCCAGCCGCTCGACGCGGGCTGCGTGTATGACAGCAACCGCTACACCCTGTGGGGCATGCTGGAGCGTCTGGGCTGCGAGGTCATCGACCTCGGCGTGGTGCCGGACCACCCGCAGGCGGTGGAAGCCGCGCTGCGCACCGCCACCGCTTGCGCCGACGTGGTCATCACCTCGGGCGGGGTCAGCGTGGGTGAGGCCGACTATCTGCGCAGCACCCTGGCCCGCCTGGGCGATGTGGTGTTCTGGCGCATCGCCATGCGGCCGGGTCGCCCGCTGGCATTCGGGCAACTGCGCGCGGACGGCCACAGCGCCTGGCTGTTCGGCCTGCCGGGCAACCCGGTGGCGGTCATGGTCACGTTCTACGCCTTCGTTCGCCCTGCCCTGCTGCACTGCATGGGCGCAAGCCCGCAGCCGCAGCCGATGCTGCGCGCAGTGAGCGCGCAGACCCTGCGCAAGAGATCGGGCCGCACCGAGTATCAACGCGGCCTGCTCACGCCGCTGCCCGACGGCCGCTGGCAGGTCAGCGCCATTGGCAATCAGGGCTCGGGGGTGCTGAGTTCCATGTCGCAGGCGCACGGCCTGATCGTGCTGCACCACGATCAGGACACCGCGCAGGCCGGCGATCTGGTGGACGTGCTGCTGTTCGAGGGACTGGTCTAAGGCGCCCCGCAATCAGAAGATCTTGTTGATCAGGTCGTCACCCAGCCCCATGCCAGCGCCCATTTCCATGGCGCGGCCAAAACCGGAGTTCAGGAACCCGTCAAGCGCCCCCATGAGGCCCCCGGCCTGCTGCTGCATGGGCATCGCGGCGCTCTGCGCCATCATGCCCTGCGGCATGTAGCCCGGCTGCATCGCCGCGGGCATGGTCTGCAGTTGCTGCGCCTGGTTCTGCCACATGGCGTGAATCGCCTGCAGCACCTGACTCATCTGCTGCTGCTCGGTCTGCACGCACAGCGCCACTTCGCGCAGGTCGAGCAGCCACTCGCGTGCGTCCTGATTGCCACCCTGCGCCGCGGTCTGCAGCTTGGCGGCCAGTGCCTGCAACTGCTGTCCAACCTGCTGCGCCTCGCCCTGTAATTGCTGATACTGCTGATCAATGGTTTGAATGTCCACGCAAAACGCTCCCGTGCTGTAAAAAGAACTGATTGGACTCCCGCGGCGAGGTTTTGCGCGTCAAAGGATGTCAAAGTCGCAACAGGGCGCAGCAGAGCCTCATTCGACCGCATCGAGTAGCCTATCCTGCCCATCAGGCTTGACACCCCGGCTCAGCAGGGCGTGCAGCAAAATGGCACCGAAGGTTGCAGTGCCGATGCCGCCCAGCGCAAAGTCGCCGAACTTCAGGGTGAAGTCGGCGGTGCCCAGCATCAGGGTGATGGCGACGATGATGAGGTTGCGGCTGTCAGAAAAATCCACCTTGTTGTCCACCCAAATCCGCGCGCCCGACACGGCGATCAAACCGAAGATCACGATGGCCACCCCCCGCAGCACCGGCGGAGGAATGAGGTGAATGAGCGCGCCGAACTTGGGGCTGAAGCCGAACACAATGGCAATGACTGCGGCGGTGACGAAAATCAGCGTGGAGTAAATCTTGGTCGCGGCCATCACACCGATGTTCTCGGCATAGGTGGTCACACCGGTGCCGCCCACCGAACCGGAGACGACCGTGGCCAGACCATCGCCCAGAAACGCGCGGCCCATGTAGCGGTCGAGGTTGCGGCCGGTCATGGCGGTCACGGCCTTGATGTGGCCGAGGTTCTCCGCCACCAGAATGACTACGACCGGCACGATCAGCGTCATGGCCCGGGGCTGGAACTCGGGGGTGGCGAACGTCGGCATGCCGAACCAGGCGGCGTGGGCGACGCCGGAGAAATCCATCGGTGTGCCCAGTCCCAGTCCGTTGGTCAGCACGGCATCGATCACGCTGGCGATGAGCAGTCCCACGAGAATGAGCAGGCGCTGGACCATGCCCCGGGTGTACACCGCCACCAGCCCGATGCTCACGAACGTGACCAGCGCCATCCAGTCGTCGAAGTTGCTGGCGCCGTGGCTCTTGATCGCAATCGGCGCCAGGTTCAGCCCGATCACCGCAACCACTGAACCGGTCACCACCGGCGGCATGAGCAGCTCGATCCATTTCACGCCCACCCCCATGACGATGAGGCCGATGGCCGCATACACCACCCCGCAGGCGATGATGCCGCCCAGCGCCACGTCGATATTCGGGTTCGCCCCGCTGCCCGAATAGCCGCTGGCGGCGATGACCACGCCGATGAAGGAAAACGACGAACCCAGATAGCTCGGCACCCGACCGCCGACGACCAGGAAGAAGATCAGCGTGCCAATGCCGCTCATCAGAATGGCGATGTTGGGGTTGAAGCCCATGAGCAGCGGCGCAAACACCGTGGAGCCAAACATGGCCACCACATGCTGCAGCCCCATCGCCAGGGTCTGTGGCGCGGGCAGGCGCTCGTCCGGAGCAATCACTCCATGGGTCTTGAGTTGCCATTTGGGAAAGTACGACGCGGTCATCTGGATCTCCGTGAGTCATCAGGCCGAGGAGAAGCGGCGGCCTGGTGTGAGCGATTCCCGGATTCTCCTGCATTCCCCGTCTGCGCCTTGCCGTAACGCCCACAGTCATCCATCCCGGAACCGCGCTTGACGCTCTGAATTTCAGAGAATAAACTCTGCAAATCAGAGTGAACGAGACGCACCATGCAAGACGCCGAGTCCCGCCTGCAAACCATCCAGTCCATGCTGAACGCAGGGCAGCGTAGCGTGCATCTGGAACGCCACACCCTGCTGATCTGGGGCATCACGGGTGGTCTGCTCTGCGCCTTCTCCGACCCTGTGCTGTCAATGGTTGAAAGCACCAATCTGCGTGCCCTGGCGGTGCTGTTGTGGCTGTCGTTCTGGTTGGGTTCGGCGGCCCTGCTCGACCACACACTGACACGGCGCGCAAGGCAACTGCGCGAGGAAACCCTGCCTTTTGCCCAGGCCCAGATCGGCCGTGCCTGGCGGCTGTTGTTCGGCCTCGGCATTCTGGGCACGGAGGCGACGTTTTTCTATGGTGGCGGCCTCATGGTGTATCCGCTCTGGTTGGTGTTGCTGGGTCTGGGCATCTTTCTGTTCGGCCTGTTTTCCCGCGCGCTGATCGAATGGATCGGCATCTGCACCGTGCTGCTGGGCATCACGGCGCTGGCTGCGGGCCTGCCCATCGGCGGCATGCGCTGGCTGGCCGCGAGCTGCTTTGCTATCGGCCTGCCGCTGGCCGGCACACTCAGCCTGCGCACAGACGGCAAGGCGCTCGCCATGCGGCATGCAGCGCTTGCCGTCTGGCTCGCCGCCGTGTTGCTGGCGGCTGTGCTGATGACCTCAATGACCCGCCTCGGCGCAAGACCCCCTGAATCCCGGCCCGTGGCGATCGGCGCGTTTCATCCGGAGCCGGGCGCGCAGCTGTTGCTGCTTCCTGCAGGTACCGTGGCGCATATTCGGCTCGACCTTCAAAGCCCCTTGCTCGCCGCCAGCCCGCAGGCGTCCTTGCCCGTCACTTTGAGACAGCCCATTGTGCTGTCCACCCGCGACGGCCAGCCCGATGGCGGCTACCAGCTTTCTGGGCAGACGTGGCACCAACTCAGCGAAGGACTCCTGGACCTGCGCATCAACGCGATCCGCGTGGCGCTGCTGGGCCAGACTGCCGAGTTGCAGGTACATGCCATATTCCATGCCGCCAACCCCACACTGAGCCTGCCATGACCACACCGCTGCCCCAGTTCGACCCGCTACTGCATCAGCCGCTGCGTACCCAGATCGCGGCCTTCCTCGCCGCGCGTGGCGAGGCCACCTTCTCCGAACTCAAGCAGGCGCTGGAGGCGACCGACGGCAACCTCGACTCGCACATGACCAAGTTCATCGACGCTGGCTATGTCAAGACGCGCAAGCAGGCGGCGGCCACGGGGCGCGCGCAAACCGTGTTCAGCCTCACGCCTGCGGGTCGCAAGGCACTTGCTGCCTACATCGCGCAATTGCACGCGCTGGTGGCATTGAGCGAAGCCGCGCCAGCCACACCCAAACGACTCAAGCCGGTCTGAACCCCGCAGCTTGCAGAACCTCCCCGCCCTCATCCATCAACACGAAGGACTCGCAGATGAAACCCCGTCTTCATACCCTCCGCATCGCCGCTGCCGCACTGGCCGCGCTTTCCCTGTCCGGCTGCGCCGGTCTGGTGCTGCCCAGCACCGACACCATGGCCAAGCTCCCGGTCGTGCGCTTCGGCGAACAGGCGCCCACACACAAGGATTATGTGCTGCTGCTCCCAGCCAACACCCCATTGCCGATTGATGCCTCGGTTCAAGGCAGCCTGCTGGCGCAGGGCGCCAAGACGCAGATGACCGTGACTCTGAAGAAGAACCTCTACATCTACAAGCGCTGGGTCAGCTTCGATGACAAGACCTGGACACCAGGACAGGACGTGATTGACGGCAAATTCCTCATCACCATTCCCGGCGAAAAAACCGGTGCCGACCCCGGCGTCATGCAGGCGGAGTTCAATCTGAAGTCAGGCCAGTAGGCGTTCGCTGAACACGCTGTCGGGCAGCGCGGGCGGTCAACCTATCGCCCCGCGCCACGCAGTTCGATGGACCGCAAGATGAGGTAGGCGATGGCGGCGAGCACCACGCCCAGTGCATAGCCGATGTCCAAGCCATATGGCGGGTTGAACAGAGCGGCGATCGTCCCGTCGAACAGCGACTGTGCCGCGCCGAGATACACGCCGAGCAGCCCAGCCGATATGGCGATCACCGTGGCCCAACCCACGGGCAACTTATGCTGCGTGTACCAGTTGACGAAGTTGTACCGGCCGCGGCGCAACATCAGATGCTCGAGGATGAGGATGATGGCCCAAGGCCCCAGCCAAATGGCTACGACCAGCAGAAAATTCTCCAGCGTGGCATTGCAATGCGCTGCCGAGGGAATGGCGATGAGCACGTAGACCACGGCGTCGATCAGCGTCCACACCGCAGGTTGATCTTCTGAAAGCCGCGTCGGAGTAGCCGAACAGGCTCACCGCCGTGATCAGTTCCGCAATCAACTGAATGCTCGCCCAGTAGGCACAGCTCCGCTGCAGAGCGACATGACGATCCGCGCACCGACACGCACATTCACCGCAGACAGCCGATACAGCGGCCACGTTGAACAGCGCCATGATCTTCGCGCAGTGCCAACCGAAGGAATCGCGCGCGTTGGTCCTCTACCGCAGAACGAGCTTGAGGTCAAGAGTGGAGAAGAACGCCACGGGCAGCACGCCCAGCACCTTGAAAGCGAGGATGACGCCCAGACCGTCCCAGAACCCCAGCCCGAACACCGGGATGGCCAACGCACCAAGCGCTGCGGTGGAAATCACCGGATTCGCCGACAGCCCCATGGTGTAGTTGTCGAAGATGCGCATGTGTATACGCTCGGACGGCAACACACGCTCGATGCCACGTTGCTCAATGCCGTCTTGCACCGCAGCGGGCAACAGGACCATGGTGTCGGGAGAGATCTGCATGCGCATTCCAGAGTGTGAACGATGAAGGATGCGCGCTGTCAGTGCGCGCGCATTGCGCGCCGCGCAAGCATGCAATAAATAGGCTGGTGGCGCCCTCGCGTCATCCCACTCACTCGTGCGGTCCATGACCTTGCAGACCACGCGGTACCGGCTACCCATGCAAGGGCTCGAGTGCAGAAGCGCCTGCGCCAGGGGTTGCTGTACGGATCGAACAGCGTCGAGCGTCCTAGCGATCGCGGTGTGGCGGCAAAGCGCGAGCGCAGGAAGGCGTTGAGCAGATGGGCGCGAGCGCGCCGCACCGTGCGCGCTCAGGGCATGACGCGTTCGCGTCACCTGCAGAGGGTCGAAAGGCAGTCCATCGGCATGCCAACAAGGGAGCGCAAAAGCGCGAAGCCGGTGGAACGCCGCTTTATTTGGTGCCGAAAATGCGGTCGCCCGCATCGCCCAAGCCGGGAACGATGTAGCCGTGGTCGTTCAACCGTTCGTCGATCGCCGCCAGGGTGATCGGCACGTCGGGATGGGCCGCCCGCACGGTGTGCACGCCCTCGGGCGCGGCCAGCAGATTCACCAGCTTGAGCGAGGTGGCCCCGGCGCGCTTGAGATGCGTGAGCGCGGCGGCCGCCGAGTTGCCGGTGGCCAGCATGGGATCGACCACGATCACCAGGCGCTCGGCCATGTCTTCGGGCACCTTGAAGTAATACTCCACCGGCTCCAGGGTGGCCGGGTCGCGGTACAGGCCGATGTGGCCGACGCGGGCATTGGGCAGCAAGTCGATCATGCCGTCGAGCATGCCGTTGCCAGCGCGCAGGATGGACACCAGGCACAGCTTCTTGCCCGCGAGGATGGGCATGCGGCAATCGGCCACCGGAGTGCTCACATCCACCCGCTCAGTGGGCAGGTCGCGCGTGGCTTCATAAGCCAGCATGGCGGCGATCTCGCGCACCAGGCGGCGGAAGTTGTCGGTGGTCGTGTCCTTGCTGCGTGCCAGGGTGAGCTTGTGCTGCACCAGCGGATGCGTGACGACGTGGACCTGGGAATCAAACATGTCGGATCTTTCTTGGAATGGTGACGTTGTCGGAATAAGAGCCATTTTGCGTCATGGCCCTGTGCTCACCTGCAACACCCGCAACCATTGGTGTGAATCGCCCGGTAAATCGCTGCTCAGGGTTTGCACGAATCCGTTGACTGAACCATACTGCAGTGCAGCAGAACACTGATCCGCGGTGCCATCCGCGACTCATTTCCCGGAGACTCTCATGCGTTCCTCCCTCCTGACCCTGGCCGCAGGCTGCGCGCTCGGCCTGCAGGCCCATCTCGCGTTTGCCGCGCAAGCCACGCCCAATGACCCCGACGTGCTGCGCGGCGCCTATCTGGCGCGCGCGGGCGACTGCATTGCCTGCCACACCGCGCCACATGGCAAGCCCTTCGCCGGTGGCCTGCCGATGAACCTGCCCATGGGCATCGGCAAGGTGTATTCGCCCAACATCACCCCGGACAAGACAGACGGCATCGGCAGCTGGACCTTTGTGCAGTTCGACGAGGCGGTGCGCCACGGCAAGTCGCCCCGGCTGGGCTATCTCTACCCGGCGATGCCTTATCCCTCTTACGCGCGCATCACGCCACAAGACATGCACGCGCTTTACGCCTATTTCCTGCACGGGGTGCAGCCAGTGGCGCAGGCCAACAAGCCTGAGGACATTCCCTGGCCGCTCAATATGCGCTGGCCGCTGGCCATCTGGGACTGGATGTTCGCCCGCGACGGCGTGTACCAGCCCAACCCGAAGCAGACTGTGCAATGGAACCGCGGCGCCTATCTGGTGGAAGGTCTGGGCCATTGCGGCGCCTGCCACACCCCGCGCGGCCTGTTCCTGCAGGAAAAGACGCTGGAGCCTGGCGGGCCCGACGGTAGCCTCTATCTTTCAGGCGCGCGCATCGACAACTGGTACGCCGCCAATCTGCGCGGCGACCTCTCCGACGGCCTGGGCCGCTGGACCCCGGCCCAGGTGGTGCAACTGCTCAAGACCGGACGCACATCCGACTTCACCATCGTCGGCAGCATGACCGAGGTGGCGCACGACAGCACGCAGCATCTGAGCGACAGCGATCTGCAGGCGATCGCCGTGTTCCTCAAGTCGCTTCCCCCGGTGCGTCCGAACGCGGCCATCAACCGGCCGCAGACGCCGGTGATGACTGCCGCTGCCCGGGCCGGCGGTTCGCTTTACGCGGCGCACTGCGCCATGTGCCATCAGGCGCAGGGGCAAGGCATTCCTAATGTGTTTCCGGCTCTGGCGCTCAACCCCACGGTCAACACACCCGACCCGATCAACACCATCCGCATGATTCTGCACGGAGGGCACACAGTCGACACCAAGGCCAACCCCACGCCCATGGCCATGCCCGACCTGGGTGCGACACTCAGCGATCAGCAGGTCGCCGAGATCGCCAGCTATGTGCGCAGCAGCTGGGGCAATGACGCTCCCAATGTCGGCGCCGGTGAAGTGGCTAAGATTCGCAATATCACCTTGCATCAATAAGCCAAACATCATGCGCTCAAACCCGGCACCGCCGGGTTTTTTCGCTTTTGGATACGTCTCGTTTCCACCCAACACACTTCCTCACCGCTTCACGTAAAGCGCCGAAAGAGAATGAGACATGCCTTGCTGACGCGCCATGTACGCGTTGCTCTTTCTCTGGAGACTCTCATGTCCGCACGCTCACCCAAAACCCTACTCCGTCGCGTGGCCGCTGGTCTGGCCCTGAGTGCCACGGCCGTCGCAGCGCATGCCGCCGCCGCGCCTGCGGACATCAAGATCGGCACGCTGTACGCCAGCAGCGGCCCGTTCGCCGTGGCCTCGCAGGGCCAGTACGAGGGCCTACAGTTCTGGGCTGCCGCCATCAACAAGGAGGGCGGCGTGTTCGTCAAGGCGTTCAACAAAAAGATCCCGGTGAAGATCGTCGCGTATGACGACCAGAGCTCCACCTCCACCGCCACCACACTCTACAACCAGCTCATCACGCAGGACAAGGTGGACGTGCTGGTGGCCGACTTCGGCTCGGTACTCACCTCGGTGGCCGTGCCGCTGGCAGCAGAACACCATATGCTGCTGATCGACCCCACTGGCTCGGGCGCCAACTTCTTCACCAAGCCAACCGACTATCTGGCCGACGTGAGCATTCCGTCGAGCACGGTGTGGCCGATCCCGCTGGCCAATTACATCATCCAGCAGAAGATCAAGCGCGTGGCCATTCTGTACGGCGCAAACGACTTTGACGCCTCGCAGGCAACCACACTCAAGGAGGTTCTGGCCAAGGCGGGCATCAAGCCGGTGTACGACCACGGCGTGCCCACCACCGAGTCCAACTACACCGTGCTGCTGCACACCATTGCCGCGACACACCCAGACGCGGTGCTGGAGTTCGGTTACGCCCCGAATGACATCGCCTTCCTGCGCGGACTGTCGCAAAGCGGTCTGCATTTCCCCATGACCTTCACCATCTTCCCCGGCCAGTTGCTGGGGCTGATCACCAAAAACGTCGGAGCCAAGGCGCTGAACTACACCTACACCTATCCGACTCCGCCGCTGGTGAAGTACGAGAAGGTGAGCTACGGCATGAACACCGCAGACTTCATCAAGTCCTTCGAAGCGGCGAACAAGAAGGAACCCAACTTCCTCGACTGCGCCGGCTACAACACCGGACTGATCGTGCAGCACATGCTCGACATGTCGCCGCAGTTCACGCAGAAGGACTTTCACCAGGCCATCATGGACATGTCGGGCAAGACCACCACGCTGCTGGGCGCTTTTGACGTGAATGCCAACGGCGCACAACTCGGCCAGCCCTTCCCGGTGGCGCAGATCGTGCCGGAGGGCGCGGGCAGCAAGATGGTCGTGGTTTATCCGCAGGACAAGGCCACCGGCAAGGCCGTATACCCAGCGCCGCAGCAATAAGCGGCAAGCGGGTGGCAACAACAGCCTCGGTCTAAACCCACTCCTTGCGAGAGGCGGAGACCGGAGCGCCGCAACGACGCAGCACAGCTCAGGGAGGGCGCGTGGAACTGCTTGAATACGCCATCATCGGCGGCATTCTGTATGGCATCTTTTTCAGCCTGGTGGGCATCGGGCTGAATCTGATTTTCGGGGTCATGCGCATCATCAATCTGGCGCATGGGCAATTCATTGTGCTGGGCGCGTATGCTGCCTGGCTGGTTTCGCGGCACTTCGGCTTCAATCCGCTGTGGGGCGTGCCGCTGAGTATCGCAGCAGCCGCTGCCATCGGCTTTCCGCTGTATTACGCGGTGGTGCCCCGCCTGCAGCGCAGCGGCGATCCAGAGATGCTGTCCTTCATTTTGTTCTTCGGCATCGGTCAGATGCTCGAAGCGCTGACCACACTCGCCTTCGGTGCAGACCAGCGCTCGCTGCCCAGCGAGGCGCTGGGGGCTGGCAACATCGGCTTGCTCGGTCAGGAATTTCCAGACAGCTGGTGGTGGGCTGCAGCATTCAGCATCGCCGCCATCGTCCTGCTGTGGCGGTATTTCACTCGCACGCGGCTGGGCTATGCCACCCGCGCCATCATGGCCAGCCGCGACGAGGCGCTGGCCACCGGCATCAGCGTGAACAAGGTGTCGGCACTGGCTTTTGTTGTGGGACTGGCGCTGGCCGGCATCGCCGGGGTGTTCCTGCCTTATCTGCTCGGCTCGGTCTCGCCCGACTTGGGCGACGGGCTGACCACCACGTCATTTGCGATTGTCATCATCGGATCGCTGGGCAACCCGCTGGGCACGGTGATCGGCGGGCTGGTTTTTGGCCTGGGCACCATGCTGATGCAAACCTATTACTCCTCCTGGTCCAACCTCGTGCCGTATGTGCTGCTGCTGGTGATCGTGCTTATCCGCCCCACGGGCCTGCTCGGAAAGGCGGTGCGCAGTGTCTGATCGCTCCTTGTTCGCACGCTGGCGCTCGGGCCTGATTGTGCTGGTGCTGCTGGCCGCGTTGTTCCTCTTTCTGCCCCATGTGTACGGCAACGAATCGTTGTTGTTCACGCTGATGACCTTCATCGTGCTGGCACAAGGACTCAATCTGCTGTATGGATTTACCGGCTACCTGCCCTTCGGCTATGTGGGCTTTTTCGGCTGCGGCGCCTACGCCACCTCGCTGCTGGCGCTGCACACCAGCCTGCCGGTGCTGCTGTGCGTGGCGGGCGGTGGATTGGCGGCCGTGGTGATGGGGCTGATCCTCGGGCCGCTGCTGCGGTTGTCGGGCGCGTATTTTTCGATTGCCAGCCTGGCGGCATCGCAGATTCTCTATTACGTCGTGTCCAACACCAATCTGGCCGACATCACCGGCGGGCCATATGGCCTGAAGATCGAGCAGGTGTACGCGCCCACGGCGAGCTACATCACCATGCTTGCCGTGTTGCTGCTGACCACTGCGCTTGCCGCGTACTTTCGCATATCGGCCTTCGGCATGGGACTGCGCGCCATGAAGCAAGACCCGGTGAGCGCGGCGATGGCCGGCATCGACATCGTGCGCGCGCGGCTGATCACCTGGCTGATCTCGGCCGGCGTGGCCGGGCTGGCCGGCGGGGTGTATGCCTGGAATCTGTCGGTGTTCTACCCCGAGGCGGTGTTCACGCTGCAGATCTCGGTCTTCGCCATCGTGTTTGCGCTGTTCGGCGGCGTCGGCACGGTCATCGGCCCGCTCATCGGCGCCGGCGTGCTCTACAGCCTGTATTCGGCCATCGGCATTTCCACACCGCAATACTTTCAGTTGATCTACGGTCTGCTCATCGTGCTGCTGGTGCTGTTCATGCCCGGCGGCGTGCTGTCGCTGTTCACCCGCAGGGGGCTGCGTGTCTTCTGACTTCCTTCTTGAACTGCAGGGCGTGAACAAGCGCTTCGGCGGCCATGTGGTGCTCAGCGACGTGAGCTTTGGCGTGGCGCCAGGCGAGATCGTCGGTCTGGTCGGCCCGAACGGTTCGGGCAAGACCACGACCATCAATGTGATCTCCGGGTTGTACCGCGCCGACAGCGGCCACATCACCTTTGACGGCAGGCCGGTGCGCCATGTCCCGATGCACCGGCTCGTGCATCTGGGCATCAACCGCACATTTCAGGTGCCCAAGACCTTTCGCGACATGACGGTGCGCGAGAACATTGAGGTCGCGGCACATTTCGGCCAGCCCGGACATGTGGTCGACGTGAGCGCCATTCTGCAGGACATCGACCTGCAGCAGCAGGCCAACAAGCTGGCAGGCTCGCTGACGGTCAACCAGCAAAAGCTGCTCGATCTGGGCCGCGCACTGGCCACCGGGCCGAAGCTGTTGCTGGTCGATGAGATCGGCGCCGGGCTCAACCCGGCGGAACTTGGCGGCATCGCCGACCTGCTGCGCAGACTGGCGCAGCGCGGCATTGCGCTGATCGTGGTGGAGCATCTGATGGCGTTTCTGGGCAGCATCACCTCGCGCGTCATCGTGCTGGGCGCCGGTCGCATGTTGTTCGAGGGCTCGCTCGACGCCGCCTCGCGCCATCCAGAAGTGGTCGCCGCGTTCTTCGGGGGGCAGGCATGACGGCGCCGCGCGACACGCAAACTCTTTTGTCGGTGCGCAATGTGCAGACCGGCTATGGCGCACTGCAGGTGCTCTGGGGCGTGAATCTGGACGTCATGCCGGGCGAGACGGTGCTGCTGCTGGGCGCGAACAGCGCGGGCAAGTCCACGCTGCTGCGCACCTTGATCGGTTTGCTGCCCTGCTGGCGCGGCGAGATCGACCTTGCCGGTGAGCGCATCGACCGGCTGCCGCCCGACCAGCGCATCCGCCGTGGCATGGCCTATATGTCGGAACTCGGCGTGTTCCCCACCCTGTCGATCGACGAGAACATCGCCCTGGGTGGCTATTTCTTGAGCGACGCGCAGGTCCGCAAGCGCAAGGAGCAGCTTTTCGCGCTGTTCCCCGATCTGGCCGCCAAGCGACGCGATGCCGCGGGCACGCTGTCGGGCGGGCAGCGCAAGATGCTCGGCATCGCCAAGGTGCTGATCTCCGAGCCTCGGCTGCTACTGATGGACGAGCCGTCCTCGGGTCTGGCCCCCGTGTTCGTCAAGCAGGTGATCGAGGTGCTCAAAACCAGCATCGGCTCTGGCACGGCCCTGCTCATCGCCGAGCAGAACGTGGCCTTTCTGGAACTAGCCGACCGCGGCTATCTGATCGACCACGGCAAGGTCAAGCTCTCCGGCACCCGCGCCGAACTTCAGGCCAGTGACGCCGTGCGCGAGACTTACTTCGGCCTCTGACCTGCGCCTGGGCGGGCAGGCCGCTTGCCTGCGCACGGTGATTAAACTGCCCAGATTTTTTCTCGATGACGCAACGCGTTCACTCGCTTGACTGGCTGCGGGGCATGATGGCTGTGTCCATCATGCTCTATCACATGAGCGGGCAGACAGACACCGGCACCCTGCTGGGCAAGCTGGGCATCTATGGCGTGTGCATTTTTTTCATCTTGTCCGGCCTGAGTATGGCCATTGCCTACGACGCCGCTTTGCACGGCTTCAGGGGCGCTGCCGAGTTTGTGGTGCGCCGCCTGTTTCGCATCTGGCCCTTGCTATGGCTGGTGCTTGTCTTGGTTGTGATTCCCGCTCATTTTCAAGGCCTACATTACAGCAGCTGGCAGATTGTCTGTCGGCGCCGATCCAAATTTGAGCCACCGTGCCGACCCAATATTGAGCCAGGGGTGGAAGCCGACTTTGAGAGGGTCGGCTGTGGATAAGTGTAGGTCTTTGCCTGGTTCGTTGACCTCCTTGGCACTGTGTTGATGGCGCGGGGGAAGACGTGCAGGGCGTAGCCCGTAGCGTCTTCCCCCGCGCGGCGCCCTTGTCAGAAGGGCTCAGCCTCTGTCTCCGGCTTGGGCTCCTTGCGGGCCTGCTCCCGGGCCTTGATGCGCTTCTTGGCTTCGGCCGTGCTGCGACTGAAGCGGATCGACTCGTTGCCGGTCTCCACGATATGGCAATGGTGCGTGAGCCGGTCGAGCAGCGCGGTGGTCATCTTGGCGTCGCCGAACACACGCGACCATTCGGCGAAGTCCAGGTTGGTCGTGATCATCACGCTGGTGTGCTCGTACAGCTTGCTGAGCAGGTGGAACAGCAACGCTCCGCCGGCCTGGCTGAAGGGCAAATAGCCCAGCTCATCCAGGACCACGAGATCCAGGCGCAGCAGGCTCGCGGCGATGCGCCCCGCCTTGCCCTGCGCCTTCTCCTGCTCCAGCGCGTTGACCAGATCGACCGTCGAGTAAAACCGCACCCGCTTGCCATGCCGGGTGATGCCAGCCACGCCAATGGCCGTGGCCAGGTGCGTCTTGCCCGTGCCTGGCCCGCCCACCAGAACCACGTTGTGCGCCTCATCGGTGAAGGCCGTGGTGGCCAGCATGGTCACCAGCTTGCGGTCCACCGGCGAGACTTCGAAGTCGAAGCCCGCCAGATCGCGGTGCACCGGGAACTTCGCGGCCTTCATCTGGTGGCTGACCGAGCGCATGGCTCGGTCCGTGCCCTCGGCCTGCAGCAGGTGCTCGATCAGCCAGCGTGAGGACTCGATGCCGGCACCTCCTCCCACACCACCGCCTTGCTCGACCAGATCAGCCCACGCGCCTGCCATGCCGTGCAGGCGCAGCGCCTTGAGTTCAACCAGCACGTCAGGCTTCATGGCTGGCCTCCTCGGTCGCTGCGTCGGTGTTGGCGGTACTGTCGGCACGCAGGCTGTCGTAGCGTGCCGTGTTGGCCAGCGGCGGCGTGGCGACCTTCAACTGCGTGGCCGCAGTCGGTGGCTCCGGCACCGCGTTCAGCCTGCCCAGCACGTTGATCACGTGCTCCACGCTGACCTTGCCCGGCGGGCCGGTCTCCAGCGCCAGTTCCACCGCCACCAGCACCGCGTCCAGCCCGGCCGTCAGCACGATGGCCAGCACCTGGGCCATCACCCGGTCGCCGCCGGGGCTTCGCAGCAGTCCCTTGCGCAGTCGCTGCAGTGGCTCAGGCATGTCGGCGAACGGTGCACCGTTCCTCAGTGCGCCGGGCTTCCTCTGCAGCAGCGGGATGTAGTGCTGCCAGTCGTAGTGGGTCTCACCGGCATTGCTCAGCCGGTCATGCCTGGCCACGATGGTGTCGTTGGCCACCACCACCACACTGGCGGGGTACAGCCGCGTGCTGACCATCTGGCCGTACAGCTCGCATGGCACCGAGTAGCGGTTGCGCGCCACCGACACCAGGCAGGTGCTCGACACCCGCGCTGGCTTCTCGACGTAGCCATCGAACGCGGTGGTCATGGGCATCAGGTGCGCCCGCTCGTGTTCGAGCATCTCCGCCACGCTGAACTGGTCGTGCTCGGGGTGACGGACCTCCTCCCACAAGGCGCGACACCGCTCAGCCAGCCAGGCGTTGAGCTCGGTGAAGCTGCCGAACTTGCGCTGGTTCGCATCGATCCAGATTCGCCGCCGACTGTCCTGCACGTTCTTCTCGACGACCCCCTTCTCCCAGCCGCTGGCCACGTTGCAGAAGTCGGGGTCCACCAGGTAGTGCGCGCACATCGTCGCGAAGCGCGCGTTGACGATGCGGCCCTTGCCCTTCTTGACCTTGTCCACCGCCGTCTTCATGTTGTCGTAGATGCCACGCTTGGCAATGCCACCCAGCGCCGCAAACGACCGGGTGTGCGCATCGAACAGCATCTCGTGGC
>Ga0207433_10001869_pt1 | contig 44264 bp, 46 predicted proteins | sample YelNatPaOPGAMG01_FD_187559 | JGI IMG/M metagenome (GOLD analysis project Ga0207433, IMG submission 187559) | Hot spring thermophilic microbial communities from Obsidian Pool, Yellowstone National Park, USA - OP-RAMG-01 (SPAdes) (version 3) | ecosystem: Environmental > Aquatic > Thermal springs...
AAAGGAAATTTCAAGAATATTTGGCATTGAAGTTAAAGGACCCAAAGAAATCGTATATTCCTAGGGTTAGATTCTTAAATGGCGCAACATATCATAGTAAAGTTAGGTTTTTAAATGGCGCAACAGGGGTTTGTTTTTCACCATCAAAAATCTAACCCTACGCTGATATGTTGCGTCATCTAAAAACCTAACCCAATTTTTACGAAAAATTCATGTTCCCAAGGAATTGGGGACAAGGTAAAAGCATGGAAAATATAACTTTTAAAATAGCACGAAAGAAATATGGGAGAATCAGTTCTCTGCAACCAAGAATCGCGAAAAAGAACGCAGGAAAAAGACTTTCTTGCAATCTTTCCATATTCCATGATGTGCACCGCAATGAAGAATGGGTGAAAAGAATTAAAAGTTTAGTTGTGATAGAGGAGTTTATTTGAATTTATAAGGATTAAGTCCAACCTCTAGAATAGTTTAAAAAACCAAATAAAGGGGGTTAGACCATGGATTTGGAGTTTAAGATGAAACACTTTAAAGCTATCTATGACCGTTATCATAAGGCCTCAAGGCGACTCAAGAAAATAATGTTGGATAATTCCCAAGCAGTTTCTATAACAACCTTAAACAAATAGTGAAATTTCCAAAGAAAACCATCGATAAATAGGTGAGAGGAAGAACTATGGAAAACCAAGAGCGAAATCAATATGATGTTGTTTCGATCACTCGAGCAGGCTCAGAAAAGCGGGCTAACTATATTCAAGATGCTCTTCGTCTAACTTCTAAAAATAAAATAACCACCAGCGGACAATTTGTAAAGGTCTTTGCCGACATTTTTCTAAAACACGAAGCAGGCAAAAGGAGTTATGCTTAAATGAATACCATGGACCATGCCAAAGTAATGGAAGCCTTAGAAAAATATGTGGTTTTCAACTACTTTCATGGGTTGTTAGATGCTCCCATGCATAAAATTGTTCTTTTCTCGATCTTCCCTCACACTGCTTCCCCTAACCTCTCAGATCCCCACTATTACTTTATACTCGAAGATCTTTCTAAACTAAGCGAACTCAACTGCGGGAAGTTTGAGAACTAGTTCTTTCCCCAAAGCCAAAAACTTCTTTAATCCTTTGAAAGAAGTTATACTCTTTTAAACGGATAAATTTAACTTTAATTTTTGACCTTCTAACTACAATTTTTTGACCCACCCCAATGGGGACAATCTGCTGCCCATCTGCAGTAAGAATTACCTTTTCTCCTTTTTCTAAGACAAAGCTTAAGGGGCCTTCCAAAACCAAAGATCGATTGCTGAGACTGTGAGCACAAATAGGAGTAACAACAATTCCTTGGGCCTGAGGGAGCAAAAGCGGGCCGCCGGCAGCCAAATTGTAGGCGGTCGATCCGGTAGGGGTAGAAAAAATTAATCCATCGGCTGTATAATCAATGACTCCATCCAGTTTAAACCTTATCACCCGCGCTATGCCTGATTTGCTTATTACTAAATCGTTTAGAGCAAAAATTTTTCTTTTCCCCACTTGTGCTTCCAAACACATTCTCTCATCTAACCTGTACTTTTTTGCTCGAATGCAAGCCAGAGCTTTAGGTAATTCGTCTAATTTTATCTCCGATAAAAAGCCAATTCCTCCCAAATGCACACACAAAAGTGGCCGGTTTTTTATCAGGCGCGCCGCGCGCAAAATCGTTCCATCCCCACCTAAAGTAATGACAAACTGCGCCGAAGCTAAGTCAATTTTATAACCCTGCTGCTTCAACTCCTTAATCACTTGCTTTGCAGTTGCCGCAATAAGCCGATCTTCTTTCTTAAAAATTACTCCTACTGTGGTCATAATAACCTCACCTGAACCAGCAAACTAATTATAGCAATAATCCCAAAAATCAAAAAGAGGGCTATCAAAAATTGAAAAAAGAAGGTAAAGTCCCGCTGACGAGGAAATTTAAACCTTACGTGCTGGATCTCTTTTTCTTCTGGGTCGACCAGCAAAACCCCATCTACCCCAAAAACCACGCTCAACTCCACTAATTTTCTTCGCAAAACAGGATCCGTGGGGTCGTCCCTTCCTTCTTTTTTTCTTACTACCACATATTTCTGTTTGTTTTTGCTTACCAAATATTCTGCGGTAAGGCTGCCCAAATGTTCTTTTTCCTCTACCTGAATAATAATACTTTCTTTCTTTTCCTTAGCAAGGATCTGATAACCAGCTTCTTTTAGAAATTTTATAGTTTCATCCTTTGGTAAGGTAGAGAAAAATTTCCACATTGCCCTCAGCTCCTGTAATCGGAGAAGTAACGGTTCCCTTTGCTCTAAACCCCAATGTTTCGGCAAAAGTTTTTACTTTTTCAACCGCACTGTGGCGAACTTCTTCCTCTTTCACAATGCCCCCTTTCCCTACTTTTTCTTTAGGAGCCTCAAATTGGGGCTTTACCAGTGCTAATACTTGTGCTTTCTTCGCCAGCAATTTATAGACCGCCGGAAGAACTTTAGTAAGAGAGATAAAAGAAACATCAATGGTAGCAAAGTTAGGGGTTTGAAATTTTTCCTCTCCCACTTTCTTCTTTAGCTCTTCTAAGGTTAAGTAACGCACATTGGTCCTTTCTATGGGAACTACTCTGGGGTCTTGTCTTAACTTCCAAGCTAACTGCCCATAACCTACATCCACTGCGTAAACTTTCTTTACTCCATGTTGAAGAAGGCAATCGGTAAACCCTCCGGTGGAAGCCCCCACATCCAAGGCCACCTTCCCTTTTACCTTAAGGTTAAAGACTTTTAAGGCATGCTCTAACTTAATTCCTCCTCTTCCCACATAAGGACAAACTTCTCCTTTAACTTCAAGAGAGGTGTCAGCTGAAAGAAAGGTCCCCGGCTTTGATATTCTTTTCCCTTGAGCAAAAACTAGACCTTCTAAAATGGCTGCCTGAGCTCGGGCTCGGCTGGGGAAAAAACCCTTATCTACCAGGAATTGGTCAACCCTTTTTTTAAGAGACCTTTGTTTCACGCAAAAATTTAGCGGCGGTTTCCGGGATAACGGTATTGATGTAAATTCCTGAACCCAATTCAAACCCTGCTACGGCCGTCACGCGAGGCAAAATTTGAATGTGCCAGTGATAATACTCCAAATTTCGCTCATGACAAGGAGAGGAAAAAATCATGTAGTTAAAATCAGGATTGTTTAGGGAATGATAAATCTTAGCCAGAGTTTGCTTCATAATGTAAGCCAGTTCTTTACATCTTTCGGGAGAGATATTATCAAAAGTCGAATCGTGTTTTTTAGGAAGCACCCAGGTTTCAAAGGGTGAACGAGAAGCAAAGGGTTCAAAAGCGACAAAATTGTCGGTTTCCATAACAATCCTTTCTTGGGCACGAATCTCTTTTTCAAGCATCACGCAATATACGCAATGACCGTTATCGTCAAAATAACGCATGGCTTCTTCAATCCGATGACGAATATGCAAAGGCGTAACCGGGGTAGCAATCAATTGAGAATGGGGATGCCGCAAGGAAGTTCCCGCATTAATTCCATGATTCTTAAAAATAATAATCATCTCAAACCTTGGATCCTGACTTAAAGTTAAATATCGCTCTCGATAAGCAAGAAAAATTTCCTCTACCTGTTTTTGCTCCATGGTGGCAATAGTTTGCTCATGTTCTGGAGATTCAATAATTACCTCGTGTTCTCCTAACCCATTCATGTAAAGAAAAAAATCTTCTGCCTTGACCCGGGTAAGTTCTCCTTGGGGGGTAAGAGCTGGGTAGCGATTAGGCACAATCCGAATCCACCAACCTGGGGTATCGGGCTTGCTCCCATAGGTCCGATAAGCGAGGATTTCACCTGGGGTTTCATTTTCTTTTCCCGGGCAAAAGGGACACTTTGCCCTTTGTTCGGGAGTTTCCTCACAGGGCTGACCCCCAAATTCTTCGGGGCGCCGAGCCCGCTCGGTAGAAATAATCACCCATTCTTTAGTAGCTGGATTTTGACGAAGCTCAGGCATGGCAAGTTGTATTATAGCACAAAAAATGATATAATAAAGGTGCTAAAAGAACCATCATGAAACAACTTCTTGCAACTACTCTGCTTTTATTGTTTCTTTCTTCCGGTCTTCACGCCCAAGGCCAAGAAAACTTGGGAGAGGCACTACGCCTGCGTGACCAGGGAAGTTTGGAGGCCGCCGTCGCACTTTTAGCCCAAATTGCTCAAAATAGAAACTATCCCTTGCACGACTACGCTCAATTTGAAATTGGAGAGATAAATTTCCAAGCTGGCCGTTATGCTGAGGCCATCCCTCAATACTATAAACTCATCACGCAGCATCAAAAAAGCATTTTAATTCCCAAGGCTTACCTACAAATTGGAAAATGCTACTTCAATCTTAAGAACTTTACCTCGGCTATCAAAACCTTTAAGTACTATTTAAAAAGATACCCCGAAACTAAAGAAGCCCCTGAAGCTTCTTTTCTCATCGGCAAATCCTATCAGTTGCAAGATAAATTAAAAGAATCCTACCTTGCCTTCGAGGAAACCGACCTCTACTACCCTCACACCTTCTTTGGCAGTAAAGCAAGAGAAGCCATGAAAACCTTAAGAAAAAAATATCGCAGAAAAATTGCCCACCTTAAACCTTCAGCTGACATGCTTTTTAAGAAGGGGATGTTTTACTTCGACCAGGAAGAATATGAAACCGCCGCTTACCTCTTCAGCCGGCTCGCCCGGGAATTTCCTAAAAGTAAATACATAAAAGAAGCTTGGTTAATGCTAGGGCAAGCCGAATTGAAAACTAAGCAGGATCTTTCCTCCGCCATTTCTAACCTTGAAAAAGCCACTAGCGGACCTCCAAACCTCGCAGGAAAAGCTCATTATTACTTGGGATTAGCTTATGGTCGAAAAGGACAGTATGACCAAGCTATTGCCTCTTTTCAAAAAGTAATTGATTTTTACCCCGAATCTGATTTAGCCGACGAAGCAAATTATTGGTTAGCTTATTACCAGGAACTCAAAGGGGAAAAAGAAAAAGCTTTACTTAGCTATTATCACCTAATAAAAAGTTTTCCTTATAGCAAGTCGGTTCCGGCTGCCATTTGGCGCATGGGGCGCATGTATTACTGGGCAGGGGATTTTAAAAACGCTGCCACTTACTTACACTTAGCCCAGCTTTATCCCCCTCAAGAAGACACTCCCCGGTGCTATTTTTTTGAAGCTAAAGCTCTGGAAAGATTAGGCAACCGCGCTGCCGCGCTTGAGGTTTATAAAAAACTATGCGCCCGTTTCGATCACACCTACTATGCCTATCGCGCTCAAGAAAAAATAAATTCCTATGGGCTTTCCTTCTCTTTTTCTACCCCCTTTCACCCTGAAGATTTTAACCAAGCGCTGGTCTCTATAGACAATGGGGAAGAATTGGCCGCCATCATGGAAATTTGGGAAAAAACCAATTACGAAAATTTGTCAGAAGAAAATTCTGAAGAAGCACAAGCTCACCTGAAAAAGTACAAAGAACTTCTCTCGCTTAACCTTATCAATTATGCCGCCGAAGAAGCACGCTATCTAGTAAATATCACTTCGGAAAAAGAAAAAGAACCCCTTCAAACTAAACTGGCAGAAACCCTTTTTCACCTCGGGAACTATCGCGCTCCTATCCGCTTTGCGGAAAGAAAGATTAAATCTGCTATTTTTAATGGAACTACTGCCACTTTACCTCCAAAAATCTGGAGGCTTTCCTACCCTAAGGGCTACTGGAAACAAGTCCTAAGCAACGCTCAACTTTTTGATCTTGACCCTTACTTGGTGCTCGCCGTCATTAGAGAAGAAAGTCGTTTTAACCCTAAAGCTACTTCTCGTTCTAACGCTAAAGGCCTAATGCAAATCATTCCTTCTACTGGCCGAGGTATTGCCCAAAAACTAAATCTTCCCCATTACCGGAGTAAAAAGCTTTACGAGGCAGAGCTGAATATCAAAATGGGAACTTATTACCTCTCAAATCTTATCAAAAGTTTTCAAAATAACGCCTATCTAGCTCTAGCGGGTTATAACGGAGGCCCCAATCGGGTCAAAAATTACTTGAAGCTTTGGTATAATAATGATTTGAAGGTCGTGGATATTGATGAATTCATAGAAAGTATTCCCATTCGAGAAACACGGCTTTATGTTCAAAAAGTAATGGGAAGCTACTTTGAATACAAGAGGCTTTATGAAGGAAAAAGAGGATAGGGTCATTTCCTTTGCCAAGCGCGAAGAAGATTACGACCTAGAAAGTCTTCGCCCTAAGACCTTTAAAAATTTTATCGGACAAGAGAAAATCAAAGAAAATCTTGCCATTCATATCCAGGCCGTGAAAGAAAGAAAAGAAGCGCTGGAACACCTTCTCTTCTATGGTCCTCCAGGCCTAGGAAAAACCACCCTGGCTCATGTGATTGCCTTTGAAATGGGGGTAAACATCAAAGTTACTTCTGGCCCTGCCATTGAACGCCCTGGGGACTTAGCCGCTATTCTTACTAACCTCAAAGAACACGATATTCTTTTCATTGACGAAATTCACCGCCTTAACAAAGTAGTGGAAGAAGTCCTTTACCCCGCCATGGAAGATTTTGGGCTAGACATCGTTTTAGGCAAAGGCCCCAGTGCCCGCTCTATTCGGCTTGACCTTCCCCGCTTTACCCTCATTGGAGCCACTACCCGCATCGGCCTTCTTTCTGCCCCTCTGCGTGATCGTTTTGGAATTATCAATCGCTTGGAATTCTACCAAATAGAGGAACTTAAAGAAATTATTCTGCGTGCCGCCCAGGTCTTTAACATTAAGATTGAGGAAAAGGGAGCCGAAGAAATTGCCAAACGCTCTCGGGGAACACCCCGCATTGCCCTCCGATTTTTGCGAAGAGCGCGCGACTATGCTCAGGTTAAGGGTGATGGCAACCTCACTTTACAAACAGCCAAGGAATGCTTGGACGCTATGGAGATTGATGAATTTGGCTTAGACAAAGTCGATCGCAAGTACTTATTAACGATCATTGATAAGTTTGGCGGAGGACCAGTGGGGGTAGAAACTATCTCCGCAGGAATTGCCGAGGAGGTAGAAACCATCGAAGATGTCTACGAGCCTTATCTCATGCAGATCGGCTTTATTGAAAGAACCCCCCGTGGCCGAGTAGTCACTCCTGCCGCCGCCAACCATGTCAACCGCAAACTTAAAAAAGCACCGCAGGAGCAATTATTTTGAGTGATGGAAACAAAATATTACCCAAACAAGGAAAAAGTTGAACAGGCCATGCAGGATGATGATCCTTTGCTTATGCTGGTTTCTTTTGATGGGCAAAAAGTTCTTCTTAGCAACATTGATGATGCATTGGATCATGTTGTTCTTTTAAAAAAACTGGGCTCTCGAGAAACGGATATTGACTCTTATTTCAGAGTCATAGCTAATAAAGAAGGTGCCGATTGGACTTTTGTCTGTCCCAGCAATTATAAAGGGATAACGAACAAAAAACAAAGGATTGAAACTTACTGGGCTGATGGGTTTAATATTATTCGTCAGGCTTTAGATGCCATCGGCTATAAGGTGGAAATAACCATTCCTAAAAGATACCGAAGACCCATTAAGATAATGGGAAATTCTCTATGAAAAACATGAAAAGAACTGCTAAAATCCATCGCAAAACAAAAGAAACGGATATTAAGGTCGAACTAAATATCGATGGCTCGGGCAAAAGCAAAATCGACTACCCCATCCCTTTTCTGGGTCATATGTTCACCCTTTTTGCTAAACATGGACTCTTTGATTTAAAACTCAGCGCAAAAGGAGACCTTGAAGTTGACCTTCATCATTTGATTGAAGACACCGGCTTAGCCTTAGGGGAAGCCTTTGCCAAAGCCCTGGGCAAGAAATTGAGAATTGAGCGCTACGGTCATGCCATAATTCCAATGGATGAGTCCCTCGCAGAAGTTAGAGCTGCAGTTGACATCTCAGGCCGGCCGCATTTTACCTTTAAAGCTAAGTTCCCCAAGGAACTCCTTTATGCCCAAATTGGGAAAGAAAAAGTAAAGTTATATCTTGACACTGAGATGCTCCGAGAGTTTTTCGAGGCGTTTGTGTATAAAGCAGGGGTTTCGCTGCACATCGATCTTATCCGAGGGAAAAATACTCACCATAAAATCGAAGCAATCTTTAAGGCCTTTGGGGTTGCTCTTTCCAAAGCCTGCCAGATCAATCCCCGCAAGAAGGGTGTCCCCTCAACTAAGGGTCTTCTGTAATTATCTTCCGAAAGCCAACCGGTCGATCAAAATTTGGGGCAAGCCGACTTTTCTCATTTTCTCCTGAACTGCGGCAACATTGTATTCCACCCGATGTAAAGTAAATTCTCTTTTCTCGGAATCATAAACCCCAAAGCTGGCGCGAGGATCGCCGTCCCTGGGCTGACCCACACCACCAGGATTTATAAGAACTTTCTGATATTCTGGTAATCTGATTGTCTGATTATCTTTTAGCCTCCACCCATCATAACCTTCTCCTCTTTGAACTACACAAATCGGCCGATGAGTGTGGCCCACAAAAAGAAGGAGTTTAGTCATTAACTCAAGGTTGGGAACCGCTTCAGCAAAGCTTTCGATATATTCCTCCAGGGGATTCCGAAGACTCCCGTGAACAAGCTGAAAATCAGAGAATTCCAAAGTGAGTGGAAGAGCCTTTAGATACTGTACACTGTCCACTGTCAACTGTTCCCTTGTCCAGATCAGCGCTTCTTTAGCATGTTCTACAAACCATTCCAAGCTCATTTCCCCTACCGCTGCTTTGTCGTGATTACCCGCTACCGCTGAGATTTTTCCTTCCTGTATAATTTTGAGGCACTCATTGGGATCTGGGCCATAACCAACAATATCTCCGACGCAAACAATTTGATCCACATAGCGCAGTTCATGGAGAACTGCTTCTAAGGCTTCCAGATTACTATGGATATCTGCTATAATGCCGTATAGCATATTAAAATTAAACCATTAAACAAACCCAATTCCAACAATTTATTTCAGAAATTGGATTTGGGGAATTGGGATATCGTTTAATTATAACATGATATACCAAGAAAGAGCTTACCGCAATTATGTAAAAGCAGAAAACCTCATCAAGTTTGAAGTTATTGAAAAAGAAACCGATCTTTTGATTCTGGCCGAAAAAAACCTTTACGACAAGGCTCTGCCCTTAGTTTTAAAATATCGTGAGGACTTAGAGCGTTACATTCAAAGAGATCCACGTTTTCTCAAATCTTTTTCTCCCATCTCCATTAGTTCGGATGCCCCGGCCATTGTAAAAGAGATGGCTAAAGCCGCTCGTTTGGCCAAAGTAGGTCCCATGGCAGCGGTAGCGGGAGCCATTGCGGAATTCGTGGGACACGACCTTTTAGCTTTTACTAATGAAATCATTGTAGAAAATGGCGGCGATATCTTCTTAAAGATAAACCAAGTTCGAAAAGTTGGCATTTACGCTGGCAATTCCCCCTTTTCGGAAAAAATTGCTTTAGAAGTTGATCCTCGTCCAACTCCTTTCTCGGTGTGTTGTTCTTCGGGAACCGTAGGTCATTCTTTCAGTTTCGGGAAAGCCGACGCCGTGGTGGTGATTGCTAGCCGCGCCTCTTTAGCGGATGCCGCCGCAACTGCCATCGGCAATGTAGTCAAAGAAACAACCGATATTGAACAAGGGCTGAAACTTGCCCAAAAAATCAAAAACCTCGACGGAGTGTTGATCATTAAGGACGATCAATTGGGGGCATTGGGGAAGCTTAAGATTGTACCCCTCTAGTAGCTATCTATTTAACCTTAGCATGAGAGTGAGTTTTTTTAGAACTTTCTTTCCAAGATAAATACAAGAAAACCAAAGAAATAATAACCATATACAAAGGAATAAGGACAATAGGTAAATAATACACATAATCAGGCATCTCACTCATCTCCTTTGATACTGCCATTGTAAAATAAAATGACAGCAAAAATCAAGACTAAAAAGCTTCCTCCTAATCCCATAAAAAATAAAGTGGCCTCAAACTTTTCCCGCAAAAACATCCCAATTACTAACATGGCAAAAACAATCTGAAATATTTTTACACAAATATCCGCCAGAAATTCTAAGAATTTGCCTTTAATTCTCATGCCAACCCTACCCTCTTAAATAATATGGGGCGTAATCAAAAACACAATTTCCGTCTTTTCTTTTTCTAAGTTCTTATTTTGAAAAAATAATCCTAGCCCAGGTAAATAACCAAGAATTGGTAACCGCGTGGTATTTTCTCTTTCTACTTCAGATAATAGCCCTCCAATGATAATGGTTTCCCCATCTTTAACGCGCAGGGTAGCAGAGGCATTGCGGGTAGAAATTACCGGGAAATCACCCGCAGGGGTTGTTCTCCATTCCGAGATAGAAGAAACTTCCGGCTGAATTAAAGTAGTAATATCTCCCTCCTGCCCAAGTTGAGGGGTTATTTTCAATTTCACCCCAGCATCAATATAATCAACCGTCCACTGGGTAGATGACCCGCTATTGCTAACCGGAACCGCGTAGGGAATCCTGCTGCCGATATTAATCAATGCTTCCTGATTATCCAAAGTAGCTATGCGTGGACTAGCAATGACATTGGCGCGGCCTTCAGAAATTAGAGTATTTAAAGTTGAAGTGATATCTTCTGCCAGAGAAGTTCTTTTAGTATCTTTACTGGTGATAAATTTAAACACCCCGTTACCATAGGAAATTCCTAGCTTTTTTGAGTCGCTCTGAGAAATTTCCACAACCTTGCTTTCAATTAAAACCTGCGGGGTCTGTTTATCTAAAGAAAAGATAAGATTTTTGGCTTCTTTGATTTCCGACTCCTTTCCACGAATTAGAAGCAAGTTTGCCCTGCTTCCTGCTTGGAAAACTGCCGAGGGGATAACCTTGGTTAATAACTCCGCCGCTTTTGCCGCAGAAAGGTATTTGAGCGAAATTGCTTCTACTTCGGCTTTATAAGCTGTTTGGGTTAGATCTTGGGGCAAAGAAGAAACCAGAAGCACCCTTCCTTTTCTTTCGTAATTAAAACCATTGGTTCTTAAAATATAATCAATTGCTTCTTCCGCCGTAACATCTTTAAGGTGAATAGTCGCCTTTTTTGCTTGGACTAGGGCTTGGTCCCCTGAAAGTACCAAGTCAAACCCCGCACTTTTGGCCAAGGTTTGCACTACATTGATAACCGAGGCATCCTCGAAGTCGATATGCGCAATCCTCTCCTCTGCCCAGACGCTTAAACCAAAAATAAAAAACCAAAAATAAAAAACACATACATAAATACTGAAAAACTGAAAAACTGAAAACCGAGATTTTATATTTTTATATTTTTGAGTTTGTGTTTTTAATATTTTATTTTTGATTTTTGATTTTTGTGTCATCTCAACACTTCTCCTTTCCTTATCAAGGTAACGCTTTTCTCCAAAACTCTTTCTATTCGATAATCATCAATCTCTTCTCCCACCCCCACGGCGAGCCCCCTTCCTCCCAATTCTAAACAAGCTGTCGGTTTTCCCCCACTGACCACCCCAACTAACCGCACATAGCCGGATGGGAAGAGGACGGGCTCGCCTCCTAAAGTTAAAATCAACTGCGGGGGCAAATTATGCTGTCCTCCATAAGTAAAAACTACTTCTCGACTGGCTTCTACCACAGATTCAACTTCCTCGGTAGTACTTTCCACAAAAGAGTTAGCATTTTTCTCCACTTGGTTTGGCCTTGGAGCACAAGCGGAAAGAAAAATCACTAGAAAAATAACAACTAGAATTTGTCTCAACTTTGCAAAGGTTCGCATAATTTGAATATTCATGATAGGTAACTCCCCCGTTTGAACCAATAGCAATCTTATTACCAAATATACTCACAAGTCACGGGTCATAGGTCATAAATCATTATTTGTTATTAAAACAATAAAAATGAATTACTCGTTACTTGAGACTTGAGACTTGAAGATTGAGAACTGAGACCCATGACCATTGGAAAAGTGACGAAATCTCGTCAGTGAGGTCAAAAAGAGGCAAACTCTCTTTTTAAGCGTTCAATAATTCTTTTGGCAAAAAAACCGAGGTCCGTGCGGTGGCCTAACATTTCATAAATAGCTCTTAAAACTTCTTTGGCTTCTGGAGAAGGATCATGGCGCCAGCGCTCCACTTCCCTACTAAAAAATTCTTCCGCTTCCTCTTCCATCTGATCTGAGCGACGCTGCTTTTCTTCATACTCTTCCCGCTGAACCGCAGGATAAAGCTGACGAAAGAGGGTTCTCCGCCACTGCACAGCCCAACCGCGCTTACTCAAGTATTCGCGCGCGATGCGACGACCTTCTTCGGTAGGATTAAACTCCTTCTCTGCCATAGTTTTAAGGAACAAAAAGAGTAGTAGTAGGAATGGTGGGAATTCCAGGCTGGAGTTGAAGTACTGGGTCCCAAGGTTCAGTTTCTCCACTTCCAATAGTAACTTCTTTAGATGCCTCCTGGTAATAATCGGTCGCATCAATCCGAGCTTCATAAGTCCCTGGTGGAATATTGCTAATTTCGTATTGCCCATCAGTATTGGTAAGGTCTCTCAAACTAGTTGGGTTTTCTTTTAAATACACAAGCATACCAGAAACCTTAGCCCCATTGGCATCCTTTACCGTTCCTTTTAGCCAACCCTTCGTGGTAACAGTTACTCTCGCCTTACCCTCTACTGACCCGTAACTAGCTATTACATAACCACTTCCCTCAACCCAGCCCGCCTGAAAAACCGCATAACATCCTGATGAAGAATAAATACTTCCGACATTCCCTTCTACTTTCCAGGTGGGAGTGAAGTCCGTCACAATATTTCCTCCACTATCTTTTCCCAAAGCAGAAAATTGAGCTGTTTTATTTACCCCAATGGTAGAAGAGGAAGGACTTACAATAATACTGGCCAGCTCACTGGGGAACTCTCCGCAGCTAGTGGGCAAAATAACCAATAACCAAGATAAAGTAAATGTCACAATTAAACAATTAAACAAATCCCAAAAATTGTTTAATTGGGATTTGGGACATTGTTTAATTGGATTTTGGATTTTATACCATAAGCTTCCCATCTCTTACCACCACTCTGCCCCCAACCATGGTATAAAGAACTCTACCCTTAAGTTTCCAGCCAGCAAAAGGAGTATTTTTACTTTTTGAAGCAAACTGCTTGGGATCAACCACCCACTCGGCTCTTGGATCAACAATAATAACATCTGCGTCTGCTCCTACCTTTAGGGTCCCTTTGTTTTTCAACTTCAAAATGCGAGCAGGATTTAAACTGAGCTTTTCTACTAATTGTCTCCAAGTTAAAACTTTACCTTCAATCAGTTGCGTTACCGCCAAGGCTAAGGCGGTTTCTAATCCGACCATACCGGAAGCCGCTAAACCAAACTCTACATTTTTTTCTTCAATAGTATGAGGAGCGTGATCGGTAGCAATCGCGTCAATAGTACCATCTTTCAATCCTCTTTTAATTTCGCGAATATCCTCTGAGTCCCTCAAAGGGGGGTTTACTTTGGCATTAGTATCATAATTTCTTACTGCTTCTTCGGTCAAAGTAAAGTAGTGGGGAGCAGTTTCGCAAGTTACCGGTATCTTTTGTGCCTTAGCTCGGCGAATGAGTTCCACCGAAGCACCCGAGGAAACATGAGCAATGTGCACGGGCCCATATTCCTTTGCCAGCATAACATCTCTTGCCACCATAATTTCTTCCGAAAGTGAAGGAATGCCCGGCAACCCCACTTCGGTTGACACCCGACCCTCATTCATTAGTCCCCCGCCACTCAAGGAAGAATCTTCGCAATGGGAAATAATGGGAACCCCAAACTGACGAGCGTATTCCAGGGCTCTGCGCATAACCCCGGCCCGCATAATGGGATTGCCGTCATCCGAAAATGCTACCGCACCCTCAGCATAACATCTTCCCATCTCAGCCAATTCTTCTCCCAGGAGCCCCCGAGTAACCGCCGCCACTGGAAAAACATTAACTACCGCCTCAGCTTTAGCCTTAGCTACAATATACTCAATTACCGCCGGATTATCTGCAGGAGGATTAGTATTAGCCATACAACAAACGGAAGTAAATCCTCCCAAAGCCGCCGCCCGAGAACCACTAGCAATGGTTTCCTTATCGGGCCTTCCCGGGTCGCGCAAGTGAGCGTGCATGTCAATCAAACCGGGCAAAACCAAATATCCTTTGGCTTCAATTATTTCTATGTCACTGCCTACTGCATACTGCCTACGGCTTACTTCTTTAACCTTCCCCTCTTCAAGCAAAATATTCCGTACTTCATCTACTTTAGAATCAGGGTCAATTATTCTTCCGCCTCTGATAAGCACCTTTTTCATGGCAGCTTAATTCTTCTCCTTACCTGAGAAAGCAAGGCCTTTAGGCCTCGAGGAGCAGATTCACGGGGCAGTCCCTCTCTTTCTTCCCTTTTAAGTTTTCTAAGAGCCATAGCAGCGGCACGTTGTTCTGCCTCTTTCTTGTTTCCCCCTCTCCCAATGCCACAGCGTCTTCCTCTTACTTTAACCTCAATCCAAAAAACCCTTCGATGCTTAGGTCCTGTTTCTTTTATTACCCGATATTGAGGAATTTCCCACTTATGCTTTTGAGCATATTCTTGTAAGGCCGATTTGAAATCACTAATGTAGCCCGCCCGTGAAAATTTTTCAATCGCAGGTTGTAGATTCTCCAAAGTAAATTCTCGAACTTTTCCAATGCCCGCATCCAAGTACATAGCCCCTAAAAGAGCCTCAAAAGCATTAGCTAAATTGGACTTTTTCCTTTGCCCTCCAGACCTTTTTTCATTGGCACTGAGCAAAAGATATTCGCCAATTCCTAAACTTTTGCTGACTAAACTTAAAGTTTCATCGGAAACCACCCCAGAACGAATCTTAGTTAATTCTCCTTCCGCACGCTCGGAAAACTTATGATAAAGGTACTCGCTGATAATCAATTTCAAAACCGCATCCCCTAAAAATTCTAGACGTTCGTTATCGGGACAGTTTTGTTCATGGCCAAAAGAACTGTGAGTGAGGGCTTGATTCAATAACAACTTATTTAGGAAAGAAACAGAAAGTTTTTTTTCTAAGGCCTGAAGTTCTTTTTCTCTTTCGGATGAGATTTCCATTTGACAGTATATTTTACCTCAGGTAAAATAAGAGTTCAAGCCAAAATTAGGTTTTAAAAGGGGTGAAAAGCATGGCCATTTTGTCTCCTTTAATGAGTTATATTGTAGATAAGGAAATTGGTTTCCCCATCCCTTCTGAGCGCGAAAAAATTAACCGGGCACTCAGACGTTACCGCAACATTTTAGCTCACCACCCTCACCGCAGTGATGCTCCCGAAATTATGTTTGGCATTGCCGATCTTCTTATGGGAAGAGGCGATCCCGGTGATCGAGAAGAAGCGATGAAACTTTTTGACCAGATTTTACTTAAAAATCCTCCTGATTACCTCAAAGCGCGAGCTCTAATTGGTAAAGCAGAATTGCTTATTGGGGTGCCGGAAGAATTTGGCAACGCTATTTCTCTCTGCGAAAAAAGCCGGCAGATCTTAGGCAACAACGTAGCTGACTTTTTCGCTGCTAAGACCTTTATTGTCGAAGCTGAGCTTCGCCTGGCCCGGCGGGACAAAGGCGATTGGGCCACCGCCCTAGAGTTAATTAATCAAGTAGTAAAGGAAAAAGACGCCCACTGGTATTTCCGTGGACGAGCCCTTCTCTCTAAAGCCGAAATTATCCTCTATCGCAATCCTGATGACCTAAGTCCCGCCTTAAAATTGGTTGATCTTTCTCTTAAGGAACTATCTTCCCGCCCCGATGATTACTTTACCAACAAAGGGAAAGTAATAAAAGCAGAAATTTTAATGCGCCGCGGAAGAAAAGGTGACTTAGAAAAAGCAGAAAAACTCCTAACGGAAGTGCTCAAAATGCCTTTTGCTTATAAAGACCTTATAGCCCGGGCAAAATTGGACCTAGCTGATATTGTGGCTCACCCCAAAGCAGCTAAGCTCCTTAAAGAAGTCCATCAAATGGAGGGTCTAGATCCCTACTTGGTAGAAAAAGCAAGTTTAGTAGAAAAGGCTCTACGCGAAAAAAGTCGCTTGGTAAATCACTTCAAGAAAACTAAAAAGTAATGGGGAAAACCATCTCGGAAAAAATTCTTTCCCTTCATTCTGGGAAAGACGCGAAAGCAAAAGACATAGTTATTGCCAATCTTGACTTTATCATGGGTCAAGATGGCACTTCGGGAATTATTATTGACTCTTTTAATAAAATGGGAGGTAAAAAAATTTTCGATCCCTCCCGTTTTGTTATCTGTCTTGACCACAGCGCTCCTTCTCCCAATGAAGGGGTTTCGGCCGTACATAAAAAAATAAGAGAATTTACTAAAGCTCAGGGTAATAAACTTTTTGACATTGGCTGTGGGGTTTGTCATCAGCTTCTTCCCGAACAAGGCCTAGTAGTTCCCGGAGACTTAGTCATTGGAGCAGATTCTCATACCTGTACCTACGGAGCGCTCAATGTTTTTGCTACGGGTATGGGCTCAACCGATGTGGCGGCAGGAGTCATCTCGGGTAAGCTCTGGTTTAAAGTTCCAGAGACCATCAAAGTGGTTTACCAGGGGGAACTCCCAAAAGGAGTTTATTCCAAGGACCTGATTTTAAAACTTATTGGCGATATTGGAGCTGATGGGGCAACTTATATGGCCCTTGAGTTCTATGGAGGAGCCATCGACGCCCTCTCGGTTGATGCCCGCTTCACCATTTCTAACATGGCGATTGAGTGTGGGGCCAAGGTTGGGTTGATGCTTGCCGACAAGAAAGTGCTTGACTGGGTAAAAGCCCATTCCCAGAAAAAACCAAACCCCGTCGAACCTGATAAAGACGCGGTTTATGCAAAAACGATAGAGCTCGATGTTTCTAAGTTAGAACCTTTAGTGGCCAAACCCCACGCGGTCGACAATGTAGCTCCAATAAGTGAAGTAGAAGGAATTCCCATTCACCAGGGTTTTTTGGGGACTTGTACTAACGGCCGAGTAGAAGATTTAAAAATCGCTGCCTCTATCCTTAAAGGAAGATCGGTTAATCCCGAAGTGCGTTTTATTGTAGCTCCCGCGTCTAAACAAGTTCTCATGGATGCGATGAAGGAAGGAATCGTTCAAACTTTACTTGAAGCTGGAGCGGTTTTTGTTACCCCAGGGTGTGGTCCTTGTGTAGGGACTCATAATGGGGTACCGTCTGACGGGGAAAACGTGATCTCAACCGCTAATCGCAATTTCAAGGGGAGAATGGGTAACCCTAATGCTTTTATTTACCTAGCTTCGCCCGCTACCGTGGCCGCTTCGGTAATTGAGGGGAAGATTACGGACCCGAGGCGGTATCTTTAAAATTCAAAATTTAAAGTAAAGACGAACTTCTTTCCTTTTTTGGTTTTCTTTAGTAAATTTTTCTCTACTAGGTCAAGGAGATCAGCGCGCGCAGTTTGGTAAACAACCCCGAAAACTTCCTGATACTTTTTAATTTCTATTTCTTTCTCTTTCCAAAGGAAAACCTTTCTCATAAGCTTTTCCTGTCTGGAATTTAAGGGGACTTTTTCTTCGCGTATTCTTGCCAAATAAAAATCTCTCTGGTAATGCTCCGCTATTTTGGACTTTACTTCTGCAATAGCCCTCAAAATTGCTTCAACCATGTATACTAAAAAGTAGGTAAGGTCAGAGTCATAGTCCTCAACATCCTTAATGGCCTTATAATATTTACCACGATTTTTATTAACTATCGCCGAGATTGAAAAATACTTAAAAAAATCATACTGATTTTTAATTAGATAAAAATAAAAGAGGGCCCTTGCGGTTCTCCCGTTGCCATCAAAAAAAGGATGCAGATAAACAAAATAAAAATGAAGAATAGCGGCCTTAATAATCGGATGGATAAATTCTTCTTCCTTCTCAATCCTAATCCAATCGATCAATCGCTGCATGGCTTCCGGTATCTTATCCGCCGCTGGCGGGGTGTAGACAATTTGACCTTGTGTATCTGTTATGTACACCCAATCATCTCGATATCTTCCCGCATAATGCTGATCTTCCAAGGTCTTGTCGGTAGTAATTTTATGCAATTCTAAAATTAGCTCATGCGAAAACTCTCTTTGTTGATTCTCTAATATGAACCTCATGGAATTAAAATTATTCAGAATCATTTGTTCGCTGTTGTTTTTGGGGGTGTCCTTTTTTGCCACTAATTCCCTAGCTCTTTTTAGAGTCGAAAAAGCACCCTCAATAACACTAGAATAAAAAGCTTCTTCAATTAAGGATTCCCTTATTAGTTCATTTTCAATTTCTTTCTTAACCATGGAATAAAGGCTATCACGACCATAAGAATCTATCTCATGCAACTTTTTAAAAAGCGAATTAGGCATTACATACCAGAAGTTGTTTTCTTTCTGATCTTTAAGGGGAACCACCTTCGCGTTTTGCTTTCGATAAGCCAGCAGCTTCTCCCAAAATTCTTCAAGTTTTAGCTCCGGAGGAAGCCGGTAGCCAACCTCCACCTTATTAAAATAGTTCTCAGTATACTGCTTGAGTAAATCTTCCACTGGTTTATTCCTAGCTTATTTTTAAGGTAGAGGAAAGATAGCATAAAACTACTAAACTGTCAATAGAGATATTAGCAATTATTTATTTTTTGCCTATTTTTGGCCAAATATTTATGGGGCAAATACTAATTTGCTACTAATTATGCAGGGATAACAAAACGATAATAAACAATGCACTCTACCGCACTCTTAAAAGCTTCGAGCCAGTTAACTCCTAAGTTGCGGAACAAGCAATAAGTAGCATAGAAATCTTCCGGAACCATTGCTGCCTTTATTAAATTTTTGAGACTCATTTGGTCTTCCCTCCTTTCTATATTTATATCGTCAACTTTTGAGCGAAATTGCAGCCATAACTTAGAAAAGGCAGAAAGGGCATGGAAGGAGAGAGGGTGAGAAAAGTTAAAGGATCAAAGATCAAAACAAGTTCCAAATCTAAAATCCCAATAGCCAACGTAAGCCACCTTTAATAAATCAAAAATAAAAAATAAAAAATAAAAACTTAAAAACACAAAAATTTTTATTGGACATAGTCCCTGCGGGCGCGGTGTTAAATTACCAATAACCAAGACAAAATAAATGTCACAATTAAACAATTAAACAAATCCCAAAAATTGTTTAATTGGGATTTGTGACATTGTTTAATTAATCTTTGGTCTTCGGTCTTTAGTCTGTGGTCTGTAGTCTGTGGTCTGTTTTTGATTTTACTTAAAGCAGCCTCTCAAAACGCAGGGCATCTTCATACATAGTCATATTATTAAAGAACACATAGAAGATTTTTACTTTCTTTTCTAAGCTCTGAATAATTTTCTTTAATTCCTTAAGTTCTTGATCGCTGAAAGTATACTGATACATACTGGCTTTGCCAAAACCGTGCAAGCGAAAGTAAGCAATTTTGTTTTCCCCAAAATAAAGCGGCTGGTTGCGAAAAGGATCAACCCCATGAATCACATTAAACTCTTGACAAATTTCTTCAATCTGCTTTGGGTCATCATACCAGGCCCCCCGTGGCTCCCAAACCAGTTGAATCTTGGGTTTAATCTTTTTTAGAAAAGACCTAAGATTTTTTATGTTTTCAGAAGTAGGTTTAAATCCCGCGGCGGTTTGTAACAAAAGGAGGTTGGCCTTAAGCCCCTGGCAAATTTCTTCATAGATTTTAAAAATCCTTAGGCATTCTTCTCCAGCAAATTTATGAAGGTGAGTAATAATCTTGCTAGCTTTTACCGTAAACTCAAATTTTTTATTAACTTCATTTGCTTCTTCTCGCCACTTAACTGGAGTGGTAAGACGAGGAATACGGTAAAAAGTAGAATTAATTTCTACGCAGTTAAAAAGCTGGGCGTAGGCCTGAAGTACTGAAGAGAACTTATTTTTCCATTCGCTACCAAAGTAATCCTTAGCCCTTAAATAACCCCAGCCGCAAGTCCCCACTTTTACTTCCTTGGGGCGCACCTTAACCTTCTCTCTTCTTTATGCGGCCGAACCAGCTTCCGAGGTTGGTGAGGTCTTAACTGGTTTTCTTAACAAGCCCCGGGCGCGAAGTCTTTCAATCCTTCTTTTACGCCGACGCCTTATTTCCTGTTGTCTAATCCTAGGCATACCTAATCCTTAATCTTAGCAAAAAAACAAGAATTGTCAACTATTTTAATTATACAGAAAACTTAAAATTTTATCTACCAACTCATTGGGGGAAAGATTGGCTTCTACCCAATAAACCGGGGAAAATCGTCTAAACCAGGTCATCTGCCGTCGAGCAAAATTTCGGGTCCGCTTCTTTAGCTCCTCAACCATTTGTTCTCTTGTCCACTTGCCAAAAAGATAATCCACCACTTCCTTATAACCAAGTGCCTGGAAGGAGGGAAGTTCCTTTGAGTAGCCTTTGGCCAGCAAACTCCTAACTTCTTCTATCAAACCTTTTTCTATCATCGAATCCACCCGCTGGTTGATCCGTTCATAAAGTTGGGCACGGGGGAGATTGAGACCAATAAGCAAGTATTTGGGATTGGAGAAAGTAGCGGCGACCTTTAGGTCGCCATTTAATGGAGGTCTTCCGCCGGAGGCGGATCCGCCTTTGGCGGAAAAGGCCGCCGCCACATTTTTCTTTTGTAATTCCGTTATCGGCCTCCCGGTCAACTCATAAACCTCCAGCGCGCGCATAATCCTTTTCTTATCGTGAGGATGAATCTTTTCCGCTGCCTTGGGGTCAACGGCAGAAAGTCGAGCATAAAGCTGATCAGCAGGAACTCCTTCTAGTCTTCTGCGAAGTTCTTTGTCGGCAGGCGTGATAGGAAATGAGAACCCCAGGAGCAGCGCCCAAAGGTACAAACCGGTACCCCCCACAATGATTGGTACTTTGCCCTTTTTAACTATTTCACTTTTTAACTTTTTAACTTCGCTGACAAAGTCAGAAACCGTCCACGTTTCATCAGGATCGCGGATGTCAATGAGGTGATGGGGAATACCCTGACGCTCCTCAAGGGTGGGCTTAGCGGTGCCGATGTCCATTCCCCGATAAACCTGCATGGAATCGGCCGAAATAATTTCGCCGTTTATCCTTTTTGCCAGCTCGATGGCTACTTTAGTCTTACCAGTAGCAGTGGGGCCAAAGAGAACAATCAATGTTACGCTCTTTTAGGTAAAGGCTTAGAACTCTTTTCCTCCCGAGAAATCAAGAAAAACAAAATAGCTAGCATAGCAACCACCGCTGCCATCACCATAATCGCACTAGTCATTGGATCTATGTTAATGTTCATTAATCCCCCTCCTGCATGCTTTTGGTCATTAGATAAGAGAGAAAAACACAAACTGCAGAGAGTATCAAACCAAAAATAAATAGAGATGGATTAAATCTAGTTGTTACAAAAGGTCCCACTACCAAAGTTGCGAGGAAAATTTGGTAACTTTTAACTGCCAAGTCTACAAAGAGTTCTTTTGTAGCATTCTTTTTTCGATCCATTAATCCCTCTGCCTTCGAAGTACAAGTAAACGAACCAGATTTAGGACCGCCATGGCGGTTGCCGCTACATAAGTCAAAGCCGCCGCATTTAAAACTGCCTTAGCCATAGGGATTTCATCTTCCATTAAAAAATGACCATCAGCAAGCACCCTGATCGCCCGCGCCGAAGCATTAAATTCTACCGGAAGAGTAATTACCGAAAAAACCACCGCCAGAGAAAATAAAATTATTCCTAAATCCATTAAAAGCGGCAAGCCCGCAAAGAGTCCAAAAAGAAATAAAGGAAAAGCAAGGGTAGTTCCAAAGTTAGTAACCGGGACCAAACCATTTCTGATTCTTAAAGGAGCGTAAGCCGAAGCATCTTGGAGAGCATGCCCTGCTTCGTGAGCCGCCACCCCTATCGCCGCCACCGAATTGCCGTGATAAATTCCCTCAGAAAGTCGAAGCTTCTTAGCTCTTGGGTCATAATGATCGGTCAGCTCCCCCGGGATTGGTTCTACCGCAATATCCGTCAAGCGATGATCATCAAGCAGGTAGCGCGCTACCTGCGCCCCCGTATAACCACGCTTGCAAGGCACCTGAGCATACTTAGCATAGGTGCTTTGCACTTTCCACTGCGCGTAGAAAGCTAAAATAAGCGCTGGAAGCAACAAGATAAAAGTGGGGTCATAATACATATCTAAAGGTATTTTACTAAATTTTTCTTTCCCTGTCAAACATCAAAGATTACTTTGGCCCAGTTGGGGTGAATTTCAAGTTGATTATAGGTAGCGGCCTTAATGGGACGATAAATATCATGAATTTTTGGATCTACCTTTTCTCCTGCCACCTCTGCTTCTACCTCGGTACTTGATAACTTAGTAATCTTAAATGCCTTAAAAAGCATTTTCTTAGCATCCTCGTTGAAAATTAATTCGTTTAGCCAATTAACTAAAAGGGACTCCAAATCCTCCCCCTCCACCCTCAGCCGCAAAGTTTGTTTGGGCTTCACTTTATCCAAGTCAGCCATGAGAGAAAACATTCCTAGTGCTGCATTCTCAAAGATTTCCTGGAGGGTCTTCCCATAAGCGATAATTCCAACATCAGAAGGATGATCGATGGGCTTAAATCTTAAATCCGCCATGTTTTTTGAAGTGCTCAACTAGTCCCCCATCTTCCAGTAAAACTTGCATGGTTTTAGGTAGGGGGGCAATCTTTATCTCCTTATTTTTGGTTTTATTGCGAATAAGCCCTTGTTCCAGATCCACTTCTAGTTCGTCCCCTTCTTCAATCTCATCAGTATGGCACTCAATTGCCGGCAGCCCCAAGTTAAAGCAATTGCGGTAAAAAATACGGGCAAAAGACTTGGCCAAAACAGCAGAAATCCCTGCATACTTTATGGCTTGAGGGGCCTGCTCTCGAGAAGACCCACAACCAAAATTATTTCCTGCTACGATAAAATCCCCCTGCTTGAGGCGATTAACAAAATTAGGATCTAAATCTTCCATTACATGTTTGGCCAGCTCATGCGGATCTTGAATTTTAAATTTATATCGCCCAGAAATGATGTAATCGGTATTGATATTATCATCCTGCGGTAATCTTCGCGCCTGTCCAGTTAAAATCATGTCTTTTTCCCTCCCCTCATAATAATTATAATAGAAAGCTAAAAAATTTTCACTCCCCCCTTGAAATTTCCTTTTGAAAATCACGATAAATATATCGAGGTAAAGAACCAAAATGAGTTCTGTCAAACAAATCAATTGTGATCCGAACCTTAATTACGACTTAACTACTGAAGGTGGTCTTTTTAAAAGTTGTTCTTCTGAACAAAAGGAGAAAATTCTCCTAAAAGCCCTAAGCAGCCCTGATCCCGATCAAAGGTATGCCGCAGCAAAACGTCTAATTGAACAAGGCTACTATTCTTCTTCTTGTCTGAATAAAATCCTTAAGATCTTTCCTCAAGAAAAAGATCCCCAGGGGATTGCTATGCTGATTGAATTTTTTGTCTCTTATGGCATCAAAGAAGCAGTCCCACTTTTGGTAGAAAAGCGAAAACAAGATCCCCAAAATTATTCTATCCTCTTCGGACTAACAAAACTTGGTGATTTGGCTACTCTACGGCAATTGTTCGCTGAAGTTCCCTCAAAAACGGTAGCTCTGGCTTTACTTGAGCAAGGAGACCCCTTCCCTTATCTTAACCACTTCGCTCAGAAAGATTATGAATTGTTCGGGGAGCCGGATAATTACCTGGTATATGATGTGCCCTACTGGGAGCTTCTTTGGGGCATAGGAGAAACCTTTTCCTCCCACCGCGAAGCAACTTTTGCCGCCCAACAAAGACCGGAAGCAGAAAAATCTTTATCAAAAATGCTCGACCTTCTTTCTCAGAAAAAAGAAGCGGTAAGGAATAATAAAGGCCTTGTTTCTTTTCTCCTCTCGATGATAAACTTTCTAAGCTCTTGTCAAAACGTTCCCCAAGGGGAATCAATTAAAAAATTATTAGAAAAATCTGCCTTAGTATTCAATGATATCGCTACCCCCGAGTGTCTCCCAGAGATTTTAAGCTTCGTTAAAAAGCATCCCTTCCCTTTAACCCTTAAAATGGTTGCCAATTATCTGCAAAAACATTTTAGCCGCTTCACCGATGACCAAAAGAAAAGTATAATTGCGCTCGCAAAAGAACTAATGAAAACCGACCTTTATGAAAAATACGCAATTGAAATTTTAACCATAATGGAAGATCAAGACCTTATCCCTTACCTTACTTCTAAAATTAAAGAAAATAACTTCTGCCCACAAGAAATATTTGCTTTGGCGAGGTTAGACTTTTCTACAGAGACCGAAGAATTATTCCTAAAGGTACTAAAAGATGAGAAAAACTACGCCCGTGATTCTAGAATTGCTGCGGCCATGGTCTTAGCCCTAAAAGGGAATAGAGAAGGCCTTGATCTTCTCTTGGAAACTCTTTACTTTGAACTTGCGACTTCTCCCTTAACCCCCACCCCAGAAAACCTGGCTAGAAAGCAATACCGCATCGAACTTCTGCTTAGGAACTTAATGAAAATTATTGAACCTCAAGATAGAGATCATAAATATCTAAAGGCCCTCTTAAATTCTGATGAACTTTTTATCCGCTCCCTCGGCGAAGAGATTGTTAAAATTATAGAATCCCGCAAGCTATCCCCTACAAATTATTAAATTTTAAAACTATAAAACCCCTTTACAACTTCTATCGCACGTTTTATAATTTTACCCAAAGCAAAAATTAGAAAGGAGGATGAAGGTATGTTAGGAAAGGTTATTAAAGTTGTTGTGGGCATCGTTCTTGTCGCTTTGGGTGCTTGGACTATTTATCTTTGGTGGGCAGACCTTCTTACCTTAATTAGAGGAGGCATCGGCTTAGTTCTGATTTTGGCAGGACTAATTGCTTTTGCCCTAGTAGCGGACTAAATCATTATTCCAGAAAAAGAAAAACTGAAAAAACTTTTTCAAGAAACCGGAGCCGTTAAAACCGGGGAGTTTGTTTTGGCCTCTGGCAAGAAAAGCGATTTTTATATCGACTGTCGCAAAATTACTCTTCATCCTCAAGGAGCAAAGCTCATCGGTAAGATCATCTTAGAAAAAATTAAAGATCTTAAGGTTGATGCTATCGGGGGGTTAACTCTTGGAGCAGATCCCATAACCGCGGCCGTGGTAACTTTGGGAAACATTCCCGGCTTTATTGTCAGAAAAAAAGAAAAGGAACACGGAACAAAGCAAAAAATCGAAGGGCTGATTAAACCAGGATGGGAGGTAGTAATTGTGGAAGATGTAGCCACTACAGGAGCTTCTGCCTTGCAAGCTATCGAAGCGGCTGAAGCAGTGGGAGCAAAGGTAGTAAAAGTAATTGCCATCGTAGATCGAGAAGAAGGAGCCACAGAAGCTTTAAAAAGTTACGATTTCGACCCCATTTTCAAAAAATCAGATTTAGTTTCCCCTCGTTAAAACTTGCGGCCAAAGTCATCTCGACAAAGGCGAACTAATCTGATATACTGATATTCTGATAGTCTGATATTCTGACACGCCCGTGTAGCTCAGTTGGTAGAGCACGTCCTTGGTAAGGACGAGGTCACCGGTTCAATCCCGGTCGCGGGCTTAGTAAAATGAGGACTTGACAAAAAGTGACTCAGTCATATATAATCACACTAATCACAGCAAGGAGGTAAAGTTATGGCTAGAGAAAAATTTGAAAGGAAAAAACCACACGTTAATGTTGGGACCATTGGGCACGTGGATCATGGGAAAACTACTTTAACTTCGGCCATTACCAAAAACTTAGCCGTGCAAGGAATGGCCAAAGCCAAGGCGTTTGATGAAATTGACAGCGCCCCTGAAGAAAAAGCCCGAGGAATTACCATTGCTATTGCTCACGTAGAATACGAAACCGAAAAACGACACTATGCGCACATTGATTGCCCGGGCCATGCGGACTACGTAAAAAACATGGTCATCGGCGCGGCCCAAATGGATGGAGCAATTTTGGTAGTTTCTGCCGCCGATGGACCTATGCCTCAAACCCGCGAACATATTCTTCTGGCACGCCAAGTTAATGTTCCTGCCATCGTGGTTTACCTTAATAAGATCGATATGGTAGATGATCCAGAGTTGATTGATCTGGTTGAAGTAGAAACCCGCGATCTATTAAAGAAATACGAATTCCCCGGGGACGAAATTCCTTTCATTCGGGGATCAGCCTTAAAAGCCATGAACCATGCTTGCGGCAAAAGGGATTGCCCAGATTGTAAATCAATTTTTGAGCTAATGGATGCCATTGATAGCTACATCCCTCAACCACAAAGGCCCTTAGATCAACCTTTCTTAATGTCGGTAGAAGACGTTTTCTCTATCACCGGGCGAGGAACGGTAGGAACCGGAAGAATTGAGCGCGGCAGAGTAAAAGTAGGCGATGAGGTAGAAATCGTAGGCCTTGGGCAACACAAAAAATCAGTGGTCACCGGCATAGAAATGTTTAGAAAAACTTTAGACGAAGGTTTAGCCGGGGACAACGTAGGGCTTCTTCTGCGTGGAATAGAAAAGGATGAGCTTTTACGGGGGATGGTAATTGCCAAGCCCGGCTCGATTCATCCGCACAAAAAATTCGAAGCTCAGGTTTACGTCTTAACCAAAGAAGAAGGAGGACGTCATACCCCCTTCTTTACGGGTTACAAGCCGCAATTTTTTATTCGCACTACCGATGTGACCGGCGAAATTAAGCTGCCAGAAAAGGTTGAAATGGTCATGCCGGGAGATAACATCACTATGACGGTAGAATTAATTACCGATGTTGCGGTAGAAGAAGGGCTACGGTTTGCGATCCGTGAAGGAGGACGAACCGTAGGCGCAGGAGCGGTAACCAAAATTATTGAATAAGCTTCTAAAGGACCTTAGTTTCTTTGCCGCTTTTTCCTTACTAGTAGCTTTTGGCTTCTTGGGCTTTGATTATTTCCAAGGTCGGCAAAAATTTCCTTTTAAAACCTTTATTGGGAAAATCGAAGTTTCGTGTTTAACTCAAGAAGAGGCCCAAAAAAAACTTTCTTCCCTAAGAACCTCAGAAATTTTTTCTCCTCTTGTTACTTTTGAAGCGGGGAAAATTAGGTTTACCTTCTCACCCGAAGCCGTAGGGATCATCGTCGATCCAGAAAACTCTGTGCGCCAAGCTTTTGCTTTAAGCCACGAAGAGGGCAATTATTTAAAAGAATTGATGGAACGCTTAAAAAAAGAAGCCCGGATAATTCCTCCTATTTTGAAAGTTGATGAAGCCCAACTTAAAGCCGTCGTCGAATCCATCGCCGAAGAAATTCGCTCTACCCCCCAAGACGCCTCTTTTATTTTTTATGAAGAAACAGGGGGTTATCACATCGAGCCCGAAGAGATTGGGAAAGAGCTGAAAATTCAAGAAACCCTACAAGCTTGCAAGAAAGAAATTGCCGAGGGAAGGGCTACTTATTCCTTAATCATTAAATATACTTATCCCCTCATAACCGAAAAAGAGCTGCGCGCCTACCCCCCAGTTTATCGACTTTCTGCCTACACTACTTACTACGGCCGGCATGATTCCCCTAATCGTATTCACAACATCAAGCTCATGGCTTCTTGGATCAACAATACTTTGCTCATGCCTGGGGAAGAATTTTCCTTGGTTAAAGCTATTGGAGAGTTCACTCCGGAAAGAGGGTTTAAAGAAGCTTTTGTCATCTATGAAGGAGTTTTAACTCCTATGTTGGGCGGCGGAGGGTGTCAAATCGGAACGACTCTTTATAACGCCGCTGCTTTAGCCGACCTTGAAATTCTCCAAAGGAGAAATCACTCTTTCTATTTCAACATTTATCCCCTGGGGCGTGATGCCACTATCTATCCTGGCCAAGTGGATTTGAAATTCAAAAATAATACCGGCCATCCCATCTTCATTAAGGCCCTCGCTACCAATAAGCGCCTTTCTTTTCGCATTTATGGTACTCCTACCGGGAAAAAGGTAGAATTTTCCCCGCCTTCGGTTTATATGCTTACTCCTTCTGGATTTCGTCCCGCTTCTGTGCGGGAAGTTTTAGCCGCCGATGCCCCTTTTAAAACCTATGTTACTCGAACGGTTTACGACGCGGAAGGGAATAAAATCAAAGAAGAAACTATAACCAGCTTCTATAAACTTTATGGAGAAAAAACCAATGTCCCCATTGCCCGACCAGAACCAAGATAAAAAATGACAAAATCCAAAGTCCAAAATCCAAATTTTCAAAAAACCATAAAACATCCTTTTTCCATAGTGGGTATCGGCATTCATTCTGGGAAGCCTTCTCAAATCGAAGTAAATCCTGCACCTGAAAATTTTGGCTTGATCTTTGTTAAGGAAGGAAAAGAAATAAGAGCTTCCATAGAAAATGTGGTGGACACCAGGTTAGGAACTTCGCTTAAAGGAATTAAAACCGTTGAACATTTCTTAGCGGCAGCAAAAGGGCTGGGAATAGATAATCTTCTGGTAGAAGTAAAAGGAGAAGAAATCCCTATTCTGGATGGAAGTGCCCTACCCTTTGCCCAAAAATTTCTTGAAGCACAAATTGTTGAACAAGATGAAGTTAAATCCTTTTTAAAAGTAAGCGAAAAGATTGAAGTAACAGGAGAAGATAAAAAAATCGTTCTTTCTCCGGCCGATAACTTTGAAATCGAATTTGTAGTGGACTATCCCGTCATTGGGAAACAAGAAAAAACTTTCCGGGAAGACCCCGAAATCTTTTTGAAAGAGATTGCTCCCGCTCGCACTTTTGGTTTTGTAGAAGATTTGGAAAAACTTAAAGCCGAGGGCTTCGCTCGGGGAGCAGGGCTCGATTGCGCTTTAGCTATTTCCCGAGGGGGGTATCTCAACCCTCCCCGTTTTCCAGATGAAGTGGTAAGACACAAAATACTGGACTTAATTGGAGATTTAGCTCTGCTAGGTTTTCCTTTAAAGGGTAAAATAAAGGCCCTAAAGTCTAGTCATCGGTTAAATCTAGAACTGGTTAAAATTCTTAGCAAGATGACCCCCTCCCAACCTCATTGACACCCACCCTTTCCTTCTTTCGCCCCTTTCCGCCTTCTCTGCCTTCTTCTTTAGTTTCATCAAAACATATGCGTGTGGTACAATATAGGTGTTCAACCGGAGACATCAAAATGTCTCATTTCAAATCCTCACTCATCAAGCATCTTTTCCCACTCCTGGGGAGCGGCTATGGTTGGTATTTTTGTGGCACGTGCGGTATGAAATTTTTACCAAAAACTGTCGATATAAATAATAGAAAGAGAAAGCGAAACAATTTACCTGTTGGTATTTGTGCGGCTTTTTCCTTAAGTGGTGTAAAGTTTAAAATACTAACGGGCTGTGCAGTTGGAAGCTGATTCTAACTGCGGAGCCCGTTTTTTTGTGAGGGAACAGTGGACAGGGGACAGAGTTGAAGGAAGGGAAGAGGCAATGATACAAAATTTTAAGGATTTAATGGTTTGGCAAAGGGCGAAGAAGTTTGCAATTGAGGTTTACAAGGCGACAAAAAGTTTTCCACGGGCTGAGCAATTTGGCTTGGCTTCGCAAGTTAGAAGGGCGGCTATTTCTATCCCATCAAACATTGCGGAAGGGTACGCAAGGCAGTATACAGGAGAATTTATTCAATTTTTATATATGGCTTTAGGATCGGCTGCGGAATTAGAAACTCAACTGATCATTTCTGAGGAACTTAGGTATATGAAGGAAGAGGAATTGAAGGGAATGTTAGGTATTCTAAAAGAGATACAAAAGATGCTAAATGGTTTAATAAATTCATTAAGGGAAAAGGCAGAAGCGCAGTAACATATACAACTGTCCACTGTTCCCTGTGCTCTGTTCCCTGAAGAAAGGAGCTTGCAATGCTTAGGAAAATAACAATTGCTTTGGTTGGGCTAGTGGTAATTATCGCTGTGGGGGGTGGGGTGTGGCATGTCTTAAAATATCTTCCTAAACCAAAAGAACAGACTGTTTCTACCATTCCTCAAGGATGGAAAACTTATGTGAGCAAATATGGATTTTCGGTGTCGTATCCGCCGGATTGGAAGTTAGAGGAGGATAAATACGGATTAGAGATTGGCATGGAGCATGGAAAGGCACCATTCTATCTCACTGATGAGAAAAAAAATTATATGGATTTTAGTTATTTTGAGGGTAATTACGATAAATATTTTAATGAGAGTAAAGACCTCAGAAAATTGGCAAAGAGTTTTAATCTTATCTCACGAATAGAAGATATGCAAGAAATAAATATTAGTGGTGGGAAAGCTTATGTATTTTATGGTGATTCGCAACAAAATCCTGGAAAGAAAGCTCTTTTAGCCATAATTTATTCGGCAAGGACGAAATCACTTTTGACTATCTGGCAAGATGTTGATATTAATAGGAAATGGTTTGAGTGCATTATTAAAGGTGTAAAGATATTATGAGAAAAAGTGTGTTGCTTATAACAGTTTTAGCAATATTGTTAATGGTAGCTAATTCAGTAAGTGTTGCAACTGAGTATGATCTTACTTTAACAAGGCCTTGTCCATTACAAGTAAATAGAGGAATCACTGCGAATTTTGGACAGTTTCGAAGTAAAACTGAGAGCTATAAAATTCACGATGGCATAGATTATCGAACAAGAGATATACGAGGGTCGACTAAAGAAGTTTATCCTATTGAGGATGGCGTTTATAGCATTCATCCCGATGATGACAATGGCTTTGGAAAATACGTTATTGTTACACACACGCAAGGAAGAAAAACCTTTCAAACAAGGTACGCACATCTGAGCCAAATTTCAGTAGAAGCTGGAACCAAGGCTGATGTTAATAGGAGCTTGGGATTATCAGGTAACACAGATGGAAATAAGGGGAAATCCACTGGTCCTCATCTACATTTTGGACTAGGGATTCCAGATGTTTCCTATAACAACACAGTTAATCCAATATTAGCAGGGTTAAAACAGAGCGAATATGGAAAACTCGAGATCAGAGAAGATTTTGGGATAAAATTGCTTGCCACGGGTATTGATGGGACATTCGATGAAACAAATGAAGTCGTAGAGATACCAGAACCAGATAAGCCCATTAGAGCTGTAATTGAAGCTTATCATAAAACCAACGGATTTCCTTCTAACCCTTACAAAGTCGAATTTGAGGTTGAGAAAATCGCAGGTGCTTCTTGGCCCAAACAAGCCAAGACGATTGTTTTTGATACCATGCAACACATTATGAGCAGTTTAGAATCCAATTACTGTTTCTCGAAACCATTTGTTACTCTTCCATTTACTATGAAAGGATATTATTTCATCAAATTTTATCCCACTGCCGGCATTTATAAGATAACCGCTAGAATCTATTCTTGTTATCGCGATGATTCTGGTTTCCATTTAAGTGAGCCGGAAACGGTAACACGAACCATAACCGTTGGTTTAGTGGGTGTGGATTTTAACGCTACAGGGTATTCCTACGCTTGGCTTCCTGATGATCTTGCCAATCGAGGTATCATGTTAGCAAGTACTCCGACGCCAGTTGGGGCAGCAGGAGTAAGAGCGGCTGCTGTGGGAGCGACGGCTGTTCCTGAGATATTCTATGCCTTCGCTAATAACAATGTGATTACCACTAACCTCCTCGATGTTGATCCAAATCTTCAGCAGAAGGCACTGATTGAGGCGCGCTGTACACCTGAAGCAAATTGGTTGGTAGAAATAAAAAATTCTTCCGGTGTAGTAGTAGACCGAATATCCGTTCCTAACCAAAGTTGGTTGAGAACCGAGTGGGGAGCAGGAAAGCCCGCTGGGACATATACGTTTACGGTTACAGCGAGCAATTCTGCCGGCATAACAACTTATGAATCTTACGACACTATCACGATTGACAATACCAGGCCGTCAGCGTTGGTTTATACAGTCACAAATAGTGTTTCAACTGCTGAGCAAGTTATATCAACCAAGTTTAAGCCAAGCGAGGACTTACGGAGTTTAGTAGTTAACGTGGTCAAAGATAAAGATTATTCATTGGTAGAAGAAAGGATTTATTCCTCTCCTTTTGTGGAGAAAGATAAAGAAGAAACCATTGACTGGGAGGATGCAATTGCCTACCCGGATGGTTTTTATCGCTTAGAATATGTAATGACTGACGTAGCAGGCAACATCGCCAAGGCCTATTCACCTGTGGTTTCAGTTAACAAGAGCGGTGACTATCTCCCGCCCTCGACGACAGTCGAAGTAACGCCAGAGCCAACACTCCCTGAATTGCCGAAATGGGAAGACCGACCAAAGGTGTCTGACGTCGCTTTTGATTCAGCCGGTAATAAATATGTGTTATATGGGCGCTATGATAAATTAGTTAAGTATGATTCAACAGATACAGTTGTTGCTTCGGTTGAAGGCCTGCGCTGTCCCCTCGGCCTCGCCGTCTCCCCCTCCGGTGACCGGGTGTATGTGGCAAACACTTATGCACAGGAAGTGCTGGTTTTCGATGCGGATTTGAAGCCTCTGGCAAAATTGACTGGGCGAAATATCTATAAGATGGAGCGAACGCATAAGTATTACTACTACTGGCCACTTATACGGGTTAGAGAAGTAAGGGGTGGTTCCATGATCATGGAACATGCTAATAAGGGAGAATATTTCTTTCTGCCCACCTCAATAAAAGTTTCAGGAAATGGAGACGTATATGTAATAGACAAAGATGGTCATCGTCTTCTTTGGTACGACAAAAATCTAGAAGGCAAAATATTTCCTAAGGTCGTTCTTGATGTAAGTAATGATCGAAAATTACAAGACTGGTATCGGCATCACGGAAGTGATATCCCGCAATTAGTACCACAACTTTTTGAAAAATTCTTCAAAGAGCTGGGCAATCTGATAAATGGTGAGGAAGAAACTTTTGAGCTTACATTCCGTTCGAATGAAATCAATGATTTAATTTATCCAGACCCGTATAATTGGTCGCTATTGGATTCGCCTCACCGAATTCCGGGATGGGGACCAGGAAATCAAGAGGGCAGATTATCTTCCCCCGAATCAGCTACTGTAGATCCATCAGGGAATATTTACATCGCCGACACCGGCAACCACCGCATCCAGAAATTTGCGCCGAGTGGGGAGTTCGTGGGGAAGTTTGGCGAGGGGATTCTTAACTCACCTAAAGGTATCGATGTTGATGCGTATGGGAATATCTGGGTAGCGGATAGCGGCAATCAGAGAATTGTTCAGTTTAATGCTCTTGGAGAATTCGTCAGAGAATATAAATCCGATGAATATGCCATCAATCCCCAGAAGATAAAAGTGAAAGAAGGCAAAATCTATATTGCCGACGTCAACTCCAATAGGCCTTTGGTTTGGAATATCGGCGGAGAATTAGCTAATGTTAGGGTCCCTGATCCCTGGTTCTCACCTAACGGCGATGGAAAGAAGGTTATTGCTAAAGTTTTATGTGCCCATGACGGGCCAAAAGGTGTTTCATAAAATTCGTGTAAAATATAATATGGGAAGTTATTAGAAATATGAAAAGAACCAAAACTATAGCAATTATTCTGTTGATGACTATATTTTTTAATCCTTACTCTAGTTTGGCCATGTTCGCTATTTCTTCTGAAGAGGTTGCCGAGAGTAAGATTTCGGACTTGAATAGTTTAAAATTTGTTGAAGAAAATAAAATAAGGTTCAATAGAGAGGTCCTAGGTGGGATAATTGCGGGAACAATCACAGAAATAATTGGAACCCTTATTGTTGGCAATTTAATTCTATCTGCGCCCAGAAGCGATGAATATGGAATAGGGAATTTACTAACATTTTCTGTGGTACACTACTTATCATCCATTTTTCTCTTTATTCCGTGGGGAAGTGCAATTGGCGTAACAATTGCCGGTAGGTTAAACGGGCATGAAAGCGATTGGTGGCAAACCGTGAAAGGAGGTTATGATGGAATAGGACACGGACTTGGCGTTATTCCTATTGTTTTGTTTACCAGCCCTTACAGCTCTGCAAATGCCTTTGAGAAAAATGCAAGACAGATTAACCCTATCGCAATGCCTGAGAATCAGAAAACTTTAGAGAAGAAGGAAATTAAACCAGGGGAACATGAATAGAAAAAATATTTCCGGATTTGGAAAAGTAATTTTAGCAATCATAACCTTGCTTCTCCTATTGGGGTCGGTTTTTTCTAAGGCTTTTGCTTGGGGACCATACGTCCACGCAGAGATAGCAAAGGAGATTTCATATGCAATAAAGCTTGATCTTGCTGGACATACTGAGAAGTACAATGTGCCAGATGCTGTTAAATATTTTGTTTTGGGTGCTGTTGCTGCTGACATGGGCCATGCAAACGGCCCTTTTGACCCAAGGAATGGACGCGCAAGTGACAATATCAAATTTACAAGAGAACTTGTAAATGAGGCATCAAAATACCCGTGGGATTACAATTTACAAGCTTTCGCTTGGGGTTGGTATGCCCATGTGTACATGGACGAGGTTAACAATTGGGATGTAATATATGAATCATTCAAAAATGAGGGGACGATGGGTCAGGCAGGATCCAAGCCAAGTGGTCCGTCAGGTTTTTGGCGGTGTTATGCTAAAATGTGGGGTGTTGATGGACCAGGTGGGTATTATATATAGGGGATAGCGGATAGGGGATAGGGAAAAGTGTGGGGGAAATAGGAGGCAGGTGAAGTGCATGGTAAGAAGTGAGGTAAGAGATTACAAGGATTTAGTGGTGTGGCAGAAGTCATATGAATTGTGTGTAGAAATTTACAAAGCAACGAGAAACTTTCCGCGATCTGAGTTGTACGGGCTGGTATCTAACTTCGGCGGGCGACTCAGCTCAAAGGAAGTTATTCAGATATGGCTTAAAAGAATACTTTCAATAATTATTATTATTTTTGTTCTAGGGAAATTGTCATATGCATATGTAGTAGGGTCAGAAAAAAGTAATATAAACTTAGGAGCAACTTTTCTTGGGATAAGCGTTGGAATTGAGCATAATATATCTAATAAATTTTATCTTGGTACTTCATTAGTCGAGGGGGGTAGCTTATATGGAATGACTTCCTCATCAAGCCTTTATGCAGGTTTTTATCTAATAAAAAATAGATGGCTATTCTTATCTTTCTTAGTTGAGAAATTATATATCTCTCAAAATGATAAATATGAAGCTTTCGGTGCAGGGTTTAATGTATTACTTCCGGAAGACAATGGAAGAGAAAAAAAAGTAGATCTTATTTTTTACATCCCGCAAAGTAGTCAGAATATTTCTTTTCCTGCTATTTTAACACCTTCAGCCGGCTTGCAGGTTAATTTTCCAATTGACGAGAACAGTAAATGGTATATAAGTGATAGACCCTTTTTATCTCCGAGTGCCCCCGTAGCACTTTTCTTTGGAATAATATTGAATTATTTCTGATATGGTGAAATATGTATGAAACTTTAATAAACAATCGGCTTATCAAAAAAATAAATGTGATAATGTTATTTTCTGCTTTTATGGCGACATTTTTATTTTTTTCGAAAGCTTTTGCCATAGAAACATTTCCAACTATCTTTATTCATGGTCATACTGGTTCGCCGGATGAGATAAATTATTTAGTATATAAGGTCGGTGAAGGAAAGGAAATTCATTCTCCAGTATATGCGGGAGATACCGATAAACTTTTAGATAATAGCGCAGCAAAAGATAGTATTTGGAATTTTGGGTATTACAAAAACTCAATTAATGAATCGGGAAGATATTCTTACGAAGGAAAGATTGGTGGTTGCCCTTACGAAGATACAGCAAAGGAGGGATATAGACTGAGAATATCCTATGCCCATCAATTGAAAAAAGCAGTGGACAATATTTTAAGGGCTACTGGGTCAAACAAAGTAAACATAGTCGCTCATAGCATGGGTGGGCTTGTAGCACGAGCATACATTAAGTGGCTCGGCGGAGATAAAAAGGTCAATAAGTTACTGATGTTGGGCACCCCAAATCATGGAATGTCAAATCTAGATAGAGACCTTTTCATGGATATATTTAGTATTTTACGTCCACATTACCCGTCCTGGATGATTCATTATGGTGAAATAGATGAAATGACTTCTTCAGCGGAATTTTTCCACGGGCATTCATTTATTTATTGGCTAAACGAAGGTGACGAGACACCTGGGGAGGTTAGGTACGCAACCATCGCAGGAGATTATAATCCTCTCCCACCTCCTTTGAATATTCATAGCGATGGCATCGTTGACATTGATAATGTGAAACTAAATGGCGCTGAATTTAATGCCGTGGTTCACCTAGCCCATATGGATGATTTACCTTTTGCATCTGTAGTTGAGGAGGAGTCGCTCTTGAAATCAACTTATACTATTGAAATAATTAAAAGGTGGATATTTAGAAATCAACTGGAAACTGGAGGAAAATTTAAGTTCCTTAGAACACATCCCCTTCCTTTTTACAAGAAGCTTTACTTGTATTATTCATTAACTGGGAGCGAAGGAGTTTCTCTACAAATTTATGTTACTAGCTCAGATGGCCAGGAAACAAGAGTTTATGGTTTCCCGCTTTATGGTGGCGGCGTCAATATTGCTTATCTCAACATGGACGAATTTTCCACCGGGGCTGGCCCATATAGTGTTAAGTTTTACGTTTATGACATGAATGGGAAAATATGTGACTTAATATCTACTGATTCATTACAAGCCTATCCCCCTCTTGGGAAAGAATACAATTACCCGACTACAAAGATTGATTCTGGGCCGAGTAATATTACGGCAAGCAGAAGTGCTAACTTTGCTTTTTCATCTCCTTCTGAGGCAAACTGGTATTACTTCAGAATTGACAAAAACCCTTGGAGAATAACAAGTGAAACTACAGCATCATTTACAAACCTACCCCCAGGGTTGCACACCTTTTATGTACAATCTTTTAAATGGATTGAAGAAGGTACTTGGGGGCTAGTAGATCCTTTTATTCAAACATGGGCATGGGATATAATTACTGTTCCCTCTCCTTTTTCCATTAAATCAATTTCTGTACCAACAATGTCAAATGTTAAAGTTAAATTGGGAGAACAACTTTATTTGTCTTCTTTTACAACAGTCTTAAGTTGGGAGGCGGCCCATACGTCAGATGGCGTCCTTTTAAAATATCAGGTGCTCATGCGTCCGGAGAATGGGGAATGGAGAGTAATTAAGGACGATATTCCCCCGAGCATTACTACGGCTACTATTTCATCTTCCCAAGAAGGGATATATGAACTTAAAGTACGTGCAGTTGATAGCTATGGTAACTGGCGAGATTCAGACAACACTTCATCTTCAGGTGATCTTCCAGATCCTAACAGAAAGTTAAAAATAGTTTTCGATGTTACTCCTCCAAGCCTCAATTTAAGCGCGGCACCATCTTACATTTCCCCCAACGGCGACGGCGTTAAAGATTTTCTTGAGATTGGTTACTCAATTGCGGATAACCTCTCTCCGACTTCTCAAGTTAAACTTACCCTTCTGCGCAATAAAAAACCAATTGGAGTGCTAATTGACGAGGAAAAGATATTAGAATGGCGAACACCGGAAAATTCTCCTTCAGTTTTTGGTTTGGATGAAAACCTCAATTGGTCGGGCTATCTGGGGCCTTATGTAATTGAAGGAAATTATATCTTAGAGCTAAAAGCAACAGATCTGGCGGGAAATACTGCTATTGCTACCCAGGAGGTTGTAGTCGACCTTCAGCCGCCAAGAATTGAAAACTTAACTATTTCTAACCCCTACTTCTCCCCTAACGGAGACGGAAGAAAAGATGATACCGAAATCAGCTTCTATCTCTCCGATACCTACGCAAAAAAAGTAGCAGTAACAGTTTTGGTAGAAGATAAAAATGGCGGGGAAGCGGCAACCGTAGCTAAACGAGTTGAATTAGCTCCGGGAGAACAAAAATTTACCTGGCGAGGAAATAATGAATATGGGAAGGTAGATGACGGTGAATATGTAGTAAAGGTTTACGCCGAGGATGAAGCGGGGAATCTTAAAAGATCTGAACCTTTGGTGGTAGTAGTCGATACCATTTGCCCCACCATCGAAAGCTTTGCTGCCAACCCCAATCCCTTTACCCCTAATGGCGATGGAATTAAGGATACCACTACCTTCAGCTATCGTTTCTCAGAGCCCGTTTACACCAGATTATCAATCTATCGTGACGATGGACGTCTCTTCCGCACCCACGAGGGGCCAACGGAGGACTTCGCCTATGCAACTCACCCCCTTTATAATCTCCCCCTTAGTAAGGGGGAGATGTCACGAAGTGACAGAGGGGGTAGTGCCGGTGACTGGACCTGGGACGGCCGCGGCAGCCGCTATGAGCTAATGGGAGGAGGTTATGAGTGTATATTAGTGGTAGAAGATCAAGCGGGCAACTTAACTACTTCTGAACCTTATTCTATCTTCGTTGACTGCAGTCCCTCCCTTGTACCTTATATTTACGCTGATCCCGACCCATTCTCTCCAACTAACCCGAGAAATAATTTAACTAATATCAATTACTATCTAATACGCGATAATGTTCGGGTGACACTAGATGTCATCGGGGAAGAAGGACAAATTCTTAAGCGGTTAGTTAAAGGCGAGGTGCAAAATAAAGGGGAACACAGCGTCAGCTGGGATGGAAGTTTTGATCCCGACTATACTGGTCCCAGAAACAGTAAGAATCGAAGTAAAATTGCCGATGGCACTTATGAATTTCGGATTTACGCTGAAGACCTTGACGGGGGAAAGCCGGCTGATGTTACTAATACCGTAGTAGTTGATACTGCTTCTCCAGACATATTAACTTATCCCGTAAACGTTAACTATGAAGCAAAAAGAGCAGCCCTAAAATATGTTTTGCCCGAAACTGCTACCGTAGAAGCGGCGGTTTATAATTCCAATCATAGTTTGATCAGCAAAGTAGTAGATAATGCCTGGCAAACTCCGGGTGAACACTGGGCAATCTTTAATGCCCCAAACCCTGACTTTCAAGACCTTGCTTACTTTAAAGTGTCTGCTGTCGATCGAGCTTTGAATCAAGCAGAAAAAACTTCGGAGCTTTTCTCCATCTCTCCTTTAGCTGAATTCCAAATCACCAGCCACTTGGCTACTCCCAACCCCTTCACTCCCAATGGCGACGGCTACACAGATCAAACTCGCATCACTTATCGAATCTCGGGTGGAGTAGAGCCCTATAAAGTTTCAATTGAAATTCTTAATGCTTCGGGGGCAACAGTTAGGCGATTGGTCGATAATGAGACGCAAACTGCCGGTACCTGGTCGTTTTACTGGGATGGTTCTAATCAATTAAACAATGTCCCAATTAAACAAATCCCAATTGGTGATGGATACTATGAATATCGAATTATAGCGACGGATGCGTTGGGGACGAAGGTGGAGGGGCGGGGGTCTGTCCTAGCGATTTCGACGCGTCCTACAGTTGATCTTTCGACTAACTACTCGATTTTCTCTCCCAATGGCGATGGGTCGAAGGATACCGTGATCTTCAACTACTCGATTAATTATCCCACTTTTTATTTCACGGGTGAAGCGCTGGTAAAGATTGAGGTTTTGAATTCTAGCGGGGAAGCGGTGTGGAGCAGGGTGTTTAATCACACGGCAGGGTCTTATGCTTATGAGTGGATACCGGATGCCGGATTCCTGGTGCCGGGGAATTATTATGTAAGGATCAGTGCAGAAGATCCGCTGGGGACAACGGCGGTGCCTAAGACCGTTGGGCTAGTAGTTGACTATACCAATCCCGAGCCCAGTGATTTTGCCGTAAATCCTTTATATGCCAAGTTAGGGGCAACGGTTGAAGTTGGTTTAAACTTTGAAGAGCCGCTGGCAGAAGCTCCGACGGTTAAGTTTATCATGAACGATGGAGTAATCAAGAATGCCACTCTTATAACTTCGGAAGGGAATAGTTATACTTATCGTTATCAAATTCTTGAGGAAGATGTAGAGGGGGCAACCACGGTTTCAGTTGAAGCTCGGGATCTAGCGTTTAATCCAATCTTAAAGACCAAGACCTTTGTTATTGACAAGACCACCCCCGAAGTTAGCAGCATAACCATCAGCCCCAACCCGGCCAGTGTTCCATCGATCTCTGGGCCGGTGAGTATTAAATTCAATGTCAGCGAGCCCTTAAAAGAAGCGCCGAAGGTTTATGTGAAGCAGAATGGTGCTCCTGCGCAATTGGTAATTAGCGGTGGACAGTGGACAGTGGACGGTGGACAGTGTGAAGCAAAATACGACGCGGTAAGCGGCTACGATGGCCCTGCCCTGATCACGGTTGAGGTGACGGATTTAGCCGGGAATTTATCCGTTTATCCGTTTAACGATTCACTGACAGTCGACACCATTAAGCCGGTCTTCAGCAACATTCAAAGTGAAATCAGCAGTAACCCCGAGTTCATGAAGTTTGCTAAAGAGGGTGCGGGGGTCAAAATTCGTTTCAACGCTTCTGAGCGGCTCAAGTTTAATCCCGACGTGAAAGTTAACGGCAATTCTTGCGCTTACGAATCCGGCATCTGGTATCCGGAATCAGGGATTATGGAGTATGTCTACAAGTATGCCGTGACCAGCGCCGACACCAACGGCAACGCAACCATTTCCATCTCTGGCTATGACTTTGCCATGAACGAAGGGACAGCGGAAACTTCCTCTTCAGCCGAAAGTTTTGTGATTGATTTAGTGACACCTGAAGTGCAAGTAGCTAAGAAGCAAGATAAACCAACTGAAGATTTGATTGCTGAACCACAAGTGTTTGCCACCAATGCGGATCCCCTTGGAAAACACGGGGAACATTCAGAAACCTGGCTTCATTATCGGCTGGTAGAGGATTCAAAGGTTACTTTGACCATTCACAAAATGTCAAATAGCAGCCAGGCACCTTACCGTAAAGAAGATTTTAATGACAGCAATAAGGTTGCAACCTTACTTAATGGTGTCTGGCAGACAAAAGGTCAGCATGGTGATGTTTCTTGGAAAGGGATCAAAGATGATGGGGCCTATGCTGACCCAGGCAAGTATGCTTTTATTGTCAAAGCTCAGGACTATGCTGGAAATGTCACGATGATCAAGTATGGCGGAACTTTCTGGATACAAGATAATGTTTTAAAAATTGCTGGACCCGACCAACTGCCGAAATCCAATCCCGATCCGTTATTCATCTCGCCTTTTGGCAACAGTACGGAGCCAGTACAGAAGCGAGCTTTGCTGCATTTCCGGATTAATTTAGGGGCTACTCCCGAAACCACTTCACCTTCTGAATGGATTGTTGCTATGGAGGCACAAGAGCCAAAGAGGGTGGGGACTTATCAGTTGAAAGTTTTCGATGAGAATGGCACCCTTATTTGGGCTTCACCGACTCGTGACGCTTATTCGGGAATAGATACGAGCGAAGCTTGGGGTGGGGTTGATCAGAATGGAGTAAAAGTCCCCGACGGGAGATACCGGATGGTGGTGGAAGTGAAAGACTTCCGTGATCAGGCGGCGTCTGAGAATACTCTTGGCGAGAAGTGGGTAACGGTTGACAACACCCCACCCGTGGTTACCAATCTCTCAGCTGGCCCTTACTACTTCTCACCCGGTCCAAACACCAACTCCTCCATCAAAACTACTACTTTAACCTATGAGGTTTCAGATGACACTACGGGCTCAGGCAAGACCAAGGTGAAGATAGAGGTTTACAAAGGCACAACTTTAGTAAAAACGATCTTTGAAGATTCGTCTTTCGTCTCTCGTCCCTCGTCCTTCGTTGAATGGGATGGAAGTTCTCAGACGGGCTATGTTGGATCGGCAAACGGAAGCGGCACCTTTGCTGACGGAATTTACACTTTCAAGGTCTCGGCCGTGGATGAGGCGGGGAATAGTGCGGAGGTTAAGAGTAAGGATGTTTATGTTGATACTACTGGCCCGGATGCTCCCAGTTTATCAAGTGTGCCTCACAATGGCAGTGATTATTCACCGACGGATCCTAATTGGAGTACTCATGGATCTCCTTATATCGTGTGGAGCACCCCGAGTGACAATGGAGGAAGCGGGACAGCGAGATACGAGGTTTCAGTTAATGGGGGAGCGTGGGGCAATTTAGGAACTCAAACTTTCTGGCATTCAACCTTACCCGATGGAGTAAATCGAACAGTTAGTATTCGAGCTATTGATAACTTGGGGAATATTGGAAATCCTTCATGGTTGACTTTTAAGATTGATACGGTGGATCCTTACTTTAGTTCTGGGCCAACTGTTGATAACTCACACATACCAGTTAATACTTGGTCAAGGCACAATTCACCTTATATAACTTTTATTCCTGCGGATGCAACTTCTGGAGTAAAAGAAGTGCATGGCTACATTAATGGAGTGGATCAGGGGACAATTAGTTCTCCATGGCATCCTGTGCTGGGCGATGGAACCAACAATCTAAAAATCAGGATTTACGATAATGCGGGAAGATATAAGGATTCTTCTGTTTATACTTTCTTAGTTGATAATACCAATCCTAACTCCCCTTCGGTTTCAGTTGATCACACCCCGGTCGGCAGCTGGTCTAATCACAACAGCCCGTACTTTACCTGGTCTGATCCTGGTGATGGGAATGGAAGTGGGGTAAGGTACTATGAGGGATATATTGATAACAATTATCAGGGGCAAGTTTCTTCAGGGTGGCATCCAACCCTTTCGGATGGAACACATACTGTTTTTATAAGGGCGGTGGATGGGGTGGGATTGACAAGGGATTCTTCACGCTTCACTTTCTATATTGATACTCAGGCACCGACGATTTCCCAGCCTGGGGATGTAACCTTTAACCCATATGTTGATGGAAGTGTTACGATTAGTTTCACAGCTTCCGATCTCTCACCGAGCTCTGGTTTTTCTGCTTCTAACATTACAGCAAGAATTAAATATGGTTCTAACGTTGTTAAGAACCTAACGGTTTATTCTGACGGTGGTAGCAATTATCATGTGGTTTGGGATGGGATGAATAATTCGAATGATTACGAGAATGAAGGGGATTATACTTTGGAGATCTCGGCTACAGATGCGGTTGGAAATCCAGCAGCTAGTAAGACCTCAACGATTTATTTGAGGGACGATGTGAGGATAACCAATAATTCTGCCGATTCGAATAGTCCGTATTTAACTATCTCTGGCAACACTCTGACTTTGAAGTGGATTGAGGGGGGAGCATATGTCGATAGAGAAATTGACGATGGTGTATATGAAGCATCTACTTCTTCAGGTTGGACTTGGGGTGGAGAATATGAAGATTACGGAGAGCGCTTCTATATTGACCTAGCTCAGCAGATCGAAGTTACTTCATATGCGTGGGGAGAGTATTGGGAAAATCACTCCATAAAGAATTACCCCTCAAACACAATTGCTTGGGAAAGACCAACAGGAACAGGTGATAATTATGTAACTGATTATGTAGATCTCAATCCCGGATGGTATCGTGCTTATGTTAAAGTAAAAATATCAGCGGGTACAGGAGGTGGAGGAAGTACCCATGTTAAATTTAAGGACCACAAGTACAACCAATACACCCGCACCAGTTCGAATTTAGGGCAAAGTTGGGGAGATATTACTGGGCCGGAGAAAGTGGATAGTTATCCAAAAGGATACACTTGGGTTAGAGGAAATACCTACGCACACTGGGTATACGTCGATGGAGGAAATCTGTGGTATAGAAGAAATATGGGTAATACAGTGTTTGGTCCCGTTAAATTAACAAGCAGTGGGCAGGTACGCAATCCATCCTTATGTGTTGATAGTGCTGACAATTGTTATGTTGTTTGGCAAGACAGCCGGGATGGGAACAATGAAATCTATTTCCAGAAAATCCCGGTTAATTTTGCTCGGGTAACAGGAACAGCCCAGGGCGCGGCGGTAAAGGTTGAGACGCAACCGGTTGGCACCCAACCCCCCACCCTCGAAGCCCCAACTCTTATTAAGCCAAAGGGTGGGGATACGGTCACCACCCGACGCCCGACCTTTGAGTGGAAGGCACCCAAAGGAATGTATGAGAAGTACTTGCCGGTATGGGCGAAAGATAAGGCGGATCTTTCTAATCCGGCAAAGCGTGGGGAAGGGAGAACCATGCGCGAAGCAATTGACAGTACTTCTAAACCAAACGATCCTTATTCTTACTTTGGCTACACCATCCCTT
>Ga0207433_10001870_pt1 | contig 44264 bp, 49 predicted proteins | sample YelNatPaOPGAMG01_FD_187559 | JGI IMG/M metagenome (GOLD analysis project Ga0207433, IMG submission 187559) | Hot spring thermophilic microbial communities from Obsidian Pool, Yellowstone National Park, USA - OP-RAMG-01 (SPAdes) (version 3) | ecosystem: Environmental > Aquatic > Thermal springs...
GGGGGTACCCGAGCCAGGTCTAAATAGGCTGAAGCCTTTAAGGGGCGTCAGACAAGCCTAAGATAAGGGGGAGGACTTAAGATCCTCTGGCGTAGGCCTCCGTGGGTTCAAATCCCACCCCCCGCATCTTTATGACCAAGAATAAGAATAAAATTGCAAGTGTTGCGTGAAAACGTCAATTTTGCGCTTGTCCAGGTTCTGCAAAATTGGACAGCCCTTCCAGATTTTCCAAACGACGCCCAATTTAGGGCTTGTGTAGTTGTTAAATTGGATACCCCTCTCTAGATAGATTTTCTCGTCAGCAACCATTCCAAGTCTATTTCGAGGGCTGCTGTGGGGTTTTCGATTTCAAAATTGTTTAGAACTTCTGGGTGGATTTCGCCTAGAACTCCAATTCGCCTTTTTCCGATGTGGATGGCGGCTGTTCTGCCTTCTAGGAAGCTTGGATGCTTGTGGGTTTTGACTTGCCAGTTTGCCACTCCCATGTTTGCCAGCAGGGCCTCGCATATGGATTTTATTTCTGTGTAGTTTGCTGTGGAGTGGGATGTGACTGCCGCCACGTGAAGCCTTCTTTCGCACATGGTTTCTTGGCGGTTGTTTATTTTTGCCACGTCGGACACTTCGAAAAGTCTTTGCGGGTAACTTTCATGCTTGTTTTCAGCCAGGTTTTTTAGAAGTCCCGGTAGGAGCATCTGCCTCATGATTGTGTATTCCGCCGAGACTGGGTTGGCGAGTTTAACCGGGTTTTGTGGTTTAAGCCTCATTAGCGTGTAGTGGACTTGTTCGTTTGTGAGGGTGAAGTTCATAACTTCCATGAAGCCCAAGCCCACCATTATTTGGCGAACGGTGTCAGCCAGCTTGTTGGCTGGGTTTTTCTCACCCACTGTTATGGTGGCTGGTAGAGTTGGCATAAGCCTATGATAGCCATAGCCTATTGCGACCTCCTCAACGAGGTCTATTTCATGAAGTAGGTCAATGCGGTAAGGTGGAATACCGACCTCTAAAGTGTCTTTTCCGATGGGTTCGGCGTCAAGTCGACACTTTCGCAGACAATGGGCCACCTCCTCTGTGGAAAGCCTTAAACCCAGCATCTTGTTGGCGTAGTTTACTCTAAGCCTCATCTTTTCAGGTTCAAGGTTCGGCGTAACCAATGTGCGGTCTGGATAATGCACAATGACTTTTTCCAGTTTTCCACCCATGTCCGCCAGCGCCGTCGCCAAAACGTTTAGGCTTTTCTCCACGGCCTCAAAGCTCGGCCCAGTAACGTCCAAGAAGAAGTTCCTCGTGTTTTCGCTAACTTTTGTCAACTCGCCATTTATAATAGGAGGCATGGACAAAACCTGTCCATACTTGTCAATTAGCAGCGGATATTTTGGCGCCCAGTCCACTAGGTGACGGTAGGCCACACCCTTCTCGTGTTTTTCCAAAATCTCTTTAGGCGTCATTTCCTTCGCCTTGCCCAAGGGCACAAATTTTACGCCAGTGGGTTCCACGGCTGTATATGTAAAGGGCGGCTCCACAGCGTCCAAGTTGTGAATACCGATAGAAGCCTTTTTGCGGTCGCGGCCTATACCCCAGTGGAGGTCTTCCTGCATCTCCATAAGCTCCACAACTGTGTCCTCATCCAGCTTAACGTCGCGGACAACCGCCGCAAGCATGTAGGGCCTAACACTGGAAACTGCACTGTCAACATTTAACGTTATCTTGGGCTCTTCAGCATGGTATTTTGGCAGTCCCGTCTCCAACTCCAGGAAGCCCTTTAAGGCGCGGGCTACGCCAGCGTAACTGCAGAAGTCTATGCGGTTGGGGTTGTACTCCGCCTTAACATAGTTTTCGCCAACTCCCTCCAAGTCGAAGCCAAGCCATGGCAGCCACTTGGCTAACTCCTCAACGGTGATAGCCTTGCCCAAAAATTTCGCCAGTTTCTCCACGTGAAGGTTTATCACTGGCATAACGGTGTTCTCCTGAGCCATCCAACATTATTAGCATATAACATGCGAATATCATCCAAGCCAAGCTCTATCATGGCTAAGCGTTCCAAGCCGCCGCCCCAAGCCAAAACTGGGCACTTGATGCCCATTGGCGCCAAAACTTCTGGACGGAACATGCCCATCCCACAGAGTTCTATCCAACGCTTAAGCTTGGGATGGTATGCCACCGCTTGGGCTGAAGGCTCCGTGTAGGGGAAGTAGCTTGGCCAAAACTCTATCTTTTCGAGGCCGAATTTCATGTAGAAGGTTTTTAAGGTTCCCATTAAATCGCGGAGGGTCACTTTTTTGTCGACGACTATGCCCTCAATCTGGTGGAACTCGGCCAAATTCTTGTAGGTTACCTGCTCGTTGCGGTAAACTCTATCTACGGAGAAAACCTTGATGGGTGGCTTCTTGTGGGTTGCCAAATACTTTATGGTTTCAGCTGTTGTGTGGGTTCGCAAAACCAGCCTTTTGGCTTCTTCCCAGCTCCACTTATAACGCCAACCCTTAGAACCCGTAATCCAACCATCCTCATGGGTTTTGGCCACAGCTTCCACAAGCTTTTTGGCCGGCAGCTTCCCAGCCCGCGGGTTGGCCAAATAAAAGGTGTCCATCATCTCCCTAGCAGGGTGGTCTTGAGGCTGGAACAAAGCGTCGAAGTTCCAGAAGGCGGTTTCCACCAGCGGGCCTCGGATTTCCGTGAAACCCATCTCCAAAAAGATTTCGCGGGCGCGTTTGATAATCTGCTGTAACGGATGCATCTTGCCCGGATAAACCGCGGGTCCAGGAGCTTCCACGTCAAACCTTGTTAGTTTGACGCTTCTCCAACGCCCGGAAATTATGAGTTCTGGGGTTAGCTGGGTAACCTCCTCCATAATTTCCAGGCCTTTTCTAACGGTTTCCCAGCCCTTCGCTGTGAGTTCAAGTTCACGGTGAGCTTTTTCCTCCAGTTCAACAAGCTTGCGCTTTTTAAGGACGTTTAGGGCTTCTTTAAACTCTTGGCTTAAATCGTCAACCGTGATGGAGCGTTTATCGAAGATTGTGGCTAGAAGCCTCTCGTCAACCCCTAGGGGCGGCTCAGATTTAACGGTTAATAGGCACTTTTCACCCTTTATGATCCCCCAATTTTTCCTTTTCAGCCAGCCTAGAGCAAATGGCACGAGGCCGGCGCTTAAACCCGCTTCTCTGGCAGCCTCATCCACGTTTGCCTCGCCGCCAAGCCTAAACAAGGCGCGAAGCAAACGACGTTCCGGGAGACCGTATTGAGCATAATTTTCGCCTTCCTCGTTTAATGTGGCGACATGCCATTTCCGTTCATGGATTTTTACAAGATTTCCAGCCAACAGTGTAAGGGCAGCCCGCATGACTGCGGCGTGGGCTAAACCGCTTTTTTCAGCTATATCTTCCACTGAAGCTTTTCCGCCAAGCTTCTCCAACGCGGCTAAAGTCTTCCTTTCATGAAGACGTAAACCAGTCATTCCATCAACCCTTTAACATGTTTAAGACTTTCACAAGGCTGCAATGTCTACATAAAAACCCTTCAAAGGTTTTTAAGCTATACCCTTTAGCGGCGAAAATGGCGGTTTTCAGGTAAATTGGCGGGGCATCCCTTCACCAGCAACCATTGAAAGGAATTGGACAACGCCTATTTATAGCTTATTCCAAAAAGTGCAATTCGCAAAATTTAATACGCTTCATGGGAATTGTATAAAAAGCCAAAAGGCTTAAGGCGGCGCATGAGTTGGTCGGCGAAGACAAAAACGAAATGGTGGTCACTCCGTGGGAAGTTAGGGGCAAAGTTGACTATGAACGCCTAATACGCGAGTTTGGCACCCAACCCCTAACAATGGAGCTTATCCAAAAAATAGCTAAATACACAGGCGAGCTCCATATCCAACTGCGGAGAGGACTATTCTTTTCCCACCGAGACCTAGACGTGGTCCTAGATCTATATGAGAAAGGGGTAAAATTTGTTCTTTACACTGGTCGAGGTCCATCCGGCCCAGTTCATTTGGGGCATTTGGTTCCATGGATTTTCACCAAACACTTGCAGGACCATTTTAAGACAAGGCTTTATTTTCAAATGACAGATGATGAAAAATTTTTGGTTAAGGACGAGTTGGGGCTCAAAGAAGCAACAAATTATGCCTACGAGAACGCTTTAGACCTTATAGCTTTAGGCTTTAAGCCTGAAAACACCTACATAATATATGATGTGCAGGACATTGATTTGCTTTATGACATAGCCCTAGAAGTTGCAAAACGCGTAACATTTTCAACGGCAAGAGCCACCTTCGGGTTTCAGGAAAGCACAAACATAGGCTGGGTTTTCTGGCCGGCCATCCAAGCGGCTCCATGCTTCATCCACGCTAAACTAACTGGCGAAAATGTTCCGGCGCTTATTCCAGCCGCCATAGACCAAGACCCCTATTGGAGGATAACCCGAGACGTGGCTCCGAAACTTGGCTATTATAAGCCAGCCCAGATTCACTGTCGCTTGCTTCCCGGCCTCGGCGTTGGCGGAAAAATGAGCGCTTCAGAGCCTGAAACATGCATATTCACAATAGACCCGCCTGAAGTGGTTAAACGTAAGGTTTGGAACGCCTTCACCGGTGGCAAGCCAACAGTGGCAGAACAGCGGAAAATGGGTGGAGACCCCAGCATATGCACAATATTCCAATACTTTCTATTCATGTTTGAGGAAGACGACGAAAAGCTCAACGAAAGGGAGAAGAAGTGCAAGGCTGGAGAGATTCTATGCGGCGAATGCAAAACAGAACTAACGGATAGAATTAACAGTTTCCTCGAAAACCATAGGAGAAAGCGAGATAAAGCCAGAAACGTAATAGAAAAGTTCCATATAAAACGCTAGAAAAAGGAGGCATATGAGGATGAATGGAAAAGAAGTTGTTAATGTTAGTCCTTCGAACGCCATGAGGCTGGTTCACCCAATGCACACAGTGCTCGTCACGTGCATGGGCAAGGATAAAAAGCCAAACATTATTACTTTGGCTTGGGCTATGCCAACATCCATCAGCCCACCCCTAGTTGCGGTTAGCATTGCTCCGCGTAGGTATTCCCACAGCCTAATTGAGGAGACAAAGGAGTTTGTTGTAAACATTCCAACAATAAACATTCTTGACGCAACATTTTATTGTGGAAGGGTCAGCGGAAGAGACCACGACAAGTTTAAAGAGGCTGGTCTGACGCCGCTTCCAGCCAGAAAAGTTAAGCCTCCAATAATTAAGGAGTGCATAGCCCATTTGGAATGCAAGCTTTATGGCAAGTTTCCAACAGGAGACCACACCATATTTGTAGGCGAAATTGTAGAAGCTTACGCCAACAAAGAATGCTATAGTGAGATGGGCTACAACCTTGAAAAGGCGAAAATGGTTTTCCACCTTGGCGGAAACGAATTCGCCACCCTAGAGCCGAAAATCTTCACGCCTAAAATCTAGAAAAAGCGGGGATTGTTAAAACAAGCTTTTTAAAACTGGCAGCTTTCGCCGGAATTTAAAACCACAACCTTAACCTTCGGCGCTTTTTTCTTCACTTTTTCCACAAACTCGTCGGCTGACTGCGCCAGAACTGGGAAGGTCTTGTAGTGCATGGGAATAACCATTTTGGGTTTTAAGAGTTTAACAGCTTCAGCAGCTTCTAAAGCACCCATGGTGTAGTATCCGCCTATTGGCAGAAGCGCCAAATCCGGCTTGTAAAGCTTGCCAATAAGCTGCATGTCCATGAAAAGCCCAGTGTCTCCAGCGTGGTAAACGCTTTTGCCCTCGCCTTCAACAACAACTCCTGTGGGGGCGCCCTTTGAAGATGTGTGGAAAGCTTGTACCATGTGAAGTTTTATGCCCTTCACTTCCACGCATCCGCCAATGTTAAGCCCCACAACATTTTGGACGCCGTTTTCGCTGGCATAGTTGCCCAATTCAAAGGTGGAAACGAAAGTGGCTTCAGTCCTTTTGCAGATGGCTATGGCGTCGCCTAAATGGTCGCCGTGGTCGTGGGTAACGTAAACGATGTCTGCCTCGCTAATTTCGGAAGCCTTTATTGGTGAGGTTGGGTTTCCGTCAAGCCAGGGGTCTATCAATACTTTTCTGTTGGCTAATTCAATTTGGAAAGCTGCATGCCCAAACCACGTTGCCTTCGCCAAGTCCTTCAACCCCCCCCTTTTCCACAATCAAACCTTTTAAGGGAATGGCTTGGTTAATAAAGGTTAAAGTGAAGGAAATTGAAAGGCTTCGACGAGGAAGCCATAAAAAAGCTTCGCCAGTCTGGAAGAATTCTCCGCGAAACCCGCGAGGAAATAAAGGGTTTCGTCCGAGAAAACATGCCAATAATAGAGGTATGCGAGAAGGCTGAAGAACTCATAAAGCGGAAGGGTGGAAAACCCGCCTTTCCCTGCAACGTTTCAATAAATGAAATAGCCGCCCACTACACCTCGCCGCCAAACGACGAAAAGAGGATACCGGAAAACTCCCTTGTGAAGGTGGATATTGGCGCCCATGTAGACGGCTATGTAACCGACACAGCCATAACAATATGCTTCAACCATGAGCTGAAAGACATGGTGAACACTGCGGAGCAAGCCTTGAAAAGGGCTATTGAAGCCATCCAGCCTAACATGCCAACATCCAAGCTTGGAGCCCTCATCGAGCAAACCATAAAATCCAGAGGCTACAAGCCCATTTCAAACCTGACTGGGCATCAGGTTGGCAGATATCTGGTGCATGCCGGCACTTCGCTGCCCAACGTGGCACACGTCTCCTTCACAAAAGTCAAGTTAGGCGAAACCTACGCCATTGAACCCTTCGTAACCCTACAAAATGCCGCTGGGAAAGTGGAAAACAGCGAAGAAGTCACAATTTTCCGTTTCGTTAGGCAGAAACCCCTAAAGAACCCATATGCAAAAAGGCTTCTAGAACATATCGAGGAAAACTTTAGAACGTTGCCCTTCGCCGAGAGATGGCTTAAAGACGTAATATCAAAAGAGCATTACATGGAAGCCTTCAAAGAACTTTTGGCTTCAAAGGCGGTTATGGGCTATCCGGTGTTCATAGAGGCAAGCGGAAAACCCGTTGCCCAAGCAGAACACACGGTCTTAATAGTGGAGGACGGTTGCCTAGTGCTAACCTAAAATGGGAAGGAAGGTTTTCCCTTTTCACGGACTTCTCTGTAAATGGCTGTTATCAGCATTTTCTCGTTGCATTTTTGGCAGGGTTCAACCTCTTTGAAAATGTAGTCGCCCCGCTGGAACTCCCTCACAGCTTTGAAACCGCATTTTTTGCATTCAATTGTCGTTGTTATGGGCGGTGCCTCTATCCTCAGCCTTATCATGCGCTGCCTTGTCTGCAAAAGCACGTATGAGGATGCAACCACACCTAAAAAGCCGATGATTAAAAGGATTGTGGCAACCTCGTAGCTTTCCATGCTGTAGGCTTGAACTGCGAGGATAAGCGCCATAATAGCCACAACTAAAGTTATAAATATTGCCAACAGGACAAAGGATGAAACTTTTGTGGAAGCTGAAGCCTCGGAAGAAGCCTTACTCATTCCGTTAAGCCTCCTACTGTCCTATGCCTATAGTGTTGCCCACGCCGCAAATAATAATCTTGTCGCCCTCCTTAGTTCTCTCTAGTATAAGCTGCTTAATCCTTTCAATGGCCTTGTCAGCAGCTTCGAAAACCTCCTTCCGCATGGGCGAAACAGCATCACCAATGTCTTCCTTGATGATGACAGCGTTTATGGGTATGCGATACTTCAAAATCGTCTCCTCAATCTTAAACTGGTCTACGCCCGGGCCGCCTATAGCTGCCCCTACACCCTCAGCCACTTCGCCAACATCTTCCCCCTCAAGCTTCAAGGCTGCGTCAATCATGATTATGTTGGAAATTTTACCCTCATTCTCCTCAATAATCGTCTTAATAGCGTCGCCGGGTTTACCCACGTTTCCACCGGGGCCTTCAGCCTTTATCACATAGGCGGTTCGCCCCTCTATTGGAACAGTTGCAACCACACAGTCCTTCGGCACTTTCCTCAATGGATAGCCATGCATAAGCTTGGCAGCCACAAGGGCGCCAACCCCGTCGCCTATGGGCTGGCCGTAGGCAAAAGCCTTCAAGGCGCTGGCGTAGGCTTCCGCCTCCCGCATCACAAGGGGAAGTATCATCTGAATCTGCATGATAACATAGAGGCTTAAAGTCTTCTTTCCAAGCAGAAAGTAATGCCTAATCACCTTGTAAATGTAGTTCAGCGCCATAGCCGCCTCCAGCGTGTTCTCCAAATTATTCGCCTGGGTCTCGTCAGCGGATGGGGCCAAAAGCCTAACCTCGTCTTTAAACCGCGTGTCTCTAACGTCTAATATGTGCTCCAGCTTCCAAACAACCCCAGCGGGGTCAAGGCTTTGAGGCGAAATAGTGAAGTATTCAAGGAAGCGATCCACACGAGGCGTGGGATCCGTCTGGGGTTTCCCAACTTCTTTGATTGCTTCGATAGCTATCCTCCGCCCTTCATCGCGTATATATTTTAGCTTATAAAGGGAGCCCTCCACCTCTCTAAGCATTATGTGCAGCTGAATTCTCTGTCCATAAAACAATGAGAGGAATATGAATATATAGATGGCGAAGGTTAAAATCTGCGAGAATATGTCCCCTCCCGGAAACTGGAAAAATTGGCTCTGTAATAGGGCTAGCACCGCCGCTATGTTCACAAACTCACCTTCCGAGAAACTAGCGAAATCTTAGTTATAAGTTTTAGGATATTCCAAGTAAATACACTAAATTAAGACTCTAAATGTAGTGCAAGTTTTTCAGTATCATGTTCACGCTTGCCACTATCAGCATAACGGCAAACACGAAACTCAAGCCTCTGCTTGAAAGCCTTCTGCTTGTGTATGCGCCAACTTGGGCGCCCATAACGGAGCCTACGCCAAGGTAAACTGCGTATAACGCGTTTACATTTCCCAACTGCACATGATTGGCCACGCCAAATATAGAGGTGAAAATCATGATAAACATAGAAGTTGGTATCGAAAAGTGAATTGGAAAATCAAGCGCATAGCACATAACTGGCACAAGGACAACTCCTCCACCAATGCCTAACAATCCAGAAGCCATTCCGCCGAAAAAGCTTAAAAACAAGCCTAGAAGCATTTTCCTCCAGTTTCCAAGCACTTCCCCCTCAAAGGCGGGGTCAACCACCATAGAAGCCTTCACCGGTTTTGTGGACAAGGCCTTATACACCATTTGAAAAGCCACAAAAATGAGGAAAACACCGAAAATAACCCCAAGCCACATTTTCACCAGAGGAACCGCTGTTACCGCTGCTCCAATGTAAGCTCCCGGCGCGGTGGAACAGGCTAAAACAAGCCCAGCCTTGACGTAAACCCGTTTCTGCTTCAGATAATTCGCCGAAGAAGCCACCGACGTGATAATTATTGCGGCTAAACTGGTGCCAACGGCTGCAACCGGCTCAAAATCGTAGAAAAGCGTTAACAAAGGCACAATGAATATTCCGCCTCCGACACCAGTTAAAGCTGCGGCTATACTTATAAAGAAACCAAAAATCGGAAGCAACCACTCCCACATGGGAATTCCCTAAGCCCCTTTACCACTCCTAGCTGAAGAATTAATACGCTCCACCCATCTGCTATTTAAGGCATGCCCTTCCAAAAACAAAAACTTAGGGAAAGGGGCTGCCAGCTTTCCCGGGTTCGCGTGGCCGAAGACCACACTACAACCGGGAACGGAGCGCGGTTTAACTTCCGAGTTCGGAATGGGATCGGGTGGAACCCGCGCCCTATGGCCGGCAAACCCCAAAATACACCCTAAACCATGGCTCATTAACTTTTCGGTACCCCAACAAAAGAGAATAACACATATATCCCATCTCTCTCGTAAATTTCTAATGCATCAGCATCCCGGGGCCGTAGTCTAGGCAGGCATGACGACGGGCTCCAGAATGCAACAAAACGGGTTTGCGGACCCCCAAGGCGGAATGAAGAAGTTCTGGAGCGGTCGATAGAGAAACCCGTAGAAACAGCCTCCAAGGCTGTTTCGGGGAAAGGTCGTCGGTTCAAATCCGGCCGGCCCCACCACTAAAAAGCATATTTTAGGCAAAATTTTTGCTTATTTTTGCTTTAGAATTGTTTTAATTAAATTTTACACTTTTATATAATTCTTGACCGCTTATGAGTAGTATGGCGTGTCACGGAGACTTATTTTAAGTATTTTAGCAGTTCTTGAGATTTTGATCGCAGTATTCTTTAATTTGCACCCATTTTGCTTGAGCTAATAACATCGTTTCAGAAAGCTTTGATGTTTTTTATGGTTTTTTCTTTAATCTGGATACGCATCCTGCTTTTATTTCTCTTGAGAGTTGGGCTATTTTATGCAGTGTTGCGAAGGGATTTTGCAAGTTTTTTGCGTATATTTTTGTGTAGGCACTTCCAACCACTACGCCGTCTGCCCCTATATAAATGATGGCTTTTGCCTGTTCTCGTTTTGAGATGCCGAATCCAACCATCACTGGGAGATGGGTTTTGGCTTTCACCTCTTTTATGAGCTTGAAGGTTGTGTTCGGATTAGTTAGTTTTGAGCCTGTTACGCCTTCTAGACTTACTAGGTAAATGAAGCCTGTGGCTGTTTCCACGATTTTTTTAAGCCTGTCTTTTGACGTTGTTGGTGTTGCTTGCAATATTAGGTGTAATCCCATTTTCGTCGTCTGTTCCAAGTAGGGTTTTGCCTCTTCTATTGGCAAGTCTGGAATTAAGAGGCCTTGCGCTCCAGCCTCCTTTATCAAGCTGAGGAACTTTTCAAAGCCCATCACGTATGGAATGTTAAAGTACGTGGTTACTATCATTGGCGTTTTCAAGCCTGTTGTTCTAAGCCTTTTTATAGCTTCAATACATTTTATGGGAGTAACTCCCGCGTTCAATGCTCTTTCACACGCCGCTTGGAAAATTGGGCCGTCAGCTATAGGGTCTGAGAAGGGTATACCGAGCTCAATTATGTCGGCGCCGTTTTGAGCTAGAGTTTCAATAAGTTTTAGGGAGAACTCTTCGGAAGGATCTCCATAGTAAACGTGGGTCATCTGGGCACCCTCGCCCTTATCTTTCAATTCCTTAAACTTTCTTTCAAGCGGATCCATAGAAATGCCTCAGAATGGTATCTATGTCTTTATCGCCTCTTCCTGAAAAGTTTATAACTACCACGTCGTCTGGACTGAATTCTTCAGGGTGATTTAAAACGTAGGCTATGGCGTGGGCTGTTTCGAGGGCAGGGATTAACCCCTCCGTTTTACACATTACTTGCACAGCTTCAAAAACTTCTTTATCAAAGGCGTAGCAGGGTTTAACGCGGCCTATTTCGCAGAGATAGGCGATTTCAGGGCCTCTTCCAGGATAATTTAGTCCAGCCGCCCTTGTTTTGGAAGGCCTAATCTGCCCCCACATGTCCTGCATAACTATGGAGAGGCATCCGTGAAGCACTCCGGGGCTTCCAAGCTGGAAGGCGGCTGCGCTGTTTTCGGCGCCTAGGCTTTCGCCGCCGCCCTCGACGAAGTATAGCCTAACACTTCTTTCTTCTATAAAGGGTTTGAAGGCTCCTAGGGCGTTGCTTCCCCCGCTTCCACATGCAACTATAGCGTCTGGTAAGCGTCCTTCCCTTTCGAGAATCTGCCTCTTAAGCTCCATGCCTATAACGCTTTGGAACGTTGCCACTATAGTTGGGAACGGATGCGGCCCAACCGTTGAACCCATCAGGTAGTGAGTTGTCCTAGAGCATGCAGCCCACTCCCGCAAGGTTTCTGAAACCGCGTCTTTAAGGACCCCAGCACCAGTTTCGACAGGCTTGACCTTCGCTCCTAAAAGCTGCATTTTCTTCACGTTAGAGACTTGCCTTTCAATGTCTTTAACACCCATGAATATTTCGGTTTTTAAGCCGCAAATGTTGCCAGCCATGGCCGTGGCAAGGCCATGCTGACCCGCAGCGGTCTCGGTTATGAGGCGTTTCTTTTCCATTTTCTTGGCTAAAAGCGCTTGGCCTATGGCATTGTTAAGTTTGTGGGATCCTCCGCAGAGCAAATCCTCCCGCTTAAGGTAAACCTTAAACCTCACGTGCCTGCTGAAGTTTCTGGCGTAGTAAAGTGGTGTAGGTCTGCCTCCATAATCCATAAGCAGCCCGTGAAATTCCCTTTGGAACTCCTCGGTTGGGTATATGCGTTCAAAGGCCTCCTCAAGCTCAAGGAGCGCGTGCACCAGAACCTCGCTGACATACATTCCACCGAACATGCCAAATCTTCCTTTCATATCCCTCTTCACCAGCCTAAACCCTCATAGTCGTTGCCTTCGAGAACCATCTCACGAGCCGCTTTAATGAAAGCCTCCATGAGCCTATGATCTTTCACGCCTGGCGCGGCTTCAACACCGCTTGAAGCGTCCACGGCGTAGGGCGCCACCGTTTTTATGGCTTCTTTAACGTTTTGGTGGTTTAACCCTCCAGCCAATATTAGAGGCTTAGGGTAAACGGCGTCCCTTAACTTTCGGCTAACACTCCAGTCGTGAATAGTGCCCGTTCCACCGTAGGCGCCCATCTTATACGAGTCAACAAGCACCCCGTCCAAAAATTCAGCCATCTCCAAGGCGCTTTTCAAAGGTTCATCATCTTCTTTCACTCGGAAAGTGCCAACTAAAAATACGTCGGGAATCACCTTTTTCACGGTGAGATAAGCCTTAACATTTTCGCCGTGAAGTTGCACTATGTCGGGTTTTAGACGCTTGCAGATTTTAACAAGTTGACTTGGAGTTTTGGGCACTGTCACAAGCACGCTTTTCACGTTTTGTGGCACAAGCCTAAACAAGCTTTCAGCCTTTTCCAGACTTAGGCTTCTGGGCGATGATGGAACATCAACAATGAATCCAACCATGTCCGCGCCAGCCTTGCAGGCGGCTTCCAAGTCTTCCACGCGGGTTATTCCACAGATTTTCACCTTAACCCTTCTCATAACGCCATCACAAGCTCCCTAACCTTCTGTTCAACATCGTTGGCAAGCATTATAGAAGATCCAACTAGAAAGGCGTTGGCGCCGCACTGCCGGAGAAACCTTACGTGGTCAGCGTTTTCTATGCCGCTTTCGCTTACAACAACCCTTCCATTTGGGCGTGTTTCCGCCAATATTCTAGCTGTAACATTCAAATCAACTTTCAAGGTCTTTAGATCTCGATTATTTATCCCTATCATATCGGCTTCTGTTTCCAGCGCAGCCTTAAACTCTCCAACGGTGTGGGTTTCAAGGAGAACTTCAAGTCCAAGGGAGTGGGCAAACCCTATAAGCTCGTCAGCTTTATCTGCAACGGCGCCTTGTATCAGCAATACGGCGTCAGCGCCTATACGGGCTGCTGCCTCAATCTGCGCTTTGTCAACAATTATATCCTTCATTAACACGGGTACGCCAACGCTTCTTTTTACGTGGGCTAAGGCTTGAAGGGAGCCCCCGAACCGCTTTGGCTCAGTTAAAACTGAAATTCCGATGGCTCCGCCGGCTTCCATAGCCTTTGCCACATCAACTGGGCTTGTTATATGCCTAAAACATCCACGTGAGGGCGAGGAGGGCTTTATTTCGGCTATTATCGGGGCGTGTTGGCAGTTGATTATCGCGTTTTTTAAGCTTAGCTTCTGAACGTTTAGGTGTATGGCTGTCCTATAGTATCCGTTTTTCAGCCTTTCAACGGCTTCCTTGACAAGGGTGCCCATGAAGTCAGCCATATTTGGCCTCCAGCTCCTCAAGCTTTTCGGGTTTGCTGCCGTCGTAAAACTTGACAAGCTGTTTGAGCTTTTCGTAGGCGGAGCCGCTTTCAATGGATTCTTGGGCAAGCTCAAGGCCATATGCAAAGTCTTCGGCTTTCCCGCCCACAATAAGGCCAGCTGCCGCGTTAACGGCTACGAGGCTTCTCTTCGGGTGGTCTGGGCTTAGGCATCCGTAAAGCACTTGGAAAGTTGTTTCCGCGCTTTCCTCAACGCCCGTGCAAAGTATGCTTTCTAGGCTTGACGGTTTAACACCAAAATCTTCGGGAGCAACCTCAAACGTTTTGATTTCGCCGTCCCTAAGCCACGCTATAAGCGTTCTGCCTACCGTGGAAATTTCGTCAAGCCCTTCCAGGCCGTGGACAACCATGGCTTCCTTTAGGCCTAAACCCTTCAAAACCTTGGCCATTTTCTCCACAAGCCAAGCCTCACAGACCCCTAAAACTTGAGCGTCCGCCGAGGCAGGATTAGTTAAAGGTCCTAGAAGATTGAACACTGTTCTTATGCCTATCTCCCTTCTGGGGCTTGCTGCATACTTCATGGCCGGGTGAAAGCCCGGAGCAAACATAAAGCCTACGCCTATCTGCTCTATGGACGCCTTCACCGTTTCAGGAGGAGTTTCCAAGTTCAGCCCCAAACGTTCAATCACGTCAGCGCTTCCGCTTTTGCTTGTCACTGAACGGTTTCCATGCTTTGCCACTTGCACCCCAGCGCCGGCAACTACGAAGGCGGCAGCAGTGCTTACATTGAACGTTTTTATTTTGTCCCCTCCTGTTCCACAAGTGTCCACTAGGCGCCCGTTGACATTTGGCCTTATGTTGTGGCATAGGCTTTTCATGGCTTTGGCAAAGGCTGTGAGCTCTTCCACGGTTTCACCATTCATTCTTAAGGCTGTTAGAAAAGCCGCTACCTGAGCTGGAGTGGCTTGCCCCGTCATAATCTCTATCATCGAGCCATAAGCCTCGTCTTGGGAGAGATTTTTCCCCTCAACAAGTTTGGCGATGGCTTCACGAATCAATCTGCTCACCACCCGTCCAAGAAGTTTTTAACCATCTGTTTGCCGCCGCGCGTCATGATGGACTCTGGATGGAACTGGACGCCTTCAATGGGGTATTCTACGTGGCGCACCCCCATGATTTCGCCGTCATCCAAAGAAACAGCGGTCACCGCGAGGCATCTTGGCAAGCTTGCTCTCTCAGCCGCAAGCGAATGATATCTGGTTGCTTGTATTGGGTTTTCAACGCCTTTGAATACGCCCCTGCCGTCATGCCAGACTGGGCTTGTTTTTCCATGCATAACTCTGCCAGCCCTAACGATTTTGCCGCCAAAGGCCCAAACTATTCCCTGATGGCCGAGGCAAACCCCCAACGTTGGCACTTTGGAGCCTAAATGCCTAATAATCTGCAAGCAAACCCCAAAATACCTTGGTTGGGATGGAGTGCCGGGCCCTGGTGAAATGATGATCTTGTCAGGCTTGAGCCTTAAAGCCTTTTTAAGCGTGAGCTGGTCGTTTCTGTAAACCAACGGTTCAGCGCCAAGCTCTCCAACATATTGAGCTAAATTGTAAACGAAAGAGTCGTAGTTGTCGATTACGAGAACTTTCATGGCTTCTCTTCACCCGCCGAAGCCATTTGAAGCGCTTTAAGAAGGGCTGAAGCCTTATGCTCTGTTTCAAACCACTCCCTTTCGGGTATGGAGTCTGCAACCACTCCGGCGCCCGCTTGAATGTAGGCCCGCCTCCCAGAAGCTACAAGCGTTCTAATGGTTATGGCGAAGTCAGCATTGCCGTTAAACGAGAAATAGCCAACAGCGCCCGCGTATGGTCCCCTTCGGACGGGTTCAAACTCTTCAATGATTTCCATCGCCCTAACCTTAGGTGCGCCTGTAACCGTTCCAGCAGGGAATACTGCTTTCAAAGCGTCATAACAGCTTAAATTTCTTCTAAGCTTGCCTACAACCCTTGAAACCATGTGTTGAATGTGGCTGTACCTGTAAACTTTCATGAGTTCTGGAACATGAACCGAACCATATTCGCAGACTTTCCCAAGGTCATTCCTAGCCAGGTCAACAAGCATCACATGTTCAGCGCATTCTTTAGGGTCCCTTCTAAGTTCATCAGCCAAAGCTAAGTCCATTGCGGGATCGTCAGGCACCCTGGGTCTCGTACCAGCTATAGGGAATGTCTCAACAACTCCACCATCCACCCTTACAAGCATTTCAGGACTTGACCCCACAATTTGGCGATCTCCCATCTTTAAGAAATACATATACGGCGATGGGTTGATCTTCCGTAACGCTTTATAGAAGTGGATTAGGCTTCCCCTAAAGTTGAATTCGAAACGTCTCGAAAGCACAACTTGAAAAACGTCGCCTGAAGCAATATACTCCTTAGATCTGGCGACAATCTCCTCGAACTGTTCCTTCTCAACATTTGTTCTTAGAGGGGGGAGACTTAGAGGCTCATGTTGAGGCTCCGCCTTAATCAGCTCTTCAACCATTCGAGTTCTGTCAACCCCATGATGGTAGTAATAGACTTCCCCCTTTCTATGGTCAAACAACAACCCATCATTATAAACGGCTAGTTCCATGTCTGGAAATTTAAAATCGTCAACAGCCTTCTTAGGCAAACGTTCCCAGTACCGGGCAGCGTCATAAGATAGGTAGCCCACAGCCCCACCGGTAAACCTAAACGGAAAAACTTCTCGGCATCGGTGCGTTTCAACTAAGCCTTTAATTAAGTGCAGGGGATCACGTGTCTTATACGTATATCTACGGCGGTTCACTCTGTCCCAGACTTCAGCCCACGCGTTCTTCACCCGCGTCACCAAGCACGGTTCAAACCCTACAAAGGAGTAGCCAGCCAACTTTTCAGGGCCCTCGACAGATTCTAAAATGTATGCGTATTCGCATAACCCCACAATTTTGCCGAAAACTTCGACTGGCGGCAGCCTAAAGTCAAGTTTGACAAGATGCAGTTTGCTCGTGGTTAACAAACCAAACGTAATCCCTCATACAATCACCGTTGCCATTCAATTCATGAAAGGACATATTTAAACATTTATGAACAAAAATGTACATGAAAATGCAAGCAGCTGAAAACTTAAATTAAGCGGCAGTAGTAATGATGGTGAGGTTGCCCTATTCTTAAAACGGCGTGAAGACTTCTCCTGGCACCAATTTTCTGTGTTTCACAGCTGAGAACCAAACTTTCATTTATCAGCAACTACTGAAGAAATAGTTCTTCTACTCCATATTATCAATGTGGCGTGATTTCATGGTTGAACGCGCCCCGAAGGACGTTTTGGTTGGAGTTTACTCGCCTGGAAGGAAGCTTTTTGAGTTTTCTGTTTGGGTTAGGAACATGTCTAGAGCCATAGCTGAAGTTTCAAGCTGTTAAATGTATAGCCAAAGCAGACGAGAACTGCCAATTCGAAGTAAAATGAGGTGTTTCAACTTAAATTCTGAGGCGAAAAGTTTAAACCCGCCGCACCAGCCTACAAGACCTTAAACAAGCTCTTGAAAGCTGGCAAAAGTTGTCGGCCTTCCACCTAACATGTTAACTATGGGGGGGGTCGTGAACGCCCGCAGATTACCATATTCACACATCTTTATCCGGTGACGCGAAAGGCGAAATTCTAGAATGTGTAAAAGTTGCTGCTGGTAAAAAACTTGAAGAGATAGGGATTTCTGATCACTTTGCTCCCCAAAAACTTAGAGATAAGCGGGATTTCCCATTGAATTATAGAGAATTGTCAGAATACGTGGAAAAAGTGGATGGCGCTAAAAGGAAGCTGAAGGAACCAATAAAACTCAAAGTTGGCGTCGAGGTGGACTTCGTCCCAGATTTTGCAAATGAAATCAAGGAAGCATTGAAAGCTCTCCCCTTCGACTACGTCATAGGATCAGTACATTTTATAGAAGGCTGGGCGTTTGACAATCCCAAATATGTTCTGGAATATCAGAAATGGGATCCTGTAAAACTTTATGAGAAATATTTCATGGCCGTTCAAGTGTGTGCTGAATCCAAAATTTTCGACATTATAGGACACCCGGACCTGATAAAGAAGTTTGGGTTTAAGCCGAAAAACGATATTATGGACCTTTACCTAGCGACGGCGAAAGTCTTCAAAAAGAATAATGTATGTGTTGAAGTGAACACAAGCGGTTTACGGTATCCCTGTAAGGAAATTTATCCAGCCAAACAGTTTCTAAAAATATGTTATGCTGAGGGTGTTCAAATAACCTTTGGCTCAGACGCCCACACGCCAGAAGACATAGGGAAGGATTTCGATAAAGCCATAAGCCTAGCGAAAGAGGTGGGCTACGAATATACCGCAACATTTACTCTGAGAAAGAAACAATTGAAAGAGATATAGGATGAGTGACATCGAGACGTGGAAGGCTAAAATTCTTATTCAAAACGCAAACTAGTCGCGTTTCAAGCCTGACATCGGCAAACTTTAGGCTGCAGCGCCTCCACATACAAGAGCCGCCCCATTTATCAAAGAGAGGGTCTTTTAATATGTTGCTGCAAAATCTATACGAGGATGCTGCTCTAGGCGCCATCTGCTCCGGGTTTGCTATCTTTAAAACGGGCACTACCGCCGGATCTACGGTGGGGGTCTGCACATTAAAGGGCAACCGTAGCTTGGCTTAAACTCAAACTTCTAATCGAAGATAGCGACGCTGCAAATGGTTGTGAGATCTTAAATTGGCGTAAAAAGCTTCCATCAAACTTTAGGAAACTATACAATTCTGGAGGGAAAGCGGCTACCGAGTGCTAATGGGAAAGGAGTAGGGAGGCTCTGTGCCTTAACATTAGCCGTTGGCAACTTCAAGCATTTTATACACGTGCCTATACGCCTTAAAATAATGTGGATCCACCTTTGCCAGTTCACTTTTCAACATTGTTATTTTCTCAACAAGCTCCGTTTTATTCTTCCGCTTGAGAATATCTAACCACTCGCCAATTTTCTTCGATAAAAGCTTCCCGAGATCATTCAAATCTGGAAGGTTCATCTGCACGCTGGCTGAAAGCTCGGTTTCTTCTGAGACGGCGGCTTCTATTAACTTCAACAGAAGCCTGTAACTAACCCCGGAAACCTCTTTCGCCTTTTCAAACTCTCCGGAGCTGAGCAGTGTGTCGCAAACAACGTGGCATAGAAAGAGTGGCAACCCTATGACAATTGACATTATTTTGTCATGTTCCTTAGGCATCATGAATAAAACGTTGGCGCCTTTGCTTTCAAGCCATTTTCCAAAATCTCTGGCTAAGGCTTGCTCTTTGGCGTTTGTAAGTGTTAAAATGAAATTTTGGCCTTCTACGCTTTTAGCCCCTGGCCCAAACATTGGATGGGTGCCCAACGTGACGGCATTACTTATGTATTTATGCATTATGTTTACGGGTGTTTCCTTGACGGAACAAATGTCCATTACTTCTTGTCCGGGTTTGATGTGGGTGCTTATCTCCCTAATCACGTCTTCAAAGTTGTCTATGGACACGCATACCAGAATTCTGTCTGCACTTTCCACGGCTTTCACGTTGTCGGCGATCTCAACGTTTAACTCCTCCCTCAGCTTCTGCAGCTTCTCCCAATCCTTATCCGAAGCGACAACCGTGAAGCCCTGCTCCAAAAAGAATTTTGTAAACCACTTTCCCATGCGCCCAGCGCCTATCACTGCAATTCTCATTTAAAAGCCTCGGCAATTATCTTAAGACCAAGTTCAACCTCATCGTCCGGCGCTGTCAAAGAAATCCTAAAGTGTTCGGGGTAATCGCCAAACGATGTTCCCGGAACGACGGCCACGCCCCTATCCAAGAGATTAAAAGTGAAAACCTCAGAGTTTAATTGGTCAAACTTCGGAAAAACGTAAAATGGCGCTTCAGGCTTTGTAAACTTTAACCTTGTGTCTGAGAGTATTTTACAGGCTAATTCTGCCCTTTTACGATATTTTTCCCGCATGGTTTTAATTATTTGGTCTCTCAGCTCCAGAGCCTTTAAGGCTGCCTCCTGTATGAAAACGGGAACGTTTGTAAAGGTTATTTGGTTTAGCTTGATGATCTTGTCTGTTAAAGCCTTATCTGCAATAATGTAGCCTATTCTCCACCCGCTCATGGCGAAGGTTTTTGAAAAGCTGTTGACTACCATGTGTTCGCCTTCATATTCGAGGAGGCTCTTCGTCTTGACAAAACTTAGGTCCGCATAAACCTCGTCAGACAAAATCCTTATTCCCTCCTCGTTTGCCACGTCAACTATCTCCTCTACGACTTTCTCGTTCATCACCTTGCTTGTGGGGTTATTTGGATTGTTCAATATTATGAGTCTCGTTCTATTGTCAATGAGCGTTTCAAGGTCTTCAACGTTTACTTCCCAGTTTGATTCAAGCCTTGTTTTTATCAGTTTAACGTCAGCACCCAAGCTTTTAGCCGTCAACTCATATGCTGTCCAGTGTGGGCTTGGAATAATCACGTTGTCGCCTTTTTTAAGCAAGAGGTACATGGCTGCGAAAACAGCCCACTTTGAACCCGGAGTTATCACGATGTTGTCCACGTCAACTCCGTGAATTTCAGCTAAAGCCTCCCTCAACTTCGCTTCTCCAGCAGCAGACGCATACTTGGTTTTGCCTTTCTTCACGGCTTCAAAGGCGGCTTCAATAACTTCTATGGGTGTCTGCAGATCAGGGTCTCCAAGGTTAAACTTTATGATTTTACGTCCTTCCCTCTCAAGTCTTATCGTCTTCTCGTTAATTTCGTATAACATGGCCAACAACAAGTCTTGAAATAAATAGGCTTATATTTAAAATTTATAACATGTATGTTGAATCGTCATCGGGTGTAACATCGTCAACCTTGTCATAGTGAGTTGTGGGCGAAACGGGGAAAACAACTGGAAAGCCGACAGCTATGTCGCTTGTAGGGTAAAGCGTAGCCTCCTTCCCATGCGCCGCAACTGACGTTTTAACGTTTCTGCTTGAAGTAGACCTTTCAACGCCAAGCTCGTAGCCCGACAGTCCATACAAGGTGCGGGCTGGATAACGCATAAACAACGTTGCAGTAGGCATTAAGAGTTTTCTTCCTTCTTTACGAGCAGTTTTTCATACTCTGTCAGGGTTTTTTCTATGTTCCATTCGAAAGGCTTGTTGTCGAGGAGAATTTTAAGGTAGTTGAGTATCCGCTTTTTAACAACAACATACCATGAAAACGCATAAGGGCAGAGCATCAAAGCGAAAACTAGCCATGCACCCATGCCTACGTTCAACGCTAAAACTACATAAATCATTAGGACTGGATAAAAAATTATCGAAAACAAGCAAAGAAGAAGGGGAACTAGGAAGTTGTCTATGGCGTATGCCCCCCTAGAAGGTTATAATCCAAGGCGCCCAATGCCAAGTGTATGGGGACTGTAGCAACTAGGGCTACAATAGAAACCTTTAAGACTAGCTTTTCCAGTTCAACATTTTCGCTTTCCTTCACCTTTCCTTCTTCACTTTAATATTCACAGTAACTTACTTAAAAAGTTTACTTCCTAGCGAAAGCCCATGTGGCTTTCAACTATTCCTCTTGTGCATATACGCTCATGTCTATTATTTTACGGTAAACTTCTCTGACCGCCTCTGGATCCAACTTCAGTTTTAGGGCTTTTTCCATTATCTTCCTGAATTTTTCATTTTCCCTTTCAAAATCCCTTAATGGCATTCCACGTTTACGTTTTTCCATGCCTATCTCTTTGACTATTTCGAATCTCTCCTTTAACAAGAGGAGAATTTTTTCGTCTATCTCGTCTATTTTCTGCCTCAATTCAGCTATTCTCTCCGACACTCCTTTTCCCATCCAAAACTCTGGGTATTATTCCAGCCCTTATCATGTGGTCTGCCAGAACTATTGCAACCATGGATTCTATTGCTGGCACGGCTTTCGGCACTATGCATGGGTCATGCCTTCCCTTTACTTGTAATGTGGCCTCCTTGAGTTCTGCTAGGTTTATGGTTTTCTGTTTTTTGGCTATTGAAGGCGTTGGCTTTATAGCTGCCCTAATAACTATGGGCATTCCATTGGATAATCCGCCAAGCACTCCACCAGCATTATTTGTTAACGTTACCACTTTGCCATCCCGTATGGCATATGGATCATTGTTCTCTGACCCCTTCATGGCGGCGGCTTTAAATCCAGCGCCGAACTCCACCCCCTTCACGGCTGGCACTGCGAAAATGGCTTTTGCAATGTCTGCGTCTAAGGCATCGAACACGGGTTCGCCGACGCCTGCTGGAACGTTTAAGGCTATGCATTCTACAATACCTCCAAGGCTGTCTCCTTCCTTTCTAGCCTCAACTATTGCTTTCTCCATGGCCTCTGCATAAACTGGATTTGGGCATCTTACGGGGTTTTTGTAGGTTTCCTCTCTAATCTTTTCAAGTGCCGGCGTTTCCTTCATTTCTATGCCGCCTATTGCCTTGGTGTATGCTAAAACTTCAACGCCGAAAAGCCACAGCAGTTTTTTTGCGACGGCTCCTGCCATAACAAATGATACGGTGATTCTTCCAGAAAATCTTCCACCACCTCTATAGTCGTTGAAGCCCCCATACTTGATGTAGGCTGTGTAGTCTGCGTGCCCAGGCCTTGGCAAGTCCTTTATAATATCGTACTCCGAGGGAACTGCCTCCTTGTTCCAGACCATCATGCAAATCGGCGCCCCCGTAGTGTGCCCCTCAAGGACTCCGGACAGAATTTCCACAATATCTCTTTCAATTCTTCCAGAAGTTATTTCCGGCTTCTTTGGAATTCTTTTATCCAGTTCTGCCTGTACGTCCTTCTCGGAAAGGGGGAGACCTGCTGGACAACCATCTATAACAACGCCGACGCACCGGCCGTGACTTTCGCCGAAAGTTGTTATAACAAAGGCTTTACCAATTGAGTTTGCCGTCAATTATATTCGCTCCTAATAAGTTTAAATCCCTAAAGAAGTTGGGATAAGACTTACTTACGCACTCAGCGTTCATGATTGTCGAATCGCCCTTGGCGCCTAAAGCAGCGACGGCGCAAGCCATCGCTATTCTGTGATCGTTATGTGGATCTATTACTGCGCCGTGAAGCTCACATGGCCCCGTTATTATTAGGCTGTCACCTTCCACAGTTATGTTGGCACCCATCTTTTTAAACTCGGTGTAGAGGGCTGCCAGCCTGTCAGTTTCCTTATACTTTAACCTTCCAGCGTTACGTATTTCAGACCTACCCCTCGCGTAGCACGCAATGGCCGTGCACGCGGGTACTAGGTCTGGAATATCGCTGGCATCAATATTTATAGGGCTGCTGACCGCGCCATATACTTCAACGTAGTTTTCTCCAACATGCACATTGACTCCTGCTTGTCTGAGTATTTCTAGGATTGCTTTGTCCCCTTGTTTAGATGTGTAATCAAGATTGTAAACCCTTATTTTTGACGAAGTTATGGCGGCTGCCGCTAACAGATATGCTGCGGAGGAGAAGTCTCCTGGAACTTTATGCTTGAAGGGCTTGTAGTTTTGCCCGCTTGGAATTTGTATGCTGCTATAGTCTTTAGAAATTTCAATTTTTATCGAGTGCTTACACAAGATTCCCACGGTCATGTCTACGTAGCCCTTGGACTCAACAGGCTTTGTGAGGCTTATCTGCGTGTCCTTTTTGGCACGGGGGCATGCAAACAAAAGGCCGGATATAAACTGGGAGCTTATGTCACCGCGTAGGGCTGTTTCTCCACCCCCGATTCCACCACCATAAACCACTACTGATGATGGGTTGTGTTGTGTTTTAACGCCAAGATCGCTTAAGCTTTGAAGCAGAGGTGTTATAGGCCTCTTACTTAGCGAGGGCCCCGTGACAAACGTTGTTTTTCCCCGAGCGAGTGCGGCCACGGGTATCATGAAGCGTAAAGTTGTTCCAGACTCCCGACAGTTTATGGGCTTTTCAGGCGCTTCTGGATGGGGCTGCCCTTCAACTTCCCATAAGCCTTTTTTTTGCTCCACACGGGCTCCTAGGGCTTTTATGGCCTCCAAAGTCGCCAGCGTGTCATCAGAAACTATAGGTTTCTCAATCACGGTTTTTCCGTTTGATAAGAGCGCCGCAACAAGCATCCTATGCGTATAAGACTTGGACGGGGGAGCCTCAACTTCCCCCTTTAAAGCTTTTACGGGCTTGACTATGACATTCGTCATGGGGAAACTTCCAAAACTTTAGCTTTTTCATGATTTATCTCGGTCTCTATGACTTCGCCTTCATATTTCATTAAAGCCTCTTTAACTTGGTTAATTTTGTCTTCATCGACGACAGCCGTAACAGCCGGCCCTTTCCCGCATAATCCAGCAGCCAAGGCTCCAGCCGTTAAAGCGTCTAAGGCTATTGAAGGGTTGTAGCCTAGCGCGAAAGAGTATATCAGCCCATTCAGCGTTAAGGCTTGCCAAAAGTTCCCTTTTAAGGATTCTTTGTAGGCTATTTCAACTAAGGGTGATATGTATCTCAATTTTTCAACTTTTACGCTGCCCGTGTAAACCTTCGTTTTAGGAACATAAAATAGGACTTTAAGGTTTTCTGAAACCCTGAAACGTTTGACTATTCTTCTTTTAAAATTGTCTGTGATAACTATGCCGCCGAAATAGGATGCGCAAGCATCGTCAAAGGCTCCTGTTATTGTTACCTTTGCCTCGATGGCTCCTTCAACACCCAAATTAACAACGGTTAAGTCGTCAACCTCTTTTTGAAGGGCAGCCACCGTGGCCAAAGCTATGGCGTTCGCTGCTACACTGCTACTTTTTAGTCCACGCGCGATGGGTATGTTGGACCACGTTTTAACCTCGGCTCCAAATTTTCCGGTAAGCCCAAAACGTTCCAAAACTTTCTCCACAGTTTTCTCTATAAGTACTGTATTTTCAGAAGGGTCTGAGGTGATTTCTCCCTTTATAACATGAGGGGTATCTGTTAACGTAACCTCTGCCTTTGTCCACAGTTTTACTCCAAAGGATGCCCCCTTTCCCGTTGCGATGGCATTTATTATGGTTGCGCCGCCGTAGCTTATGGCTGTTGCTTTACCGCCCAAGGCTTAAACCTCTCGCCTGAAGCCTCTCCATAATGGCCTCTCTCATAACATTTACAGGAGCCGGCCTATTAAACCAGATTTCAAAGGAGGCGGCTCCCTGAAAAACAAGCATTTCAGTGCCATAAATCACTTTGGCTCCAACAGATTTAGCGTCTTTTAGAAGTCTCGTTTCAATCGGGTCGTAAACTATGTCCATTACTGCAAGCTCAGGTCTGAGCAAACTTTTCTCGACAAGGGTCTCATTTTGGTGGGGATACATGCCCACCGAGGTGGCGTTGATAAGCACATCCACGTCTTTAATCCAGTCCTTTAAAACATTGTGTGAGAGACTTTCCCCGACAACCTTTTTGTTAAACCTTTTTCTAAGCGCATCCGCTAAAATTCTAGCCTTGTCCGCGTCTCTATTTAGAATTACAAGTTCGTCAGCCTCTTGTGCCAATTGAAAGGCTATAGCCCTTCCAGCGCCTCCAGCACCCAGAAGCATAAACTTTTTGCCTCTTGGTTTCACATGGTTTTCTTCTAAAGCCCTTAAGGCGCCGACACCGTCGGTGTTGAAGCCTACAAGCTTTCCATTAGCATTGAGCACTGTGTTAACGGCGCCCACGAATTTTGCCGCTGGATCGGTTTCGTCTAGATATTTGACGATGGCTGTTTTATGGGGCGTCGTAACGTTCATTCCACATATGCCAAGGCTACGCATGCCCCTAACGGCATCTTCAAGCGTTTCTTCCTCAACTTTGAAGGCAACATACACGGCGTCTATGTTCAAGTGTCTGAATGCTGCGTTGTGCATGATTGGACTTAGTGAATGCTCAATTGGGTTACCTATAACGCAGAACACTTTAGTTTTTCCCGAAACGTCTATCACATAACTCCCAACGCCTTGTAGGCTGCCTTCATTTCTTCAATTGTCATTTGTCCAGCAGCTGTTTCCATGCCACGCTCCAGAGAAGCTATTGTAAAGTATCCGCCGTAAATGGGTGACAAAAGCCTAGAGGGTTTACCTAAAGGCCCCATTGCGAAACAGACAATCTTGGCTTTTCCGCCCTCATCGTATAAGAACTGCAACAAAGTCAAGTTGTCCTGTAAACTTTGAGCAGTCGTAACTATCTTGCAAACATCAGCTCCAGCTTCAATCTCACCTTCGAGAATCCGCCGCAGCTCCCCACTTTTCGGTGTCTTTTCGAAGTTGTGAAATGATAGTATGGGTTTAACGCCCAAAGCCCGTAGATTTTCGACAACAATTTTCAGCCCGGAAAAGTCAAGCTCAACGTCGGCGTATTCAAACCCGCTTGAAACGGCGTCTAAAAGTATTTTCATTCGTTCCTCTTCTTTCCCAGAGAATTTTCCGCTACACTTTGATGGTCTAATGGTTGCAATGAGTGGGGTTTCCGTGCATCCGGCTATTTCACTCAAACCTTTAAAATTGGTAAGGCAGTCTAGCCTAACCTCGATAAAGTCAGCCCCATGCCTTTCACATCCTTCGATGAGCTTTAGCGCTTCGGTGAGATTTTTAGGCATGATGGAAACGCATATTTTCACGGTCAAAGCTCTACAACCCTCTCTTCCTTAACTAGTGTTCCAAAGTGTCTCCCGCCTTCGAGTATGTACGCCAAAACTTCATCGCCCGGCTTAAGCGCCGTCACGGATGTAGAGCCTTTCTCTGTTACAAGCCTGATTGTTTCCGCATTCTGCGCTATTGTTTTGAAACGTTTTCCCTCATGTTCCGCCTCAATGATTAATAGTGGCCGCCACTCGATTTTAACTCTGCCAATGTTTGTGAACCTCACGTTGCCGTTTCTGTCCACAATCATCAACTCTTCCCCAGTTTTGAGCTCTGAAAGGTACCTTGTCTTCTCCGGAGAGCACATAACATAAAGGGATACTGGGCCAGCGTTCACCCTAAAGGGTCTAGGTTGAACGAAAGGGTTCTGGTGAACCTCTGCCTCCACCAGAAATAGGCACGCAGACTGACACCCGAGAAGAAGGCCTTCACCCTCCTTCATCAAATCACATGTGTCAACACAGACTCTGGCACCTGTTCCAATCTGTTTCACCTCGACAACTTTAACGGGTACAAGCTTGAATCGTGGAAGTTGCTTTTTAACTAAATACGCAACTTTTACGAGTTCGCCGGGGTCAGATGTTCTTAGGACAACTCCGTCAACTCCCAGTTCAAGGGTTTCCAAGGCGAGTTTTGCCTCTTCAAGTGATGAAGCCTCTGCTAGAAGTTTGCTCTTTCCTTTAGCTTTGGCTATCAAGTTTTCCAATGGTATAACCTTCCAGTTCAAACATTTAATTATTATATAGTCAGCTGAAAGGTTCGCGGCTTTAATGGCTTCTTTCTCGTCTTCTGCGCTTTTGACAACCACTCTAACAGCCACAGACTTTCCAGCCTCTTTAACTTTCACTAGTTCCTCTACACTAAAAGGTTCGAGCACTTGGACGCCGCATTCGCCGCCTTTTGCGGCGACCCTAACCCCAGTTTTCCTAATGTCGCCAGCCATCCGCCCGTCTGCAACATATATAGCGTCACATGTTTGGCTTGCGGAGCTGAGCAGCCCCTCTACAATGTTTTTGGGAGTTGTTTTGTCAATTTTGAGCCAAAGCTCCCTCAAATTCAACCCTTCTTATTCCTCGTCAAGCGTAGAGCTTCAAGGCACTCATCCATTTTGTTAAAAGTGCGGCTTTGCGTTGCAGACCTCTCATCGTGTCACAGATAAGCATGCTCGTTTAGCAGGGCTGCGGCCTCTTCAACATTTAAGCCCTTATGAACTATGCCGACGAGCGCTTTCGTTATGGCTGTCGGATTTTCATGTTGAAAAACGTTTCTTCCAATGGAAACCCCTGCACAACCGGCTTTTACGGCGTTGTAAACCATTTCCAACAGGCTTCTGGTTGAGTCAACCTTCGGGCCGCCGGCAATCACCACGGGAACAGGGCATCCCTCGACAACTTTTCTAAAGGATTCTGGATCTCCCGTGTAATTTGTCTTCACCACATCTGCACCGAGCTCCGCGCCAACTCTTGCTACGTGGGCAACAAACTGCGGATCGTGCTCGTTTCCAACTCTGGTTCCCCGCGGATACATCATAGCAAGCAATGGAACACCCCATGCGTCACATTCATCAGCCAGTTCGCCCAACCCGGCCAACATTTCATGTTCATGATCTGCTCCTAGATTTACATGAATTGAAACGGCATCACACCCCAAACGAATAGCCTCTTCGACACTGCAAACATTTACCTTCCAATTCGCGTCCGGACCTATTTTGGTGCTTGCGGAAACATGTATAATGAGCCCAAGCCCTTTTGTGTCAACATTTTTCGCTACGCCCTTATGTAAAACGACAGCGTTAGCTCCGCCAGCGACAAGTTTGTCAATGATGCTTTGCATGTTCACGAGGCCTTGAATTGGACCGCTTGTAACTCCGTGATCCATTGGAATTATCACTGTTTTGCCATCGTCGCCGAATATTCTCCGCAGCCTTCTACTTTTTCCAGTTGCCATTTCAACACGCCTCCATGATTTCCTCTAAAGCTTTTTCTGACAACCATGAGAGCTTCCTCCACACGTGCCTTATCAACAAAAACGTGGATTCCAGAAGCCACCGTGAACAAACCATAAATGTTTACGCCCTCCAGACTTAGGGACTTAACCAAACCGCCCAACACCCTCGGGGTTTCCTCAAGACCAGCCCTTTTAACTTTGATCAGGGAAAGGTTTTTTCTTACGGCCATGGCTACAGCCTCGGGGTTATCTTGAACAACCGAGTGAAGAGGTTCAAGGATTTTGTCAAGCGCGCTTTCCGGAACATACATTATTAAGAAGTCATAATTGGCTGAAAACCCTAAAAGCTGAACCTCCGCGCTCTTTAATTTCTGAATAACTTGGTGCAGGATCTCGGGGGATTGGGAAAGCCCTTTTCCAACGATGGTTATGGAAGCTATTGCTTCGGGGAAGTCAACGCTGGCAACATTTCTCGTGAGAGAGCCTTTGATAACGGTTCCTTCCACGTTCAAGTCGCAGTGGGCGTGATTTATAATTTTAACATCCATCCAGTCTTCTTTGTATTTCAAGGCTTTTTTCTGTAGGAACTTTTGAGAAGAACCAGCAAGCTCAATCAAGGAGTTAACGTCTATCTGGGGTATTTTTCTCGCCGATTTCACAAGTTTAGGGTCAGCTGTCATTATACCATCCACATCTGTGACAAGTATGACCTGCTTCGCCCTGAGGGCCCTTGCCAAAACAAAGGCTGTTATATCGCTTCCACCCCTTCCCATGGTTGTAATTTTTCCGTCCAGCGTTTTGCCAACAAAACCTGGAACAACAACCACTAAACCCTCATTGAGCAGTGGCAAAACATGCTTGCAGATTCTTTCCTCACATATTTCCAATATTGGATCAGCGTTCATCGGTACATCATTAGTGATTATCGGCCAATCCGAATCCGCTGGGTCAAAATAGCGGCACTTTACGCCGTTCGCTTTCAAAGCTGCCGAGAATATTCTTGCACTCGTTCTTTCACCCATGGCTAAGACATCGTCAACATCTGCGCTACACACCATTTTCTCGCAGTTTACGGCTTCTTTTACGGCTTCCAGTAGAAAATCTGTAGTTTGACCCATGGCGGAAACAACAACCGCGATTCTTAATCCTTTACTTAACTCTTTCGTGACGGCTTTGATGGCGTTAGATATCTTCTCGCCATTTGCTAAGCTACTTCCACCGAACTTCACGACCAAAATAGAACGCACATTGTTTTTATTCTCCCCCAAAACAACCCTCCCCAAAAAGGAGAAACCGAAACCGATGAGGCGCGGTTTCTCCTAATAGCTAAATGGATACCAATAGCCACTAAAAGTGAAATTAAATGCTTTTTGAGTGGCTATTGGTATATTCATCGGGTTAAACAATAAAAATGCCCACAATATTTATACTTTTTGGTATTAAGTTCTACATGGAAACTGGCGGTTGCCTTTTGGCGTTTAGTGATTGCTTGGTTTTTGGAATATTTCAATCATGTCATTTAACATTTTGCTTGCCGTTTCAATGGGGCCTGCTCCATGTCCTATAATGATTATTTCTTTTGCCATATCTGTTTTGAATTCTACAGCGTTTAGTGTGTTGTCGACACATATTTTGTCGTTTATTGGTACGAGCATTGGTTTGACAAGTAGTCTTTTTTCATCAGCTAGTCCAACAAGTTTAATCATGCATCCTTTTTTACGAGCTTCCTTTAAGTCTTCAACTGTTATTTTCTCTATGCCCTCAACTTTCTGCAAGTCACTGCATGTTACCCTTTTTTCCATCAGCGCGTTTGCCAAAATCACCATTTTACAAGCGGTGTCTGTCCCATTAAGATCGTATGTTGGATCCGTTTCGCATATGCCCTTCTCCCTCGCCTCCTTTAAGGCTTCTTCAAGGGAACAATGGTTTTCATTCATTTTTGTTAGTATGAAGTTGGTTGTTGCGTTTAACACTCCTCGAATTGATACTATTTGATTTCCAGAAAGACAATGTTTGGCTAGGCTTATTACTGGTGTGGCCCCTCCCACAGTGGCGTCAAATTTCAATTGGACACCATGTTTTTTAGACTCTTCCCAAAGTTTGTCAAAGGCGATGGCCACTGGTCCCTTGTTGGATGTCACTACATGTTTCCCCGTCCGCATAGCTTCCAACATGAAAAAGAGGCCGGGCTCACCGTCCGTAATGTTGGTTGGGGTGGCTTCCACTAGGATTTCCGCGTTCACGTTATCCAGAACCTCTAAGCCAGTTACACCTAACTTGCCATATTCAGGGTAGAACGCTACTGTCCCCTTATATTTCTTAATGTATAATGCCTTTTCGAGGTTAAGCCCCTTTAGGTTTATGGCTGCTCCCTTACTATCAACAATGGCCACAACACTCGGAGATACACCGAATTTTTCAACTAAGAAATTATACCTCATGTTCAATACTTTAGCGAACCCACGGCCAATGTTCCCAAAACCGATTATTATGATCCTTAGATTCATGATTTCACCACTTTCTCCAACGCCTCTAGGCTAGGCTCGATTTCGATAATTCCCTCGCAAGCCCTCACAGCAGCCTCTGGATCCTTTAAGCCATGGCCCGTGGCAACACAAACAATCGTCTCGTCCACGTCAACTTCGCCGTTTTCAATTAGCTTTTTAAGCCCAGCTATACCGGCTGCACTGGCTGGTTCGATGAAGATTCCCTCTTTTCTGGCTAGAAGCTTCTGCAACTTAATGATCTCATCATCTGTAACTGTTAGGGCTGTGCCGTTGGACTCTTTCAAAGCGTTTAACGCTCTTTTCCAGTTAACAGGGTTTCCAATACGAATGGCCGTTGCCACAGTCTCAGGATCTTTAACGGGCTCTATCGTGGCGTTATTGGCTGCAAAAGCTTTCGCTATTGGGCTGGCTCCAGCCGCTTGTACACCAACCATTTTTGGCATTTTCTCAATGAGCCCTAAAGCCTTTAACTCCTTGAAGCCCTTCCAGTAGGCGGTTATGTTTCCAGCGTTTCCAACAGGCAAAACTACTCTGTCAGGGACTTGCCACTCAAGCTGGTCGCATACCTCAAAGGCTGCTGTTTTTTGTCCCTCTATCCTGAAGGGGTTTATAGAATTCAACAAGTACAAGCCGACCCGTTTGCTTGCATTCACCGCCATTTGAAGGGCAACATCAAAATTGCCCCTCACTCCAACCGCAACTGCTCCATACATCATCGCTTGTGCAAGCTTTCCAAGGGCTATTTTTCCAGCCGGAATCAACACTATGCATGGCAGTCCAGCTTTGGCGGCATACGCCGCTAAAGAGGCTGAAGTGTTTCCTGTAGAGGCGCAAACAACAGCCTTTACGCCAAGCTCCAAAGCTTTTGAAACGCCAACGGTCATTCCCCTATCCTTAAAGGAACCGGTTGGGTTTGCGCCCTCATTTTTGACGTATAGGTTTTTTATCCCCAGCTCTTTACCAAGCCTATCGCATCTATATAGTGGTGTACCCCCCTCCCTCAAAGTGACAATTTTTGTTTCGTCGAAAACTGGCAAAAACTCCTTGTACTTCCACACTGAAATCGGCCTTAGCCTCCATTCTTCCGTTTCAATTTTCTTCTTCAACGCCTTCTCGTCAACTTGCACTTCAAGTAAGTCGCCGCACATCTCACAATTGTATATTATCTCGTTGACGGGGTATTCCGCGCCACATCCAATACATTTTATGGAAATCATTTCTCCTCCCTCCGGACAATTCTTGCACCGGGTCCAGACTTCGCAATCACTACTTCACAACGGATTCCGTTAACTTCAAAGCCTTCTTTCATAGCCTCTGCCACCTTATTTTCCACGTTTTTCGAGGAGTCGACGAGAGCTAAAACAGAGGGCCCCGACCCACTTATCGCAACACCTACAGCCCCGGCTTCGAGGGCTCTCTTTTTCACGTCAAAAAACCCTGGAATTAAGCTAGCCCTATATGGTTCCGCGAGCAAGTCGTTCATTCCTATCCCCATCAAGTTCAAGTTGTTTGTCAAAACGCCAGCAACAAATGCGGATGCCCTTGCAACATTGTGCACCGCATCGGAAAGCTTGATATGTTTGGGAAGAACTGAGCGGGCTTTACGTGTCTCCAATATTATTTCCGGAGTGGCTATCACGAACTTGGCGTTGCCGGGCATTGAAAGCTGTAGAACCTCGAAAGGTTCGTGGGAAATTACTCCTGTAAAGAACCCCATGATGGAAGCGGATACGTTGTCAGCATGTGGGACGCCGGCCGCCGCTATTTCGCCTAATGCTGCAAATTTTATGAGTTCCTTGTTGGTTAAGCCAATCCCTAAAGCTTCGTTTATGGCTAAGGCTGAAGCCGCTGCACTTGCTCCACTGCTGCCTAAACCGCTTCCAGTCCTTACACACTTTTCAATGTTTATGATTAACCCGCAATTTTTCCCAGAAGCTTTTAGAAGAGCTTCAGCAACTATTCCCGCAGTGTTTTTCTCAGGCTTCGTTGGTATAAACTCTGAACCCTTTCCACTTACAAACAACTGAACGCTTTTGTCCACCTTCACCACATCAACGGAAACCTTGTCAAACAAAGCATCTAATGCTACCCAAAAACATCAAACCCAGCACCCAAGTTTGCTGATGACGCTGGAGCCATGGCCTCCACGTGGCTGAAAGCTGGCGAATCTTTAACTTTTCTATTTCCGTGAGCAATAGCGGAGAACTGAAGCCTGAAAGCAGTTCTCACCTTCTATTTCACCCCCAAAAGACCAGACGAAAGCAAAGCCCAAAACAGAAGAGAAGTATCCGCGCCTTCGTCCGGTCCCCTAACTAGACCCGGTTCCAGTAGTAGTGGTAGTACCGGTCAATGTAACACTCGTTAAGGGACCAGACGCATTCAAAGCTGAACCACAGCCAAAGCTTTTCTCAAGGCTTTTGTATATAAACTTTACGGATTATAACTTTAGGCCTTGTGAAAAATAAGAAGCGACGTTATAAAAGAAATGGTTGACACGCTCTCTTTTGAGAGTCATACTAAACTGTTTAGGGTTAATAGACAAGGAATTAGAGAAACCGTCATAGCCATAATTAAAGGTTACGTAAAGATTGTTTCAGCCGCATTCACCTTTGCCAACAAGCTGAATCCGTCTCCTCAGTTACTGGCGGAAGATTTTCTAGAGCTTATAAAGGTCTTGCGGTGCCAGAGAACTGAGAAATTATCAAAAATTAATCTGTCTGAGAAGAAATAAATGTTAAGTTAAGCGACGAATATTAGAGGGAGACGCCTTGCCTGCTGAAAACCGTCAAAAGTTTGTTCGAGAGATATTCAGAGACGAATGTTTACTTGGTCGGCTGATAAAGGAGCAGTTTTTAAGGAAAAGTTTTGTTGAGTGGTGTTTATGGAGGAAAAACCCCTAAAAGTTGCTTTTCAGGGAGAAATGGGAGCTTATAGTGAAGTAGCTGTTTACAAGTGCTTTGGCGCCGAGGTTCAACCAGTTCCATGCAAAAGTTTCCAAGAGGTTTTTAGTAGGGTTGATTCTGGGATTGTGGATTATGGTGTTCTCCCAATAGAAAACTCGATTGAAGGCAGCGTAAACCAAGTCTACGACTTACTTTTGACGCATAACCTCATGATTTGCGGAGAAGTGGTCGTTAAGGTAGAACATTGCCTAATAGGAAACCCAAACTCCAGTTTAAACCAAGTGAAAAGGGTTTATTCCCATCCACAAGCCTTAGCCCAATGCTCCGATTTTTTGGAAAGACTGGAGTGTGAAATAATACCAACCTACGACACCGCGGGCAGCGTCCAAATTGTTAAGGAAAGAGGGCTAATGGACGAGGCGGCAATAGCTAGCGAAAGAGCCGCTGAAATTTATGGAATGAAAATTCTCGCAAGGGATATATCCAACTATCCAGACAACTACACTCGATTTGTGACCATATCAAAAATTGATGCTCCGCCAAGCGGCAACGACAAAACATCAATAATTTTCTCAGTCGCACATGCTCCAGGAACCCTCTACAACGCTTTAGGCATATTTGCCAAAAGGGGAATCAACTTAACAAAAATAGAGTCTAGACCGACCAGGAAAAAACCGTGGGAGTACATATTCTACCTTGACTTTGAAGGTCATAGAAGCGAGCCGAAATGCGCTGAGGCCCTAAAAGAGCTCCAAGCCAAAGCTCTGTTTCTAAAAATTTTGGGTTCTTTTCCAAAAGCAGTTGTGTGTGAATGAAACGGGGCTCAACTTCTAAGCCAAGCAACAAAACTTATATACTAAAAGATCTTTTCCTATTGAGAAGTGGTGCAGGGTGAGGGGTTGCATTCATAAAAGGCGATTGCCTTCACCACTGAACGTTATCGTAGTCAACTGTTAAGATCTAACCTCTCAGCTTCAAAGTCGATAAACATGGTGTTCTTCGTCCAACCTTTTTCAAGTAATGGGAGGTTTTTAATGTTTTGAAGGTGAAATTCGCCGTTCCAGCTGGCTCCTTACAAAAAGCAACGTTTGAAGTCTTGGAGAAAGCTGGATACCGCGTGTCGGGACAGGAGAGAAGCTACAGACCAGTGATCAACGACCCTGAAATAGAATTGAGGATTTTAAGACCTCAAGAGATTCCGATATTTGTAAGCGAAGGGTTGTACGACATTGGAATTTCCGGTTGCGATTGGGTGCAGGAAACCAGCGCAGACGTTGAGCTGCTTCAAAATCTCGAGTATGGCAGAGTGAGGCTTGTAGCTGCTGTGCCGAAAAGCTGGACAGATATAGACTCATCTTCCAGCCTACTGGAGAAGTTCCTAGCCAACGGAAAAAGCATTAGGATATCCACGGAATACTTGAACATTACAGCGCGTTACATTCAAAACAATCCTGTGTACCGTAAGTTTTTCGGTGATTTGGAACCGCTGACGGTTACGCCTTGGTGGAGAAAAGGCCAAAACTCTAGGGTTGCCATATTCTTGTCTTTTGGGGCGACTGAGGCTAAACCTCCCGAGGTTGCAGACGCAATAGTTGACGTCTCCGAAACTGGAACAAGCCTTGAACAGAACAACTTGAAGGTTATTGAAGTCTTGTTGGAGTCCACCGCGTTTTTAATAGCGAACAAAAAATCCTTACTGTCTGAAAAACGGGAAAAAATTTTCGACATAAAAGCAATGTTGAAGGGTGTTGTTGACGGTTCAAAGAGGCTCCATATATTTGTAAACGTTAAAAAAGAGAATTTGGAGCTGCTTCTAAAAGAGCTGCCAGCCCTGAAAAGGCCTACCATATCGCCTTTGGCTGACGGAGGCTGGTACGCAGTCAATACGGTCATTGATAAAGACTATCTCTTTAAAGTTCTCCCAACTATACGAAGGCTGGCTCAAGGGCTTGTGGTACATGAACCAAGACAAGTCTTAGCGTTAGAAGAGGGTGACAACGGATGAAGATAATAGGCGCATCCAGCATCGCATCTGCGAAGGAGGAGCTGCTACGTAAAAGACTTCAAAAAAGAAATGGTGAGTTGGAAGACTACGTGATGAAAATAATCAAGAAAGTTCAAACAGAGGGCGACACCGCCCTAGTGGAGTTTACGAAAAAATTTGACAAAGTTTCTTTAGACGCTGGAAGCCTCAAAGTCAGCCGAGAAGAAATAAGCGAAGCCTATGCAAAAGTTACGGAAGATCAGATTCATGCCTTAAAGTCCATAAAGGAGCGTCTAGAAGTTGTTGAAAGAAAGGTTTTAGAAAAGGTAAATTTAACAGTAAAGGTTGACGGAGTTCAAATTGACATTCGTACACGTCCTCTAAGAAGAGTTGGATGTTACGTTCCAGGGGGAAAAGCGGCATATCCAAGCACGTTGCTGATGACTGTGGTTCCAGCCCTTGTTGCTGGCGTTCCAAACATTGTAGTTTGCTCTCCCCCAGACAATAACGGCTTGCCCAACCCTCTGACGTTAGTTGCAGCAGACATCTGCCGAATTGATGAAATATACCGGGTGGGAGGCCCTCAAGCCATAGCTGCCATGGCTTACGGCACCCAAACTATAAAGCCCGTAGACAAAATTGTCGGGCCTGGAAACATTTACGTAACCATGGCGAAAATGCTGGTTTCCCGCGACGTCGCAATAGACTTTCCAGCGGGTCCAAGCGAGCTTTTGGTTCTAGCTGACGGAACAGCCAGCCCCCGATACGTAGCCCTCGACATGTGCGCCCAAGCCGAACACGGACCAGACACAGTCATAGGTTTAATTACAACCTCAAAAAGCCTCGCCGAAAGGACTCTTTGGGAGATAGAAGAAATTTCGAAATCATCCCTCAGAAGAGAAACCATTACAAGGGCGTTGTCTGACAACGGCTTCATAGCTGTATGTAAAACGTTGGAAGAGATGATTGAAATAACAAACGACTTCGCCCCTGAACACGTCGAGTTAATGCTAGAAAACCCCGAAGAAGTTATTGAAAAGATATTTGCAGCTGGCATCATTTTAGTGGGCCCGCACAGTCCAGCGTCTTTAAGCGACTATTACGGTGGAACAAACCACGTGCTTCCAACGGGCGGGTATGGAAAATTCTTTTCAGCCCTTTCTTGCCTAGATTTCGTTAAAAGAGTTGCTGTTTTAAAATGTTCTAGGGAAGGTTTGTTTCAAGCCCGTGAACACATTAGAATTTTATCCGAAGCGGAGAACTTGCCATGTCACTTTAAGGCTGTGGAGGGACGTTTCACTATTGGAAAGTCAGGCTAGACAATGGATCAGGCGAAAACTGGAAACGACGCAGCCTAGCTACACCTTTGAAGATCCCCACGGATCCATTAAACACGGATTAAACTTTGTAAATGAGAGGATAGCGAAGCTGAATTTAAATGAGAACTTTTTCATTCCCCGCGAAAAGCTTCTCGAAATTATTGCTGAAGCCTTGGAGGATTTAGACCCTCGACTTTATCCACAAGACGAGGAAGAAAAGCTTCGAGAGAAGATCAGTGAATATTTGGGCCTCCCGGCCAATAACATAGTTGTTGGCAATGGAGGTGACGAAATATTAGAGAGAATTGCCCACCTATTCTTAAGAAAAGGAGAGCAAGCCATAACAATTTCGCCCACGTTTTCTATGTACCGTTTTGTGGTTAACCTTCAAAAGGCTAAGCTTGTTGAAGTTCCACTGAATAAGGATTTTTCCTTAGATTTTGACCGTTTGTTATCTAGTATGACGTCAAGGACAAAGGTTTTGTTTTTGTGTTCTCCGAACAATCCGACGGGGAACCAGTTTAGAATCGATGAAATTAAATCTTTGGCGGAGGGTTTTCCAGGAGTCGTTGTAGTTGATGAGGCTTATGTAGAGTTTGCTGACTACTCGGTTACATCCTTAGTAAAAAAGTATGAAAACTTGATAGTTGTTAGGACGTTTTCTAAAGCCTTCGGCCTCGCCGGGTTGAGGCTTGGATACGGCGTAGCAGACGTTGAAATAGCAAAGACGCTTTCTGAATGTGTTAGTCCACCTTTTTCCGTTAACACGGTTTCTTTGAAAGTTGGTGCAAAAATCTTGGAAAACACAGAGATCGTGGAGCGTGCCATCCAAAAGGTTAAGGCGGAACGTGAAAAAATGGTGAAGGCTTTAAATGGCATAGATGGAGTGGAAGCTTTCAATTCAAAGGCAAACTTTGTGCTGTTTAAAACAGAAAAGCCCCTAGACTATGTCTACAATAGCCTGCTGCAAAAGGGCGTTCTTGTTAGAAAGATAGGCGTCGTTTTGGGTTTTCAAAATTGTTTCAGAGCCACCGTCGGCTTGCCCTGGATGAACGCTAAACTTATCGATGCCCTTAAGGAGGTAAGCTCCTAAAAGGAGGCGTTGGTTATGCGAACCGCTGAAGTTAATAGGAAGACGCTTGAAACAGAAGTTTATGTCAAAGTAAACTTGGATTCTGTTGGGAAGGCTGACGTGCATACTGGAATTGCTTTTCTCGACCACTTGGTAGCCACACTAGCTTTCCACAGCTTAATTGACGTTGAACTTTCTGTTAAGGGGGATCTCAAACACCACATAGCCGAGGACGTGGCGATATGCCTTGGACAAACAATAAGAAAAGCTCTGGGGGATGGTGACGGTATAACACGTTTTGGGTTTGCAGCCGTTCCCATGGACTGTTCTCTTGCGTTTTCTGCTATCGACTTAGCGAAACGTCCCTACGCCAAGATTGATTTAAAACTTAGAGGTAAGAAAATTGAGGACATGCCCTGCGAGGACATCCACCACTTCCTGGAAACCTTAGCCATGTCCATGCAAGCCAACATCCACGTTTGGACTCAGTACGGAGCCAACGACCACCACAAAGCTGAAGCAGCCATCAAGGCCTTAGCCCTTTCACTAAGACAGGCAATAACCATTGACCCTCGAAGGAAAAGCGTCCCAAGTGTTAAAGGAGTGATTTAATGCCCAAAGCAGTCATCGTGGATTACGGTGTAGGGAACCTCTACAGCCTCAAATGTGCACTAGGAAAGGTTGGTTTCACCCCCTCAATAGGGCTTTCCAAAACCATTCTTAAACAAGCCGACGTAGTAGTTCTCCCCGGTGTTGGAAACTTTTCAGCAGTCTCTAAAAGGTTAACCACCGTAAGGGAATACTTGGCTAATTTGGCTAAAAGCGGAACTCCATTTTTGGGCATATGCTTAGGAATGCAGCTCTTATTTCAAAAAAGTGAAGAGGGAATTGGCGAGGGTTTAGCGCTTCTCGAGGGTGAAAATGTTCCGTTGCCATATTTTGTTAAGATTCCACACATGGGCTGGAACACCGTCACAATAGTGAAACCAACAGTGTTGTTTAACAACATGGAAAATCCATTTTACTGTTATTTTGCCCACTCATACTACCCGGTTCCAACCGACAGGGACGTCGTGTATGCTGAAACCACCTACGGCGTAAAGTTTGCCTCTGTCGTTGCGAAGCAAAACATTTTTGGTACACAATTTCACCCAGAAAAGTCTGGACGCCCCGGCCTAAGATTTCTCGAGAACTTCTTCTATCTCGTCAGGAGATAAGATGCAAATGAAAGTTTTTCCAGCTGTTGACATTATGGATGGAAAAGTTGTAAGGCTTTTTAGGGGCCGCCCAGAAACAGCCAAAGCATACACTAACTTGGGGGATCCGGTGGCTGTGGCTAAAAAATGGGAAGATGAAGGAGCCGACGGCTTACATGTTATAGACTTGGATGCCGCCCTCTGCATGGGAGACAACTCTGCCACAGTTTTTGAGATAGTTAAAGCTGTAAAGATACCGGTGCATGTTGGAGGGGGCATAAGAAGCGAGGAAACAGCTGAAAGATTTCTCAATATGGGAGTGGACAAAATTATGGTTGGAACATTGGCTTTTAAAGGGCCGAAAACTTTAGCAAAGTTAGTGGAAAAATTCGGCGATAACATCATTGTAGCTTTGGACTATGGAGAAAATGGCAAAGTTATGATTGAAGGATGGAGAAAAAACGTTCAACTAGATGTAGAAAATGCAATACAGAGGTTTCTGAAACTTAAGGTTAAAACCTTTCTGTTGACCTCTGTGAGTAGAGATGGAACTCTCAAAGGAGTTAGCATTGACGCTGTGAAGAAGGCTTGCGCTTATGAAGACGTGAATGTTATAGCAGCGGGTGGAGTAGGCAGCCTAAAGGATTTAATGCTTCTAAAAAATGTGGGCGTTTACGGTGTGGTTATTGGGAAGGCACTGTATGAAGGAGCTTTTTCGTTGAAAGATGCTTTAAAAATTGCAAGGTAACATGAGGTGCAAGTCTGATGCCACTAGCGAAACGGATCATACCATGCCTGGATGTGGATCATGGAAGAGTGGTCAAGGGCGTACACTTCTTAAACTTGAAAGACGCGGGAGACCCCGTGGAATTGGCCAAAAGATACTCTGAGGAAGGTGCCGACGAACTGGTTTTCTTAGATATAACAGCTTCACCTGAAAAACGGAAAATATTAAAGGACACTGTTGAAAGAGTTGCCGCGGAAATAGACATTCCTTTCACTGTTGGCGGTGGAATCCACAGCCTACCTGACGCTAGGACTGTTCTCTGCAGCGGTGCGGATAAAGTTTCAATTAATACAGCGGCGGTTGAACGACCTAAACTGGTCACAAAGCTTGCGGAAACCTTCGGTAGGCAATGCGTCGTCGTCGCCATTGACGCTAAAAGACAATACGAGAAAAAAGAGGGAAAATTCATTGTCGAAACAAAAGAGGGGGAGTGCTGGTTCGAAGTACACACATACGGCGGACGCAAACCAACAGGGCTGGATGCAATACAATGGGCGGCAAAAGTTGAAAGACTAGGCGCAGGCGAAATTCTCCTCACCTCCATGGATAGGGACGGAACGGAAAAAGGGTTCGATTTAGAATTAATAAGAAACATTTCAGAAAGCGTGAAAATCCCCGTTATCGCAAGCGGAGGGGCAGGCCGACCCGAACATTTTCTGGAAGCATTTTCCATCGGAAAAGCAGACGCCGCTCTAGCTGCCTCAATATTTCACTACGCTAAATATTCAATACAGTTTATCAAAAAGTTTTTAAAAGACAAGGGGATTGAGATTCGACTTTGAACTTTAAAAAAATTGAAATTCAACAATTGGATTTTGAGAAGGGCGACGGTTTAATTCCGGTGATAGTGCAAGACGTAAACACTAAGGAGGTTTTGATGCTAGCCTACACAAACCTCGAAGCTCTAAAAAAGACTATGGAGACGGGCTACGCCCATTACTGGAGCAGATCTAGGAAGAAATTATGGATGAAGGGTGAAACCTCTGGCAACGTTCAGAAAGTTAAAGAAATTTTGGTAGATTGCGACTATGACGCGTTGCTATTTTTAGTGGAACAGAAGGGAAATGCCTGCCACACCGGACAAAGGACATGCTTCCATAACCAAGTAAAAATTAAGAGTTCTAAATAAACATTAAGAAGCTCCATCAGCCCGCATCTTTAATTATTTCATTTCTAATCCTTTGACATTTTTCTGTCGCCTCTTTTATAGCCCTCATTAAGGCTTGTCTGATTTGGCTTCCTTCCAACTCATAAATGGCCTCGATGGTTGTTCCGCCAGGTGTTGTCACCATGTCTTTTATTTTGGCCGGGTGTTCCTGTGTCTCTAATAGTAGTTTTCCAGTTCCCAGAACTGTCTGAGCTGCACTATAAAGAGCCAAGTCTCGCGGCAAGCCCACCCTTAATCCAGCATACATTAAAGCCTCAATGATTATGGATATGTAGGCTGGTCCGCTGCCGCTTAGGGCTGTGATGGCGTCCATGTATTTTTCCTCAACTTCTAAGGAGACCCCCATAAGGCTTAACAGTTTTTCAACCTTTTTCTTGTCGCTTTCAGTCACGTCTTCGTCGCAGCAGTAGGCCGTAAAAGATTCTTGAACTAAGGCAGCAATGTTTGGCATTGTTCTGACAAATTTTGCGTGAGGGACAATTTTCTTGTAAAACTTTAGAGGAATAGTGGCTGCCGTTGATATTACAAGTTTCCCTCCGATTTCGCCGCTTATTTCCTTGATAACCTTTTCAACATCGCCGGGTTTCACGCATAAAAAGATGATGTCGGCTTTGCTTGCTGCTTCCTTGTTGTTAATGGTTGTTTTCGCTCCTATCGCTTCGAGCTCTTTGAGCTTTACTATGTCGCGCCTTGTGGCGATAACTTCACCTTCATACCGCTTCTTTAACAAACTTTTGACTATGGCTCCACCGATCACGCCAACTCCTATGACTGCTATGCTCTCCAAACGGCCACCAACCATTTCGGGCTGTAAACGCAGAATACTCGAAGCAAGCTTGTATATAGAGTTTCCTAAAATCAGCAACTTGCATCGTGTACTTTTTATTGACCATTTTTGGTCGCGCGCGGAGCTTGTAAGAATCTTATTTCAAGAATATAACGTCCCATTCAGAACGGCTCATAAAATTGTAGGAAGTCTCGCTGGAAAAATTGTTGAGAAAAAAATAAACCCCCAAAAATGTAACAGCTGAAATGTTAAGAAAAGTTGCCGAGGAGGTTTCAGGGATATCCTTAACGGTCACCGAAGATGATGTAAAAGCATCGGTTGATGTGGCAAACTTTGTTAATATGCACAATGTTAGAGGTGGGCCAGCTCCCATGGAAGTTATGAGAATGATTAATTCTCGTCGAAAAATGCTTGCCGAGACAAGTAGACAAGTGGCTGAAATGGAGACAAATATGAGAAATGCCGTTCAAAAACTTATATGACTTAGTTGAAAGGTTAATTGAGCACCGGCAATGAGGTTGCGTTTACCTCATCACTTTAAAGAGGTCTGCTTTCGTTATTATGCCCACCACTTTCCCCTTCTTGGTTACAAGAACAGCTGGGTAGAAGTGTAATAGACTTGAAACTAGGGGTAATGGGGCGTTTTCGTCAATTTGGGGTGGCGCCTCCTCCATGATTTCTTCCACAAGTTTCTGAGAAACTTCTGAGGGGTCTTTAGCGGCCGTTATTTGGCTTAATATTGTTTTCTCTGAGATGCATCCGACGCATTTTCCGTTTTCAAAGACTGGCAGTTGTGAAAAGCCATGTTCCATCATTAGGCTTATTGCCTTTGCAACCTTGTCGGTTTTCTCGACGCCTACAACGCCTTCGTGATAAATGGCTTTTGCAGTGTTATTTTCCCCAGCTTCTATCCTTTCTAAAACGTCAAAAATAGCCTTCACTTTACCATATGACGGGTCGATTTTCCCAGACTCAATTTTAGCGATAAATGATTGGCTTACACCCGCAATTCTTGCTAATTGTTTTTGGGTTAAACCCAACATTCTTCTCTTTTTCGCTATCTCATCTAAGGGCGGCAGCATATTCTAAAATTTCGCATAAGGCCGTTATATTCTTTTTGGAATATTTTTTTCAAAAAAGTACTTTAGTATGGAATTTATTTCCTTAGAAGTTTGGAGGTGTGTGGAACTCGGACATAGAACTATCGCGGAAATCAACGAGAAAATCAAGCGCGGGGATATACAAGTTTTAACGGTTGAAGAGATGAAGGCGCTAATTGAAAGCAGCAGCATAAGGAAAGCTTTTGAGGAGGTAGATGTGGTAACCACCGCAACTTTTGGGCCGATGTGTTCTTCGGAGGCGTTTCTGAACTTCGGGCATAGTGACCCCCCAATCAAAATGGAGAAAGTTTGGCTTAACGATGTTGAAGCATCCATGGAAACGCGGCTGTAGACTGTTACAAGGGAAAAGTTGCACTGGCTGGAAATGTCCCCAAACTGGTATATCTTCAAAAACATTGAAGCTTCTCGGCTATAAGTAATTAAGTTCCAGGATATAGTTTCTTCAACCTTTCGCAAGCTTCTTTTATTCTTTCTTCATGACATGTTGCGGAAAAACGTATATATCCTTCGCCTTGATTGCCAAACCCTACACCTGGTGTGGCGATAACGCCTACTTCCAGCATTTTCTTAACGAAGTCTACGGAGCTTTCGCCACACTTAGCCCAAACGTAAAATGTGGCCCTCGGCATTCGGCACTTCAGTCCCAGCGAGTTCAACTCATCCACAAGAATCTTTATTCGCCTGTAATACGTTTGGCAAGCTTCTCGTATAAAGCCTGGGGGATTTTCCTCAGCATATGTTCCCAAGGCTTTTGCAGCCGCCAGCTGTATGTATTTTGGGGGTCCAGAATCTACCTGTGATTTAACTTTCTTAAGACCAGCAATAAGTTTCTCGTTTCCAACAGCAAAACCTATTCTACTCCCAGTCATGCTAAACGTTTTTGAACATGAATGAAATTCAACAGCTATCTCCCGCGCTTCGTCTATTTGCAGAATACTGGGGGCTTTGTAATCGCCAAAAGATATTTCCGAGTAAGCGTTGTCGTAGCATAGAATTATCTTGTTTTCAAGAGCAAAGTCCACTATCTCCTTTAACTCTTTGAGGGAAATTGTGGCGCCGGTAG